>ERZ1034901.500-NODE-500-length-30550-cov-31.333891_pt1 | contig 30550 bp, 42 predicted proteins | sample MGYA00520628_ERZ1034901 | MGnify/ENA primary metagenome ERZ1034901 (study PRJEB33766, sample SAMN09781783) | gut metagenome | biome: gut microbiome | host: Homo sapiens | place: Madagascar | study: EMG produced TPA metagenomics assembly of the PRJNA485056 data... | reverse complement strand
GGTGCATTCATTCAGTGTTTCCTGCCGGATATCCTGCATCAGTTCACCACCTGTTTAAACTCTGCGCTGAACTCAACACGCAGCATACTGACCCGCGACGTCCATTTTGCGCAGATCACCTTTATCTGCCGCCAGTCATAAGGCGGCGTCCACAGAAAGGCTTTCCAGCCTCCGTGCTCTGCCAGAAACGATTCCAGCGCCGTGGCCTCCCAACGGGGGACAGAAATCGTCACGCTGTACGTTTTCAGGTTGGCATTCAGCCCGGCAGGCGCGCGCTGGGAGTAACCATCACCAAAGCGCACCTCCCTGACGGAAGGAGTCGAAGCCACATCCATACCCGGTTTCACTTTCCAGCGGAAGGTTTTCATCGTCCACCTCCAGAGAACAGACCACCATCACGCATCTGCCCGGTCACAACATCCATTGCCGCCTTACGGGCTACGTCATAAACCGCCTTCAGCGCCTGTGGCCCTATCTGACCGTTCGTGCCGTCGTTGTTAATCACCACATGGTTATTCTGCTCAAACTTCCCGGACGCCTGCGACCGACTGTCCGCCATGCTGCCCGGTGTACCGACATAACCGCCGGTGGCATAGCCGCGCATCAGCCGGTAGAGATTCCCCACGCCAATCCGGCTGGTTGCCTCCTTCGTGAAGACAAATTCACCACGGTGAACAATCCCGGCAGGTTCATATTTGCCACCGGTTCCCGTAAATCCCCCGGTCGCAAAATGGAGTTTCGCAGCAGCGGCCTGAATGGCTGTACCACCTGACGCTGATGCCCCGCCACCGGTAGCACCGCCAATGGCGCTGCCGATACTCCCGACAATCCCCACCATTGCCTGCTTAAGCAGAATTTCTGTCATCATGGACAGCACGGATCGGGTGAAGCTACGCCAGTTCTGTTCACTGCCGGTCAGCATCGCCGCCATATTTTGCGCAATACCATCAAAGGTCTGCGTGGCTGCACTTTTTACCTGCGACATACTGTCCGTGGCGCTCTCTTCCCACTCACTCCAGCCGGACTTCAGGGCTGCCATCCAGCTCCCGCGAAGCTGGTCTTCAGCTGCCCAGGTCTTTTTCTGCTCTGACATGACATTATTCAGCGCCAGAGGATTATCGCCATACTGTTCCTTCAGGCGCTGTTCTGTGGCTTCCCGCGCTGCCTGCCGGTCAGTCAGCCCCCGGTTTTTCGCCTCAATGGCTGCCCGTTTTGCCCGTTGCTGCTGTGCGAATTTATCCGCCTGCTGCGCCAGCGCGTTCAGGCGCTCCTGATACGTAACCTTGTCACCAAGTGCAGCCAGCTGGCGTTTGTACTCCAGCGTCTCGTCTTTATGCGCCAGCAGGGATTTCTCCTGTGCAGACAGCTGGCGACGTTGCGCTGCCTCCTCCAGTACCGCGAACTGACTTTCTGCCTTCCATAAATCCCGGCGCTGCTGGCTGATTTTCTCATTCGCTCCGGCATGCTTCTCCAGTGTCCGGAGTTCTGCCTGAAGCGTCAGCAGGGCAGCATGAGCACTGTCTTCCTGACGATCGCCCGCAGACACCTTCACGCCGGACTGCTTCGGCTTTTTCAGCGTCGCTTCATAATCCTTTTTCGCCGCCGCCATCAGCGTGTTGTAATCCGCCTGCAGGATTTTCCCGTCTTTCAGTGCCTTATTCAGTTCTTCCTGACGGGCGGTATATTTCTCCAGCGGCGTCTGCAGCCGTTCGTAAGCCTTCTGCGCCTCTTCGGTATATTTCAGCCGTGACGCTTCGGTATCGCTCTGCTGCTGCGCATTTTTGTCCTGTTGACTCTGCTGCTCAGCCTTCTTTCGGGCGGCTTCAAGCGCAAGACGGGCCTTTTCACGATCATCCCAGTAACGCGCCCGCGCTTCATCGTTAACAAAATAATCATCCTTGCGCAGATTCCAGATATCGTCCGCTTTCTTAAACGCGGCCTCTGCCTTAATCAGCATCTCCTGCGCGGTATCAGGACGACCAATATCCAGCACCGCATCCCACATGGATTTGAATGCCCGTGCTGTCCTGTCTGCCCAGGTTTCCAGCGTGCCCATGTTCTCTTTCAGGCGGCGGGTCTGGTCATCAAACCCTTTCGTCGCGGCCTCGTTCGCCGCCTGCAATGCCCCGGCTTCTTCGCCGGAACGCTGCAACTGAGCAACATACGCAATCTGCTCCGCCGTCACGTTATGGAACTGGCGCGCCATCGCTGTCAGCCCCGACGTCGGGTCAGTGGTCAGCTTCCCGAAGGCTTCAGCGACCTTGTCCACCTCCACGCCGGATGCAGAGGAGAAACGCGCCACACTCTGGCTGATGGACGCAATCTGAGCCTCACCGCTTACCCCCGCCTTAACCAGTGCGCTGAGTGACTCGCTGGTCTGGTTAAACGTCAGCCCTGCCGCCTGCCCGGCTCTGGACAGGACCAGCATACGATCTGCCGTCAGCCCGGCCTGATTGCCGGAAAGGACCAGCTTTTTGTTGAAATCGGACAGGGTTGAGTTGCCCTGATACCAGGCATACGCCAGCGCACCGGTCGCCACCGCCAGCGAGGTGACCCCCACCATCGGCAGGGTGATCGCACCGGCAAGCCCCCGGAACATGGGGATCATCCCGCCGAAGGAGTCCTTCACCTGACCCCCCTGTTGCAGCAGGATCAGCCACGGACTTTGCCCGCCTGCAAGCTGCGTGGCCACGTCAGTGAACTGCGCAGGCAGCATACGCATGGCGGCTTTATACTGCCCGACGGAAATTCCCGCTTTCTGTGCAGCCAGCGCCTGCCGGTTCATCGACTGTTCAACGACTGCCGCTGTTTTTTTCGCATCACTTTCCGTACCGGAAAAATGACGCCTGACTCTGGCCATCTGCTCGTCAAATCTGGCCGCATCCAGACTCAAATCAACGACCAGATCGCCTACCGGTTCAGCCATACCGGACTCCTCCTGCGATCCCTTCTGATACTGTTATCAGCATTACGTCATCCTCCGTCATGTCCGCCACATCCGGGGAAGTAGGGATAACTTCATTCCCGTCCGGGCCAAAGCGGACACCTCCGGCAAGCCCTGCCGCTTTCTGCATCAGCACATCATCTTCAGGCTCTTCGTCAGCCTCACGCCGGTTCAGCAAACTGAAATCCAGCGGATGCATATCCGGATCGCTGAAAAACAGGCTGAGCACGGTGTACGTCAGCCCGGAAAAGTGCATATCCAGCAGAACATCATGAAAATAATGGGTACTGTAAAAGCGGTGCCAGTCGGCATACTCCGTGGATGACATCCCGGCAAGCATGGCACGCCAGTCGGGTCGCCCCATCTCACGCGCCAGTTTCAGGGCAAAACTCAGCTCACCGTCGAACACTTTCCCGCAGAAACAGGCTCTGCAGGCCCGGCGTCCTCTGTCTGTTCAGGGGCATTATTCACAACAAACTCATACATACCGGACAGCCGGTACACCACGTTTTCAGCATGAGAAATTGCCTCTGTGGGCCAGGTGGTAAGCACTTCCTGCTCAATCTGTTTAACGGCTTCATTCATGGACGGCATCTGCGTCTTCTGCGGATGGTTATGCCACAGGGACATCGCCACCAGAAACGCGCCGGTTCTGATGGCGTCTTCCACAGTAAACTTCCGGTTGCTGTCTGACTCCGCCTGTTCTGCCTGCCGTTTCATCAGAGCGAGATGCTCAATACGCTGCAGGGCTGACAGTTCAGAAAGCGTGACGGTCACACCGTTATGTTCAAATGATTCGGTTTTCAGGAACATCTCTGACTCTCCGGATTAACTGGCGGTGACGGTAATTTCTGCAACCGCAGCAAATTCACCATTACCGGATACAACCGGAATGTTGACCTTGCCTGCAGCAACGCCGTTCACGGTGATGGTCATACCACTGACCGACACGGTGGCTTTTGTTTTATCCGCAGACACCGCACGAAAGCTCTTGTCGGTTGCGCCTTCCGGCTGGAATGCCACGGTCAGCGTGGTGCTCTGCCCTTTCACCACCGAGGTGCTGGCAGGCGTCACGGTCATGCCGGTTGCCGCTGTTACCGTGCTGCGATCTTCTGCCATCGACGGACGTCCCACATTGGTGACTTTCACCGTGCGGGTGATCACTTCCTTCGCCGTCACCGCCTTACCGATACTGCTGACCCAGCCACGGAACACATCGACCGTGCCGTTCGGGAAGCGGATTTTATAGGCACGGGTATCGCCTTCATTAAACCACGCCAGCAGCGCCTGCTGCCCCTGCTCTCCGGGCATCCACGCCAGCGTGAAGCTGGTATCTCCGGCAGATTTCTGCCCCTGCCCGGTCGCAGTCCAGTCTGCATCTTCATCATCGAGATAGCTGTCGTCATAGGACTCAGCGGTCAGTTCGCCGGGCGTCAGGTCTTTAACTTTTGCCAGACGCGACCAGTCAACGTCTGAAAGCGGATTCGCATAAGGGTCACCGTTCCCCTTATAAACCCACAGTGTGGTCCCGGCACCTTTCACCGGCATTACTGGATTTGGTACAGGCATAGCGTCCTCACATTTCATAGGTAATGACATAAGTCAGATCGGCTGAACTCCACAGGCCCGCATCATCGTCGCGCCGGTAGTCATAGCCACTGGCCACCATACTGGTGATCAAATCTGACAGTGCCGGGATATCGCTCATCACCGGATAAATCCGGGACTCCATCCACGAATCCAGCTCTGAATCCGGCACCTGAGCAGGCAGGAAAACTTCAATATGCAGCTCCGCCTGCCAGGTATCGCTGTCCAGCTCTTCGCCCGTGTATTCAGCGCCGGTGAGATAAACGGCAATTGCCGGAAAATCTTCCTCATCAAAAACAGCGGGGCGACCATCAAAAAGCGTCGCCCCTGTATCATGCTTCTCCAGTGCATCCAGTACGGCTGCACGGAGTTCAGTATGTTTCATCGCTTTATTACCATTCTCAGTTGATGCTGCAGCGCATAGCCCAGCTCTTTCGGAAGACGCTCACGCCGTATCCGCTCAATATTCTGTTTAAACGCCGTGGTCAGTGGCACCGCCATCGGGATTTTCACCACATCAATGGGGTAACGGTTTTTCCCGGCCACACGCTGCATAACATGCCACCGGCCATTTTTCAGTTGCTGAATAAACGCGCCGGGAATACGACGGTTACCCACCACAAGCACGCTGCCGCCACCTTTCAGGGATGAACGCTGCCCCTTTTTACGACGCCTGCGGCGGGACAGGACAACCCGCGCATTCCCCAGCTTGATTACGGGCAAATCCCCCCGGTTAACCTTGATTCTGGCCTGCGGATTTTTAACCGTGGCCCTTTTCAGCCTGGCCCTTTCCTTTACCAGTTTCCGGCGTACCTTTGTCTCACGGGCAACCTGTGACGCAGACTGCGATATCGCGGATGAAGCAACGCGGTTAATGGCCATTGCTGACGCACCAGGCACCGCCGTTTTGCTGATACAACTGAGGTTTTCAACGGCCTGCTCAAGACCTTTTATGGCCATACATCCCCCTTTCAGCGGCGACGGTTAACGGCAGGCGGTACGCCCCGTCCAAGCCAGAGATGACAGCTTCCGCCATCATCCGGCGAAACCCGATCTACCCAGAAATTTTCCTCACCGATGGTCAGCGTGTCTCCACGCCGCAGCTGCCGCACCTCATCAGTCCGGACAAACAGGGACGGGCTGGAGCCTTCAACGCGCACGCCCTGTCCGGCATAGCTGATATTTTCAGGGTCATCAAAAACACCACGTATCACCGCACCTGACTGCTCACCGGATGTAATGGTGGCTGACGTTCCCATGTACCCGCGTATCGTTTCATCGGCGCGGGCAATGGCAGCATCGAACAGGTTATCGAAATCAGCCACAGCGCCTCCCGTTATTGCATTCTGGTCAGGCCACGTTCTGTCATTTCGGCTGCCACACCGGCAGAGACACGAAACGCCGTTCCCGGCAGCACAAATGCCACAGGTTCATCCCGCGTGGCGTGAAGTGCATCAGTATGCAGCGTCACCATTGCCACGACCGTGACCAGTTCAGCCGCATCCTGAATCATGGTGTCCGGCTGCGCTGATACCACCTCATTTTCATGCCCGGTCAGCACATTTTCCGGGCTGAGAGGGGTGTCCTGACCGGCAGTGTCATCCGTGTCATCAAGCTCCTCTTCCAGCTCTGCCACACGAAGCGCCAGTTCTTCTTTCGTCCCCGTCAGGCTGACATCACGGTTCAGTTGTTCACCCAGCGAGCGGAGACGGGCAATCAGTTCATCTTTCGTCATGGACTTCTCCACAGAGAAACAATGGCCCCGAAGGGCCATGATTACGCCAGTTGAACGGACACGAACTCATCAGGATCAGCCAGCAGCATCAGCGGTGCTGACTGAATCATGGTGAACTCACGCGCCGGATCGCCGGTGGTCACCCAGTTTTTCGGGTAACGGGCAGAGGCGTTAATGCCTTCGCGCTGTGCGTCCGCATCCTGAATGCAGCCATAGGTGCGCAGACCGCGTGCCTGAGTGTTCCCCAGCACCATCGTGTTGTCCGGCAGGAAGTTCTTTTTGACGCCGTTTTCCACGTACTGTCCGGAATACACGACGATGGCCACATCGCCATACATCCCCTTATAGGACACCGCTTTACCCAGGTCTTTCACCGCTGTCTCCAGCTCGGAATGAGAGCCACGACGGGTATCCAGCTTCTCCTTGACGGCTTTGAAGGAACGGAACAGCGCCCAGCCTTTCGGATCAAACACGATGATATTCACCACACCGCTGGCGTTCAGCGCGTAGGCTTCGATATCGTCGGTCGGGTCATACGTGGACTTGTCACGCTTGCTCCACTCCGTGCCGCCGGACTGCGTGATGTTATTCGCCGCACTGCGGCCCATATCCACCTCAACCGGATCGAAGGCTTCACCGGTCATGGTGTATTTGCCTTTAAGCACGGCAGAAACTGCCTGCATCTCTTCGACCTGGGCAATGGCCAGCTCTTCATCACGCATGTTCTGCATGATGATGCGACGGCGACGGTAAGCCGGGTCCGCCAGATTCTGCGGATCTTCATCCGGCAGGCGACGCAGGGTCATCTGCGGATTCACTTCATGCTTGGGTTTGACATATCCCGGCGTAAATTCAGAGGTGGAGCCGCCACGGGAGCGGATAACCTCACCGGAAACAATCGGCGAAACGTACAGCGCCATGTTTACCAGTCCCGGAATTTGTGAGAGATAGACCTTCTCCGTGGTGAAGGGATAGCTCTCACGGAAAAAGAGACGCAGAAACAGCGGATCAAACTTAAATTTCTGCTCATTTGCCGCCAGCAGCTGGGCGGTTGTGTACATCGACATAAAAAAATCCCGTAAAAAAAGCCGCACAGGCGGCCTTTAGTGATGAAGGGTAAAGTTAAACGATGCTGATTGCCGTTCCGGCAAACGCGGTTCGTTTTTTCGTCTCGTCGCTGGCAGCCTCCGGCCAGAGCACATCCTCATAACGGAACGTGCCGGACTTGTAGAACGTCAGCGTGTTGCTGGTCTGGTCAGCAGCAACCGCCAGAATGCCAACGGCAGCACCGTCGGTGGTGCCATCCCATGCAACCAGCTTACGGGTGGAGGTGTCCAGCATCAGCGGGGTCATTGCAGGCGCTGTCGCACTCAATCCGCCGGGCGCGGTTGCGGTATGAGCCGGGTCACTGTTGCCCAGCGGCTGGTAATGGGTAAAGGTTTCTTTGCTCGTCATAAACATCCCTTACACTGGTGTGTTCAGCAAATCGTTAACGGCATCAGATGCCGGGTTACCTGCAGCCAGCGGTGCCGGTGCCCCCTGCATCAGACGATCCAGCGCAGTGTCACTGCGCGCCTGTGCACTCTGTGGTGCTGCAGCCAGAATGCGGCGGGCCGTGTCCACGGTCATTCCGGGGGTTTCTGCCAGAACGCGCGCCTGTTCTTCGCGTCCGTGAGCCTCCTCACAGTTGAGGATCCCCATAATGCGGCTGTTTTCTGCCGCAACCGCTGCGGTGATCTGCGCGTTCACGTCCGGTTGCGCCGCGCTGGCGTTTTCGCCCTCCGTCGCTGGCACCACGTCAGTAACGTCAGCCTGCGAAGCAGTGGCTGAAACAGTTGTTGATTGAGTCTCTTTGGTCATTCGCCCTCCTGAGAGACGGGATTTACGTGCATCCAGTGCATCACGCATGACGGTGATCGCATCGGTGCTGTTAACAAGTTCATCAGCCAGTCCGGCATCAATGGCCTCCTGACCGCTGTACACTGCAGCCTCTGTATCCAGCACAGCCTGCACGGACAGGCCGGTATATGCCGACACCTTCTGCGCAAACATCTGGCGGGTTGCGTCCATCCGGGACTGCAGTGTCTCCCGGACGTCATCCGGAAGATGGCTGTAGGGGTTGCCATCCACCTTATGGCTGCCGCTGTAAATCAGCGTGATTTCCACGCCCTGTTTCTCCAGCGCAGCACCGTAATTACTGTGAGCCATCATGACGCCGATGGAGCCTGTCCGGGCGGTCTGCGTGACCAGACGCCGGGAGGCGGCGCTGGCAAGCAGCTGACCTGCACTGCAGTTCATGTCGTTGGCCAGCGCCCATACAGGTTTTATGTCACGCACACGGGCGATGATGTCAGCGCAGTCAAATGCCCCTGCCACCATTCCGCCGGGCGTGTCCATATCGAGCAGAATGCCGTCCACCATCGGGTCACTGGCAGCCTGTTGCAGACGGGCGATAATGCCGTTGTAACCGGTCATCCCCGAATAAGGCTGCAGCGCCCGCGTCCGGCTGACCAGCGTACCGGACACCGGCAGCACGGCGATGCCGTTCATGACCTGATAACTGCGGGCCTGTCGTGGTCCGTCACCATCACCGGCTAACGCCAGCGTCGCGGGTGCCTCTCCGGCAGTCAGGCTGTCGCCGGACACCGCATCCGTCAGGCGGCTGATCCCAAGCTGGCCTGCAAGCGCACAAAAGAAAACCCGCGAATAGGCGGGTTCAAGCATCAGCGGCTCATTAAAGGCCATGCTGGCAATATGCGGGAGATTACGCAGCACTGCTGTCACTCTTCTCCTCCTCTGTTGATTGTCGCAGCCCGGATTCAAATGCCGCAGCCGCCCAGGCGGGCGGTTTAAGACCAGCCGCGCGGCGCTCCATCGTTTCACGGACCTGCTGGGCAAAAATTTCCTGATAGTCGTCGCCGCGTTTTGCGCACTCTTTCTCGTAGGTGCTCAGTCCGGCTTCTATCAGCATCACCGCTTCCTGTACTTCTTTCAGACCATCGATGGCCATACGACCGGAGCCTATCCAGTCGCAGTTCCCCCAGGCACTGCGGGCTTCCTGAAAGCTGAAGCGCGCTTTTGAAGGTAACGTCACCACGCGGCGAACGATGGCCTCTTCCAGCCAGCACAGAAACATCTGGCTCGCCTGACGGGATGCGACGAATTTTCGCCGTCCCATAAAGTGCGCCCACGACTCGTTCGCGCTGGCCCGTGCCGTGGAGTAGCTCATCTGGGCGTAATTCCGGGAAAGCTGCTCATACGAGACACCCAGCCCGGCTGCGATATAGCGCAGCAGTGACTGCTCAAACACGGAGTAGCCGTTATCCGTGTCCTGAGCCGTCTGCAGGTTCAGTGAGTCACCCGGCATCAGGTGCGGCACTTTTGCGCCTCCAAGCCGGACCGGTGCTGCGGCGTAATACGCGGCAATTTCACCAATCCAGCCGGTCAGCCTTTCCCGCTGCTCCTGACTGTTCGCGCCCAGAATAAAATCCATCGCTGACTGCGTATCCAGCTCACTCTCAATGGTGGCGGCATACATCGCCTTCACAATGGCGCTCTGCAGCTGCGTGTTCTGCAGCGTGTCGAGCATCTTCATCTGCTCCATCACGCTGTAAAACACATTTGCACCGCGAGTCTGCCCGTCCTCCACGGGTTCAAAAACGTGAATGAACGAGGCGCGCCCGCCGGGTAACTCACGGGGTATCCATGTCCATTTCTGCGGCATCCAGCCAGGATACCCGTCCTCGCTGACGTAATATCCCAGCGCCGCGCCGCTGTCATTAATCTGCACACCGGCACGGCAGTTCCGGCTGTCGCCGGTATTGTTCGGATTGCTGATGCGCTTCGGGCTGACCATCCGGAACTGTGTCCGGAAAAGCCGCGACGAACTGGTATCCCAGGTGGCCTGAACGAACAGTTCACCGTTAAAGGCGTGCATGGCCACACCTTCCCGAATCATCATGGTAAACGTGCGTTTTCGCTCAACGTCAATGCAGCAGCAGTCATCCTCGGCAAACTCTTTCCATGCCGCTTCAACCTCGCGGGAAAAGGCACGGGCTTCTTCCTCCCCGATGCCCAGATAACGCCAGCTTGGGCGATGACTGAGCCGGAAAAAGGACCCGACGATATGATCCTGATGCAGCTGGATGGCGTTGGCAGCATAGCCGTTATTGCGTACCAGATCGTCTGCGCGGGCATTGCCACGGGTAAAGTTGGGCAGCAGGGCTGCATCCACACTTTCACTCGGTGGGTTCCACGCCCGCAACTGCCCTCCAAATCCGCTGCCACCGCCGTGATAACCGGCATATTCGCGCAGCGATGTCATGCCGTCCGGCCCCAGAAGGGTGGGAATGGTGGGCGTTTTCATACATAAAATCCTGCAGGTCCCCTGCGTCGCTGTGTCATGCCGGTCTGCACTTCCAGCTCTGCAATATATTTTTTCAGGTCAGACACGGAAGTGGCCGTAAACTCCACCCTTCGTCCGTCTTTCTGTACTGTTGCCACCCGTTTACCTGTCATCAGGTCATGCAGTGCCGCACGGGCAGCGGCAAGTTCTTCCTGTCGCGTCATTCATCCTCTCCGGATAAGGCACGGGCGTAATCTGCCAGTGTTTTCTTGTTGGTTGCTGCACCATCCTCTTCCTGCAGGCTCGCCAGCAGCGCACTGAGATCCAGCTGCCAGCGGGAAATACTGATGCGCAGCGCCGCCAGCGCATAAACGAAGCAGTCGAGTGCCTCATTGCGTCGCTTTTTGCTGTCCCACAGTATTTTTTTCCTGCCATCCACCCATTTTTCGACCTGCTCTTCAGCAGTCAGCTGCTGCGCTTCGGTCAGATCAAAAATATCCGGGTTATTCGGGAAGTGAACGGCACCGGGAAGCGGTTCATCCCCTTCCGGCGTCAGTGTGAAGCGGTTATAAATCTGCTCTTTCGCGGTATCCGTACCGATTTCGGTAAGGTAAACCCCGTTTTTGTTTCGCTTACGTGGCATGCTGGCCACCGGCTTTCCGTAGACGGATGCCCCTTTAATGGGGATCACCCGGAACAGCCCATGTTTTTTCGAGCGTTCATACACAATGGTCGGGTCAATCCCGCCAGTATCCCAGCAGATACGGGATACCGACATTTCTGCACCATTCCGGCGGGTATAGGTTTTATTGATGGCCTCATCCACACGCAGCAGCGTCTGTTCATCATCGTGGCGGCCCATAATAATCTGCCGGTCAATCAGCCAGCTTTCCTCACCCGGCCCCCATCCCCATACGCGCATTTCGTAGCGATCCAGCTGGGAGTCGATACCGGCGGTCAGGTAAGCCACACGGTCAGGAACGGGCGCTGAATAATGCTCTTTCCGCTCTGCCATCAGCTCGGCATCCGGACGTTCACCGATTTTCGCTTCCCATGTCTCACCGAGCGTGGTGTTCACGAAGGTTTTACGTTTTCCCGTATCCCCTTTCGTTTTCATCCAGTCTTTGACAATCTGCACCCAGGTGGTGAACGGGCTGTACGCCGTCCAGATGTGAAAGGTCACACTGTCCGGCGGCTCAATCTCTTCACCGGATGACGAAAACCAGAGAATGCCATCACGGGTTCAGATCCCGGTCTTTTCGCAGATATAACGGGCATCAGTAAAGTCCAGCTCCTGCTGACGGATGACGCAGGCATTATGCTCGCAGAGATAAAACACGCTGGCGGGATCATCCGGCGTCCATTTGAGGCCAAACGGCGTCTCTTTATCGCCAAATTTAAGGTACTGCTCCTCCCCGCAGTGCGGGCAGGCAACATGAAAACGCATAAAATGCGGGGATTCACTGGCTGCACGCTCAATCTGGCAGGTGCCTCTCACTTTGGGCGTGGAGCCACGAATGGACTTTGGCCAGACCGAGCCTTCAATACGTTTGTCGCCAAGGAACGTCGGAGAGCCTTCCTGTTCAATATCATCATCAAAGGCAGCAAGTTCATCATAACCCGCCACATCCACTGACTTTTCACGGTAGTTTTTTGCCGCTTTACCGCCCAGGCACCAGAAGCCACGACCATTGGTGAAACGCTTCATGGTGAGCGTGTTATCCCGGTGCTTTTTGCCATACCACGGAGCCAGCGCCAGCAGCGACGGAATATCACGGATGGTCGGCTCAACGTGGGTTTTCATGAAGTTTTCGGCATCGCCATCCGTCGGCAACCAGATAAGGGTGTTGCGCTGCTTATGCTCTATGAAGTAGGCATAAACACCCAGCAGCATTTTGGAATAACCAACACGGGCAGACTTCACCACATTCACCTCGCGGATGTAGTCACTGCCCATCGCATTCATGATGGCCCGCTGAAAGGGCAGTGTTTCCCAGCGCCCTTCCTGGTATGCGGATTCTTTCGGGAGATAGTAATTGGCATCCGCCCATTCAACGGCGGTCTGTGGCTCCGGCCTGAACATTGAGCGAAGCCCGGCGCGGACAAAATGCCGCAGCCTGTTAACCTGACTGTTCGATATATTCACTCAGCAACCCCGGTATCAGTTCATCCAGCGCGGCTGCTTTGTTCATGGCTTTGATGATATCCCGTTTCAGGAAATCAACATGTCGGTTTTCCAGTTCCGGAAAACGCCGCTGCACCGACAGGGGGATCCCGTCGAGAATACTGGCAATTTCACCTGCGATCCGCGACAGCACGAAAGTACAGAATGCGGTTTCCACCACTTCAGCGGAGTCTCTGGCATTCTTCAGCTCCTGTGCGTCGGCCTGCGCACGCGTAAGTCGATGGCGTTCGTACTCAATAGTCCCTGGCTGCAGATCTGTCTCGCTGGCCTGCCGCAGTTCTTCAACCTCCCGGCGCAGCTTTTCGTTCTCAATTTCAGCATCCCTTTCGGCATACCATTTTATGACGGTGGCAGAGTCATAAAGCACCTCATTACCCTTCCCACCGCCTCGCAGAACGGGCATTCCCTGCTCCTGCCAGTTCTGAATGGTACGGATACTCGCACCGAAAATGTCAGCCAGCTGCTTTTTGTTGACTTCCATTGTTCATTCCACGGACAAAAACAGAGAAAGGAAACGACAGAGGCCAAAAAGCCCGTTTTCAGCACCTGTCGTTTCCTTTCTTTTCAGGGGGTGTTTTAAATAAAAACATTAAGTTACGGCGAAGAAGAACGGAAACGCCTTAAACCGGAAAATTTTCATAAATAGCGAAAACCCGCGCGCCTTCCGCCCCGTAGCCTGCCGGATCGCTGGAAAGGACCCAGCTACTAGCGAATGTCAGTAGCCAAGGTGGACTGCGGGCTTAATTTAAAGCGGTGTGATTTGCAACCATTCAGACGCACTAATCTCAAAGCGACGTCCGTTAGACAACTCGATAATCACGGGTAATTCACCTAGCTCCAGCCAGGCGTTTTTTTCCGTTGGAAAACTAACAGTAGAGATCTGGTAATCCGATACGCTTTCAGCCAGTCGGCAACTTTTAAACACATCACCAAGGGCGGACGCGAAGAATTCATTTAGCTCATATTCAATCTGCTCTTTAGCTGCTGTCATGTTTCTGTCTCATCAACTTGAATAGGGTAATCAGGAATGGATGCGAACTACAGGTCGTCTGCACCATCTTTCAGATTAAAGCAGCGCCACATTTCGTCAGGGTCAGTATTAGCCGACATCTCGCGCACCTGATTAATATTTGGCGATATTACAACAGGCACTCAATGAATGCATGTTGTAAGCCTCTCGCTCAGGAGCACTGAATCGTTCCATTATTGAATTAAATTTATGCGACTCTTTCATCAAAACCTCCTGACAAAGATACCGTGCGACCACGGTCGCACGCTCCTGAATACATGCCCTGTTTCTTCCACCCTCGCACAGGGCTGGCGAGCATGAGGGACAAACCCGCGAATCATAAACGCGCTGATGACAGGACTGGCCCGGCTTGTATTGCTTCCAGCCTTCGCTTATGTGGCTTTTGCAATATCCTGACGGATCTGTGGTGGTATTGCGGCAGCCGCGAACACGGCAGGTTTTTGGGGTTCGTGGGGGCATATGTACTCCAATGAAGAAGCCACCAACATAGCCTCCTCCATTCATCGTGAAACTATTTTCATCTACCCAGTAATGAACTCTTTGAAGAGTTGTAATCAATACAACTCGCTAATGGAGAGGCTTGTCTCACACGTGAGACAAGCTTCCTGTTTGATTTACTGGACACTATAGAAGGACAGAATGCCTTCCTCACTCGAATCACATCAATTAAGGAGGTTCAACATGTTTCATTCCACAAGTCATCAGGCTGTAATTATGGCAGCATCAGTTTGTGCCACAGACCTTTTCCGCTTCACTTTGAGCCTGATTCATTTTTATCTGACCGGCTCGCCTCTATCTTTCTAATCCCCGCTTTATCCAAATTGTACTGCCATAATGCCGACATTCTCTGCAATTGTTGGCTCCGTTTATCCGTTAAAAGGGATATCAGTTAAGTTATCCCGTGTAGGGTATAAGCCATTGTCGAGACCACTCATTGAATGGTCTCTGCAATAACCGATGTCTTTCCATCAGTCCGCCACCACAAAGAATCTTTTTTGCCATAAGGCTGGAGGTTCATCTTTCAGTGGCTGCCAGTGTTATTTCCCCACTTTCTGGCTTGGGTTGTTTCGCGGTACTGCCGTTAATTAGTGAGTCCGGGGATTACGGTTTGCCCGTGCTGTTCAAGGCGTTCAATTCTCGCCATTAGCTGAGGCTTCTTAATTTTTCCCCAGCGATTGAGCAGACGGCCAGACATGCTGGCGACATCCTTTTCTTTCATGTACTCCAGCATTACGGCGTTTCGCTCTTCTTCAAATTGACGATGACCAACCTGAAGCATGGCGTACATCCAGTTGAATGCGTTGATGTAAGCAATTTTGATACGCATTGCTTCTTTTTTGGTGTAGGACATAACCAAAAGCATCAACCCATCCTTGCGGAGACGGTAGAATTTTTGCGGTTTACCATTCTGTAACTCATTGTTTTTATAGCAAAGCTCAAAGTTGAGCTTTGTATCAAACTCAGGAGGGCAAGCTTCTATGGTTCGTTCAATGTCACGAACTACGTTCTTCGGCAGCTTTCCAAATGCTTTTGCCACCATAAAAGAATCTGTAACCGGATCGTTGTTTGCCACAAAAATCAGATCTCGGAAATCGATGCCGTTAACGATAGTTGGATAATTCATCAGTGTTCACCTTTTAGTGATGAACCTTGTCACACAGGATTCCGGCCCACAGAAAGGCACCGATCACCAAACCGGCATCCTCAAGGGTCATCCTGAAAGGTTCTGTGTTCATAAGTCGCGCGTGTGAAGCGCGTTTAATGCGGACATAAAAAAGCCCCGCATCGCGAGGCTCATTAAATTGACTTTGTGATTTGCAAAAAAATTATTTCAGGCATTGCGTCCTGATGTACTCCTGCAGGTAGTTAACCTGCGCGGTTATCTTGTCGATTCCACTTCGGAGACGGTAATAATTGAGTTCAGCATCTGCTGTAAGTCTTGGGCTTTCTCCATCGCCCATGCCGCTGGCTCCGGTCGTTGACTTTGCACAGGTGGCGGCGACTTGCAGGCGCTTACGCCCAGCAGAAACATCAGCACGGAGACTTTTGATAGTCGCGTTAGCATCAGCAAGCTCCTTTGTATATCTGGCATCGAGTTCTGCTACATCACGTTGACGCTTCTGCATATCAGCGATGATGGATGTGGCTTTATCGCGCTGGTCTTTGTAGGCGATGGCGTTATCACGGTAATGATTAAACAGCCCATGACAGGCAGACGATGATGCAGATAACCAGAGCGGAGATAATCGCGGTTATTCTGCTCATACCTCACTCTCTCTGACCGTTCCGCCCGCTTCTTTGAATTTTGCAATCAGGCTGTCAACCTTATGCTCGAACTGACCATAACCAGCGCCAGGCAATGAGGCCCAGATATTGCTGCAACGGTCGATTGCCTGACGGATGTCACCGCGATCAATCATTAGTAAAGCGCCACGCTCCTTAATCTGCTGCAATGCAACAGCATCCTGGCTTTTAGGAGAGAAGTCTGTCAGCCCTAACTGCTTGCGGTAAGCATCCCACCAGCGTGAAAGAAGTTGATAACGGCCTGCGGCTGTTGATTTGAGTTTCGGGTTTAGCGTGACAAGTTTTCGAGGGTGATCGGAGTAATCAGTGAAGAGTTCGCCACCGACAATAACGTCATAACCGTGGTTACGTGTCGGTTGTCGCCCGTTATCCGTTCCTTCTGACCAGGCCACCATATCAAGGAAAGCTTTACGCTGGGGATTTAGTACCTGCATAAATTACTCCTTCGAGCTACCAAATTTGTTACCGATTACTCGCATTGCAGCCCCACGAATAGCATCGACACCGATCAGCCCAACGCCGCCACCAATGGCAACAGAAAGCGATTTGGGCCATCCGACATACTCAAGAGCGGATGCAAAAGTCAGCGTCAGAGCACCACAGAGCAAAATCTCGAGCGTTTTTCGCTTCCAGCCACCACCACCGCCAAAATAGGCAATGCGCAAGCCAGCCATAACGATCGACATAATCACTGCGCCCAGCGGTGTGTCTCCACGCCACCAGCTCTGTAACAGTTCAAGTAAATCAGGCCAGGAATGAGGATCGTTGTGCATTTCATAATTCCCACCTCCGATTACCGGAAGTGCCACAAGTAAAAGGGAAAGAAGCTGGTTATAACGCTGATTTGCAGAAGTGCGCATAAAAAAGGCCGCCCGTAGGCGGCCTCAAAAATCTTATTTTCATCATCGCGAAGGATGGAGGGTTTTATGACGAGGTTTAATGTAAACCTCATAGGAATGAGACAGCTTGTCTACTTCTCTAATTGGTAATTCCCAACCAGTATTCAGCAGAATACTTTTCTGAGTAGCAGACACTAATACTGAGCCAATCTCAATATTATTTGCAATTGCCACGACCTTCTTGGTCGTGTGTTTACTATTTTGCATGGTGATCTCCTTTCAACCAGTATCACAAATGTGATGAAGATCACAATATCAGCTGTTCAAAAAACATGCAACATAAAACCCGCCTGAGCGGGTTTATAAAAGTTAGACATTCAATGCCCATCTTTATGTTAAGGCTAACCATATTTTTTGAAAATTGCAAGCATTGTGCGGAGAAAATCATTAAAAATGTAGCTATCGTGTCACTTTTTGCAACTGTAACTCTGCGAATGCTTCTTCCTGCCAGCACTTTGTTACCAGTTTATCAATGACGTCTGCATATCCTTTGTACCACTGATAATCAGTCAGGTCTGGTAACAGCTTCTGGACATGACGTCGTGCCAGTGTGGTCGGTAAACGACTAAACCGATTTCCATTGCAACGCCCACAAATCTTATAAACAGGCGCGCCATGAAGCCGGGTTCTTTTTTCATCCAGGACAATGCCTTTACCCTTACACCCTCTGCAAGCCGTGCTGACTTCTCCCTTACCATGGCAATGCTGACATAATTCCTTCACCCACTCTTCCTTGATAACAGACTCCCCGCTTCTGGAGTGTTTCACCACTTCGCGCAATACATTATGAAATCCAGTACCAGCACAATGCTCACAGCGAGCCTTACTTGCCGCAGACCTGGAATAATCAGCAAAGGCAAAATTCACAAGGTAAGGGATGATCTGTAACCGGGTTTCTTCACTCAATTTGTTCAATGTCGGGTTATCCAGTGCCATCGCGTAATTGAGCAGACCTTCAATCGCAAACTGAGGATCCTGAACACCAACTTTTGCCAGGAATAAGGCAAACCCAAGCGGTGCTTTCGACTGCACCATCCCCTGCGCAGCCATCACATCCGTAATCGTTAAACCACCCGAGCCTGTCGCCGGTGCCTCATCGCTCAATTTGGGAGATTTTGGGGAGTAATATTTTGGTAAGGCTTCAAGGTTCATGCTCGTTCTCCACTTACGCCAGTACGCCTATTGCCAGCGCACGATCGATAAAACGAAATATCAGCTCCAACTGGGAGCCATACTTCTCTTCAAATGCCACGGTATCCGCATGCAGCTCGTCGTGATGCTTTCTGCACAAAGGCAACACAAAGAGGTCATGCGCTTTTGTACCCATTCCCCCCTGACCGTGGCCTATCAGGTGGTGGGGATCATCAGCAGACTTTCCACAACATGCACACGGCTGTGTCTTAACCCAGCGCGTGTACTTTTCGTTAACCCAGCGGCGACGTTTGGGGCGTAACATAAAAGACTCCGGCGACTCCGGATCCACTTTCAGCGCCAGCACCTTTTTCGCTTTATCCTGGATGATGCTGGTGGCAGGAACCGAAGGCACAAGGTCACTTTCCCGGGTGACAGATGGCACAACAGGCTTCGGTAATCTCAGTGCCTTACGGGCTGCGCTTTCCGGTAAGGCATCCGCCAGATCATTACGAACCAGCCACCAGCACAGTTCCGGCATTGTCACAACGTGACTGTCATCAAAACCGAGATCCCGACGCACAACAGACAACACCCAGCGGGCACAGTTATCCGTTGCCATTGATTCCAGCCGTTCCGTGAACTGATCGCGCAGCTGGTTATCGCAGTGCCAGCACAGACGGATTGCGCCCGGCGCGTGTCGCATTGTGGTCATGTTCTCGCTGTGCCAGTCGGAATGAGGCCACTGGCAGCCTTTTTCACGAAGTAACCAGCTTTCAAGACATTCCACGCCACCAGCACGACGGATCACTGCCTCATTGCGGAACACGGCCCGAACGGCAGGATCATCCGCCAGCGGTTGTGATGCCGCCGGAACGGCACCACTGGCGAAAGATGAATAACGTTCCGGCTCAGGCTCCAGCAGGACACGCCCCTGCATAAACAGGGGCATCAGCTCTGAACCTGGTCTGAACAATACGATCCCCATACGCGGGGCAATTTCAGGGGTCAGTAGTGCTCTCACGTTCACCTCAATGAACGGTATCGAGCAGCTTTAACAGCTCAGGGAATCGGGATTCGAAGAAATGCGGCTGCGTCTCGCGCGGATTTGCGGGACTGGTGATGTTCTTGCCGAACATGCAACCTTTCGCTGTCAGCGACCAGAATTTTTTGATGTTGTTAATCGCGGTACGGCTGTATCGTTCGCGCTGCTCGACGATCCCCAGTTTCACCATCTGGTGATATGCCTGATTAGCCGTCAGGCGTATACCATACTGTTTCAGCAGTGCACTCAGTGACAGTGTCGGGCGACTTGAGCCATCGTGTGCATCAGCAGGAGCATCAATGGCATAGCGCGGTGCCAGATTCGGTAAGCCAACAGCCTCCTGGAGTTTCTGACAGGCACCAAGCACTGAAGAGTTAGACAGGTTTAACTCCCGGCGCATAAAGTCCAGCAGGATCACGCCAGCCTGCATCTTGTCAGCAGCTTGTCCGGATAATTTTTCCGGTGCGCTGGTTACCATATCGAAAGTACGGATCACCTTCAGATGGAATGACGGGCTGATCCACATTGCATAGGCATACACCAGTTCCTTGCAGACATACGTTCCCCGTTCATTTCCCCCATGAATCACACTCACCGGGTCAACACCCAAATTCTGGGTGTTGGTCAATTCATGAACAAGCTCAACAGTTTGTTGGCTGGAAAGAAACTTTCCTGGCTCCTTGGTTCTGGCATTTGCACCAGATGCTACTGCTGCGCGATGCAGATCGTTCAGGCTGTAACGCCCATAAGCATCACGACGAACTTCAATACCATCAATGACCATCAGATTATTCATACTTCGTTTCTCCTCTTGATCAGGCGGCTGCACCCGCCGTTTTCTCGTACTTACTGATAGTGATCTCGACCTTCCCTTCCGGGATAACCGGTCCCCACTCCACCAACATTCTTTTCACCTGGCTGTCGTCTTCCCACACACCCGCGTGGGTCAGGGCGTCAAACAGCGCCTTGTTATAGTTGTCCAGATCGCGGATCCGGTTATCCGGAGGAAACAACACAATCTCCACTGAAGCAGGTGCCGACGTTGGTTTCGGCAGACGACGTAACTGCTCAACTATTGCTGCGCACGCCGCGCTCTGGAATTTTCGCCCCGCCGCACTTATCAGGCTCTTACCAGCAAATGCCCCTTTGTTGGGGTGTCGCCAGTAGGTGTTCACGCTGGGTGGAAAAGGCAGAATCAGCTTCATACTTTCAGCCCCCTCTCATGTAACCAGTGGGCTGCACGCAGCCTGGCGTTTTCCTCACCAGCAAGCAGTGCGCGGATAATCCCGGCCGCCTCGCTGTCGTCGTCCTTCACCGCGGTATGAAGCGTGATGCCCCGGGCCACACCACGCTTTATCGTGATGACGCCTTTTTTCTCCAGTGCGCGAAGATGCTCCACCGCTGCATTCACTGAACGGTATCCCAGCATGGTTGCCACCTCCTGATTGGTTGGCGGGAAGCCACGTTCTTTCTGATAAGAAATCAGCATATCCAGCACCTGCTGCTGGCATTGAGTTAACGTCGTCATGCCGCCATCTCCCTGACCAGTTTTTCCGCCTGCTGGCGAACCTGCGCCAGAAACGCCTCACCACATGCCTCAAGTTCATCGCGCCCGATGTAGCTGATTGCCGGTCCCTTCCAGGTCTTGTCGAAAACAGCAATAGCACCAGCGAAGAAAGCGCCTGTCGGCACCTGCTTCTCATCTTTCTGGATAAACCAAGCAGGCAGTTCAAAACCAATACGCCCGCGAATAAAAGCAATATGATCTGCATCTTCCGGCCACCACACTTCGCTGGTGGCAGCTTTGATCAGGAAAACATAGCGCCCGCCTTTATCACGCATGGCACTGGCATGCTTCATGATGTAACGCATGCCGGTGATGTATAGCCCCTCATGCTGACTGGCGCGGCTGTATGGGGGATTACCAAAGGCAGCGCCTTTAAGCTCCGCAAGACGTTCTGACCAGTCATGCGCCAGCGCGTTGTCTTCCGCCGTGTAATACGCGGCACATTTGGCGTTATCACCGTCAGTAAACAGATCCAGGACAAACGGGCCAAACAGGGTGTTAATTCCCCAGAAAATGTTATCCGGCGTGCGCCACTGATCGCCCACTTCCTTCAGTTCATGGGCTGGTTTGTTCCGCAGCTCCACCAGCGCCTGGCAATATTTATTACTCATTAAGCCCCCACGTAATTCCCTGACAGATACCACTCTTCACCCGATGCAGTGCGCTTGCTGCTTTTCCGTAAGCACCGCTCACGATGCGCCAGAAAATTGTTTCGTTCTGGCTGGGAGTGGCTTTCACGGAATGCCTCCATCCACACCGTTGCAGCTCGACGGAATAAGCCCCTGGACTCCAGTTCTTCAGCCTGGCGGGTCAGGCACAAAATCACCCGGGGGTCGTTAGTGCCGACATAGAAATTGCGCACAGGTCTGGTTTCACAAACTGGTTCCGGCTCCTGCGATATCTCAGCCTGGCGCGGGAAATGTCTGCGTGTATCCCCTTCACAACGGTGAGCCACACGCCCACTCTGACGTAACTTGCTTGCTGACTGCAGAACGCGCTGCCGTGAGTAACCTGCAAAAGCATCCGCAATGTCTCCGGAAGTACACCCAGGATGGGCTTCAATGAATTTCTGAACGTCATTCAAAAGACTCATGATCACCCCCTGAATCCTGCCGGGATCTGGCTGTAGTCCACATTGTCGTAACTGGCTTTGAAGTACGGGTCTTCGCGTTTTTCTGTGTACGTGCTGACGGACGGCGATAAGCGCAGGGAAAGTTCATCCCATTTTTCCCGCAGCTTCGACGGGCTGAGCACGTTACGGCACCAGAACGGGTCGCGGCTGACACGGTTGTACATCTCGCAGATTTGTTTGTGGGTACGACCGTCCTGTACACACATCAGGCGAATTTCATTTGCCCAGGCTGTCCAGTTCGGTTCTTTCGGACGTACCACCTCGCCGTCACATTCGGCGGCCTGCTCGTACAGGGCGATGATTTTTTTCCAGAGCCACTGTGCGCAGGTCAAATCATCCTGCGTTCCCCACTGGCGCTTTTTAGGGCTGAATACAACCGCATCAGGATGGCGAGTTAAAAAATCCTGTTCAGCCTTCTGCGTGTCCGGTTGCGAAGCGTCCGGACGAGAAGGTTTTTTATCTGACGGATCATGTTTTGATTTTACTGACGGATCCCCGCCAGATTCTGACGGGTGAAAACCCGCTTTTTTGCCAGATTTCGACGCATCAAATTTTGACGGGTCAGATTTTGATGCGTCAGATTTTGACGGGTCAGAATCTGACAGTTGAGAAAGTGCCGCAGCCTGAAGCTTTGCAACGTTAAGCTGATAGACGTTCGACGCATTGCGGTTACCCTGGCGACGCGCCTTACGCGTTAACCAGCCTTCTGCTTCCAGCCGTGCGATAGCCGTTCTTACAGTACTCACCCCTGCGCCAATCTGGCGGGCAATGGTTTCAATTGATGGCCAGCACACACCTTCGTCATTACTGAAATCAGCCAGGCGGGCCATAATTGCCACACTGGATAATTTCATGCCTGACGCTGCGCAACCATCCCATACATAGCCGGTTAATTTAGTGCTCATGACCGACCTCTATTTCCCTGAATTTACGACGAAACTGTTCGAGCGGACTGAAGCATTCATGCTCATAGCCTTCGCGGAGGTAGATAACCCGTTGTGTTTCCGGCTCCCAACGAATGACTCTGACGGGTACTCCGTAGTGATCTTTGAACCAGCGGTTAATTTGTCGCAAAGGACTGTCTCCTTCTGCCGGTTGAAATCACCCACAGCCCACTCTGCAAAGCTGTGGGTTACAATTTCCCTGTCACCTGGTACATTCACTGCATAGCAATACTCCACCTTCGCTTTTCCACCCGGTACAGGAAGCGCAATCAGTTGCGAGCGACGGTAGGGTGTTGTTAAACTGTTCATGCGTTAGTTTCTCCACAATTAGAAGCAATCGACGCCACGACGCCCGGAGCTGCACACTCGCGGGCGTCATTACTTTCTGAAATGCAAAAGATTTTGTAGACCAGTGCTGCATGCTCCTGCAGCTTCGAAATTGACAGGTACAGTTCGTCGTTAATTGCTGCCTGCTCGTGTGGTTCCACCACCCCGTCTTCAATTGCTGAACGAATCTGTTTTGAATAACTGCCGATCTGTTCAATGACCTCCAGCAGGCGTTGGTTGATATCGGCGTTCTCTACTTCCTCAATTTCAGGAAGCGATACAAACACCCCACCAGCAGACTGTGCGACTGCATCCGCAATGTGGTGAGTGCCAGCAGCACGCTGTAAAACCATTGCCCATCCCAGCGGGAAAATCTGATCGCCATCGGCACGAAGGCGGTTAAATAATGCGTTCTCTGTTACATCCAGCCAGTCAGCAGCTTCAGCGTAACCCCCCGGCAATGCCGCGATAGTTTTTCTGACAGCTTTCACGTACCACTCAGGCTGTTTTTCTACTTTCCAGTGATGCTTACCCACGGTTAGCCTCATCGTTCTGTGGTTAAAAATTGAAGGTGTTCTGTTAATCTTTCGGATAGATATCCGGTCTTAAGTCAGATTTCGTAATTGCACCTGACGTGCATTGCTCAATTTTTTTAGCCAGCACAAAACTGGCTTTTTTATAACCATTGAAAACCAGCCGTAAGTAGCCTGGTGTTGAGCCAACTTTTCCGGCCAACTCGCCCTGCTGTTCTTTGGTTAAAGAGTCCCAATACGCTTTCATACAATATGTACCTCCGGTGTACATATTACATGATTAAAATGAACCTTCAAGATACTTGTACCTTAACGGTACAAAGGTTTTAATTTCATTATGAAAACAGTCCATGACATCCGGCGGTCTAACGCCAGAAAACTGAGAGATGGTGTTGGCGGGAATTCTTCCTTTGCCACCATGATTGATCGCGAGCCAACCCAGACCAGCAGGTTTATGGGAGATGGTGCAACTAAAAATATCGGTGACAGCATGGCACGGCACATCGAAAAATGTTTCGACCTGCCTGTCGGATGGCTTGATCAAGAACACCAGACAACGAACATCACAAAAAAACCTGATGTTTCAATCACTAACAAACAAATAACGTTAGTCCCTGTCATATCATGGGTACAGGCCGGAGCATGGAAAGAAGTTGGTTATTCTGAGGTTGATTTGAGCACAGCAGAAACTTATCCCTGCCCTGTACCATGTGGTGAAATGACTTATATCTTGCGGGTGATTGGTGATTCAATGATTGATGAGTACCGCCCAGGAGACATGATTTTTGTTGATCCTGAAGTCCCTGCCTGCCACGGTGACGACGTTATTGCATTGATGCACGATACAGGCGAAACCACCTTCAAGCGGTTGATAGAAGATGGAACACAGCGTTACCTCAAAGCATTAAACCCAAACTGGCCTGAACCTTACATTAAGATCAACGGTAATTGCTCTATAATTGGTACAGTGATTTTCTCGGGAAAACCAAGAAGATACAAAATAAAGACCTAATCAATATTTATGAACCTGCTTCGGCAGGTTTTTTTATACTTGACAATGTACCCTTGGGATACATAATGTATCAAAAAGAAACATGCAACAGGCAAGATTCAAACAAAGTTTGGTTGTAACACGGCGTATGGCACATGCGTCGTTAGCGGTCTGGAGACGTTAAAGGGGACAATCCACTCCTTGCTCGGGCAAACAAACCAGGTAGCCGGAATGTGCAAGTCAATGATGATGCTGATAAGACGCCTAACCAGCGTGGCGATTCGGTTTGACGCCTGGGAAGAGACCAGGGTGCAACGATAAGAGCATTTATGGAGCCGAGACAAAGTGTGGCGCCGAACTGGCTAAGTGCTCTCAGCGTTGTGGTAATCCGCGAAATGGCGCGGCGGTAAGTATGGCGGGGTTACTCTTTCCCCGTTGAGGACACCGGGTTGTCAGGCTGACCATACGCCTGAGTGACAACCCCGCCACAACAGCCACTGCCTTGGCGGTATCAGTTTGTACCATTGCTTCCGGCTGGTACCGCTCTTTTTACAAAACAGAGAAGAGCATCACCGGACGACGGGCTCATAACCCAATCCATCCGGGCGGCTGCCACCGCAGGTGTTCTTCTCTGTTTTGTGGAGAAACTAATCGGCCTTGCAGGGTCGATATGATGAGGAGCAGCAAAATGGCTAGCGAACGCAGTACTGATGTGCAGGCATTTATCGGGGAGCTGGACGGCGGCGTATTTGAAACCAAAATCGGCGCTGTTCTCAGTGAAGTCGCTTCCGGTGTGATGAACACGAAAACCAAAGGTAAGGTCTCGCTCAACCTGGAAATCGAACCGTTTGATGAGAACCGTGTAAAAATCAAACACAAACTCTCATATGTTCGCCCGACTAACCGCGGGAAAATTTCCGAAGAAGACACCACCGAAACGCCGATGTATGTCAATCGCGGTGGTCGCCTGACTATTCTGCAGGAAGACCAGGGACAATTACTGACTCTTGCCGGTGAACCTGACGGAAAACTCCGCGCAGCAGGTCGTTAATATCGTTTTTAATAAACTGATTATTTATCTCATCACTGAATATCTTTATATAGTGAGGACTTATTATGTCTCAGAACTTAGACGCAACCGCAATTAATCAAATCCATGCCCTTATTTCTGCTCAGGGTGTTAATGAAATTATCAGTAAGATTGGTGCCGATGCTGTGGCATTGCCTGAGAATTTCCGCATTCATGATCTGGAAAAATTTAATTTAAATCGCTTCCGTTTCCGTGGTGCGCTTTCCACTGCCAGCATCGATGACTTTACCCGTTATTCTAAAGATCTTGCAGATGAAGGCACCCGCTGCTTTATCGATGCCGATAATATGCGAACCGTCAGTGTGCTTAACCTGGGTACTATTGATGAACCAGGTCACGCAGATAACACCGCCACTCTCAAACTGAAAAAGACAGCACCGTTCTCTGCCCTGTTGTCTGTTAACGGCGAGCGTAACTCCCAGAAGTCACTGGCAGAATGGATTGAAGACTGGGCCGACTACCTTGTGGGCTTTGATGCTAATGGTGACGCCATTCAGGCAACCAAAGCGGCTGCGGCGATCCGTAAAATCACAATTGAAGCGAACCAGACCGCTGATTTTGAAGATAATGACTTCAGCGGCAAACGCTCCCTGATGGAGTCTGTCGAAGCGAAGACCAAAGACATTATGCCAGTGACATTTGAATTTAAATGCGTTCCGTTTGAAGGTCTGAAAGAACGTCCGTTTAAATTACGCCTCAGCATTATCACTGGCGATCGTCCTGTACTGGTTCTGCGCATTATTCAGCTGGAAGCGGTGCAGGAAGAAATGGCTAACGAATTTCGTGATCTGCTTGTTGAGAAATTCAAAGACAGCAAAGTAGAAACCTTTATTGGTACTTTCACCGCCTGATTTCATTACTGCAAATGCCCCTGCGGGGGCATTTATGGAAACGTAATTAACTCAATAATCACCGGATGGTGAGGGCTTCCTTTTACCAGAATTCAGCGCGGTGCAGTGCATATACGTGGAGAACAAAATGTCATTTATTAAAACTTTTTCCGGGAAGCATTTTTATTATGACAAGATAAATAAAGACGACATCGATATTAACGATATCGCGGTTTCCCTTTCAAATATCTGTCGCTTTGCCGGTCATCTTTCGCACTTCTACAGCGTCGCCCAACATGCGGTTCTTTGCAGCCAGCTGGTGCCGCAGGAATTTGCTTTTGAAGCGTTAATGCATGATGCAACAGAAGCGTATTGCCAGGACATTCCCGCACCACTGAAACGCCTTCTTCCTGACTATAAACGGATGGAAGAAAAAATAGACGCCGTAATCCGTGAGAAATACGGGTTACCCCCAGTTATGAGTACACCCGTGAAATATGCCGATCTCATCATGCTGGCAACCGAACGCCGCGATCTCGGGCTTGATGATGGCTCTTTCTGGCCTGTACTGGAAGGCATCCCGGCAACAGAGATGTTCAACGTGATTCCACTGGCACCGGGTCATGCCTACGGGATGTTTATGGAACGTTTTAACGATTTATCGGAGTTACGCAAATGCGCATGAATGTTTTCGAAATGGAAGGGTTTCTTCGCGGGAAATGTGTACCGCGAGATCTGAAAGTGAACGAAACAAATGCTGAGTACCTGGTACGTAAATTCGACGCGCTAGAAGCTAAATGTGCGGCACTGGAAAACAAAATAATACCAGTGTCAGCTGAACTGCCACCAGCAAATGAAAGTGTTCTGTTATTTGATGCTAATGGAGAAGGCTGGCTGATTGGCTGGCGTTCTCTCTGGTACACCTGGGGACAAAAAGAAACCGGAGAATGGCAGTGGACATTTCAGATCGGGGACCTTGAAAATATTAATATCACTCACTGGGCAGTAATGCCAAAAGCACCGGAGGCTGGAGCATAATGACCACTTACACCGATAAGGAACAGATTAAAGAAATCAAAGAACGAATCGGCAGCCTAGACGTGCGAGACAATGTTGAGCGCCTTGCTTATGAAATTGCTCTGGCATCACTGGAAGCAGAGCCGGTGGCGTGGCTTCATTCAGACAATGGCTTAGGTATTCCGGCAATAACCAGGAGCAAAAACATTGCTGACAGTTGGTTATCAAAGGGCTGGTATGTTCAGCCGCTATATATGGCTCAGCCAGTGTCGGTGGTGCCGGATGCTCTTCCGTCTTTAAATAATGGCATAGTCGGCTTTGATGAAGGCTGGAACGCCTGCCGCGCCGCCATGCTTCATGGTGCCAAACCTGTAAGCCAGACTTACAAGTTGAACGAGCTGTCGGGCAACTCTCCGGTAACTCCGGATGGTTGGATAAGCTGTAGTGAGCGAATGCCGAACGATAAACAGTATGTTTGGTGTTGGGGGAAGTCTTACGGCTGGACTGAGTGCGATACCTTCGAAGGGTATTACGATTGGTCGAGAAACAAATGGTGGGCAGTTACTGACGATGGGGAAGAACCAGCATCGAAAGTAACCCACTGGATGCCGCTACCGGAGCCGCCGCAGGAGGTGAAGTAATGAACAACTTAATGACAACTAAACAAGTCGCCGATTTCTGTGGCGTTTCAGTATCGACTGTTCTTCGCTGGAATAGCGTAAACAGGAGAACTGGCCAGAAATACAGGTCTGACTTTCCAGATCCTGATATTAAATCCTGTCCAAATAAATGGGCATCACGCAAGATTTACAGGTTTGCTGGAGTTATTGAGTAATCTGTATTAGCTCAGATGTGAGCTGACACAACTATGGCACAGAGCCCTCTAATCTGACAGTATGCTCTGTGCCCAAAAAGTTGCTGTAATATTTCCAGAAATTAGTCTTTCACCTAGTAATACAAATACTGGTAAGATCTGCATTAGTTATGCCATATTTAAAATATATAATTCAGGTTTAAAAGAATATGATGGTTGCTAATCTCTGTAATTGACATCAGGATCCCAAAAATGGCTCATAATCGCACTTTCTCTATCAATATCGGCTGGATGGCACTGCTCAAAGACATCGGGATTAAGCCTGAAGATATACTACGCAGAGCATACTTGCCTGAGGATACTTTTTCGAACCCCGGACATGGTTCCCTCAATACAGATGAATACATCCGTTTTTGGCTAGCACTGGAAGACAAAACAAATAACCCAGCGTTTCCATTACCGCTTGTTGAAAAGATTTCGGCAGATGTATTCAATCCGCCGCTGTTCGCAGCATTGTGCAGCAAAAATATGATACAGGCAGTCCAGAGACTAGCCAAATATAAACAACTCATTGCCCCAATGGTACTGGAAACGAAGGTTGATCAGACCGGTATTCTAACAATTTCACCGTGCTGGTTACCATCAGCCACGAATATCCCCATCTCTCTACAGATAGCAGAGCTTGCTTTCTTGCTTCAACTGGCTAGAATTGCAACCCGAGAGCCTGTCAGGGCATTAAAAGTACAACTTCCACAACTTCCCCCCACAGCACAACTTGATCATTTCAGTCGATTCTTCGGTACCTCTATCTCGCATGCAAAAAAGTCTTCTATTAGCTTTTCCGCCATCGATGCCCTGCGACCTTTTTTGACAACTAATAAAGCTATGTGGAAGGCTTTTGAGCCTGAGCTACAACGCCGTCTCAGTGAATTAAATACAACGGCTACAACATCTGAACGTGTATACGCGGTACTTCTGGAGTTGCTGCCATGCAACGAAGCCACTATCGGCAAAATCGCAGAGCGCCTAGGTATGAGTAAGCGTACACTTCAGCGCAAACTTGAGCATGAAAGGGTAAATTTCCGCACTTTAGTCAAAACTAGCCGCGAAAAACTGGCCCTTCATTATCTAAGCAATACCAACCTGCCTGCATACGAAATCGCATTCCGGCTTGGTTTTGAAGACCCGAATTCATTCTATCGTGCTTTTATGGACTGGACAGGGAAAACCCCAGAAACAGTTAGAGACGCTATACGTCTTAACAAAGAGAGGTAACCATGACAAATCCAGAAACTGGTCGTGTTGTATTACTAGCAGGAGCCTCAGGGCTTGTAGGTGGACAGTTACTGCAGCTACTGCTGAATGATCCGGGAGTAATTTGCATTCATGCCCTGTGTCGCAAGCCTCTCAGAGCCAGCCATCCAAAGTTACAAATCCATCTAGTTGATTTCACATCTCTGCCACAACTTCCTCATGCAGATGAAGCCTACCTGGCACTAGGTACAACAATAAAAGTAGCAGGCAGTAAAGAGGCATTCAGAGCAGTAGATTTTGACGCTAATCTGGCTGTTGCGCAGGCCGCTATAATGGCTGGGGTACGCCGCATAGGACTGGTAAGTGCGGGAGGTGCGAATGCGAGGTCGACTATGTTTTACACTCGGGTTAAAGGTGAACTGGAAGAAGCACTTAAAACACTTCCATTAACCACTCTGGTTATTGCCAAACCATCTTTATTACTCAATTATCGTTGCGGACTAGGTCAACCAGTTCGCTTGGGTGAAATAATCTCTATACCAATAGCCAGAATGTTATCTCCTTTGCTTCCTGGTGATTACAAACCAGTAAAAGCTCAGAGTGTGGCATGCGCCCTATTAAAAACCGTACATACTGCAAAAGGCTTGGTTGTCTTGACTTCTGAGCAGCTAATCAAACTGGGGAAACAGTCTGACTAATAGTTTACGTGGCGCATTTAGCAAGCGATATGACACATATCGCTATTCCTTTCTGAACTAACAGACTGCAAATTAAGGCATTGCTCAATACATGTGTAGTGGCATAGTGAATTTGGCCACCTGAATAGAGGTGATATCATCACCTCAT
>ERZ1034901.499-NODE-499-length-30570-cov-6.463608_pt1 | contig 30570 bp, 30 predicted proteins | sample MGYA00520628_ERZ1034901 | MGnify/ENA primary metagenome ERZ1034901 (study PRJEB33766, sample SAMN09781783) | gut metagenome | biome: gut microbiome | host: Homo sapiens | place: Madagascar | study: EMG produced TPA metagenomics assembly of the PRJNA485056 data set... | reverse complement strand
GACCTGCCGCCCATCCGCCTGAACACCAACGGCCACGCCAGCCTCATCAACCACCGGGACGTGACCCCGGAGCTGCAAGGCCGGCTGGACGCAGTGTCCGTCTCCCTCAACGCCTCCAACGCGGCCGATTACCTCGCCATCACCCGCCCCGGCGCAGGCGAAGCCGCCTGGCAGGCCATGCTGGACTTCGTGCGGGACGCCCGGAAGTACGTCCCCAAGGTCATGGTCTCCATCGTGGACTACGAAAAAACACCCCAGGAGATCGAAGCCTGCCGCCACCTGGCCGAAAGCCTCGGCGCCATCTTCCGCGTGCGCCCCTTCGCGGGGTGACTTTTCTAGTTTACCCATACTTTTCTTGCGATTTTGATTGACATTGTATACCAAGTTGTGTAAACTAAAGAAGAAAGGTCGTGATACTATGGCAACTGCCCCCACTCAGATTCGCATTGACTCTGACATCAAGAAACAGGCTTCTGATTTATTCAGCAACCTGGGCTTGGATATGTCCAGTGCCGTCAATCTATTCCTGCACCAGTGTGTGCTTCGCGGTGGCATCCCGTTCAGCATTGAACTGCCACGTTACAATCAAGCCACCTTGGATGCCATGGAAGAAGCTCGCCGTATCTCCAGAGACCCTAGTGTGAAGGGATATACCAGTATGGAAGAGCTGAAGAAAGCGTTGGAAGAATAAATGTATCAAGTCAAATTTACCACTGCATACAAGAAGAGCTACAAACTGATGAAAAAACGAGGGCTTGACCTCTCTCTTCTGGATAACGTCGTAGATACTTTGAGACAAGGGAAAGAGCTGGCCGAAAAATATCGTGACCACGCTTTAACTGGGAATTTCCAGGGATTTCGGGAGTGTCACATCAAACCAGATTGGCTCCTTGTTTATCTGATCGAAAACGATGTTCTCACCCTCACTCTTGTAGATACTGGAACCCATGCAGACATCTTCAAAAAATAAGGAACTTTTATCAGAATAGAAACATTTTTATTATTAAGAAGGGTATCCGTCAAAGATGCCCTTCTTTTCTATCATTTCAGGTTAAATTCGTCTGAAAAAATGATTGAAATTATTCATAAAATCGGTTATAATGACGATGAAAAAATTTCCTAAATCAAAAAAACGAATGGAAGTGCAACACAAAAGAGGCTTTCCCATAAAACGAAAACGAGTAGCCATCGCCGCTGTATTTGCTTTGGAAACGATTCTCTTATGGATGGTGAGTTAAAAATATGAACATAACCAAAAAACATCTCTGTGTGCTTGTGGCCTTTTTGGTTGGGGTCGCAGTGGTGTGCAGTATCATCCTCGCTGTTGCGCATCACGCGCAAAGAAAAGCAGAGGAAGAGGCCATCTTGCCGCTCAGTCTTCAATTCGACCCCAGCACAGAGGAGCTTACCTTTGCTCCGGCGGATGGCTTCTATTTCCACAGTATCACCGTCAACAACGGGAAGTTTCCCGTGCCTTCCTACGACCAAACGACCCGGTCCGTGAGCTTTTCGCTCCGCGAATTTTTCTCGGAAAATGCAGAAACGGGGATCAGCTATCTGGGACTCTACTTTGGACTGCACAGCAACGACACCGAAGACTGTCGGTATCTCCAATACTGCATCAGCCAGAGCCGTGAGAAGCAGGCTATCGTCGTAGACATCTACCCCTCCGGGGATGTTGCAGACCCCACAGGGAGCATGACAGAAGAATTTCCGTTGGAAGAAGCATAAAAACTGAATATCGAAGAAATGATTGAAATCATTCATAAAATCAGCTATACTGAGAGCGGAAGAATTTCCCAAATCAAATGCTCTACGGAGATACAACGAAAGGAGGGTGTCGCATGAAAAAAGCACGCGCCCTTGTGGCCCTTGCCGCTGCGCTTCTGCTGTGTTCGGTGGTTACGCTGGCCGCGTCGGGCGCTCTGGAGGGAGAGACGGCGGGGGAGCCTGCCGCGCAGCCGCCGGAGAAGGTGGACTTGGGCCTTGGCGGGCTACAAGGGGTTCCGCTCTCCGCGCAGGAAGGGGATTGGATCACCCAGGAGGAAGCCATTGCCGCGGCCAAGCTCCAGACCTATGCCGGGGAGGACGCGGAAACGATCCAGGCTTCCTTGGTGCGGCTTTCGGACACGGAGTGCCCGGTGCTGCCGGAGTCTGACATCACCCTGACCGACCGCCCCGCCTGGGTCGTGACGTTCCACAACGTAGGGATCATGCTCCATGGGCCTGCGGAGGGGGAACCCGTGCAGGCGGACGTTTACGTCATCGTGGATGCAGAGACCGGTGCTTGGCTGGAGACGGTGAGCGCTCCCGCACAAACATAAATTTTCCCAAATCAAACCCCGAATGGAAGTGTAACACAAAGGAGGATTCCCCATGAAACGAAAAATTTTGGCCCTGGCCACGGCGTTGGCCTTGGCGCTGTCTCTCAGCGTCTGCGTTTCTGCCGCCGGGCAGCAGGCCGGCAGCTGGACCAAGCTCAGCGACGGCTACACCACCGACACGCCGGGGACCCAGCCGACCGCCGTTCCCCTGCCGGATAAGGATACTTACATCACAGACTGGGTCGATGCAGACCACGCCCTGTGCGTCAAGTCCCTGGGAGACAAGGACCGCGCCTTCGTCGTGGTCGGGCGGGACGGCAGCGAGGTCACGCTGCAATTTGCCACCCCCACCGCGCAGATCATCGCCGCCCAGGCCGGGCGCATCGCCTACACGAACCAGGCCAACGACACGGTCTATGTCGGCCGGTTTGACGGCAAGTCTGCGCTGACACCGCTGCTGGAAGAAAAGCTCAGCGGCACGCTGCGGACCCGGAGCGTCCAGGCGTTCAACGCGGACGCCAGCAAGCTGGCCCTGGTCTACGTCCCCAACGGCACCGCCAACATGCGGAAGGCAAAGCTCTTCGACCTGACCGGCGGCACCGCCAAAACGCTCTCTGCACCGCAGGCCAAGTCCGATATTCTGGAAGTCTCCTGGCTCTCCAACGGCGCTCTGAAGGTCGTTGCGGAGACCCAGACGGAAAAGCCCGTCTACACTACCTGGCAGTACAGCGAGGCCGCCCAGCCCCCCGCCGGGAGCGACCTGGCGCTGGCTCAGCAGCTGAATCAGCTCGGTCTGTTCCGGGGGGCCGGGACGAACGCCGACGGGTCCGTGAACTATGACCTGGACCGCCAGCCCAACCGGGCCGAGGCTATCACCATGCTGATCCGCGCCCTGGGCGCCGGGGACCAGGAGGGCACGACGAAGCAGCACCCCTACCAAGACGTGCCCACCTGGGCCAACGGAGCGGTAAGCTACGCCCGGAAATATAGGGGTATCTCCGCCACGGAGTTTGGGGCCAAGTCCCCCGTCACGACGGCCATGTACCTGACCTTTATGCTCCGGGCTCTGGGCTATCAGGATGGCACCGACTTCGTCTGGAACAGCCCCTGGGAGACCGCCGTTCAGGCCGGCATCCTGCCCGCTCAGGCCGATTGGGCCACCCTGACCCGCGGCGAGCTGGTGGAGATCACCGCCGCCGCCCTCTTCGCCCAGCACAAGACCACCGGCCAGCCCCTGTGGGAGCGCCTGGTCAGTTCGGGTGCCTTTACCGCCGAGCAGTTCCAGGCCGCCTTCCCCGCTGACCCCTACGCCGCCCTGCACACGCAGAGCAAGTACCGCACGGCCCTGGCCGAGAAGCTCCAGGGCGTGAACAACGTGACCTGGATGGAGGAGACGAGCGCCTGCACCATCCTGGAGCGCGTCCAGAGCGGCCTGCCCCACGGCGGGTATCAGGATGAGCTGGTCCTGGTCTACAAGGCCGGCTCCCAGCCCGGCGAGGGCACCGTCGTCACCCTGCCCGGCGTGAAAACCACCGCCGTCCGCCAGGAGGCCCCGGCTTCCATTCAGTGCAAGGGCACGACCCTCACCTATACCTATCGCTTCGACAAGGCCGTGCAAGACGTGCATCAGGCAGGAACCTATACCTTTACCGTAGACCTCACCACCGGCAACGTGAGCAGCACTGTGCCGAACTGATATATACTATCCCTCTGGGGACTTCGCGAACCCAACGGAAGAGTTTCCGCTGGCAGAGTGAGCAAATGAATAGCAGGAGCAAACCACATCATATATGTGAGTTGCTCCTGCTTTATTATTTATATATTGCACGTATGCTATCATCTATGGTATACTTTTTTAAAATAAGGAATTAAACGCTCAAGCACATCAAGGAGTAGTACGTATGGGTTTTCTTGCTGAGCTGCTATGCTTTGGATTAACGGCATCTGCCGTTAAAACAATTACGCATAATATCACAGAAAATATAAAACGAAAAAATACTGTTTGTCACTTTGATGGTGACATTTCAAAAGAAGAATTCTATGCCATGGTTAGACGTAGCGGTAAAAAAATCCGGCGTATCACAAACTTATATGCAGATGGAACGATGGTATATGGTACTGTTTGTTCCCAAAGTGGTATTTCTGATTGGAATTTTAAAATAGATTTTAATGACTACGGAAAATTAACTGGAGCGTATTGGTTGTCCTCTGACAATGACGATTCTAATATTCCCCAAATTGTGGCTGATAAAATTGCCCAGCAAATAAAAACCTATCCTGACTGTTGCGATGCATCCTTTGCTCGTGATCTACATAAAGAAAAAACTCAAGAGGAACTTCGGAAGCAAGCTGGCGCTTATTGTCCTTATTGTGGTAGTCGAAATTATAATAAAAACGCGAAGTTTTGTGCAAATTGTGGTATGCGCTTCCGTGTATAATCTAAATAGTATATGCTTCAGTTTGTTGGAGGATACAAAAATGGGACTAGTAGAAAAAATACTCAAAAAGTCACTAGTGAAAAATGCTAAAAATGCAGCTATGCACGAAGTTATCAATTACATGGATGCCACACGATCTATTGATTCCATTACCCAAAAAAGTACGTCTACTTATATCTTATTTATTCGGAAAAAGAAATACTCTGCTCAACGTAATTTCATTGTTACCGATCAACATGATAAAGAAAAGTACAATATTAAATCTGTTTTTCCTGTATTTCAACGTCCACGTATTTGTCTCTATGACATTGAAAGTCACGAACTTGGAAAGATAATACTTGATTCAAACTCTAGTTTAGATCCTTATGCTACTATCTACCTTGAGGGCAAGAAACTTGGAAAAATTAATCGAAAATTATCTGTTAGGATAAAGCTCTCACTTAGTTTTAATAACTGGTCCTTAGTAGGAAACTTAATGCAGGATAGTTTCACCGTAACAGATGAACATGACAACACTATTATGAAACTCAATATTGCCTTTAATTCTAAAGGTACATATGTCCTTGAAATAAACAATCAAGAGCATGAAATTTTAAGCCTTTTGTTAGCTATGGCTGTTGATTTTACTCTTCATAAGGATAATTAACAACAGAACGGTGCATATTTCCTAGCTCATATTTGAAATTACTTCTACAACTCGTAACCGCAACGGAATTCAAAACGAATTTTCAAGAATATTGCGGTATACTTGATAATAAACAACAATATCCATAACAATAAAATGACAAGGGAGCAGACGATGCACAAAGTGTGGTCTGCTCCCTTTTTGTCGGGGTGCGGTTTGCTGTGCTTTTCCTTGCCTTTTTGACGTGCTCTGGTATAATAGGTCTTTGCATACGCAAATTGAATGCAAGGAGATGACGGGACGATGAAACACAAGAAACTGCGGACGGTCCTCATCACGGTGGTGGTGATCGCGGCGCTGGTGGCGGCCTATATGATCGCGTTCATGCGGCCGCAGCCGCTGCTGGACTGCCTGGGCGGGACGGAAGCGCCCACCACGGGGACCCTCACGGTGTATGACCAGGCCCATCAGGAGGGGCAGAAGTGGGACGTGGCCGAAGGGTCGGAACTTGACGAAGTGTGGCAGGCCATGCAGAGCGCCCAGGTCCGCTTTTTGCGGGGCCACGGCGTGGTGACGCTGCCCGACGGAGGGGCCTATTATGAGGTAAAACTGGCCAACGCCGACGGCTCGTCCAGCTATGCCTTCGGGTGCAACTCGGAGGGGGATCTGATCATCGCCGGGTCCGATTACGTCCTGGTGGGAGACAGTTCGTTGCCCCAGGCCCTGGCAGACCTTGCCCAGGCTGCGGCGGAGTGAGCGGAGGCTCATTCAAAAAAGGGAAGAAAAATCAAAGGAAATTTCAAAAATACAGTTGATTTTTGCAGACGTGACAAGTATAATGTTGCGGTAAATGGCTGCTTTAATGCTACCCTGTTAAAATTTTTTGGAGGTACAATCTACTATGAGAGATGTTTATGTCATCAGCTCCTGCCGTACTGCTGTCGGCACCTTCGGCGGCACCCTGCGTGATGTTCCCGCTGCTGACCTGGGCGCTACTGTGATCGCCGAGGCTCTGAAGCGCGGCAACGTCAAGGGCGAGTGGCTGGACGAGGTTATGTTCGGTAACGTTCTGTCCGCTGCTCAGGGCCAGAACGTGGCTCGTCAGTGCATGGTCAAGGCTGGTGTGCCCCTGAAGGTTCCCGCCTACACCGTCAGCATGGTCTGCGGCTCCGGCCTGAAGACCGTCATCGAGGGCTCCCGCGCCATCCAGGCTGGCGATGCTGACCTGATCATGTGCGGCGGCACCGAGAGCATGAGCGGCGCTCCCTATGCCATCCCCGCTGCCCGCTGGGGCGCTCGTATGGGCGACATCAAGGCCGTGGACACCATGATCAAGGATGGCCTGTGGGACGCTTACAACAACTACCACATGGGCACCACCGCTGAGAACATCTGCGACATCTGGGGCATCACCCGCGAGGAGCTGGACGAGTTCGGCTACAACTCTCAGATGAAGGCCCTGGCTGCCATCAAGTCCGGCCGCTTCGAGGACGAGATCGTGCCCGTTACCGTGAAGAAGAAGAAGGAGACCATCGAGTTCAAGGTCGATGAGCATCCCAAGGACACCACCCTGGAGAAGATGGCTAAGCTGCGCGGCGCTTTCCCCAACTCCGCTGACAACACCGTGGACAAGGTCGAGATGACCTTCGAGGCCACCCACATGACCCCCTCCCCTGAGAACACCGGCGTGCAGCGCGTCACCGCCGGCAACGCTTCCGGCCTGAACGACGGCGCTGCTGCCATCATCCTGGCTTCCAAGGAAGCTGTCGAGAAGTATGGCCTGAAGCCCCTGTTCAAGGTCGTTTCCTGGGGCCAGGGCGGCGTCGACCCCAAGATCATGGGCACCGGCCCCATCCCCGCTTCCCGTCAGGCTCTGAGCAAGGCTGGCCTGACCATCAAGGACATGGACCTGATCGAGGCCAACGAGGCTTTCGCTGCTCAGTCCATCGCTGTGGCTCGTGAGCTGGAGTTCGATATGTCCAAGGTCAACGTCAACGGCGGCGCTATCGCCATCGGCCACCCCGTCGGCTGCTCCGGCGCTCGTATCATCGTCACTCTGCTGCACGAGATGATGAAGCGCGACGACGCAAAGAAGGGTCTGGCTACCCTGTGCATCGGCGGCGGCCTGGGCGTTGCTGCCATCTTCGAGAAGTGCTAATTTGCGCTTGACGAACTGAATTCACGCGATTCATGGCCCCCGGCAGAGGTTTTTCCTCTGCCGGGGGTTTTTTGATGCACGATGTTAGCGTAGGCTAAATCAGAATATCCCAACCTTTTTGGAGAAAAACTTCGCCGCTCTCCGCAAAAACTCCGCCAAAACCGAACAGACGGGATACAGTTAGTTGTGGTAAACTACCGATGCCCGCGAGAGACCTTTGGAAACCCGCTGCGGGCAACGATTTCTTTCCCATAGGAGGTACCCCTGATGAGAGGTAAGAAAAGTCCCATGATCATGGGGTTGATAGGAGCGATGCTCCTATCAACCAATGCCTTCGCCGCCGTCCCGTCGGATTTTTCCGACTTCCCCACGGACTGGTCGGCACCGGCCATGACGCACGCCGTCCAAAACGGCCTGCTCAACGGGTCCGACGGCAAGATCCTGCCCAAGGGCCTGCTCACCCGCGCCCAGATGGCCACCATGGTCAACCGCGCCTTTGCCAGCAGCGCCAAGGCGTCCCTGACCAGCTTCACCGACATGGTCCCCGGCGTCTGGCATTACGACGAGATGGCCAAGAGCGTGCAGATGGGCGCTTTCCAGGGCGCGGACGGCAAGCTCAACCCCAACGACCCCATCACCCGCGAGCAGGCCTTCGCCGTGCTGGCCCGTGCCTTTGGCCTGGCCGATGGCAAGGCGTCCTCCCTGGACACGTTCTCTGACGGCGCTCAGGTCTCTTCCTGGGCCAAGGGTGCCGTGGCTGCCCTGGTGGAGCAGGGGTATGTGACCGGCGCAGACGGCGCTCTGAACCCCCAGAGCTACATCACCCGCGCCGAGTTTGCCCAGGTCATGGATGCCCTCGTGGCCGCCTACGGCGACCAGGACCTGAAGAACCAGACCGTGGAGGGCAACCTGATCCTCCGCAGCAACAACACCCTGGAGAACGTCACCGTGAAGGGCGACCTCATCCTCGCAGACGGCGTCTCTGCCGCGAGTCTCAAAAACGTCACCGTCACCGGCCGCCTGGTCGTCCGCGGCGGCACCGACGGCGTGAAGCTCACCAAGAGTACCGCCAAGGGCGGCATCCAGCTGGCCAACCCCAACGGCACGCCCAAGCTCACCATCGACGGCAAGGCCTATAACCCCAACGGCACGACCAACGGCGGCGCTTCCAACAGCGGGGGCGGCTCGTCCTCCGGCGGAAGTTCCGGCGGCAGCAGCAGTTCCTCCGGCGGCGGTTCGTCTTCCGGCGGGAACAGCAGCACCAAGACCGACCTGGTCGTGGCGGCCCAGACCAAGCTGGTCGATCTGGGCTGGGGCCAGTATGTTGCCGTTCGCTTCACCAGCGGCAACGATCTGAACAACTGCACCCTGACCGTGGACGGCACTGAGATCAACAGCGCTTGCTCCAACGTCACCACCGACGGCTCCATTGTCAAGTGGGAGGCCACCACCTGGAACCCCGCCAAGCTGGTCATCACCAAGGGCAGCCAGAGCCAGACCGTGACCCTCAGCCAGACCGCAAATCCTGCAACTCCCACTGTGGGCAAGAAAGCAGACGCCTATTACTTCCTGGCCAACGGCCCCGTCTACGTCTGGGACTACCACCTGACCAATTACGATGCCGCAGGTAAGGTGCGTGTGGCTCCTGCAACCACGCAGTTCAGCCTGACCAACAAAGAGCAGGATGCGATCAAGTTCTACTCTCCCGATGCAGTTCTGAAGCAGGACGATACTGCCAACAACGGCTATAAGGTCAGCGGTACTGTGGAGCTGATGTTTAACTATGCCAAGGGCACGGACGCAGAAAAGGCCTGGGTCGATGGCATCAACGATGTTGATCTGGTGTCCGCTGATGAGAACAACAAAAGCTTGAATTCTGAGTTGAGCTGGCATCTCGATACGAAATACCAGCACGGCACGGGTACGGTTGCCCGCATCACGGTCCCCCTGGGTCAGAGCAACTTCTATTCCAACGGCCGCTACCAGCTGCGGGTCACCTCCAATGGTACCAGCAAGCTTTTCCCCATCCATGTGGTAAACGAGGTTGTGCCTAAGCTGCAAACCACATCCGGCAGTGTCAAGTCCGGGGATAAAGTCTATTTCAAAGTCAAGAATATGACCTATGGGATCACCCAGCCCATCTATCGGGTAGACCTGACGGACCCCCAGGGCAACACCAAAACCCTGACAAAGATCGATGACTGGTATCTCATTGGAGATAGCTTTATCCTGTACAACGACAACACCAATAATATTCCGTATGACGGCAATTACACAGTGACGGTTTACGCTGATGGCTTCCAGCAGTTCAGCAAGACCTTCTTGGTCACGGGCGGTGAAAGCCTAAATATCAGAAAGGCAGCGCTTGCCTATGGTATTGACACCTATTCCGGCTCTAGTCTGAGCGGCGGCAGCGCCAGCTCCGGCAGCGGCTCCGAGGGCGGCAGCAACACCATGAACGCCTATATCGTCTTTGACGCTGACCTGCTGGCCAACGCAGAGATTATGACCAAGCTGGATACCGGCAACGAGTATGCTTCTGCCATTGCAGAGCGTTGGGCCGAGCTGAGCCATGTTGACGTTTATGCAAAGGGCAGCTCTGATGTATATACTTATGCGGGCTATGCCGACGCAGTCAACGATGCTCATGTAGCAGGTGCTGCGCTGACTTTTGCTGACTATGCCGCCAAAGAGAACGCAGAGAAAACTGCTGGCCGTCCCTACGCCGTCAAGCAGGTCCTGGAGGACAATCTGCTGGGCGAGACCACCGCGTTCAGCGAAACCGCAAACAAGGCCGCGCCTGACATCACGCTGGTGAAACTGGTCAACGATGAATACGCTGCCGCTACCGAGGTGATGGAAGGGCAGGACGCCGTGTTCCGCTGCCTGGACACGCACTATCTGACCAAGCTGGCTGAAAGCGGCAAGATTTATAAGGGTGATACGAGCTATCAGCCCTTCACCAAGGGCACAGATTATAGTGTTGATACGGAAAAGGGCATCCTCACCATTTCCCAGGCAAAGCTGACCCTGGAGGACAACAGCATTACCATCGCCGTCGAGGGCTACCAGACCGTGAGACTGTCTGTGCGGTATCAGAAGGTGCTGGAAAAGGTTTCTCTGACTGGCCCCACTGAGGGTGTTCAGCTGGGCAAACCTGTGACTATCACCTGCAATGCAGAGAATCATAAGGACGGCGTTTGTGACTTCTTCGCCAATGTGACCGGCGTGACGCTCAAGCGCCCTGATGGAACGACGAAGGAGCTGAGCAAAGACGGCGTGGACAGTGTATTCGATGAGATTGGATACACAGTAAACGGAGACAAGCTGACGCTAGGGAAAGACCTGTTCTCCACCGTTGGTAACTATAGCGTGACCATCCGCGCCGGGCATGGGTATGCGTCTCAGACGGTCAACTTTGCGATCACGGAAAAGGAAGTAACGCCTGATCCGGAGGAAGCCGTGCCCCCGACGGTTGCAGGTGTGGAACTTGTAAAAGGGTACGATTCTTACTATCGGGTTTCCTTCTCCGGGGACGCTGAAGCGTATTTGAACAAGGTCACTGGTGCTACCGTGGATGGTGTTACCTGTGAATCTAAAATTATCTTCAGTGGTGACAAGCAGTTCAAGATCGGAACAAACTTGTCTTATGGAACAAAAGAGTTTCTCGACTTTACCACGGACTGCTTCAGCGCAACCGGTGAAACAACGGTTGTTGTTCAGGCTACGGGCTACACCGACCTGACGTTTAAGGTCAAGGATGGTAAGCTGGTGACTGATGGGGATTCAAGTAAGTTATCTCCTCCGGCAGTTTCTGGCGCTCAAAAGGTAGCAGCGCAAATCATGAGCCAAGCATACACTCGTATCTCTTTCACTGGAGATGAGAATACTGTTGCAACTTACTTAGCGTTGATTGAAACGAACCATATAACGGTCAACGGAGAAGCGATTGGAAAAACATCTTCTTTTTGGAACTCTACCAAGGAGTTTAAGCTGAGCAATGACCCAACTTATGGTGGAAAAAGCATCTATCTCGACATTACCGAGGATAGCTTTAGCGCAAGTGGTAATTCCACCGTGGTAATCAGTGTGGATGGATACAATGACCTGACCGTTACCATTGACGCACAGGGCAATCTGGTAACAGAGTAAACCTCCCAATATAGCACCCACGAGGGCACGGCCGAGCGGTCGTGCCCTTTCTCTGTCTTGGAAGGGGAGGGGCTTCGCCGGACACCAGGAGAATCCGCCCCCGGCATCTTGCACCGCTTCCGCTGTCTATGGTATACTAAAAAAGTTATATACTTGGGATTGGGTCCCGGCTCTTGCTACTACCCAAGTTACCCAAGCTACTACCCAAGATGTTACCTGAGCTTTATAGAACCGTGAAACAAACGAAAAGGGGGGCGAACGGATGGAATTTATTATTATTTCCGGCATGTCCGGGGCGGGGAAGAGCTCCGCTGCGGCGTTTTTGGAGGACCTGGGCTTTTACTGCGTGGACAATATGCCCGTGGCCCTCATCACCAGCTTTGCCGGGCTGTGCATGGCCGGGGCCGGGACGGGGAAATACAGCCGCGTGGCGCTGGTGACGGACATTCGCGGCGGGCAGACCTTTGACGAGCTGTTCCAGGCGCTCGACGGCCTGCGGGAGATGCACCTGGACTATCAGCTGCTGTTCATCGAGGCCGCTGATGAGGACATTATCCGGCGGTATAAGGAGACCCGCCACACCCACCCGCTGACCCGCCAGGGCTACGCCCTGCCGGAGGCGGTGAAGATGGAGCGCATGGCGCTGGAGCCGGTCCGTAGCCGGGCCAGCCATATCTTGAACTCGTCCGGGCTGAACCTGTCCAAGTTCCGGGGGGAGCTGCTGCGGCTGTTTGGCATGGGGGCGCCGGACGAGTCCATCACGGTGTCGGTCACGTCGTTTGGATTCAAGTACGGCATCCCCATCGACGCAGACCTGGTCTTTGACGTGCGCTTTCTGCCCAACCCCTATTACATCGCAGAACTGAAAGAGTGTACCGGCTTAGAGGAGGCCGTGCGGGCGTTTTTATTCGGCTACCGGCAGACCACGGAGTTCATGCGGCATCTGGAAGAGATGCTGTCGTTCCTGCTGCCCCAGTATGTGGAGGAGGGTAAGTCCAACCTGGTCATCGCCATCGGCTGCACCGGCGGGCACCACCGGTCTGTGGCCATCGCCCACGCCGTCACGGAGTTCATCAAGCAAAAGGGCTACCGGGTGGAGGAGACCCACCGGGACATCAGCCGGTAAGCAGAGCGCAGAGAAAAAGGAGGAAGCCACCATGTCTTTTGCGGCGGACGTCAAAGCCGAGCTGTGCCGGGCCAAGCTGGGCAAAAAATGCTGCACCCAGGCGGAGGCCTGCGGGGTGCTGCTGTACTGCAACCGCTTCTCCCTGCGGGAGGTGAAGATCGTCACGGAATCCCCTGCCTTTGCCCAGCGGCTGCCGGGGCTGTTCCACCGGGCCTTCGGCCTGTCCTTCGATGAAAAGGGCGACCCCGACGCACCGGGGAAGCGCATCTTCCGCATCACCGCGCCGGAAAAAGTGGCGGTGCTGTGGGAGCAGTGCGCCTTTGACCCCGCCGGTCCCGCCCATCACATCAACTTTGGAGCGCTGGAAGAGGAGCACTGCCGCCTGGCATTTTTGCGCGGGGCGTTTCTGGCCGGCGGGTCCGTGACGGACCCGCAGAAGGGCTATCACCTGGAGCTGGCCACCACGCATCTGCGGGTCAGCCGGGAGTTAAATACCCTGCTCTTAGAGCTGGGCTACGCCCCGAAAGAAACCACCCGCAAGGCCAACTACATCACCTACTTCAAGCAGAGCGAGGCCATCGAGGACCTGCTCACCGCCATCGGGGCCCCCATCGCGGCCATGACGCTGATGAATACAAAAGCAGAGAAATTCTTGCGCAACGGCGTGAACCGCCGCGTCAACTGCGAGGCCGCGAACGTGGACAAGACCGTAGACGCGGCGCTGGAGCAGCGCCGGGCCATCCAGATCCTCCGGAAGAGCGGCGCCCTAGACGAGCTGACCCCTAAGCTACAAGAGGCAGCCCAGCTGCGGGAAGCGCACCCGGAGCTGTCCCTCTCCCAGCTGGCCGCCCTCTGCGACCCACCCGTCACCAAATCCTCCCTCAGCCACCGCCTGCGGAAGCTTATCCAGCTCAGCCAGAAGGGAGAGCCATAGTATGAAAGAGAAACAGGTCAGGCCCAAAAATTTAGAGGGCTTACTATGTTATCTCCAACAGGAGAAGGGTATTAAAATTTCTGGAGCGGAACAAATTCAACAATTTAGGAATATGGGCTATTATCATGGATACAAAGGGTATCGTTATATTGGCAATGCCAGAAACCGTGTTGCCTATGAAAATTTCGATCAACTATCTGCTGTCTATGAGTTTGATGCGCAATTGAAGGCCGCTTTTTACCCGTGTGTAATGCAGATCGAAACAGCCTTAAAAAATTATGTGCTGGAAAAATTGTTAGAGCTTGTCCATTCGGAGAGCTTTTTGACAATATACTCTCTTCTTCTTGATAATTATAAGCAATACTCAACAGCGGGAAACACTTACAAGACAGCAAAAGAACGACAGAAAGCAGAAGATAGATTCAAAAAGGAATTAAAACGGCGTTTAGAGCTTAGAAACCGAATTTATCAAGTACAAACCAGAGCGTTCCTAGATGGAAACCCTATTGCAGACCACTACCTACGCCAAAGTGAAAGTCTTCCAATTTGGGCTATTTTTGAGTTGCTTACACTAGGAGAATTTGGGCATTTTGTTTCGTGTTTGAATCAGGATTGTCGAATCCTAATTTCCAAAGACTTGGGCATCCGGGTTGCTGATGATACCAGTGGAATTTTACCACAACGATTGATTTATGCGACCAAAGACTTGAGAAATGCAATCGCTCATAATGATGTGATTTTTGATACAAGATTTCGTTCTAGTAGCATTGACCGACAAATGAGCAACGTGATTACAAATGCCAGCGGCATAAAAAACATTACATTTGAAACAATCACAGATTACGTTGCTTTAATTCTTTATGAATTAAAGCTGATCCGCAGTCCCCAAATGGAAGGCTTACGTCTATTGGAGACGTTCTCTGAAAGTACAGAAATGTTGTATCATCGAGTTCCGGTTAAGCTGTTCCATCAAATCATCCACACGGATAATCATACGAAAGTTCATCAACTCAAAAAATATCTTACCAATTCTATGTAATTCTTGCATTTCAGCTCTCTATGCGCTATACTATAAGTGTGAATAGCGGTGCGTCTCTGCGGAGCGCACTTAGGGGAATCGGATGCGTCTGATTCCCCTTTTTATCTTTCTGCATCTTCCGTGCAAAATTAGAAAGACTACCTTTAATTGCCAAATCAACACAAAGGAGAACACGACTATGACCAGATATGAACGTGCTGCCGAGTACCATCACAAGGGATTTAACTGCTGCCAGGCTGTGCTGGCCAGCTTCAGCGACGTGACCGGTTTATCCGAACAGACCAGCTTTGACATGGGCGGCGGCTTTGGGGCCGGGGCCCAGACGGGTGAGCTGTGCGGGGCCATCGCCGGGGCTGTGATGACGTTGGGGATGCTGACCCCCGTGGACGCAGAAGACCCCGTCGGCAGCAAGCGCCGGACCGGGGCGCTGGCGAAGGAATTTCAGCGTCGCTTCAAGGAGAAGTTCGGTGATCTGCGATGTCAGACCCTTTTGAAGACCAAGGTGGAGGCCACCGAGGCCACTCCCGCTGCGGCTGACCTGGGTCTGACCAACCGTTGCGACGTGCTCATCGTGACCGCCGTAGAAATTTTGGAGGAAATGCGGCAGGAAGGAAAGTAAGTTTATGTCTTTTGTCCATCTTCACGTTCACTCAGAATACAGCTTGCTGGACGGGGCCTGTCGGATCCCCGGCCTGGTGGCCAGGGCCAAAGAGCTGGGCCAGACGGCCATCGCCGTCACCGACCATGGCGTTATGTACGGGGCGGTGGACTTTTACAAGGCGGCGAAAGCCGAGGGCATCAAGCCCATCATCGGCTGCGAGGTCTATGTGGCCCCCCGGACCCGGTTCGACCGGGTCCATGAGATCGACGACCGGCCCTATCATCTCGTCCTGCTCTGCCGGAACGAGACGGGTTACCGCAACCTCTCCGCCCTGGTCAGCCGGGGCTTCACCGAGGGCTTTTACAGCAAGCCCCGCGTGGACTGGGAGCTGCTGGAGCAGTACCATGACGGCATCATTGCGCTCTCCGCCTGCCTGGCCGGGCAGCTGCCCCGGCTGCTGCTGGCCGGGGACTACGCCGGGGCGAAAGCCCACGCCATACAAATGCGGGACTTGTTTGGCCCAGACAGCTACTATCTAGAGCTGCAGGACCACGGCATCCCCCAGCAGCGGGAGGTGATCCGGGGCCTTCTTCAGCTCCATGAGGAGACAGGCATCCCCCTCGTTGCCACCAACGACGTCCACTATCTCACCCGCCAGGACGCGGGGATCCAAGACGTGCTCATGTGTATTCAAATGGGCCGAACGGTAGACGACCCCACCCGGATGCGGTTTGAGACCCAGGAATTCTATCTCAAGTCCGAGGACGAAATGGCCGCCCTCTTCCCCGACTGGCCGGAGGCTTTGGAAAACACGGCCAAGATCGCGGAAGCGTGCAACGTGGACTTCCAGTTCGGGGTCTATCACCTGCCAGAATTCAAGCTCCCGGAGGGCTGGACGGACGGCGACGCCTACTTTGAACACCTCTGCCGCACGGGCTTCGCCCGCCGTTACCCCGATGGCAGCGAGGAATATGAGAAGCAATTAGACTATGAGATGGCCATGATCCGCCGCATGGGGTTCGTCGAATATTTTCTGATCGTCTCGGACTTCATCGGCTACGCCAAGTCCCATGACATCCCTGTGGGGCCGGGGCGTGGCTCTGCCGCCGGGTCGATGGTCGCCTACTGCATGGACATCACCGACGTGGACCCAATGAAATACTCCCTGTACTTCGAGCGATTTTTGAACCCTGAGCGCGTGTCCATGCCCGATATTGACGTGGACTTCTGCTACCGCCGCCGGGGAGAGGTCATCGACTATGTGAACCGAAAGTACGGCAGTGACCACGTGGCCCAGATCGTGACCTTTGGGACCATGGCCGCCAAGGGGGCCATTCGAGACGTGGGCCGGGCGCTGGACGTCCCCTATGCGGACGTGGACGCCATTGCCAAGCAGGTCCCCAACTCCCTGCACATGACGCTGAACGCTGCGCTCACCCTCTCCAAACCCTTGCGGGAGATGTACGAGAAGGACCCCACGGTGCAGAAGATTATCGACACGGCCAAGGGCCTGGAGGGCATGCCCCGCCATGCCTCCACCCACGCCGCCGGGGTGGTCATCACCCGGAACCCGGTGGATACCTACGTCCCCCTGGCGAAAAATGACGAGGCCGTGGTCACCCAGTACACCATGACCACGCTGGAAGAGCTGGGCCTGTTAAAAATGGACTTCCTGGCCCTGCGAAATTTAACGGTGCTGGACGACGCCATTCAGATGGTCCGCACCCACACCCCGGATTTTGATTTGCGGACCATCCCGGATGACGACCCGCAGACCTTCCAGATGCTGTCCGACGGCCGCACCTGCGGCGTGTTCCAGATGGAATCTGCCGGCATGACCGGCGTGTGCGTGGGCCTCAAGCCGAAAGATATCGAGGATATCACGGCCATCATCGCCCTGTACCGGCCGGGGCCGATGGATTCGATCCCCCGCTTCATTGCGTCCAAGCATGACCCGGCCAGCGTGCGCTATAAGCACCCAAGCTTAGAGCCGATCCTCTCCAACACCTACGGCTGCATCGTCTACCAGGAGCAGGTCATTGAGATCTTCCGGCGCTTGGCCGGGTACTCGCTGGGGCAGGCCGACATGGTCCGCCGGGCCATGTCCAAGAAAAAACTGAAGGACATCCAGCGGGAGCGAGAGGCCTTCCTGCACGGGGACCCGGAGCGGAACATCGCCGGGTGCGCCGCCAACGGCATCCCCCAGGAGACCGCCGAGAGCATTTACGACGAGATCACGGACTTTGCCAACTACGCCTTTAATAAGGCCCATGCCGTCTGCTACGCTATCGTGGCCTATCAGACGGCCTGGTTCAAGTGCCACTATCCCAGGGAGTACATGGCCGCCCTCCTGACCTCCGTGCTGGACTCTCAGGACAAGATCGCGGAGTACATCGCCGAGTGCCGAAGCCTGGGTATCCGCCTGCTGCCCCCGGATGTGAACGAATCCGGCTCGGACTTCACCGTGGCCGGGCAGGACATCCGCTTCGGCCTGGCCGCCCTCAAGGGCGTGGGCCGGGGCTTCACCAAGTCAATTTTAACCTGCCGAGAGGCAGATGGCCCCTTTGTATCCTTCCTCGATTTCTGCAAGCGGATGCTGGAGCAGGACATGAACAAGCGAATGCTGGAGAGCCTCATCCGCGCGGGGGGCTTTGACAGCATGGGCCTGCGCCGTTCCCAGCTATTGGACGCCTACGAGCAGCTCCTCGACAGCCTGACCCGGAACAAGCGCAAGAATTTGGAGGGGCAGTTTGACCTCTTCTCCCAAACCGAGGACGGCAGTGAGCCGACGGTCGAGCTGGTCCTGCGAGATATCCCGGAGTTTTCCGCCCAGGAGCTTATGACGATGGAGAAGGAGGTCACCGGCCTGTATCTCTCCGGTCACCCCATGGACGCCTACCGGGAGCTGGCCCGGAACCACGGCGCGATCCCCATCGCAAGCGTCCTGGAGGACTTCGCCCAGCCGGACGGCCCCACCCGCTTCCAGGACGGCGAGCGCATCAACCTGGCCGGGGTCGTCTCCGCTGCCAAGACCAAGACCACGAAGAACAACTCCCTGATGGCCTACGTTACGCTGGAGGACGACACCGGCTCGATGGAGCTGCTGGCCTTCTCCCGCGTGCTGGAAGAGAGCGGGAACTACTTACAGGTCAACCTGCCCATCCTGGTCTACGGCCGCATCTCCGTCCGGGATGAAAAAGCGCCCCAGCTCATGTGCGACCGGGTGACCCCTCTGAACCAGGTGCCGGACCAACCCCTGCATCCCGGAAACCCGGCGGAGCGCACCGGGAAGCTCTACCTCCGTTTTGACAACGAGAATGACCCCCGCTTCCAGCGGATCAAAAACCTGCTCATCCTCTTCCCCGGCAATCAGCAGGCTGTGCTCTACCTCTCCGACACCGGCCGCCGCCTGGGCGCCCGCTGCCAGCTCCACCCGGCTCTCTTAGAGGAACTGCGGGAGCTTCTAGGCGAGGAAAACGTCGTCCTCAAACAATAAACCATAAAGCTTTATTCTTCGCCACCCCCTGTTTGTAGGGGCCGCAGACCCCTGCGGCCCGCCCCTTCGTAGAAAGGTACCCTATGAAACAACCCAAACAAACCGTCAACAAAGTCTTTTCTCCCCACCACCAGCGGGTGCTGTCCGTGGCGGTGAGCATCATCCTGCAATTTTCGCTGTACGCACTGGTGCTCTTCCGCTTCTCTCGCTACTTCGTCTATTTCTACTGGACCTGCTTTGCCATCAGCTTGCTCGTGGCCCTGTTCATCTCCACCCGGAAGACGAAACTGGCCTATAAAGTGGCCTGGATCGTTCCGATCCTCCTCCTGCCAGTGATCGGCGGCATGACCTACCTCATGTTCGGCGGAGCGCGAAGGCCCCACTATCACCGGGAGGAGACCCGCAAGACCTTTCAGCGGGAGCTGCCTGCCACGCTCTCTACCACAGACCTGATGCGCTATGGCCCGGACGCCTTGCAGCAGGCCTGGTATTTGGGCAACACCGCCCTCTGCCCGGCCTACACCAACACGGAGACGGCCTATTTCCCCTCCGGCAAAGAATTTCTGCAAGACTATCTGGCCGAGCTGGAAAAGGCCCAGGACTACATCTTCCTGGAATACTTTATCATTTCCGAGGGCTCCATGTGGGATGAGATCTTAGAGGTCCTGACCCGGAAAGCCGCCCAGGGCGTGGACGTGCGGGTGATCTATGACGGGGTCGGCTCCGCCGCTACCCTGCCTGTGAAGTACCCAGATATTTTGCATGCCCGCGGGATCCTGTGCCGCGTTTTCCAGCCCCTGGTGCCCGTCCTGTCCATCCACCAGAACAACCGGGACCACCGGAAGATCACCGTCATCGACGGTGTGACCGGCTATGTCAGCGGTCTGAACCTGGCCGACGAATACGTGGACCGAAAAGAGCGCTTTGGCTACTGGAAGGACAACGCCCTGCGCCTGCGGGGAGAGGCCACCTGGAGCCTGACCGTCTTCTTCCTGACCATGTGGGACCACCAGAACCCCCACTCCGACTTCCGTCTGTTCCGGCCCCGGCAGCTGCCGCCGCTGGAGACCACCGGAGGCATTGTTATCCCCTATGCCGACACGCCCAACGCCGACGACACCATAGGAGCGGACCTGTACCTGCAAATGATCTCTAAGGCCAAGCGTTACCTCTATATCACCACGCCCTATCTGGCCATCGACGAGACCATCACCTCCGCCCTCTGCATCGCCGCCCGGACGGGGGTGGACGTGCGCATCATGACGCCTCACATCCCGGACAAAAAAGGCGTCTTCGCCGTGACCCAGTCCAACTACCCGGTGCTGCTGGAGGCGGGAGCCAGAATCTTTGAGTTCACTCCCGGCTTCGTCCACACCAAGACGATGGTGGCGGATGACCTCTATGCGTCCGTGGGCAGCTGCAACCTGGATTACCGCAGCTTCTACCTTCAGTTCGAGAACGGCGTCTGGCTCTGCGGGGACCCGGCGGTGCTGTCCGTCCGGGACGACTTTTTGCAGACCATGGAGGTCTGCCAGGAGATCACGCTGGATGACTGCCGCACCCTCTCCTTCCCAAGAAGGATCGTGCAGACGGTCTATCGCCTGTTCGCGCCGCTGTTTTGATGCCATATATTTTGTTGGATATCGTGTTCGATAAAAATAAAAAATGCTTCGACGGTGAAAAATTTATCATAATTTTCATTTTTGCGTGAACAATTTATTGACTAAAAATCAAAAAGCGCATATAATATAAGCGGAGAAAATGATGCGATTTTCATCCAGAAAACTTCACCAAAACGAAACCCCGGAAGAGTGTCGGCTCTTCCGGGGATTTCTATTCCCTTTTTGATTCACGGTTTCCCGCAGAGACATGGGCTTAGAACGCCTCTGGCCAGATTACTGCCGGTCCTGTTTCTTCTTGTCCTTTCTGTGATCCAGCCATTTACAGATGTAGTAAGACACTACACCGGCAAGCACAGAAAGTGCGAATGATGCGATCGCATCCATCGACTCCACCTCCCTCCTGGCCGAGGGGTCGGCAGCAGGGATAGTATACCAGAGCCAGCAGGATTCGACAATATTTTTAACATAATTCCGCCGAAAACGATGCTTCCATCACTGCTTGCTGTTCTCCTCCCGCAGCTTGGCCAGGATGTAGGGGTAGCTCTCCAGCCCGTTGTGGGGGAGCAGGCAGTAGGAGCAGTCTTTGATGCCCCCGCGCATCACAAAGCCGCCCCGGCAGTCGGGCATCCGGTAGAGGGGGCAGTAGCAGAAGAGGCAGTTGAATTCCTCCTCCTGCACGCCCTTGTGGCAGGGGAAGTATTCACATTCTTTGTTTTGAAACCAGGTGTAGTGCTTGCCGGTCACGTCCATGGGGATTCTCCTTTCAAATGCAAACTTATGCAAACCGCCCCCGCCGGGAAACCAGCGGGGGCGGTCGTCTGTCGATGCGGAATTACTTGTTGCGGCCGGCTGCGGCGGTCTCCAGGACCCGCTGGTCGGCGCGGTGGTGCTCGATGGGCTTCCACTGTACCTTCCGGCTGAACAGCGCCACCAGGGAGATGGGGATGTAGGTCAGCATGAAGATGGGGAAGGTGAAGGTATACAGCACCTTTTTGGCCGGTGTGGTGTGGATATTCTTCCACTCGGTGATGGTGGTGAACAGCCCCACCACATACAAGGTGGCATACAGCCCCGCCACCATTTGGAGTACGTAGTGTACCATGGGTAAGACCGTTCCGGTCCCTGTCAGCCCCGTCACCAGATAGGCAATGATCAGGGAGACAGTCAGCACATAGGCAGGCATGACGGTCATGCTCATGTCATAGCAGGAGAAGTGGCCCTTGCCGATGCCCTTGAGTAGGCCAAAGCCATACTTCATAAAGACCTGCAAGAATCCTCTGGCCCAGCGCAGCCGCTGCCGCCAGGACTGGCGGAAGGTCACGGGCTGCTCGTCGTAGAGGACGGCCCCGGCACAGAAGCCGATCTTCTGGCCCTTGATGATCTGGTCCACGGAGAACTCGATGTCTTCCGTGAGCAGATGGAACTTCCAACCGTGGATGCTCTCCATCACTTTCCGGCTGAAGAAGAAGCCGGTGCCGGAGACGGCGCAGCTGGTGCCCAGGAGCATCCGGGAGTTGTTTAAGTACCGGGACTCCCGGATGAACCACAGGGCGTAGCCTGCGGAGATCCAGTTGTCACCGTAGTTCTTGCTGTTTCGATAGCTGGTGATGACCTCGTAGCCGTCGCAGTAGGTCCGGTTCATCTCCTCGATGAAGTGGCAGTCCAGCACGTTATCGGCGTCGAAGACGAAGAAGCCGTCGAACGTTTGGGGGTAGTCCTCCTCGATGTGTTCGATCAGGCGCTCCAGCGCGTAGCCCTTGCCCACTTTTTCTTTGTTAAAGCGGGTGTAGACCACGGCCCCGGCCTGGCGGGCGACCTCGGCGGTGGCGTCGGTGCAGTTGTCGGCCATGACAAAGATGGTGATGAGACTTTGGTCGTAGGTCTGGCCCTGGATGCTGTGGATCAGGTCTGGTATGACCTCCTCCTCGTTCCGGGCGCAGATGAGGACGGCGAAGCGGTGGAGGACCTCTGGTTTATGAGGCTCCTGCTTCTTGGCGAACGGGACAGCCAGAAAAAACAGCTGGTAGGCATAGCAGGCGGAAAAAACCACGGCTATGACAAGATTGATGATCAGGATGGTATTCATTTTAACCTTCTTACACCCTTTTCTTTCTGTCATTCTACCCCAGGGGGGCGGCAGTGGACGGCAGGGGGACCTTCATACCCCGCGCCGTCAGGCGATCCATTGAAATCCTTACTACTTTAGACCATCTGCTCGAAAATTTCCATCGGCTTTCCAGACAAATTTCCCGGAATATTTTGCAAATCTTCGGGCAGGATGAAAAGAGATTTGCATGGCTGCCTGCAAATCGTTTTCTCTATTGTACGACATTCGCCCAAAAAGTCAATGAATTTTCTCTTAATTTTCAAGCGAGAGAAAGAAAATATTACCAATTTTCCGGTGCAATGACATTCTCTTCCCATTCCGGCGGAAATTTTAGAATTTCTTTTGAAAAAGGGACTTGACAGGTTGGGGAAAATCAGGTATACTCTCAGTACAGTTAGCTTATGCTAACGACCGAAGAGGCAAGATTCCTCTTCCCGGAGCGGCCATGCTGCTCCCTCTGACGATACCACGCCCCGGACGCCGCGCCCCCCTTTGCGGGGCGCAAAAAAAGCCCCAGGGGTTAGCTGAACCTAATACATATTCCAAAAAGGTCATTGAAAGGAGCATCTCCCATGAGTGTTGTCATTTTAGGCGGAAACGAGTGCATGGTCCGCAAGTATAAAGATCTCTGCCGTTCTTACCAGTGTTCGGCCAAAGTCATCTCCAAGATGGGAGGGACGCTGAAAAACCGGCTGGGCAACCCCGACCTGCTGGTCATGTTCACCGACACCATCTCCCACAAGATGGTCCAGAACGCCCTGAACGAGACCCGCGGCCAGGACACCGTCATCATCCGCTCCCGCTCCAGCTCCATGTCTGCCCTGGGCAACATCCTGGAGACCCACGCCGGCCCCAAGAGCTGAGCGCACGAAAGGAGACGCCGTCATGTCCATTGATTACGTCATCCAGCACGCCGCCCCCACCCTGGCCGGCATCAAGACGGGCAACCTCTTTCCCTGTACCTTCGCCTCCACCCAGGACATGGTGCGGGACCTGCGGGAGGTCAACCGCGTCTTAGTGCCCCGCGGCCTGCGGCTGCTTCCCCTGCGCCGAAAGGATGATCGGGCGCTGCTCTATCTCTTCCGCCCCGCCGACCTCTCGCGGGATCTGGCCGGCCAGGAGGCCCGCCGCCTGCTGCGGGAAGCGGGCTACGGCGACGACCTGACCCACCTCGTCTGTCTCCGGGAACTGACCCGCCGCCTGCGGGAAGGGGAGGAGTTCCCCCACGAGATCGGCCTCTTCCTGGGCTATCCCCCGGAGGACGTGGCCGGGTTTATGACCCACCGGGGCAAGAACTGCAAATGCGTGGGCTGCTGGAAGGTCTACGGCGATGAGTACGCCGCCCGCCGCCGCTTTGCCGCCTATCAATCCTGCACTGCGAACTACTGCCGCCGCCGGGCCGGCGGGGCCTCCTTAGAGGGCCTCACGGTTTCCCGTCTGCCCCAGTGACAGTTTTTCTGTTGTCATGTTGATCCATCCGATCCCCATCCAAACTCTATGCGAAAGTGCCCGCCGGCCTTCCAACAAACGGCGGGCGCTTTCGCCATCTTCTGCAATTTCATTGACAAGTTTCCCGATTTTCTCTACAATGAAGCTATCCTTCGGAAAGGAGGCTCTCCCATGCCCGAAACCAACAACTACACGCCCCCGACCCCGCCGAACGATCCTCCTGGCAAAAGCAACGCCACTGCCAGCCTGGTTCTGGGGATCATCGCCGTGGTCCTGTGGTTCTTCGGCTACTCGGCCATCATCTCCGTCATCCTCGGCATCGTCGGCCTCATCCAGGCCAGCAAAGCCAAGGAGCTGGGCTATGAGGACACCACTCGCACGGCGGGCTTCATTCTCTCCCTGATCGGCCTGATCGGCGGGGCGCTGGCCTTTGTCGCCTGCGTTGCCTGCGTGGGCCTGTTCGCCAGCACCGGCATCGCCGCAGGGGGTCTCTATGCTTCCTGAGTGGAACCATATCCCTATGTACGCCGTCCTGGCCCTGTTGGGGGCCGGGGCGGCCTGGTTTTATGTTCACCACCGGCTCCGCCGGCGGGGCGAGAACCCCGGTCGGACGGAGCAGGCGTTCCTCTGGGGTGTGCTGGGGGCAATGCTAGGCGCAAAGCTCCTCTATCTGCTCCCATTGCTCCCCCAGCTGGCAGCTGACTTGCCGCTGCTCTGCACAGCCCCGCATTCCTTTATGGCAAAGTATCTCTCCGGTGGGTTCGTCTTCTACGGCGGCCTGCTGGGCGGTCTGGCGGGCGCCTGGCTCTTCTGCAAACAACGCCGGCTCTCCTTCGATACCCTGGGGCGGGACTTGGTTCCGGCCCTGCCGCTGTTTCATGCCTTTGGACGGGTGGGCTGCTTTCTGGCGGGGTGCTGCTATGGCATCCCGGCCCCTGCGGGCTGGCTGGGGGTGACGTTCCCGGCCAGCGCAATCGAAGCCCCCAGCGGCGTGCCGCTGCTGCCCGTGCAGCTCTATGAGGCTGCGGGGTGCGTTCTGCTGTTTCTCCTGCTGGACCATCTGACAGACCGGAGCTGGCCGGGCGGCCGCCTGCTGGCGCTGTATCTGGCGTTGTACGCTGTGTTTCGCTTCCTGCTGGAGTTTCTGCGTGGGGACGCGGTGAGAGGATCTCTTGGGCCGCTGTCTACGTCGCAGGTGATCTCTCTGGCGGTTCTGGCCGGGGTGTTACTCGCTGAGCTTCTGCACCACCGACGAAATATCCGTCAGCGCCCGTGAGATCTCCATCTCATACCGTCCGCACTGGGCCAGGTCGCCCAGGGACACCATGCCCACGACTTTTCCGTCCGCCACCACCGGCAGCCGACGGATCTGCCGCCGGGCCATGAGCCGCGCCGCCTGGCGCACGTCGTCCCCCGGCGCCACCGCCGCCAGACGGCGGGACATGATCTCTTTCACAGGGACGCTCTTGGGGTCCGCCTCCGGGGCTACGCAGCGCAGGACGATGTCCCGGTCCGTCACCATGCCGCGCAGGATGCCCTCCGCCGAGCACACCGGCAGCGCCCCCAGGCCATGCCGCGCCAGCAGACGGGCCGCCAGGGCGGCGCTTTCCTCCGGGGCGATGCTGACCACATGGGGCGTCATCACTTCTTTCACCAACAAAAACACCCACCTCCTCGATCCATTTTTCCTTAGTTTGGACGGACAGGAGGTGGGTTATGTATTTTTGGGGGTCACGGACCCAGGAGCTTCGAGACGGTGAGGAGGAGCGTGACGATGAGCCATACCCACAGAAAGGCCGACTCCTGCCAGGTCCCGATGTGGACGGACGCCACATGGAGCTTTTTCCGCACGATGGGCCATAAGATCGGTACGCCCTTGTGGTTAAAGGCATCCGCGATGATATGGGCCACCCAGCCTACATTGAAGCCGAGCAGCAGCTCCGGCACCACTGCCATGCCCTGGGCCTTCAGGCCCATCATCAGCAGGGTGAGCAGGACCGGGAAGAGCAGGGTGTGCGTCAGCCCCCGGTGGCGGAAGAGGTGGGAGATCATCCGCAGTTTCTGGCCCAGGGTGGAGTTTTTCAGGTCCACGTCCGGTGCATAAGACCCCACCACCACCGTCAGCAGACCGAGGGCCGGGGTGTAGGTCTCCGCCCCGATGGGCAGGCCGGAGCGGTGCAGGACGGTGAGGGCAAGCATGGTGGCCGCACCGCAGGCGGCGTGGGTCTTTCCGGTCATGGGTCGTTCTCCTTGTTCTCTTGGTGTGCGTTGGGGGACTGGGCAGCCTGCCACGCCAGATTGCGTTTGAGCGGGGCGATGCCCCGCCAGGAAAAGGCGCGGGCGGCGTACTGGCGGCGAAAGGCTTTGTTGCTCAGGCCTTCCAAGTCTTCCAGGGTCAGGGAGGGCAATAAGTCCTCCCGAAATTCCGGCAGGGGGGTGAGGACAGCGTTCTGATTGTGGGGGCAGGCCCTCTGGCAGAGGTCACACCCCCAGACAGTCGGGCTGTGGGTGATCTGGGCCGCCACCTCCGGGGGCAAGTCCCCCTTCTTCTGGGTCAGCTCGGACAGGCACTTGCTCAGGTCACAGCCGGTGTCTGTCAGCGCCCCGGTGGGGCAGGCCTTTTGACAGGCCCGGCAGTGTGCCCCGCAGAGGGTGCCCGGACTGGGGCCGGTCTGGGATAGGTCCAGATCCGTCAGGATCGTCCCCAGGAACACATAGGAGCCATACGGGGGGACGATGCGCAGGCCATGCCGCCCCCGCCAGCCCACGCCTGCCAGCTCGGCGGCGGCCAGCTCCGGGACGGGGTTGTTGTCCGCGCCGGGGATAAAATGGTGGTCTGGATGCTGCTGCGTCAACCCATCGACAACGGTCTGCAAGCGCCGCCCCAGGACCAGATGATAGTCCTCCCCCCGGCAGTAGAGGGAGAGGTTGCCGGGGATATCCCCGGCGTAATAGGGGAAGGCCCCCACCAGGACCGTCTTGGCCCCCGGACAGAGAGCCTCTAATTTTGGGGCCAGCTCGGCCCAGACAGCTTCTCCCAAAAACGGCGGGAGGCCGCTGCACGCAGCGGCACCCCATGCCGCCGCGCCAGCGGCCTTCCAAAGTTCATTCATACTGCGTCAGAAAGAACCTGAGATCAGTTGTTGTGCTTCTTGGCGTCGCGGGCTTCCATAGCAGCGATCTCGCGCTGGGCATCCCGCAGGGAGAGGTTCACGCGGCCCTTCTCGTCGATGTCGGTGACCTTGACCCAGACCATGTCGCCCACGTGGACCACGTCCTCGACCTTCTCCACGCGGCGCTCGGCCAGCTTGGAGATGTGGACCATGCCGTCCTTACCGGGGGCCAGCTCGACGAAGGCGCCGAAGTTCAGGATGCGGACGACCTTGCCGTAATACAGCATTCCGACCTCGGGGACGAAGACGATGGTGTCGATCATCTTCTTGGCAATGTCGCAGCAGGCGGCGTCGGGGGAGGCGATGTGGATGGTGCCGTCGTCCTCGATGTCGATCTGAGCGCCGGACTCGGCGGTGATCTTCTGGATGACGGAGCCGCCCTTGCCGATGACCTCGCGGATCTTGTCGGGGTCGATCTTCATGGTGATCATCTTGGGCGCATACTTGCTGACCTCGGCGCGGGGGGCGGAGATGCAGGGCAGCATGATCTCGTCCAGGATGGCCTTCCGGGCGTCGCCGGTGATGGCCAGGGCTTCCTTGATGATGGCGTGGGACAGGCCGTCGTTCTTGATGTCCATCTGGATGGCGGTGATGCCGTCCTTGGTACCGGCGACCTTAAAGTCCATCTCGCCGTGGAAATCCTCCACGCCCTGGATGTCGATGAAGGTGGTGAAGGAGCCGTCGTCGTCCTGGATCAGGCCGCAGGAGATGCCGGCCACGGGGGCCTTGATGGGCACGCCGGCGTCCATCAGCGCCAGGGTGGAGCCGCAGATGGAGCCCTGAGAGGTAGAGCCGTTGGAGGACACGACCTCAGAGACCACGCGGATGGCATAGGGGAAGTCTTCCACGGAGGGGATCACGGGGTCCAGGGCACGCTCAGCCAGGGCGCCGTGGCCCTTCTCGCGGCGGTTGACGCTCCGGGCACCGCGGGCCTCGCCCACGGAGTAGGAGGGGAAGTTGTAGTGGTGCATATAGCGCTTCTCTTCCTGCTCCCAGATGGTATCCAGCTTCTGGCAGGCGGAGAGGGTGTTCAGGGTCGCGACAGACAGGACCTGGGTCTGGCCGCGGGTGAACAGGGCGGAGCCGTGGACGCGGGGCAGCACGCCGACCTCGGCGGACAGAGGACGGATCTCGTTCTTCTGGCGGCCGTCCACGCGGTGGCCCTGGAGCAGCCAGGCCTTGACGATCTTCTTCTGGAACTTATAGGTGATCTCGTCCAGATACTGGTCCATGTCAGGGTACTCCTCCAGGAAGAGCTCGTGCCAGTGGTCGATCAGGGCGTTCCAGCGCTCCTCACGCACGTTCTTGTCATCGGTGTCCATGGCGGCCTTGGCCTCGTCCATGGTGGCCTCGACGATCTTGTCGAACAGCTCCTGGTCGAAGTCGGCGTGGTCGTAGGTCATCTTCTCCTTGCCGATCTCGGCAACGATCTTGTTGATGAAGTCCACCTGGGCCTTGATCTCCTCGTGGGCCTTGACGATGGCGTCATACATCACATCGTCGGGGATCTGGTCGGCGCCGGCCTCGATCATGACGACCTTCTCCTTGGTGGCGGCCACGGTCAGGTCCAGCTTGGAGTTGTGGCGCTGCTCCTGGTTGGGGTTCATGACGATCTGGCCGTCCACATAGCCCACTTCCAGGCAGCCGATGGGGCCGCCCCAGGGGATGTTGGACACAGCCAGACAGGCGGACACGCCGACCATGGCGGCGGCCTCCGGGGAGCAGTCCCGGTCCACGCTCATGACGGTGCAGGTCACGACCACGTCGTTGCGGAAGTCACCGGGGAACAGGGGACGGATGGAGCGGTCGATGACGCGGGAAGCCAGCACGGCGGGCAGAGAGGGCTGACCCTCGCGGCGCATGAAGGAGCCGGGGATGCGGCCCACAGCGTACAGCTTTTCCTCAAAGTCCACGGACAGGGGGAAGAAGTCGATGCCGTCGCGGGGACGGGCAGAGGCGGTGACGGCCACCAGCACGGAGGTCTCGCCGTAGCGGACCATGGCAGCGGCGTTGGCCAGCTCGGCCACGTGGCCGAACTCCAGGGAGAAGGGACGGCCGGCGATCTCGGTCTTGTAGATATGGTTGTTGAATTGCTTCTTGGTGATGATCGTTGACATAAGAACAGTCTCCTTTCACGGTCAAATCAGTCAATACGGTGGTTGCATAAACTTGCCCGGAGAGCCGCCTTATTTAGCACTTGAACGCATGTCCGCCCGGCGGGCACAGGTTCAAAGGCTAAACTAGGGCGGGGCGCTCCCCGGATCAGGGCGGATGGGATGGGAAGCAAAGCTGGGGAAAAGGGGCGGTGCAGTTTTGGCCACACCGCCCCCATAAGAAACGAAATTACTTTCTGATGCCCAGCTTGGCAATGATCGCACGATAGCGCTCGATGTCCTTCTTAGCCAGATAGTCCAGCATCTTGCGGCGCTTACCGACCATCTTCAGCAGGCCACGACGGCTGTGGTTGTCGTGGATATGGACCTTCAGGTGCTCGGTCAGCTCCTGGATGCGGGCGGTCAGGATGGCGATCTGGACCTCGGGGGAACCGGTGTCGGTTGCGTGGGTGCGGTTTGCCTCGATCACGGCAGTCTTTTCGTCTTTACGAATCATGGGAAAAATCCACCTTTCAATGATATGCCTCTGACTGAGTGACGGGCGGGTGCAGCCCTGAAAGCAGGCAATATCCCGAAACTAAGTCAGGGTAGAACGTATGTCTTCGCACACGTATTTTATAGTATACCACCGAGCCAGGGGAAAGTAAAGAAAAATTTTAGGCAACAAAATCCCTCCGGAGAACAGCCCTTCTCCTTTGTCAAGCATTTTGCCGCAGGGTCGCTTTCAGTTTGGGGAGCAAGGTCAGGTCGGCGGGGAGCCAATCGACTTGGGGCAAGGTGTCCCGGTCCAGCCACCGGGCGGCCTGGGCCTCGTTCAGGACGATTTCCCCCTCGGCCACGACGCACCAGAAGCAGTCCATGTGCAGGTGAAAGGCGGGGTAGTCATACTCGACCGTGTCGAGCCGTTCTCCCACCTGCACGGTGACGGCAAGCTCCTCTTGGATCTCCCGAACCAGGGCCTGTTGCGGAGTCTCTCCGGCCTCGACTTTTCCGCCGGGAAACTCCCATTGGCCCTTGTTGTCCCCATACCCCCTGGCCGTGGCAAAGACTTGGGTGGGACGGTTCAAATCGTCGCAGATCACAGCGGCGACAACGCGGATGGTTTTCATAGCAAGACCTCTTTTATTTGAAAAATGGCGAGACAGTTTTTCTTTAAACTGGAATTTTCAAATTAGTCTTTGCAAATAACCTTTGAATCTTCACCATCAATTA
>ERZ1034901.496-NODE-496-length-30726-cov-167.564931_pt1 | contig 30726 bp, 31 predicted proteins | sample MGYA00520628_ERZ1034901 | MGnify/ENA primary metagenome ERZ1034901 (study PRJEB33766, sample SAMN09781783) | gut metagenome | biome: gut microbiome | host: Homo sapiens | place: Madagascar | study: EMG produced TPA metagenomics assembly of the PRJNA485056 data... | reverse complement strand
CGCAGCCGCCGAAGCGGTGCTTAAGCCGTAAGGCGGGAATTGTGCGGTGTTGCCCTAACTACCCGCTGTTTTTATTCCACTTTTTCCATGTTACGCGTTGCCACAACATCCACGCCGGTGCCGCACACGTTGGGCAGCACCACATCCCCGGTATGCACGGGGGCTTGCAGAGCCACGGCATCCAGCGCAGCCATCACGGCAAACATCATTTCTTTGGGCACAGCCTGCGCGGTTTTGACCGGGCAGCGCGGGTACAGCCCGCCCGCAATACGCACGGTGCTGGTAATGATGCGGGTGGGGTGGGTCAGTTCCTCTTTGCCGTATGCAGCGCCGTTGGGGCAGGCATTGCCGGTCACGGCATAGTCATTTGCGGTGTCCACCCGCAGATGGCACCCCTTGGGGCAGCAGATGCAGATCAGCTCTTTTATTGTTTCTGTCATGATTGCGGCACCTCCTCCACAGCAACGGTCAGCGGGCCGTTCGCTTTTTGCAGCAGAGCTTTGGGCAGCGTAATGTGCTCCATCTCCCCCGGTGCCAGGCATTCCCGCTTAAAGGCAGCAATTTTGTTTGGTCCGCAGCGCACCGTTATGGTGCTGGGCCCATAATTGCGCCGCACACGGAACGATACGCTCACGCTTTTCTGCACGCCGTCCAGCCGGATATGCTGCGGAACGGTGTAGCCAATGCCCTCCCCCGCTGCCAGCGGCAGAACGGTTTCGGTTTCTATCTCGCCATTTTGCACATAGGCTGCCGCGGCTGCACCGGCGGTTTCGCTTTCGCCGGAAACAAAATCCACCAGATCGTGCACATGCACCACGTTGCCGCAGGCAAATACACCGGGGATCTCGGTTTCCATATTTTCGTATACCACGGCCCCCTTGGTGTGGGGGTCCATGGCAATACCTGCCTGGCGGGTCAACTCGTTTTCGGGGATCAACCCCACACTGAGCAGGATGGTATCCACATCAAACTCCATCTCGGTTCCAGGGATAGGGCGGCGGTTTTCATCCACCTTGGCAACGATGGATTTTTCCACCCGGTTTTTGCCCTGAATTTCCACAATGGTGTGGGATAAGTACAGCGGGATATCAAAATCCTGCAAGCACTGCACAATGTTGCGGGTCAACCCGCCGGAATAAGGCATCACTTCCACGCAGGCGAGCACTTTGGCTCCCTCCAGCGTCATACGGCGCGCCATGATCAGGCCGATATCGCCACTGCCCAAAATCAACACCCGTCTGCCCACCAGGTAGCCTTCCATATTTACATAGCGCTGGGCTGCACCGGCGGTATAAATTCCCGCCGGGCGGGTGCCGGGGGTGCCGATGGCCCCGCGGGTGCGCTCGCGGCAGCCCATGCACAGGATAATGCTTTTGGCCTGAATGATCTGGTAGCCCTTGCTGCGGCTGACGCAGTGTACCTGCTTATCGGGGGTCACTTCCAGCACCATGGTGCCCAATTCCACCCGCACGCCGGTTGTGCGCAGCATCTCGATATAGCGCCCGGCGTATTCCGGGCCGGTAAGCTGCTGGCCAAACCGATGCAGACCAAACCCGTTGTGGATGCACTGGTTCAAAATACCGCCCAGCTCTGCATCGCGTTCCAAAATCAAAATATCGCGCAGGCCATGCTGCCACGCGCTGTACGCCGCCGCCAGGCCCGCCGGGCCGCCGCCGATGATAACAAGTTCAACCATGGTTGCACCCCCTTCCATTTTTGGTTTCACACAGCAGCACATTGGTGCCGGCTTTGTCCTGCAATACATCCAACGGGTCAATGCCTAGTGTTTTGCTGATCAGTTCCAGCACGCGCGGCCCGCAAAAGCCGCCTTGACAGCGGCCCATGCCCGCGTTGCACCGCCGCTTTACGCCATCAATGCTCACGGCCGGGATCTCGCTCTGCAAGGCATCCAGAATCTCGCCCTCGGTGATCGTCTCACACCGGCAGATCACGCGGCCATAGGCGGGATTTTTTGTAATCAGTTCTGCCTTTTGCTCCGGCGGCAGTTCCTTGAACCGCACGCGGGTGCGGCCGTCTTTATAATCCGCCTTTGGCTCCGGCAGGTCGTTGTGGGCTGCCAGAATTTTAGTTACCTCTTTTGCCACAGCCGGTGCGCTGGAAAGCCCCGGCGATTTCATGCCCGCCAGGTCAATAAAACCCGGCGCGCCGTCCGCTTCGCCGATCACAAAGTCCCCGGTATCCACGTTGGCGCGCACACCGGCAAAGTTGCGGATGGACTCGCCAAAGCGGATCCCCGGCACACTGCGCCTGGCCGCTGCCGCCACAAAGGCAAGGCCGTCTGCCGTGCAGGCGGTATCATCCCCCGCTACCGGCTGGGCGTTCGGCCCCACCAGCAGGTTGCCGTGTACGGTGGGCGTTACCAGCACCCCTTTGCCGTTCTCGTTCGGGCACTGGAAGATCACATGGTTCACGCGGTTGCCTTCGCTTTTGTCCAGCAGATAGTATTCCCCGCGGGTAGGTTCCAGCGTAAAGGTGTGCGGCGCGGCCATCTCATGGATGGCCTGGGCGTTCAGTCCCGCCGCATTGACCACATAGCGGGCCGCAAAGCTGCCGTTTGGCGTGGTCAGCTGCCAGCCGCCGTCAATCTTTTCAATGTTGGTTACAGGAGTGCTGCGGTACAGCTCTACCCCGTTGCGCACAGCCACTTCCGCCATGGCCAGCGCAAACTCCCACGGGCTGACGATGGCTGCGCTGGGGGCAAACAGCGCCCCGGCCACTGTGGGGGCAAGCTGCGGCTCCATCGCCAGGGTTTCCTCCGCCGTCAGCAGCCGGATGCCCGGCACGCCGTTTGCCACGCCGTTCGCGTACAGCTTTTGCAGGTGGGGCAGCTCTGCCTGGCTCAGCGCCAGCACCAGGCTGCCGCACTGGCGGTAGGGTACATCCAGCCGGGCGCAGATTTCCTTTGCCAGCGCCACGCCCTGCACATTCAGGCGGGCCATTTGGGTGCCCGGTTCCGGGTCATACCCGGCGTGCAGGATGGCGCTGTTTGCCTTCGTTGTTCCATCCGCCACATCGTTTTCTGCTTCCAACACTGCCACATGCAGCGGATAGTGCGACAGTTCATACGCTGCAGCTGCACCAACCACACCACAGCCAATGATTGCTACATCCAGCATAACTACCTCCCAGTTGTATTGGTCATTCAGGATGCAAAAATCCATCCTGTCAACATGGTTTCCATTGGTTTAATCATAGCGTTAAATGCACAAAAAATCAAGTTTAAGTTGATTTTTTTTGCACGTTTCGTCGCCATTGTGTGGACAGCGGAATAGAGGTCCGATGCTTTGTTTGCTGCTGCCTTTCTATGCAAAAAGCTGCCGCACCTGGCCCTCCCGGTGCAGCAGCTTTTTTTGATATAAGAATTCACCTGCCTTACCAGCCGCGGCGCTTTTTGCCGATCTGTTCTGCCTTATAGGTCAGAGCGCGGTCATGCACGCCGCTGATACGGTCGAGATAATTGGGGTTGACTTCAACTTTTTCATCCTCAAAGATATGCTGCCACCAGATACGTTTGGCATCGGCACAATCAACGTGATGTTCCCCTGCAAGCGTTGAAAAAGCTTCATGCCGCTGATTAAACGTTTTGCCACGCCACTTTTCATAGATAGCATTCTCTTCCGGGGTAGGTTCCGAGATGGAGCGCTGGTAGGCACCGAGGGCATTAAAATCTTTAATATCATTGGATGTATAGCCGGATGTAGCGGCAGAACCGAACAAACCAGCGATACCGAGAATTAAACCAAAACCACCTAACATAATTGTTACCTCCTGAAGATTTGTAGTGTTGTGTTTGTTGACTGAATGATAAATGATCGCTTAGTGCTTTAACTTCCAGTATATGGTGTAAATAATTAAAGCAAGGACTAAGATTTCACCCGCAGATTCAAAAGAACCAGTAACAAGAGCCAGCGGAAGTATTATTATCATCCCGCCAATAAAAATGATTGGCCCGATCAATAACAGCATTATAATCATTGCGGCAAGTAAGTCGTACATTGGCCCTTTATCGGCAAGAGGTTTTGTTATTTTTTGAATAAAGCTTATCCATCGTAAAAATAAATCCTCTTTTTCATGTGAAGATGGTGTGGATGGGGTGAGTTGTTCGCTCTTCTTGCTGGTTTCCTTGTCTTGTAGTCCCGTGTGCCTTGAGGGGGCTTGCTTTGCAGGCTCGTTGGTCACACCGTTATCCTCGTGGAAACTCTGGTCAAAAGCCTGTTTGTAATGCACATATCCGTCAATACCAGTACCAAAGTAACTATAGTCATCTTTCTTGTTATCGCTCATGATATGTACCTCCAAATTTTGTAGTGAATGTGTGTTCCTGTTTGCTATGGCTTTATTATACAGCACGCAGTGTTTCATAAATCGGACTTTCAACGTGTTCTTGCGCTTTTATGGGGTGATTAATCGTACTATCAGGCCAAATAATCATGTAGCAACCGTTCCAGTGTGGGGCGGGATACACAAACAGCGGCGGCCAGCTGGGTTTTATTCAGGGCAATACCGCATAATTCTAAGTGCCGATACAGCAAGCGAGGTGCGGCAGATGCTAAGCCAAAAGCGCAGATAATACTGGATGCTGCAAAGGTGAGCGCCGCCAGTGGCGGAAACAGCGAACCGAAGCAGGGGCAGCGGTCGCAGAGTGCGAGGGGCTTTTGCCCCCGAAGCACGATGCGGGTACCGCAACCCGACATTATCGAGCATTTTGGCAACGCAGATGCCGTGCCGCAGCTGCCGGAGCGGTGCTTAAGCCGCAAGGCGGGAATTGTGCGGTGTTGCCTCAGCTCACGGCACTGGTAGCGGGCGTACAGAGCATCAAAATCCGTCGGCAGCTGGGCAGGCTTGCGGCCTTTATACTGCTAAAAAAAATCGCTCATAAATTCAACGTTTTCACGTTAAATTCATGAGCGATTTTGGTTGGGCCGGCCGGATTTGGCAAGCCGCGCCCTAAAAACAGTCCGCTGGACTGTTTTTACCCGGCGGGACGTGGGACGCCGGGCACGGGCTGTTCAAATTCGGCCTATGTTCTCCCGCCGCCGTTTATTACAAATAAAAAGATGCACCCCCCTGCGAGGTTGCATCTTGGTTGGGCCGGCCGGATTTGAACCGACGCAATGGAGGAGTCAAAGTCCTCTATACAACGCCCATTTCTCATCGGCAAGCCGTTATTTATTTTTCCAAGGTCGCTCATTTAGTCGCTCATACGACAGCATATGCCAAAAAGCTTTTCCTGTACCCTCCCGAATGTTACCTTCTCTAAGGTTTTGTCTGCTGGTTACATCCTACTAAAGCACACATCACAACGCGATCTGTTCAGCCATCACCGCACGTGCGCTTATCTCTGCCAGAAAGAAGAGCATTCACACCCTAGCTAAGAATTATTGTGCCTGCCATCAGCCACTACAAACCTGCTACACATCTTGCCGCATGCAACATCTACCCATTATGTTTTTCCTTATTATAAGGTAGGGGAAAACTTGTTTATCACGTAGAACAGCGCGCAATCATTACTGCATGGAAATGTGTACCACATAAGGAATAAAAGTTCACAATTCTGTTAGCGCTCCGCCTTGACATCTGCTAGCTTGCGTGCTAAAATGAGTTTACCATTCTAAGCCAAAGTGGGCACCGCAGCCTAGAATCCACCCCAGGCCGCGCCACCCCTGCTAGCGCCGAATGCGAGTACCTTGCTCCAAGCTTTACGCTCCACGAACAAGGCCAAGGTTCCCTGGCACAGCTCTATCTGTACCTTTCGTCGGAGCCTTCCGTTCCACACCACAGGCGTTATGGGATAGTTGGTATCCTTTCACGTACCTGCGATAAAACTGCTATACTCGCAAACTTTTGTATTTAAATTGTTTTGAGTATACCATGATTGGAGGGTATTGTCAAGTGATTCACACATTTTTAACAACGCAGAACCGCAGAAAGGAGCGCATATGCGTTCTAATAAGATTAGAGATTTAAAACTGACCGCTTCCGTAGATACACTCAGCATCGTTTCTCCCGAAATTTCACAGGCTAACCCTAACGAGCTACCTTGGGTAACACGGGTTTTTATCCGCCAAAACGGCTACAGCGACAGCACTAACTATGAGTACCGTTTTAACCTTAATAATATTGCAGGTGAGATTTATTCCCTTCCCCAGTTCGAGCAAACGCTTTCGACCGCCATGGATGCAATGGGCATTAGCGAGTACCGTTACATCCGCATTGATTTTCGCATCGACAGCGAAGTTAATGCGTATGAGGAGTACCTTAAGCTGAACAAGTGCTTGTTGCTTTTGTTTACTTTAAAGTACCACGTGAAAAATCGCTATCAGTCTATTGACCCGTTAATGCTGGACAGCCTGACTGTGCGGGTACAGAACCAGTACTTTGAGGTCGAAAACTACAACAAGGAGCTGGAAGAACCCGGCGGTAATGTGATTAACCGATTGGAATTACGGAGGAAACGAATCCGTAAGGGCACTACATGTTCCGAGCTTATAGCCGACTGGATTATGCGGCTCAACTCTCTTCCCGCTTATTATTCACAGTTACAGGATGATTGTAACAAAGCTATTTATGACAAGTGGGTTGCGTTTGATAACAAAGAGGGCGTAAGCTTTTCGCAGTTCATTTGGAAATACGAGCAGAACATTTTCAGCCGCAGACAGCTCATCAAACTGTTTGAAATGAATGGAAGCAAGAACCCCGAAAAAGCCGCTGACCACTTTAAGCGCCGCAGGAAGATTGAGTTTTTCAGCGAACACGATTTGCGTGCTTACATCGCGCTTATTGTACAGGCACTTGAAGCATACCGAAGCCCCCAAGAAATTAGGGTTTCTGATCTTCCTTCTGTCGCTTAAAAGGCGATAACTATCGCATTTATAAGGCATTGTATTGCTGCTGTATGACGTAATATGGCCGTTATGCAGGTGGTACTTACGCGGTTCCAGTACCCAGACTGATACACTTTTGCCTTGTGGCGAGGATTTGTACGCAAAGCCGAGCCTTATCTTTTCCCACTGACTTACCGTCCCGCAGCACCATTAACGCCTGCCTGCTTCAACCAGGAGGTTGTTTTATGACAAATTTTTCTCCCACCCAGCTCTTAACCGTAAAAGACGTTGCCGAACTGTTACAGATCAGCAAAAACCAAGCTTACACCCTCGTTCACAGCAAGGATTTTCCCATGTGCAAGATCAATGGGAGCATCCGAGTTTCAGTTCCAGCATTCAATCAATGGGTTAAGGCTCACACCCAGGGACCTTACATGCGTTATGTAGCGTAAACCAGGTTTCCTCCAAAAGTATAGCAAGCCATCCCCAAGCTTATCCTTCACTATATTTGTAGATTTGCTTCTGCTTATACACAAAGACTCTCAGGTCATATCCGAGAGCATTTAGTAGAAGCTGCTTATATAAATCCATCCAGCAACAGCTGTGGTTGTTTTACCTTACAGGCTGTTTTAACGCCATTCTTTGGCCTTGTGTTTATTTGAGCAACTTTGACTTTCGGGACTTTGTTCCCATTATATATTAAACCTTAACGTTTAAACTTTATGGACGGTGCAGTGTTTTTGAGCGCATTGCATCGTCTTTTTGCTGCGTAAGTTTGTGGCTGTATACGCCATTACAAACAAAAACGCCCCGGCGGATTAAGCCAGAGCGCATGGGATTCCTATTCAGATGTAGAAGCGGGTTTCGCCAAAGATATCATTCCAGCGGGAAACAATATCCTCAGAGCGGCTTTCGATAACTTCCATAATGGCCGTCAAGGTTCGCTGTGGTATTTGGGAATTGTTGTTAGCAAGCAACGTGCCGCCAGCTTCCGTAATCCAGATCTTTGTGGCATTGGCATTCGGGGTTCCTTTTGCTACATGAACGTGTACCGGCTCAAGCGGGTTTCCCTCATTAGACCAAAAGAAAACGACATAACCGAACAATCGGAACAGACTAGGCACTCTCAATCCCGCCTTCCTGAGAATAGCGCATTAAGAGGTGGGCGACCGACTTAATCAAAGACTTCATGCTGGAAAGTTCAAGCTCAGAGTAGCCGTTATTCTTCCACTGATAGCCGGGCAGAATGCAGCTTGCCGACTTGAAGCCATTTTCAACAGGGGTTTCCATATCCACACAAACCTGAATCGTATCGCCGTTTTGAATCGGGCTTGAATAGGTTATTTCTGTACCGTCATTAAGGGTCATGAACGGGTAACGCATATCAATCACCTTCCTTGGCTTTATTATAACGGTGGGGCGGCAATAAGTCAACGGCGTTTATTCCCGGCCAGAACAGGCTTAACCGCAATTAACGCTGCTGGGCGAGCCGGGCGAGGAATCTTTGCACGCGGGCCCGACAGGGGTAGTGGGTAAAATTCCGAGCCCAACTATAGGCATGAGGTTACTTATACGATAGGAATTGAAAGTGAGTTTTGACCGCCGGGGGTGCTAAGTAGTTGTTTTAAAGCGTTTACTTTAAAAGTAAGTGTGGGAACAGCCTGGTTCTCCGCCTTGTTTCACTCCCGGCGGGTGGATTGTGCCGAACAAAAAATATAGCGGCTTTGTTTACTCCATCACAGCATAGCAACGCCCCGCATGTTTTTTCGTTGTTACGTCATTTGCTCACATGAAGAAGCACTACTGTAACAAGTATGCTTTTTTTATTTGTGCTTATGTGTTTAAAAAGCGCCTAAAAAATGTAGCGATTTGCACAAATTTAAAGTAGAATTATTAGCGCTATTGCCAGTATTTTTGATTGCTTAAAAGAAAAACGCCTTACTCAAAAGAGTTAAAGCGCAAGTTTCTATAAACATATTTCTGTAGGAAACTCTTCCGGCAGGGTTTCATAAACTAGGATGGTTTGTACTGTAGGCTGAAGTTCAACTGCTGTTTCATGCACAAAGTATACCTGGGCATGGCAAGCCATCATCAAGTTGTTTTCAGCCACACAGATTCACCTTCTACACCGCGCTACGCAGCATTACCATTCATACCCACAGCTGTTACAATGCCAAGTCTTTTTTACTTTCTGGCTAAAGATACCGAACAGGCCAACGGACACAGCCTTTGCACCCACGGATACTTTGCGCAGGTCGGTACTGCCACAGGTGGGGCATTTGGGCTTTGGTTGTTCAGACCGTCCAGCGGTATCCCAATATTCTTGCAGACGCTTACGCTCTTTACGATCATACTCAAGCATATCATTGTACGCTTTTTTACTAAAGTGTTCACTGGGGTAAACGTATTTTTCACGGAGAGCTTCATGACTTTGCAAGTCGGCAGTAGAAACAACCGGTTTAACTTTATTGTTTTTTGATTCTGTTTCGGGAAGATTTAAGCTACTTTCAAACTCTCGCATTTCTTCCATAGTCATAATTATCGGGTCTTCGTAACCACAGCTTTCACATATAGGAAATTTTGAAGGATTAACATAAAAATTTATATATCCACACTGCGGGCAAATGCCATATTTCATTTCGGATGCCATTTTAACCTCCTAAACAGTAATTATAACCTTGTAATGATTATATCACACAGTAATCATATACACAACAAAAGATACAAGAAATGTTTGGGAATCTCACTGGTTTTATGAGTAATGACCAAGTGGCATCTGATACAAAAGCCTTGCAAAGTTATATTGAACAAGTAAAAAATATTGGGAAGTCAGCAGATGTTACTGCAGAAAAACAACGGATTTTTACCGAAACCCTCAAAGATTCCAGCCAGATAGCCAGGGACGTTGCGCAAAATACCAACAACCTGGACGACGTGATGAAGGTCTATACGGCCAGCACAAAGACGGCTACCAGCGTGGCAAAAGCGTTTGGAACAAAAAAACGCCCCAGCTTTTAAGCCAGAGCGTAAGACATTATTTGAATGGCAGATTAAAAGTACGTATTTAAACTTTTTCGGTGCCCTGGAGATGGAGCATTCACCTGCTTTAACCTTACATGGTATAAAGTTTGACAGCAATATCCAAGACGCAGGCAACAAAGCAAATGCCAATAAAGATCAGCGTGCCGGTGTTATTATTCTTTTTCATTTTAGTGCTCCTTTCGATTTTTCATGGCTTCCTGAGCCTGAGCGTAAGTGAGAGTTTTTCCTTCGTGGCCGGGAAGGGGTTGGGATTCCCAGGTGCCGGGAACGCGGTACTTTTCAAGAGAACGGCGGTTAAGCTGTTCGATGGAATAGCCGGAAACATTGGCAGCGTATTCATAGTTGACCTGGATGCCCATATCTTCACAGTCGTGGCAGATCATAATATAAAGGGCTTCCGCTTCCGAGCAGTGGCGCTCATTACAGATTTGGAAAGTATATTCACCGCGCAGGTTGTGGCCATTTTCAGCAATGGCAAGCCAGGAATCTTGGACCTCCTGCTGTTTGCGGGCACACATGGGAAGACCTTCGTTGGGGTCGGATTCAGGAAGAACTTTAAGAACGGCTTTGGCAATGTTGGTTGAGACGACGTATGTGGCGGCGAAAAGAAGTGTTGTGATAAGGATAGCGGCAAGTAAAGTTAAAAGAATCATGTTGCTACCTCCCGATTTTGTAGTGCTTTATTTTTTGCATGTTCTTAGGCTTAATTATGCTTTTTTAAAAGACAATTGCTGTTACTTGAAAATTTCTACCGAGTTTGATTTTTGTACAAAGAAATGTTTCATGCCAAGCGTTAAAGCACCCCGTCGACAGAACCATTCTGTATAATCTAGCTTTTTTATTTAGTTTACCACATTATATCTGTACTATCAAGCGTTTTATTGTGATAAATAGGGCTTTATATGTGGAATGCCGGAGATTGTTTCCATGTATCCTTGTTGTGAGGTGAATAATGTGGATTATGCAGCATTTCTCCGGCAGCGAATCACAGAGCTACGCATGAAAATCAACGTCTCAGAATATCAAATGAGTTTAGAATTAGGCCAAAACAAAAACTATATTCAAGGCATCAGCTCTGGCAAGGCGCTTCCTTCGATGGCACAGTTTTTCAACATCTGCGACTATTTCAATGTTACCCCCATGGAATTTTTCGATACCGAAAGTGTCCATCCTGAATTAGTCAATTCTATTTTGGCAGAAGCGCGCTCTTTAGATGAGGACGACTTAAACCTGCTATTCGGCTTTGCACATCGAATGAGTCAAGGTAAGGTTGACGCACCCGGCAAACCGTGATAGCAGATTTGAAGAAAAGTTGCCGTGCTTGAGTAAAACAGCTGCCCTAACTTTACAGGCAAAAGCTGATTTTTTGTAATGTTTTTATTTGTTGACTGAATTATAAGTAAATCGTACTTTCAGGCCAAATAATCACGCAGCAGCCGTTCCAGCGTGGGGCGGGAGACACCAACAGCGGCGGCCAGCTGGGTTTTATTCAATTCCCGGCACTGGTAGCGGGCGTACAGAGCATCAAAATCCGGTGGCAGCTGGGCGGGCTTGCGGCCTTTATAAACACCGTTGCGCTTGGCTATGGCAATTCCTTCCCGCTGGCGTTCAAGTGTGTTGGCGCGCTCAAATTCGTTAATGGCGGCTATCATGGTCAGCATCAGCTTGCCGGTGGGGGTACTGGTATCCAGATTCTCTTTGTTGCTGATTAAATGTACACCTTTATTTTGCAGCTGTTCCACCAAGGTCAACAGGTCCTTTGTGCTGCGGGCAAGGCGGCTGAAATCATGAATGAACACGGTATCGCCTTCCCGCACAAAGTCCAGCATGGCTTGAAGCTGGGGACGCTGGGTGTTCTTGCCGCTGATTTTTTCAGTGAACCATTTATCAATGCCGTGGGGCTTGAGGGCTTCTATCTGGCGGGCTTCATTCTGTTCCACGGTGGAAACGCGGACATAGGCAACATTCATTTTAGTTTTTCCTCTCTGGTTGATAAGATAGCATCAAGAGCCGACCTGCAAAGTGTAAAATAATTCGTGAGCCAACCCTATCTTTACAGGTTTCGGCGCTTGGTTCGGTGGTAAGCTGAGGTGTACCCTATCTTTCATCTATATGGACTAGCAGCCAGTCCACGGACACATGGAAGCATCCTGCCAAAGCTACCAAGGATACAGTGCTCGGTGTACGGGTGCCGTGTTCCCAATGTTTGATTGTACGGGAAGATACACCAATACGGGCAGCCAGCTGTTCTTGTGTAAGGTCGGCTTGCAGGCGCAGTTGTTTCAGCTTTTGGGCAAGTGACATAGCAGTACCTCTTTTTCGATGTGCACTTTTAAAAAATATGGCCTACTCTCACTCAGCCCTTCCCTCTCTGTCTGGCAGTGGTTAATCCGCCGGGATAAAGTTCACACTGCAATCAGCACATATGACGCGTACCTCCTTGGTTGAACGGATGATGGTTCCGCACTTTGGGCATATCCACCGCCGGGTACTGCTGGGGCGTTTGGGTGGCTTGACGGCACCGCCATTGGCTGCACCGGGGGTACGGCTTCCTGTGCCTGTTCCTAGCATATCCTGCCAGCTCTGGCCCTCTGTCATCTGGATGGCCTGCCAGCCTTGCAGCTCTATAAAGTCCAGCAGCTCAAGACTGGGGCTTGTGACGGTCCAGCCATACTTTGCATGGTGCTCAATGATAAGGCCGTGGGATTCTGCCGTTTCCTTGAAGCGTTTGTTGTGGTAAGCGTTGGCGCTGCCGCTGGTATCCTTTATGCCGTTGACCATGTTGTACAGGTGGCACATCTCATGCAGCAGCGTGGCCGTGGTTTCTTCTATGGGGCGGTCAAGTGTAGCCGTTGATATGTTTATCTCGTGGCGCTGCTCTGTGCCTGCTGTCCATGTTTTGCCGCAAGTGATATGGCCATAGGCACCAGGTGTTTTCTTGAGAGTAATGATCGGCTCCGGCAGCTTACCGTCAAAGAAACGGGTATTGAGGGCGCGGAACATCTTTTCTAACTGTCCGGCGGCACGGCTGGTTTTAACTGTCTGCTTCATGAATAAACACCTCCATTAGCTAATGCTCAAACGCTGTACGGTAAACGTTTTGGAATACTGCTCAAACAAAGCCGGTGCAATGGCCTTGATAGCTTTGCTGTCCAGACGGGTACTGGTAAAATCAGACAGCTTGACCTTGTGGCAGCCTACCTGCAAGGCATCCGTACCACGTGCGGCAAGTTCTGCCTTGATTTGTGCCTTAATGAGTTCCTGCTCTGCCTGTGCTGCTTCAATCAGCTGTGCAGCTTCTTTGTACTGGTTGACCAGTTCCAACATGCTGTCAATGCTCATAATGTTTACGACCTTCCTTTGTTGTGTTCGTGGGGAACATATGTTCACATTTTGCCGTGGGCCCTGCCGGAGTGGCTGTTGCTTTCGACACTTACATCATAGCAAAGTTGGATTTTAGGTCAGTTTTTGGCTCTATGCTTCCCTGCTTGTTTGGCTGGCATATAAAGGAAGGCGGCAGAAAAAAGCGGCATGTAAAGCCAGCATTTCCAGAAACAACTGTACAGCGCGGATATTTTCTTGTTGCCGGGGGATGGTTAAAAAGAAAAAGTAATGATTCTATGGCAAAAGGCTGTTGGTTGATACTTTTCACTCCAGGCTCTTTCCAAGTCCTCTCCAGCGCGTCAGAGAGGCCCATTTAGGGCCCGTGGTGCATTAAGAAAGCACGGATATTTCCGCAGCTAGCAATCCCCACAGCGCCGTTTTCAAGGGCTCATGGCCGTTCATTTGACGGCATTTTCCCGTTTGGCCGAATGATTTTTCACAAACAAAAAAGCCCCAAGCAAACGCTCAGGGCTTGACACCATACGGTATGGCGGATATAATGAGAATAGAAAAGGCACTGCGACAAGCGGTTGACCCTTTTGCGAATGAATCGGTTTAGATCAAAGACTTAAGAGCCGTCACCGTGCCGGGTGGCGGTTCTTGCTTTTTACAGTGATCGTTACCGTAAGTCCGAAGACATGGAAAGTCAATGTAATTGGCATTGTCTCACCCCCTTTCGGGAAGTGGGGCCAACCGCCTGCCGTTGTGTGCAGTGCCTGCCGCCAAAAGCGGCTTCTACAGAATACCACAAGATACAACAAATTACAAGGCATAAATCAAGCCCGGCGGGAACGCAATGTTCTTGCCGGGCTCTTATACCATCGGCTTAAATTAAACCGTATTGTTTAAAATTCCACACGATTCCCTGCTCTGCATCCATACATACTTTCCTAGTACCTGTTACGGCCTAGTGCTTATTACAGCAATGAACACAGCTCTAAAACCATGTGGACAAGACAGTGCCTGAGTTTATTGACTTGAGTTAGGTTAAACGGCTTCCGGAACTGTTCCCCACACAATGCCTGCTAACGGGCTGCTCTTTTGCTCCTCAATAAGATGGACATAGGTTCGATACGTAAAGCCGGTATCACTATGGCCCAGTGCCTCAGAAACCACTTTGATTTCTATATGTTCTCTTATCAGCTTGCTGGCAAAGGTGTGCCGTAAATCATGGGGACCATGAACGTTTGCAAGCCCTGCACGCGTACAAACCGTCTTATACGCTCTCTCCAAATAACTCTGGTTGCAGGGTTGTGTGGTTTGTGTTACAAGATACGCATTCACCGGGCAGTGTTCAGCAGCCTTTTTGAAGAGTGCTTCCACTTCCGGCCCTAGTGGAACATAACGATTTTTACCGTTTTTGGTTTGTGGTTGGTATGCAAAGCGACTGTGCATCCTTCCATCTGTTCCCATAGACTTAGATGTTATCAGTGTAGCATGAACCAAGATCCGGTGGTTTTCAAAATCAATGTCGCTCGGTTTCAGCGCACATATTTCGCCTTTCCGCATACCTGTAAGCAAAAGCGCTTCAAGCACCCATTCGTACTTACTCACGCCTTCCCGGCAGGCTTTCCGAAAACGTGCCATCTCGGTATCATCGAAAAAGCGTATATCGCGCTGCTGGCGCTGACTTCTTGCTGGCAGAGTTACGTTTTCGCACGGGTTCCGCGCAATCACACCATTCTTTACAGCATATCTTAAGCAAGCTTCGGTGTAGATATATGCCTTTTGAATGCTTGACCATGAGAGCTTTTCTCCCGTGCGCTCACATGTCATGTCACGCATCTCGTTAATCAGGTGGAGCTGTATAATATCACTGGTGAGCTCTGCTACCTTATACCCACCTATCATAGGAATGATGTAGGTCTTCGCAGTGCTCACTGTTCTAATATATGTAGCTTCCTTTTGCTCGTTACGCTTGACATTCTCTATCCAGCGCGTGATGTAATCAGCAAACGGTATGTTTGCACCTGATTCAAGAGATAAATCTCCATACTCTTTCTGGTACGCATCTCGCCTTGCTATTACATCCGCTTTTCTTTTTCCTTTGAATTCCTTATAACGGGGGTTGCCGTTTCTATACCGGCCAACTGTCAACTTTGCGTGCCATACACGATTCTTATCCTGGTATACGGAGCCTTCTCCGTTTCCCCGACGAGTTTTTCCTGACATAAAAATTCCCTCCTAAAAAAGTCGCTAATTAGGTCGCTAAAAGCATTAGGAAAAGTATGTAAAAATCGGGAAAATTCGGGAAAACGGAGTTTTAGCATATTCAAGGGAAAAGAGAAATCGCCCACAGACTCAACGTTTCTACGTTAAATTTATGAGCGATTTTGGTTGGGCCGGCCGGATTTGAACCGACGCAATGGAGGAGTCAAAGTCCTCTGCCTTACCGCTTGGCGACGGCCCAGCAAAAGAAAAGACCGCGCAGCATAATCACTGTGCGGTCTTTGGTGGGGTGCCTAGAGAGATTCGAACTCTCGGCCTCCAGAGCCACAATCTGGCGCGCTAACCAACTGCGCCATAGGCACCATAGAATGCGCCCGAAGGGACTTGAACCCCTGGCCCACTGCTTAGAAGGCAGTTGCTCTATCCACCTGAGCTACGGGCGCGCACGGGTCAGTTCCTGTTGTCTGGGAACATGCTGCGTGAATTATAATATCACATGGGGCGCATTGTGTCAATAGTAAAGTCCACTTTTTTTAAACTTTTTTATTTGTGTTTTTATCGGGGCTTTCTGCCCGGCTTTTAATAGATTCCTGCCGGGGCCTGGGTGTTTACGAAATACAGCTCGTACCACAAAATAAAGGAATAGAAGCTCCAAATTTTGGTCATGTTCTTGGCCTTGCCCGCCTTATGATCATCCAGCAGGCGCATGATTTCGTCCACATTAAAGAACTTTTCGGCAACGGGGCCAGTGAACTTTTCCTTTACCATATTATAGTACTTATCTTCCCGCAGCCAGTCGTTCAGCGGCACGGGGAAGCCCAGCTTTTTGCGGTGGGCAACGCTTTCCGGCAGCTGCTTCATGGCGGCACCGCGCAGAGCGATCTTGGTGGACTCTTTGCCGGAGCGGTATTTCTGCGGGATGGACAGCGCCACATCCAGCATGTTGCGGTCCAGGAAGGGCACACGCAGTTCCAGGCTGTTGGCCATGCTCATGCGGTCGGCTTTCAGCAGGATATCATACAGCATCCATGTGTGCATATCCACCCACTGCAGCTGGGTGGGCTCATCCAAGCCCTGCACTTTATCAAAATAAGGCTTAAAGAACTGTTCCGGGCGGGGGCTGTGGTAGTTCTTTTTCAGGCAGCGGTCACGTTCAGCCGGGTCCAGGAAAACATAGTTGGCGCGCATATAGCGCTGCCAGGGTTCCTCGGCACCGCGCACCAGGAAGTGCTTGCCCTTAAAGTCCGGCAGTTTGGATGCCACTGCGCCTGCGGCCTTCCGCAGCGCTTTGGGCACCTTATGCTCGTAATCCATAAAGTGAACCGCCTGGCAGTACATGGGGTAGCCGCCAAACAGTTCATCGGCACCTTCGCCGGAAAGCACGACCTTGACGTACTTGCGGGCGTTCTGGGCCAAAAAGTAAAGCGGAACTTCCGCCGGGTTGGGCATGGGTTCATCCAGGTACCACTGGATCAGGCGGTTGGCTTCAAAGAACTGTTCGGCATCCACCTTATTGGCAATGCTGGGCACGCCGATTTCCTTACTGAACTCCTGGGCATACGGCAGCTCGGAGTATTTTTCCTCCGCATAGCCGACCGAGAAGCTCTTGACATGCGGGGTCCCCTTAGCAACCTCGTTGACCACAAAGCTGGAATCCACACCGGAAGAAAGGAAGCAGCCAACCTCAACATCGGCAATCTGGTGGGCGGCAACACTTTCGGCAAAGGTATCGGTGATGATTTTTTCCCACTCTTCCAGGCTCTTGGAATCGTCCACATGGTACTTGATCTCATAGTAGCGTTCCACTGTCAGCTCGCCATTTTCCCAGGTGAACATACATCCGCTGGGCAGCTTGTAGACATTTTTGAACATGGTTTCCTCATTGGGGATATACTCAATGCTCAAATATTCCGGCAGGCGTTCCTCGTTCAGTTCCTTTTTGAAACCGGGATGAGCCAGAAAGCTTTTGATCTCGCTGCCAAACAGGAACAGACCATCCTGATTATAATAATAGAACGGTTTGATACCGAAGATATCCCGCGCACCAAACATGGTTTTGGTTTTCTGGTCCCAGATCACGAAGGTGAACATGCCGCGCAGTTTGCCGGGCAGCTGATTGCCCCACTGCTCATAGCCATGCAGCAGCACCTCGGTATCGGACCGGGTGGCAAAGGTATGGCCTGCGGCGATCAGTTCCTCGCGCAGGGTCTGGAAGTTATAGATCTCGCCGTTAAAAATGCAGACAAGACTGCCATCCTCATTGAACATGGGCTGCTTGCCGCCCTCCAGGTCAATGATGGAAAGGCGGCGGTGGCCCAGGGCTACCTGGTCGTCCACATAGTAGCCTTCGCCGTCCGGGCCGCGGTAGGTGATCAGGTCCGCCATTCCTTTTACAATGCGGCGGGCGGTTTCCGCTTTATGGTTGCGCTCAGCAAAGCCGGTAATGCCACACATAGGCGCTTTCCCCTCTCTATATTATAATGGTTTGTTTTGTTACAGGCTGGCGTTTCTATGATTGCCAAAAGGGCGGCGGGCGCACAATGTGCGCCCCTACGGGGGCCAGCGATTTTATTTATAGTGTGTGATAGCTTTTATTCTATCATCAATCCCGCAGGCCCTTATTGCCATAGTAGCGGGCGGTTTTGCGGTAGTAGTTCAGCTGGCTGCGGATGTACCAGAGCCAGCGCTTCAGGTTCCAATCCTCTTTGCAGAACAGCTGATGGGCACATTTGCCCTCTTTTTTCAGCTTATCCGCACGGGCCAGCAGATCCGGGTCCTTCAGGTACTTTTTGATCACGCCGTAGGGGGCAATCATCCACAGGCTCTTGGTATCGGCAATGGTCAGGCCAAGTTCCTTATGCTCCAGCACATCCTCCACCAGCCACTTGGACAGGTTGTACCCTGCCGCGGTGACAAAGTAGCTGGAACGGCCCTGACGGGGGTTCATCTCAAACATCTTGTACTCGCCGGTGCGGGCATCGTACTTGATGTCCATATTGGCAAAGCCTTCCCACTGCATATCTTCCAAAAAGTTTTTCAGCTTTTCCAGCAGGGCAGCATCATTGTATTCGGGGTCAGACAAGATGGCCGCATAGTTGCCGATGCCTTCGGGGGTCTGCTCTTCCAGCAGGGGGCGGCCCAAAGCCATCAGCTTAACTTTGTGGTCCAGGCCGCAGTAGGCGTTCAGCACGCGCATGCAGTTGTCATCGCCGGGGATATACTCCTGCAGAATTAGTTCGTCCTGGTAGCTGCTGCCGTAAATGGCGGCGGTGATGGCGTCAAATTCTTCGCGGTTATTGGCAAGGAACACCTTTTTCTTGTGGGGGAAGGTGCAGTTCCAATATGCCGGGGAATTGCTCGCCTTGATGATAACAGGGAACGCAAACGGCAGTTCTATATTTTTATAGTTCTGCGCATTGCAGGTTGCCGTTTTGGGGTAGCTCAGGCCGTGTGCTTCGCAGGCACGGTAAAAGTTTTCCTTAATATCCAGGTCCAGCACGGTTTGCAGCTCCGGGCAGGCAAAGTGGTAATAGGGTTTCAGGGCATCGCGGTGGCGGCCCATCAACACGGTGTAACCGTCCGCGCAGGAAACCAGCACCAGCGGCTTGTCCGCATGGGCTTTTGCGTAATCGGTCAGCGTTTTTACAAACGTTTCATCGTTTTCCAAATCAGGTTCCAGCACGGCAATTTTTACAAGATTGGTGTTGGAAGTTGCAACCAGCGCACCCTTGCAGATGGCCACGCTGCGCACGCCATACTGCTGGTAAAAGCTGCGTGCCATACCATAAACATTGGCATCGCTGCCAAGAAGTACCGGTAAAAAATCAGACATAATACCAAACCTTTCCCATTTTGGTTATCCTTTATTTTACCGCCATTGCCACCACATGTCAAACGGCAATATCGCCTGCTTTGGGGGTGCGGGCACGGCGTTTTTTGTCTGCGCGGGCGAAAATTCCAGCAGCATTCGCCGCAAAATGCTTTTCTTTACGGCGCGAACCGTGTATAATAGGGCATATCGTACAAACAGTACCGGTTCCCGCCGGGGCAAGAAAGTAATAACCTGCGGTTTGTTTTTAACTCCGCAGCCAGTTGAGGATTATAACCATGTGTGGAATTGTTGGCTTTGTCGGCGCACGCGCCGACATGCAGGAAATTTTGCAGGGCATGATGGATGCCATCGCCCACCGCGGCCCCGATGGCCAGGGCCAGTTTATTGAAGGCCCGGCAGCCCTTGGCCAGCGCCGCCTTTCTATCATTGACCTGGAGGGCGGCAAACAGCCCATGTTCAATGAGGACCAGAACCTCGCCGTCATCTTTAACGGCGAGATCTACAACTTCCAGGAGTTGACCGCCGAATTGATACGCGCCGGGCACACCTTCGCCACCCGGTCCGACACCGAAGTTTTGCTGCACGGGTACGAGCAGTGGGGCAAGGAGATGCTGCAAAAGCTGCGCGGTATGTTCACCTTTGCCATCTGGGACCGCAAGAACGAAACGCTGTTCTGCGCGCGCGACCATTTTGGCATCAAGCCGTTCTATTATTACCAGAACGAAGCCGGCGAGCTGCTGTTTGGCAGCGAGATCAAGAGCTTTTTGGCCCACCCCGGCTTCAAGAAAGAGCTGAACGAGGAGCAGCTGCCACTCTACCTTTCCTATCAGTATTCCCCTGGGGAGGATACCTTCTTCAAGGGCGTCAAAAAACTGATGCCCGCCCACTGGCTGGAATGGAAAGCCGGGCAGCTGACGGTGCAGCGCTACTGGCAGCCCAAGTTTGACCCCGATGATTCCCGCACACTGGAAGAGTGGGAGGACGAGATCAGCGCGGCGATGAAAGAGAGCGTGCAGGCACACAAGATCGCCGATGTTGAGGTCGGCAGCTTCCTTTCTTCCGGCGTGGATTCCAGCTACATGGCCGCGCTGGCCCATGTGGACAAAACGTTTACCGTCGGCTTTGCCAACAAGCAGTATGACGAAACCGACTATGCACAGGAGTTTTCCAAGCACATCGGGGTCAAGAATTACGCTTACCGCATTACGCCGGAGGAATACTGGGCCAACCTGGGCAAGATCCAGTACCACATGGATGAGCCTCTGGCGGATGCCGCTTCGGTCGCGCTGTACTTTGTCAACCGCGAAGCATCCAAGCAGGTCAAGGTCTGCCTGTCCGGCGAGGGCGCCGATGAATTTTTCGGCGGGTACAACATTTATAAAGAGCCGTTTACCGTAACCTGGTATGACAAGATTCCCCTGCCCATCCGCCGGGCCATCGGCGCGGTGGCGGACCTGCTGCCGCCGGTGCATGGCATCAACTTTTTGGTGCGCCGCGGCAAGCCGCTGGCGGAGCGTTACATCGGCAACACCAACCTGATGGATGAGCACCGCAAGAAAAAGCTGCTGAAAAACTACCGCCCCGGCAAGCTGCCCACCGACCTTTCCCGCCCGTACTTTGAGCTTTCCAAAGGGCAGGACGCTGTGACCCAGATGGAAACCTGCGACCTGAACCTGTGGATGGTGGGCGATATTCTGCTGAAAGCCGACAAGATGAGCATGGCCAACAGCCTGGAGCTGCGCGTGCCGTTCCTGGACCGCAAAGTATTTGAACTGGCAAGTCATATTCCGACCAAGTGCAAGGTGAACGCCAACCAGACCAAGATTGCGATGCGCGGTGCGGCAGAAAAGACCATTCCCGCCAAAACGGCAGACAAAAAGAAGCTCGGCTTCCCTGTTCCGGTACGCGCCTGGCTGCGGGATGAGCAGTATGCGGGCGTTGTGCGCAAGGCATTTAACACCCCCGCCGCGGAGCAGTTTTTCCGCACAAAAGAGCTGAACGCCATGCTGGACCAGCATATTTCCGGCAAGCGGGATAACTGGCGGCAGATCTGGTGCATTTTTATGTTCTTAGTCTGGTACGATGAATACTTTGTAAAACGCTGAGGTGATAACAACATGCTGTTAAAACAATTGCTGAAAAATCTGGACTATACACTTGTTCAGGGCAGCCTGAATACCGAAGTGACCGACATTTATTATGATTCCCGCAAGGTAACGCCGGGCGGTCTGTTTGTCTGCATCGTTGGCACCCAGCGGGACAGCCACGATTACGCCGCGGACGTTGCCGCCAAAGGCGCCGCCGTGCTGGCCATCCAGCACGACCTGCCTGCCGAGGTGCTGGCCGCTTTGCCGGATGTGACCGTGGTCAAGTTCGAGAGCACCCGTTACGCCATGGCGCTGCTTTCCACCGCCTATTTTGGCCGTCCCGCGCTGGAAATGACGATGGTTGGCGTGACCGGCACCAAGGGCAAAACCACCACCACCCACATGATCAAGGCTGTGCTGGAAGCCGCAGGTCACAAGGTCGGCATGGTCGGCACCAACGGCGTGTATTACCCCGGCCACCACTATGATCTGAACAATACCACCCCCGAAAGCTATGAGCTGCAAAAGATCCTGCGCCAGCTGGCGGATGCCGGGTGCGATGCCTGCGTGATGGAAGTTTCCAGCCAGGGCATTATGATGGACCGCGTGGCGGGCATCCATTATAAAGTGGGCGTGTTCACCAACCTGTACCCGGACCACATCGGCCCCGGCGAACATTCCAGCTTTGAGGAATACCGCAGCTGGAAAGGCAAGCTGTTCCAGCGCTGCGATGTCGGCGTGGTAAACGCCGATGACCCCAACACCGAAGCATTGCTGGAAGGCCACACCTGCAAGCTGGTTACCTATGGCATCCACGCCCCCAAGGTGGACTACCGCGCCAGCGAGCAGTACCGCCTGCTGCGCAATAAAGAGATGCTGGGCGTTGAGTTCACCCTGACCGAGCCGGACGGCCACACGCTGGACGTACAGGTGGGCATGCCGGGGCTGTTCAGTATTTATAATGCCCTGGCTACCATCGGCGTGGGCAAGGTGCTGGGCCTTGCGGATGCCCCCATCCATGAGGGACTGAAAAAGGCGCTCGTCAAAGGCCGTGTGGAGCTGGTGCCCATCAGCCACAAGTTCACCATCCTGATCGACTATGCCCACAACGAAGCCGCCACCGAAAGCCTGATTGAAACCCTGCGGGAGTACAACCCCAACCGTCTGGTCGTAGTGTTCGGCTGCGGCGGCAACCGCAGCAAGCTGCGCCGTTACGGCATGGGCGAAGTGTGCGCCAAGTTGGCGGATTTCAGCATTTTGACCGAAGACAACAACCGCTTTGAAAAGGTGGAAGATATTATCGCGGATATCAAGACCGGCATGGCCAAGGGCAACCCGGACGCCAAGTATGTGGAAATCCCCGACCGGCTGGATGCCCTGCATTACGCCATTGACCACGCGCAGGAGGGCGACCTGATTGCCGTAATTGGCAAAGGCCACGAAGCCTACCGCGACCGCGAGGGTGTTAAAACGCCGTTTTTGGAGCGCGAGCTGATTGAAGAGTACGCCGCTGAGACAGGGGTAGAGTAAATATTTTTGCGGGGCTGTGCTTTGCCTTTTGCTGCTTTGCGGCAAAAGCGGCGCGGCCCTGCTTTTCTTTTGCGCAAAATTGTGGTATACTGTCTGTGTATGCTAAAAAGTATACACAAAATTCAAACCGAACCAATGTGGAAAGGAGGCCGGTTTGATGACCACACAACCATCTGACCGGCTTTTCCGCCCGGTCAGCCCGGCAGCACAGGCCAAGGGCGAGCGCGTGTTCTGCGCTGCCGTGGCGCTGCTGCTGGTTTTATCGGAGGTATTCAGCTCCAACATTCAAAACACACTGCCCACATTCAGCCATGTGTGCCGCATTGCCTTAACCGTTACGGCGGCGGTGCTGCTGGTTGCCAAAAGCCTGCTGCTGACCCAGTGGCAGACCAAACAACAGGCGCTGACGGCTGCCGCGTTGGCCGCTTTTGCGGTGTTTACCACCGCATACGGGCGCGACCAATGGTTTTTGTTTGCCGTTTTGCTTGGCATTGGTGCCAAGGATGTTGATTTGCGCCGGGTGCTGCAGGTCTACCTTGCCGCAGCGGCTGGCGGGCTGCTGGCGGTGCAGCTGCTGCACACCGCAACGCCGCTGGTGCCCTACCTGTACTACTGCCGCAACTGGGATTACGGCTATGGCCATTATAACGGGTACGGTGCCCGGCTGGCCGGTGTATTTTTTGCCTGGGGCTGGCTGCGTTGGCCGCGCCTGCGCTGGTGGGACTGGGGCGGCCTGGCTGCCCTGGCAGCCTACACGCTGCTGGTGCCCGGCTGCCGCGGGGCTGGCATTGCCATGGTACTGCTGCTGGTTTTGTTTTTGCTGCAGCGTGCCCTGCCCGCCTTTTTTGAAAGCCGCATCTGGCACGGCATGGCTCTGGCTGCCGCACCGCTGGCGCTGGGGTTCAGCCTGTTGGCCGGGCGGCTGTTTGACCCGGATCATCCCACCGCCACCCCGCTGCTGGACAAACTGAACGGCCTGCTTTCCGGCCGGTTCGAGATCTGGCACCATGTGTTCTGGGGGTATCCCCTCTACCACCCGGAGCAGGACGGGGTGCCCGGCTGGTACCATGATGCCATGCCCAAGGCCGTTACCCTTTTGGGGGGCCTTGCCACTGATGGAGACGAGCACCACGCCATTGATAACTCTTTCCTTGCCATCCCGATGAACAAGGGCGTGTTGGGCGCTGTGGTGATTGGGGTCATCTTTTTGCTGTTGATGTGGCGGCTGTGCCAAAACCACTGCACGGGCGAAACTTTGTTTTTGACAGTGATCCTGGTTTACTTTTTGATGGAAAACAAATGCTTTTTGTTCTCCGCCGACCCGTTCATTCTGCTGCTGCCCGCAGCGCTGTTTCCCGCAAAGGGCAAGCCTCTGCCGGTCGTCTGCCCGCCGGTAACACGAGGGTGTATCTGAAAAGAATAGAAAAGCTGCCTGAACCTGTTTGCAGTGTGCAAACGATCCAGGCAGTTTTATTTTTATCCAATTTGTTCTTTGTCAAAAGCGGGCTTATCTCACAGCTCGCTGAGGATATTGCCGTCAATGGAAATCGTCACGACCTGCCACGGGATGAACTTGCCGCTGTTCTGCAAGGCCGACTTGGCGGCGCGTTCCAGCCCGCCGCAGCAGGGCACTTCCATCCGCACCACCGTCACGCTCTGGATGTTATTTTCGCGGATGATCTGGGTCAGCTTTTCGCTGTAATCCACATCGTCCAGCTTGGGGCAGCCCACCAGCGTGATATGGCCGCGGATGAACTTTTGATGGAAGTTGGCGTAAGCATAGGCCGTGCAGTCCGCTGCAATCAGCAGTTTGGCCCCATCAAAGTAGGGGGCGTTGACCGGAACCAGTTTGATCTGCACCGGCCATTGGGAAAGCTGAGATCGCAGTGCTGGCATGTCCTCCCCTGCCGGTTCCGGCTTATGCTGCATCTGGCGCATCTGGCTGCCGGGGCAGCCGTGGTGCATTTGCGGCACAGGCTGGTGGAACACGCTACGGGCCGCGCTGCCGGGGCAGCCGCCCAGCGGCTTTTGGGCGGCTGCGGCTTTCTGGCGCTTGTTTTCCTCCACAGCCTTTTCATCATAAGCGGCGGCTTCGCGCTCCACAAAGGTGATAGCGCCGGTGGGGCAATGGGGCAGGCAGTCGCCGAAGCCATCGCAGTAGTCATCCCGCATCAGTTTGGCCTTGCCGTTGACCATGGCGATAGCACCTTCGTGGCAGGCATTGGCGCAGGCACCGCAGCCGTTGCATTTATCGGTATCGATCTGGATAATTTTGCGAATCATAGAGGATGTTCCTTTCTCCGCGCCGTTCAATGCCGTGCATTGCTGTGCGGCGCGCTGCTCTTTTCTTTTTGCTGTGCTTGTATTATAATGCCATCAGGCCAATAAATCTGTGGTTATAACCACAAAAAGCGAGGAATCCCATGGAAAAAACAGCCAGCACCCCCATCCAGCTTTTCCGTGGCATGACGGCGGACGAACTTGCCGCCCTGCGCGCCGCCCACTGCATCCGTGTACAGCGTTATGACAAAAACGCTCTGATCTGCCATGCGGGCCGTGTGGTACATGAGATCGGCATTGTGCAAAGCGGCAGCGTAAACGTAGAATCCAACGACCTGTGGGGCAACAAAAGCATTTTGAGCCATGTGGAAGCCGGGCAGGCGTTTGCCGAAACTTATGCCCTGTGCGGCGAGCCGCTGATGGTGGATGTGGCCGCCGCGGAGCCGTGCGAAATTTTATGGCTGGATCTTGTACCCATGCTGCAGCAGCAAAACACTGCCGCCAGCTGGCACCCCAAGTTTTTGCACAACCTGTTACTGCTTTCTATGCAGAAAAACCTGGCGCTCTCCCAACGCATCCGGTGCACCACACCAAAAAGTGCGCGTGGGCGGCTGCTGACCTATCTTTCCGCGCAGGCAGTGCGGGCGGGCAGCACGCATTTTTCCATCCCGTTTGACCGCCAGCAGCTGGCGGACTACCTGAACCTGGACCGCAGCGCACTTTCCAAGGAGCTGGGCAAAATGCGGGACGATGGGCTGATCCGCTGCCGCAAAAACGAATTTGAGCTGTGCGGAACGGAATAACGCCCCTTTATCCCCTATCCTTAAGGCAACACCGCACAATTCCCGCCTTGCGGCTTAAGCACCGCTCCGGCAGCATGCGGCCTGCTTCGTCCAGCTTGTTGGCTTTCAACAGGCGGATCACTTCGGGGATGTTGGTCTGGATGGGGCACCCCTGCTGGCAGCGCGGCTTTTTGCAGCCCAGACACTGGTTGGCTTCATCCATGACATGTAGTGCCATTGTTTTTTCTCATTTCGCAACGATTTTGCGTGTTAAAAGCGCAACAAAGTTTCAGCTTCGCGCACTTTTTATCCATAATTATATTATAATAGCACTACATGCGCCGTGTACGCAAGCCCCATGGGCTGTATTTTGTACCGGCAAAGTAACGAAAAATCAACCGCTTTGCTGTGCATATCAGCAGCAATTTGCAGTTTTTGGTCCTGCCCCGCCAAACCTGCAAGGCTGGTGCCCGCCGGAATTTTTGCGTGCTTTAACAGCGGCAGCGCGCTGCGCTTTGCCCCCAGCACCAACAGGTACGGCGGCAGCGCGGGCAGGCTCGCGGCGGGCACATCCAGTACAGCATCCAGTACCAGCCGCCGCAGGCGGGCCGTGGGGTAACGCTTGGTTTTCAGGCGGGTATACAGGTCGTTCACGCTTTCTGCTTCGCGGGCTGCGGTATACAGGCGGTTTTCCAGCCCTTCGCCCGCGCCGCGTAAGGTACGCAGCTGCTCCGGCGTTTTGGTGCGCAGCAAAGTCAGCACTGCGGTGCTGAACTTTTCCGGGTCTGCCAGCTGACCTTGTTCTGCGGCCTGGCGGTACAGCTCCATGGCCGCCTGCGGCACAAAGGGGCTGGCAGCCTTGATTCCTTGCGTATGCACCAACTGCCGGATATGGGAAGCCGAGGCCAGTGCCTGCCCCTGCACCTGGCCGGTCTGGGCCGTGCCATGGGCTGCGCCCAGACGCGGCAGGGGCAGCAACTGCATGGCTTCCCCCTGCCGCAGAATGGCCTTGCAGTATTCGATCCCCAAAATGTTGTTGGGCGTTTGCAGCAAATCCGCAGCACCGGGGCACAACATTTCGGCGGCTTCGGCACGGGCGGCGGCAAAGGGCAGGCCGCTGTCCAGCTGGCTGCGCAGCGCCGCCGGGAACGCCGCACTGCACAGCGCGGCAGCCGCTGCCTGCAAGGGGGCGGGCTCCGGGGTTTCGGCACCGAACGCAAGGGTATCGCACCCCAGCGCGGCCAGCAGATGTACCCCGGCAGCGGCAAACTGTTCTGCGCTGGCGTTGGCATAGGGCGCAGGCAGCGCCACCACCAGGTCCGCCCCGGCAGCCAGCGCTGCGCGCACCCGCACAGCTTCCGGCAGGATGGGTACCCCACCGCGCTGCACAACGCCGGTGCTCATGCACACCGCGATGGTACTGGCCCCCCGCTGCCGCAGCATGCGCAGCTGCAATGCGTGGCCGCTGTGGAACGGGTCATATTCTGCAATGATACTGGCAAAATTCATATCGTCTACCCCTGATTCTCCGCAAATTCTGTTCGCTTGTGCCGAAAAGAGCCTTGCAATGTTTTCTGCTTCATTATATAATAAATTTGTCTGATACAAAAGGGCCAATGCAAAAACCGGGCCCCGCCCGGCATGGTTCTTAAATTTTGAAGGAGGACAAATCCAATGAAGATCCTTGTTATCAACTGTGGTTCTTCCAGCCTGAAATATCAGCTGATTGATATGGAAGGCGAGAAGGTGCTGTGCAAGGGCCTGTGCGAGCGCATCGGCATGGAAAGCAGCATGATTACCCATGAAGCCAACGGCAATAAAGCCACCACCCCGGCCATCTTCCCCACCCACACCGAAGCATTTGCTGAGGTTGTGAAGAAGATGACCACCGGCGATGGCAAGGTCATTGATGATGTCAGCGAGATCAACGCCATCGGCCACCGCGTGGTCCACGGCGGCGAAAAGTTCCAGGCCAGCTGCCTGATCACCCCCGAAGTGATCGAGACCCTGCGCGAGCTGAGCCCCCTGGCCCCGCTGCACAACCCTGCCGGCATCCTGGGTATCGAGGCCGCCAAAAAGGTCTTTGGCGATATCCCCAATGTTGCCGTGTTTGATACCGCTTTCCATTCCACCATGCCGCCGAAGGCTTTCATGTACGCCATCCCGTATGAATATTACGAGAAGTACGGCGTGCGCCGTTACGGCTTCCACGGCACCAGCCACAAGTACGTCAGCTACCGCGCTGCCGAATATCTGGAAGAGCCCATCGACCGCCTGAAGCTGATCACCTGCCATCTGGGCAATGGTTCTTCCATTGCTGCAGTTGACCAGGGCAAGGTTGTGGATACCTCTATGGGCATGACCCCGCTGGCCGGCCTGATGATGGGCACCCGCTGCGGCGATATCGACCCTTCTGTGGTCAACTACCTGAAGTACACCCTGAACATCACCGGCCACCAGCTGGACGAGATTCTGAACAAGAAGTCCGGCCTGCTGGGTGTCTCCGGCGTTTCCAGCGATAAGCGTGACGTTGAGGCAGCAGCCGCCGCCGGCAACCCGCGCGCACAGCTGGCCAGCGATATGCTGAACTACCAGATCAAGAAGACCATCGGCAGCTACATTGCCGCTATGGGCGGTGTTGACGCCATCGTGTTCACCGGCGGTATCGGCGAGCATGACGCTGACTCCCGTGCCAAGATCTGCCACCACATGGATTGGCTGGGCATCCGCGTGGATACCGACAAAAACGCCAACGCCCACAAGCAGAACAAAGATGTTGTGGAAATCACCGCTTGGGGTGCCAAGGTTCGCACCCTGGTCATCGAGACCAACGAAGAGCTGATGATTGCCCGCGACACCAAGGAAGTTCTGGGCAACGAAGGCTTGCTGTAATTGCACCTATATTCCAGCTCAAGCGCCTAAAACTGAACTAAGCTAAAAAATCCGCTCCTTTTGCAAAAAAGGGGCGGATTTTTGTCAGTATATATTACTTAAAATGCGTTCATTATTTATGTTTTCTACATCCGTTTAGTATACGAAATCTTCACAACTTATTTGGACATTGCAATAAGCGCAATATACTATACGCTGGTATACACGTTTCATATTATTATCTATCCACCAATAGTAATCCGCCTCTCTAATCACTGTATAAGTCTTGTCTCCATGTTTATTTACCCCATCGCATTTTATATATCGTGCATCTGCTGTCATTGTTTCTTCTAAAAAATCATTAATCTCTTCTATCGAATAAAACATCCCCTTGTAGTTTCCATCACTATCATATAGACCATACTCCTGATAATTTTCTGCTAATGCAGGAACTGCTAAAAAGATGTTCATAGCCAGCATCATACTAATTGCTATTATAATTTTTTTTCATTGTTATTGCTCCTTTACAAAGCTATCGTATCCCCTGCAAAATCTCCACCACTTCCGCTTTATCCTGCCAACGGTACGCCGATGCCACATAGTAGCTGTCCCCTGCTGTCCATGCCACCACACTGCAATCCTCAATCTGCTCCGCAGTCAAAGCAGCAATGTCATCCACAATCATGATTTGTTGTTCTATGTTCGCTTTATCTTCCTCGGTAATGGCATCATCCGGCCCGCGGCCCTGAATGTTGACTTTGTTTTCCAGCGGCATTTGGGCAATGCCCAGCACCTGGTGTTCTTTGCTCTGCTTGCCGTTATCGATCAGGCAGGAGTACGCGCCGTATTCCTGATAGGTGCTGTCATCCCATGTCACGGTGCAGCCATCCGGCAGCCAGGTCAGCTGCATTTGTTCCATGGGGATGCTGTTCTGCGGTGCTTCCTGCACGGCAAGGTATGCCCGGCTGCCCTCCAGGATCACGGCAACTCTTGGCCAAAAGGCATAGGCGGTTGTTGCCAGCACTGCGCAGACGGCGGCTATGATGACCGTTTTCAGCAGCCGCCGGGGTGTGCGGCGCACCTGCGGCACAAATGGCATTGGCACATTGGCTGGTTCCAGCTGTTCCAGCGCCGCCAGATCCGCGCGTTGCCGGGCGGCGCACGCCTGCACCAGCAGTTCATCCAATGGTTCTTTCATAAGGTCAGGCCCTCCTGTTCCAGTAATTGTTTCAGCTTTTGCCGGGCGCGGCGGCTGCGCTGGCGCACCGTAGCGGCGTGCAGCCCCAGTGCTGCCGCAATTTGTGCCCCGGTCATGCCCTGCCCGTATTGCAGCTGCAAGATGGCGCGGTCGGTTTCTTCCAGCGCCTGCATTGCCGCCAGCAGGCAGCGCACGGCCTCGCTGCGTTCCAGCTTTTCCTGCGGCAGCAGGCCAGCATCCGGCAGGGCGGCAAATACTGCATCTTCTGCCGGTTCGGCCCGCCGGCTCCGCCGCATGTTCAGGGCCGTATGGCGCACCGTGACCAGCAGCAAATGGCGCAGCTTTTCCGCATCGGTCGTATCGGGCCGTGCCCGGTTCAGCCGCAGCCAGCTTTCCTGCACAGCATCCTGCGCCAGATGGCTGTCCTGCAAAATTTTATTTGCCAATGTACACAGGCGGCCATAATCCTGCACCAATGCCTGCTGCAAGGTATCTGCCGAGAACATTCTCTTCTCCCTCCTTTTTCCTTTATTCAGAAAGGCCTTTCACTTCTTTAACACGCCGTCCCCACATTTTGTGACAGCAAAAGCGGCACCCATGTTATCGGGTGCCGCTCTGTTTCCTATGGCAACACCGCACAATTCCCGCCTTACGGCTTAAGCACCGCTCCGGCAGCTGCGGCACGGCATCTGCGTTGCCAAAATGC
>ERZ1034901.495-NODE-495-length-30728-cov-8.233691_pt1 | contig 30728 bp, 28 predicted proteins | sample MGYA00520628_ERZ1034901 | MGnify/ENA primary metagenome ERZ1034901 (study PRJEB33766, sample SAMN09781783) | gut metagenome | biome: gut microbiome | host: Homo sapiens | place: Madagascar | study: EMG produced TPA metagenomics assembly of the PRJNA485056 data set... | reverse complement strand
CTGCTCTGCCATTTTCTCATCTCCTCTTTGTGTTGCTGTACTAAGCGTCTAATACAATAATACTCATTTTTCGGATTGTGTCAAGCCCATCCTGCAATTTTTCTGCAAAAAAATTGCCCCCTTTTCCACGATACGCACTGGGCAGGTGGAAAAGAGGGCGATGCATCTGATTTTTCAGGGTTCTTCGGCCGTCTGGGCGGGCTTTGCCAGATCGCGGCCAAAGTAGAGGCTCACCTCACCGATCTTCTTTTTGCGGAGCAGGAACGCCGCCGGGAGGACGTAGATGAAGACGGAGAAGAGCATGGTGGGGTCGTAGCTGCTCACCGCACTGGCCACGGTCTCGGTGCCGTACAGCCCGCCGATGAGGAGGGACGAGGCATCGTTAAGGCCGTGCAGAAAGATCAGCACCCAGAGGTTGCCGGTGCGGAAGTAAAGGGCCGCATACAGCACCCCCAGCGAGGCGGCAAAGATGCACTGCATCAGCACGCCGAAGGGAGCGCTGGACAGGAGATTGGTCAGATGTGCTCCGCCGAAGAAGAGGCCGGACAGGACGCAGGCTTTCCAAATGCCGCTGCGGCTGGCTCCAAAATGCTCCAGCAGGGTCTGGGCGATGACGCCCCGGAACAAAAGCTCCTCCGCCAGACCGATGGTGAGCATGGCTGCAAAGTACCAGAAGATCTGCGTCCCCGTCCGCATGGGCTTGTCGTCCGGGCGGCCAAACATCAGCTTGGCGTAGAGGTTATAGCAGATGAGGCCCAGCGGGTACATCCCCACCAGCAGGCCATTGAAAAAGCCGCTGCCCCGGCGGCGCACAAGGCTCAGCCTGCCGGTCTTTTTCAGGACCAGCACCGCCACCCCAACGCCGAACAGCTCTTGCAGAACCGTCAAGAAATAATCGTCCAGCCGGGAGATGTCCACTCCCAGAAAAGCCAGCGCATACAGCAGCGCCAGCGGCCCCACCATGATGAGGGCGAGAAAAAGCACTTCGGTCAGCAGGCAGTACCCCAGTGGGTGCGCCGTGCGCAGGCGTTGGAACATAAAAGGAGCCTCCTTTGGTTTCAGTGGCTCTATTGTACCATAGCTTGTCCAAAAACAAAAGAGCGGGGCTGCAACAAGAAAAGACCAGCACACAAAACGTGTACTGGTCTTTTCAGTCGGAGCAGCGGGATTTGAACCCACGGCCTCCTCGTCCCGAACGAGGCGCGCTACCAACTGCGCTATGCCCCGAAAGAAAAATCTCACGATTTTTCATCACATTCTCAAAAGTGCATTTATGTCTGTCTGCCCGGATTTTCCCGTTTTTCAGCCCATTTTTGGAACTTTTTTGGAACTTTGGCGCTCTGTCAATAGCCATTTGCATACCCTTCTGTTACAATCAAATCAGACGAAAGAACGAAAATCAGGAGGGTATCACAGTGGCCAGAAATTACAGCATTGACAGCACCAACAAGGGCATTTCCGAACGATTTGACAAGGCCGGGCGGATCATCAGCCTGCAAGCCAAGATGACATTGGGCACCACCGGGAAATATGTATACCTGAGCAAAACTGCGAAATTGGACCCCGCACTGAGTCCCGCCAAAGCCCGTGCCGCAGCAAAGAAAGAACTGGAACAATGGGCAGACGCGCAGCACAAGCAGTATGACGAGTACCTTTCTTTGTGTGCGGCGGGAGAGATTTCCGAGGCCGAATGCGAGGATTATTCGCTCTACTGCAAAAATCTTGAACTTCTCCGACAGAGTGCCGCCCGAGCATCCAGAGCACGAAAAATCACCTTTGCCGAATTTGTCAACGAACATTGGCTCCCTGACCACATCCACGATGGACAACACACTCCCAGCACGATAGCAAACTGTGAATATCATGTAAAATATCTGCTGCCGTACTTTGGGGAGATGAAGATGGAGAGCATTACCACCGAGGTGCTCAAACGATACATCAATACCTTGCGTGCAGAGCCTCTGAGCGGAACAAGTCAATACCATCGCTTTAACACGCTGCGGAACATTCTGCGATACGCCTTTGTAGTGGATTATCTGGCAGTAAACCCGCTGGACCGACTTCCACGCTCTTTAGTTCCACACAAGGAACATCATAAGTTGGAAACGGGGAAAGACTTTCTCAGCCCGGAACAGGTGCAGCAATACCTCCGCTGTCTGGAAGAAGAGCCCCCATTTTACCGCACGATGGTCAATCTGATGATTTTTACTGGACTCCGCCGGGGAGAGGTCGTTGGACTGCAGTGGCGTGACATTGACTTAGATGAACAGACCTTGAGCGTCGTGCGCAATGTTACCAAGGATACCAAAAGCCCTGCACACATTCACATCGGAAAGCCCAAAACAGCAGGAAGCGTGAGGACCATCGCACTGCCGACCTATCTTGTAGAGCTGCTGAAACACTGGAAGATCGAACAGACCGCACGATATGGTCTGCTCTTACCCAACGCCTATCTATTCTCTAATGCAGAGGACCCATACCGCCCCCTCTATCCGACGACAGTGACCGCATGGGTGCATGATTTTGAAGTCCGACACAACCTGCCCAAGGTATCACCACATGATCTACGTCATACGGCTGCAACCCTCGCCTTACAGAGCGGGGCCAATCTTAAAACCGTACAGGATCTGCTGGGACACGCCGATTTCAAAACGACTGCGACTTACTACACCGGCATCACCAAAGAAGTCCAGCATGAAACGGCAGCAGCGGTGGAAGCATTGGTGTTTGGGGCTTCGTAAAAATTGTGAAGTTGACTACAACTTTTTAGACAACAGCTTTCTGTGCTTTCCTTATAGAGATATACACTTTCTCGCCAACCAAAACAACAAAAATCCCGGCCAATTGACCGAGATTTTCTAGGATTCATGCAGATTTTTCGGCTTATTGACCCTACAATTTCCCCGGTTGAAAGCATTGTGGAAAGATGTTGAAAGTTCACTTTTTCTTCTGGGAATATCTATAATCTATAAGCAATTCTCTGCTCTGCAATCACGGGCAGGGATTTTTTGTTGCCCAATCACTTCCTTATATAGTGTCAGCGGTTTTTTTCTAAATCTATCAGCCAGCTGTGCCAGCATTGCCACTTCCTTTTTATCCAGCCCTATGACAAATAGCTTTTGCAGCATCGTGATAAAATAATCATCTAGCCGGAAAACGTCCGCCCCCAGAAAGTCCCATGTATGTAATAGCGCCAGCAATCCCACAAGGATGAGAGCGAGAAAAAGCACTTCGGTCGGCGGGCATTACCCAAGCGGATGTGCCACACAGCCGTTGGATCATGAACAGAGCCTCCTTTGGTTCCAGTATTCCTATTTAATCCTGCTCCAGTACGAACGGAATATCCGCTCTGCTGCCACCCACTGCAGCAACAAACGCCTTCTTAAAAAAATTCTCTGTTACCCTATCCAGTTCTTTTCGACTAGCTGCCTTAATATAATAGCGTACCAAATACGGCTTTGAACCATAATTATCGATTGTCTCTCCGTTTTTATAAAACAGTTTTGCCTCTATTACATGTTCATCCTTGGCCAATCTTTCCATTTGATTTTGATTTGCAATTACACTGTCTTGTCTTCCAATGAAGTACAACCCTGCACAACTTTTTTCAAAATATGGATTATGCTGTTCCATCGTGGTTCTTACCTTTTGCGGCTCATAAACATAATCGAGTAAAAGCTTTTCGATACTCATCCCTGAACAGTATGTCACCAACTCATGCTCATATCCAAACAACCGTCCCGCAACTTCGCAAACCTCCACGCCCTTTTCATTGTAGAAGAATTGCATTGAAAGGGCGCCTTCTTTTTGATTAACCGCATTTGCAAATTTTTGCAGAACTTCAACGGCCTCGCCCATAATTTCATGAATAGCCTTTGCCGGATATACTATTCGGTTCAAGAGAGGCAGTGTTGAGCCTACTTGCGGATTTTTTTCTCGATCTGCAATGCTGATTGGATGTACAACACCGTCAACGACCCATGTCATCATATTATATTCTCGGCCATGACTGTACTCTTCAACCAAGATTTCCTCTTTTTCGCCTAAGCTACGTTTTACTACGTCCTTAAAATGCTGCCGTATTTCTTCCAGCGAGTGAACCACATAGATTCCCTTAGAACCATATCCATTAATAGGTTTAATAACCAATGGAAACTCATAGTCCTCCAGGTCCGCGTCCATAAAATCAACTCTGAGTACTTTGTTACGAGGAACACGAACCCCTAATGTTTTCAGCAGCTTTTTCGTTTCGTTTTTTTCACGATAATATAGAAGTTTATCCGGTGTTGCGTACCAACGCAGTCCTGCCTTGTCTGCAATTTTCGTAATCTGTTCAAACAGAAGATCCGAAAAGGATCCAATAATGCCATCTGCTTTTTCTTCAACGCACATCTGCACAAATGCATCAACATTTCGCACATCAATTGTGTATGCTTTATCGGCTACCGCTTTTGCGGGTCCATCGGGATATCCATCACATACAATAGTATAATAGCCACGTTCTTTCGCCATCTTTGCCAAAAGGACAAATTCTCCTAGTGAGCCTGCTATCACTAACCGATGTTGAGCTTCGTTATTCATTTTTTGCACCCTTTCCAGTATAAACTTCCTTCAGAACATATTGAGGCGTCCGATTCACTACCATAAAGATTCTGCCAATATATTCGCCTGTCAAGCCAAAACAAGCCAGAACGGTACCAAACGAAAGAAGTAACATACACATCAAAGAAGTATAGCCTGTCAAAAAATCCATTCCAGACAGCCTCATAATAATCAGAACCAGCGCCCAAACAAACGCTCCGCCCGCGATCATGATTCCAATAATACCTGCAATTCGAAGTGGTAAAACTGTAAAACCTGTAAAATTAGACCACAGTTTAACCAATTTTTTTAAATTGTAGCCGGAAACGCCTTCTGTTCTTTCGAAATGCTCCACTTCGACATTTGCAATTTTACCGGCCGTACGCAAAAAAAGTCCTTCCATAAAGGAATATGGTGCCTCATACTTTATAATTTCATCTGTAATGTAACGCCGTGTAATCCAGAAACTTGTAAATCTGACTGTTTTTGGTTTTTTTAGAAAAATAGTTTCAAACTTATCATCCATGACCGTTAAAACGCGGCGATAAAATGAATGTTTTTTATGTGGATATTTTCCTAAAACAAGGTCATACCCTTCCTGAATTTTATTAAACAGCAACGGGATGTTCTTAGGATGCGTCTGCATATCATCATCCATATTCAGAATCAAATCCCCTGTAACATAATTTAATGCCGCAACTTGTGCATTCGCTTGTCCACCATTTTTTGCCAAATCAATCACTTTGACACATAAAAATTCATCTGCAATCTCTTTTAGGAATGAAATCGTCTTAGGATTCGGCGAGCAATCATTTACCAAAACAAACTCATATCCATCGATTGGCAGTTTTTTCAACTCCTTGATAGTTTCCTGTACTAATGTATGTAAAATAGGCATTGAATTGTAACACGGAACAATTACTGATAGCGTCATTTTTCTCTCCTTTAATTAATAAAAGAAGACCAATATGCCCACCATAATTAAGGCAAGGCCACATATCTTTCTCTTATTCATTTTTTCTTTTAAAATTCTCCAACTCAGCGCTGCAACTACGACCTGTCCAAATGCATCACACACTGGTGCCATTGATAATGGCAAAACACGGTATGCAGCTACTGTACACAGTGTCGATAGAACCATGATTCCATAGCCAAGTATTACGCGAACATTCAGATACTGATCTATCCAGTGTGAATAACTGCGCTGTGCCGCCGACTTCAACAGAAGCTGCGATAAGCCTGCAATTACAACACCAAACACCATTATCAGTGCATGTACCATCAAATCATTCATCTGCTGTCACCGCTAAATACACTCCGATAATTATAATACATGCCCCTATTACCATCGGAATCGTAATTGTCTCCTTAAAGACCACATAGCCGAATATCATTGTCCAAATCGTTGAAACACTCTTATTTGCATATGCGGTATTCAAAGGCATTATTTTTAGAAATTGCTGCCATAGGACCGCATACAGAAACATAATTGAAATCGCAATCCCATAAAAAAGCAAGAAATTCCATGACAAAAAATTCTGCTGTGACGCAAACTTTGTAAATATGCCGGTTGTAGAATAAATTAAAATCGCAATATGCAGCTGCAGAAGTACTGCATATTTACGTTTACTATCTTCATTTTTGTTCATAAAATTCCTTTACGCTCTGACACACATACGTCTGCTCTTCGTGACTTAAACCATAGTACATCGGCAGTCGGACCAATCGTTCGCTTTCCCTTGTCGTATAAGCATCTTGTCCATGGAAACGCCCAAATTTCAGACCTGCAGGAGCAGAATGCAGCGGAACATAATGGAACACACAAAGAATTTCTTTTTCCTTCATATAATTGATAAATGCCGTGCGTTCTTGCAGATTTCTCAACTTCAGATAGAACATATGCGCATTATGTACACACCCTTCCGGCACAGTAGGAAGGATCACTTTCCCTGAAAGGGAAAGTGATTGGAAGGCCTTCCAATACGCATTCCATGTTTCCAAACGATTGCTGTTGATTTCATCTGCCATTTCCAGTTGTGCCCATAAATAGGCAGCATTCATATCGCTGGGCAGATAGCTATCGCCAAAGTCCACCCAGGTATACTTATCCACCTGCCCACGGAAAAACTTTGCACGGTTTGTGCCTTTTTCCCGCAGGATCTCTGCGGCCTCATTGAAAGCGGGATTATTGATGACCAACGCACCACCCTCGCCCATAGAATAATTCTTCGTTTCGTGGAACGAATAGCAACCAAAGTCACCAATCGTACCGAGAGCTCTTCCTTTATAGGTGCTCATCACACCTTGTGCTGCATCTTCCACTACGAGCAAACCGTGCCGTTTTGCTATATCCATAATAGTGTCCATCTCACAAGCGACACCTGCGTAATGTACGGGCACAATGACCTTGGTACGGTCTGTAATGGCAGCTTCAATCTTAGTTTCATCAATGTTCATAGTATCGGGTCGAATATCCACAAATACCAGCTTTGCCCCGGCCAATACAAAAGCATTTGCTGTACTGGAGAAAGTGTAACTGGGTAGAATCACTTCATCCCCGGGCTTTAATTCGCACAGCAAAGCCGCCATGTCCAAGGCAGTGCTACCACTTGTTGTCAGCAAAACTTTTTGCGCATGGAATCGCTCTTCCATCCATGCGTTGCATTTTTTGGTAAACTGCCCGTCACCGCAGATTTTATGGGCATCAACCGCCTGTTTGATGTATTCGAATTCTTTTCCCACAAAGGGAGGTACATTAAAATTGATCATTTTCCTTCCTCTTTTCCTCATTCAAAAAGGTAATCAGTTAAAATAAACGATAAGTCATCTCTGACATCCGGTGGTGTCGCATGGAACGAAGATTTGCTCACACATTTTACCGTATGCTGTCCCGCTTCAAGAGCAACTTGTATCGATATCCGATTATCTTTCGCAACATATGAACCAATCAATTTATCGTCCACAAGCACATCTATTTCTTCGTGTTCCAGCTCAATCGGATAATTTCCCGTCAAATGAAACGTTATATCTTGGCGGCTTTTCACCGCAAACTCAAGCTCTTGCGCCGCCCAATTGTCATCATACAAGCCGCGCATCACAGTTACTGTAGGGCCATATAGCCATTTGATTGCTTCCGCTATATTTTCTTTTGAAGCACGGTCTGTTACTTTCATAAGCGCCCATGCATCTGTCGTCTGACTTACTTCCAGATATCCATCTCTCGCCAGGGAAATAAGCATTTTCTCCGCACTTGTGTCATCAAAGAGATACGATTTTTCGACCAGAAGATAATCCATCTTCGAGAACTGAAGATATTCCACGTATGCTTTCTCTGTAGCGGTGGAAGTTTTTCCGTATGTTCTATGGGTATGCCACAAATCACAGGTTGCAGGAATAAATGCAGCATATTGCATCCTACTACTAAATATTTCCACTTTAGGTTTATTTTCCGCTTGCAACTTCTCATAAATATTCGTTAGCGAAACATCGTTCATGTAGTTCTCGATATCATCGCTATTATCATAATATCCTTTATTTACAATACGAAACTCTGTAAATCCAACCGTCCATGCCCAACTTGAACTTATTGAAATCAGCATTGCAGAAGCTATTACCACACATACTAACAGTCTTGCCTTACAAAATTTAAAGCACTGTCCATCTATCGATTCTATAAATGCAATAGCAGAAACCGCGTACAGCAAGTCAAAGTAATTTCCGTCTGGCTTACCAAGGAGCAGTGCACATCCAAATACCACTCCGCTAAGAAGTATAAAAAGCAGATGAAGTGCACCTGCCTCATTCATCGATAGAATACTGCAACAATTTCTCCAAAAATGTAATATAAGCCAAATTACTAACACCCCGAATAGCACTACAAATACAGGTCCGCCCCAAGCAAAAATAATGTGGTCCGTTTCTTCTACTGTCGGATAAAAGAGAATGTACAATACCCTTTTTAATCGGCTGATCAAAAATGTCGGATTCAGCAAATCGGACATCGACCCTGTTCCCGTCAAATAGAAATCATATGGATACTTAATCGTTCCTCCCACTGCCCGAATGACTCCGGGAAGCAAAAAAGTGAAGGGTGTGCCCGTTAAAATCCACGTTCTTGCCCAAATCACGCCAAGTCCAACACACGCACACAGCAGATAGAGCCCCGACTTGTAAATTTTTCCCTGAAATGGTGTTTTTCGAACACTCCAAACGATTATCACAACAAATGCAACGACCGACGAAAAGATCACACTGCTTGACTTAAAGGCAAGCGACAACATACAAGCGCTTAATGCTGTCACATACTCTTCTGCTCTCTTTTTTTGAATTCCCTCCAGCATAAAATAAATTGCTGCTACTTCCAAAAATAACGTCAAAATATCAGACTTCGCCGTTACTGTCATATTCATAATACCGGGTATTGCACTCACACAGAGGGCAGCAAATAAACCCGCAGTCTGACCAACCTGTTTTTTGCAAATATCGTAGACACATCTGATCGTTGCAACGCCAAACAGAATGTTAACAGCGTACACTGCACATAGAGAAGCCGTTCCAGCAAAAGGAAGCATCAGTACCTCTGCACCTTTTGCATAGGTATGGACGCACGCCAGAAATGGCATTTCATCATAAATTCCTGTTTTTGGTGCAAGCATATATGCCGATCTCAAGCCGTACCATGTACTATCGTAGTCCAGCGAAATATTAGCGCGCCCAATTTGTGCAAGTATAAAAACAACAATCCCGGAAAATAGACAAATATCATTCTTTGATAATTCGATTTTGGTATAGTTATTTTCCCTATCTACAATCCACTGTTTTACCCGTTTACGTTCAATAAGGAGAAGAACAATTAGTGCGATGGGAATTATAATCCGTAGTTTTTCCGGCGTTCCACATTTCAGTGCCGATGCCCCTGCAACGAGCACAAAATCAGCAGCGATGCCCAATATCATTTTTGACTGCCATGGTTCACATATGTCATTCAAGCGGAATCCATCGGAAACAGCCGTGCCAAACAAGTAGAGGAACAGCATATACAGCGCACAGGAAACCATTGCAATCAAATACTGGTGTGTATAACTGAAAAACAGAATCAAGCATAGTACATAAACCCGCGCATACGGTTGCTTTTCCCTCAAAAGCAATTGTCCACCAGCAAGTAGAATATAGTAGATTAGAATTTCCGCTATCGCTATCCAATACTCTGTTTGGTGAAAAGTCCACGAAAGAGCACTATACTCCGCCATGCAGACTGTTTGCACTATAACTCCTATGCATAAAACCACCACCGTAACTTTTAACAAAACCGTATTCCTTCGTTGTTTGTTCAATTTTTCTATTCCTCCAATCAGACCACACCAAGCCACTTATTTTCCGATGCGTTGTTCCACAAAATCAAGCAAAGACCGATAGTGTTCTACATCCGCCGTATTTTCCGTCAGCAGAATAGACGTACAACCGCCATTGATGCCGCATTGGACATCGGTTTCAGAATCGCCCACCATAAACGAATGGTGCAGATCAATGTTGAAATCCATTGCCGCTTCAAACAGCATTCCTGCTTTGGGTTTCCGGCATTCGCATTCTTTCTTCAGCTCTGGGATTTCCCCTGGGTAACCCTTATGGGGATGATGGGGACAGAAATAAACTCCGTCCACATACGCGCCCTCTCTGCCAAGCAGCGTTTCCATCTTATTGTGGATCTGCTGCAGTTGTTCCAATGTCACTTCACCACGGGCAATCACCGGCTGATTGGTCACAACGATTGCCAGATAACCAGATTCGTTTATTTTTCGAATGGCCTCTGCCACGCCGGGGAGCAGCTCAAAATCATCAATATCTCGGAGAAAACCGACATATTTGTTGATTGTTCCATCTCGGTCCAGAAAAACCGCCTTTTGCTTATTGCAAAGGTTCTTCGCCTGAACTTTTCCGCAATGGAATGCTTCGCAAACGCTCCGATACCGCTCCGGGGTTCCCATATCCTTCACATATTCGGGGCTGTCGTACACAAACATTTTTCCCGTTCCAGCCAATGGTTTGAGAATCTGACGATCCAAGTCGACCTTTGCGGACGGAATCGGTCCCTCCAGCACCTTAGGGGATACAACGTGCAGCCCGGCATTCACTCGATTTCGGAACCAGCCCGTGCGATCATCTTCCTTCGCAAGCCAACGAGCAACTGCTCCGTCCTGATCTGCAACGATCAAGCCGCTATCGTATGGATGGTTGTTCGGATGAGTAAAAAGCGTAACGAGGCCGCCTTTTTTGCGGTGATATGCTACAAACCGATTGAAATCAACATTGAAGACTGCATCTGCGTTCAGCAGTAAAAAATCTTCTGTCAGCTGATCTTTCAATTTGTACAGCGCACCTGCATTTCCCAGTGGTTCCGTCTCTACATAATATTGAATGGATACACCGAAAGGCTTGCCCGTGGCAGGTGAAATACCGCTTCCGTCTCCAAAATAATCTATGATCACGTGGCTCAGGTGCCCAACCGTCAAAATCATATCGGTAAATCCTTGATCTCGCAGACACTCGATTTCATGTTCCAGAACAGGCTTGCCTTCGATTGGAATCATCGGCTTTGGGATATCACTTGCAACAGAAGCGATGCGTGTTCCCTTTCCGCCTGCCATCAGCACAACTTTCATCTGTTAACCTTCTTTACTCCCCACAAAGTCAAAGTTTTCTGCCGTGTAGTACACGACCTGCGTACCACCATTTTCAAACTTGAATGGAATGTACAGCAGATCCGACATTGCCTTGCGAACAGAATCCTGATACTCTTCCGGCACATAAAACACTAAAAAGCCACCGCCGCCCGCTCCAAGTAATTTGCCGCCGATAGCACCCGCTTCCATTCCTTTTGCATATAAGTGGTCGATGTTTTCCGTAGATACGGCGCTGCCAGTCTGGCGCTTCAGTTTCCATGTATAGTCCAGCAATCGGCCAAACTCATCCAAGTTACAACACTTGTCGGTAAGAACACGCTCCGCTTCATCTACAAGTTGATACATTTCATGCAGCTGCGCATGCTTTTTCTCTTTTCCTGCAGCATTTGCCTTCTGCACATCTGATGAAAACCGTGTAAAGCCCGTAAAGAACATCATCAGATTTTTATTCAGCTTTTCTTTTCGCTCAGGCGAAATAATCAGTGGCCGCACCGTATAACCTTCCGGGCCAAAATCGATGCGGTTGAATCCTCCAAAAGATGCAGCAATCTGATCCTGCCAGCCGCCAGCCTCTGCGCATAGCACACGCTCCAAATAAATAGCATCGTCTGCCAACTTTCGTTTATCCGCGTATTTTCCCTTCAAAGCATAAAATGCGTTCAGCATTCCCACTGCAAACGAACTGCTCGTACCCAAGCCGGAGCGAGCAGGCAGATCCGCTTCATAGGTCAGCCGCAGCTCATGCATATCGAGCATTTTCATTGCATTGCGAATCGCGGGGTGCTGGATATCGTCTATAGCCGCGACCCGTTCCATTTTTGAATATGCCAACTCTGTGGTATATTCAAAAAAACGCGGTAGATGACGAACCGTCACATAGCAATATTTATCAAATGTTGTCGAAAGGACAGCGCCCGGATTTTCGCTGAAGTATTCCTTCATATCCGTACCGCCGCCAAAAAATGACATACGGAAGGGCGTTTTGGTAATGATCATTCTTGTTCTTCTCCAAAAAATTCTTGTTCCAATGCCAAGCAGATCGCGTGATACACTGGCAAATGCAGTTCCTGAATTTTATACGTTTCTTTCTCGGGAACATCGATCAAAACATCAGCCCAGCTTTTCAGTTTTCCGCCGCCGACACCTGTAAGCCCCACCACTGATATTTCCAGTGCCTTGGCCACTTGTGCTGCATAAAGCACATTAGCAGAATTTCCCGAGGTAGAAATGGCAAGCAACACGTCCCCCTTGCGGCCCTGTCCAAGCACCTGCTGCGCAAAAGCCAAATCGGGAGCCTTATCGTTGGCGTATGCCGTAGATAAGGCAGCCTCGCTGACGAGCGAAATCGCGGGAAGCGCTCCCTGCAGATTCTCAATCAGATACTCGGCGCTGTTCGGTGTTGCTTTCCGCAGTGCACTCTGCAAATCGTTCGGCAGTTTTCTCTGCAGCACAAAGCCCTTCATCAGTTCGCCTACAATATGCAGACTGTCCGAAGCAGAACCACCATTCCCGCAAATCAATAAACGATTGCCATTTTGGAAAGCATCAGTCATAAATTCAATGGCTGCGCAAATCGATTTTTCGCACGTCTTCAGCTGAGGATAGCGCAGCGATAACCCTTTTACCACTTTTTCCGCACTCTGATTCATAAAAAACGTCCTCTCCTGTTCAGAATTTTCAACGTCCCGTCCTCACTTGAACAGTCTTACTTCTTTGAAAAATCAAAATCCTCGCTTAGAATGCTCAGGGCGTGCTCGACCGACATATTCTTTCGGATATATTCCACTTCCTGTTCGGAAATCGAAATCAGTGCTGCGTCATTGTGGTACAAATCAAGTGTTTTATTGGCCACATCCTGCGCTTCTTTTTCCGCAATCGGGATAAATTTCTCAATTCCATCCAATCCTTCAGCACCCGTCTCCGTTGTAATAAGAGGAATGCCGTAACGCATGGCTTCGACCACTTTGCCCTTAATTCCACCACCGTAGCGAAGGGGCACCAGAACCACTTTGCAGCTGGCATAAATTTTCTTCAGTTTCTCGTCTGAGACAAAACCTTCCAGAATCACACGGTCACTTGCCAAATCCAGAACTTCCTTTGTGGCATTAGATCCCACAACTCGAAGCTTGATGTCAGGGTCCTTCTCCCAGATTTTTGGCATAATTTCGCGTACCGCCCAAATGATTGCATCCACATTCGGATCATGTCCAAAGCCCCCCACAAAGAGAATGTCTCGTCTCTTTTCCGGGACATAGTCAACGCTCGGAACAACCTCAAAGATATTGATCACGCTCCTTCTTACATTTGCTGAAGGAGCAATTTCTTTGACGTTTTCCAGTTCTTCTTCGTTCAGATAATAGACCGTGTCTACTTTCTCAAAAATGGAGGATTCCATTTTCTTGAACTTGATGGAGTCTTCCAGTGCCTTGGGATCGCCCGTCGATTCATACTTCTTCTGTTCACGCAGGAAATGCAGATCGTGGCCGTAATACACCAGTTTTGCGTGGGTCTTTTCCCGCACAAAGTCCACGTATTTTACCGTGATATGAGGACGACTCAGGAAAATATAGTCAAAATCGTCCGCATTCTGCTCAATCCACTCCTGCCAGTGGTCACGATACCATACACCATAAAGCACCTCGATGCCCATTTGCTGCAAAATCGTGGTGTAAGGTTCATGCTGATAGAAGTTGTCACCCAAAAACTTCACGTTATAGCCCTGCGAAACAAAAAGCTTGAGATACTGGAACATCGATCGACTGCCTGCATCTTTATCGAACTGCGGCACATAGTGGTCGATCATAAGAAGCGTTTTCTTGTGCAGTGAACGGTCACGTGCACGGAAAGGATCCACGCCATTGGGGTTGTTTCCTTTTTCCAGAACATCTTTCCACTTTTCGTAGAACTTTTTTTGGTTGAGAACCTGATAGGCTTTTTGCCCGCTGGAAGTATTCGTGCCATTAGAAACTCCCTCAAAATGCACCACAACACTCTTGGGCTGGAACATTACCTTGTAACCCGCAGCACGCACCTGGAATGCAAGGTCGGAATCCTCACAGTATGCAGGCGCAAAAGTTTCATCAAAACCGCCCAGTTGATTCCAAAGTGCTGTTTTGATCATAATTGCCGCGCCAGAAATGTAATCCACTTCTTTGACGTAGTTATATTCCGGCATGGCAGGATTCTGGCCATTGCCATAATTCCATGCACTGGCATCCTTCCAGATGATTCCGCCCGCTTCCTGCAGTCGACCATTCGGATAAATCAGCTTGGAGCCAACCATACCAATGGTTTCATCGGATTCGATCAAGTCGATCAGCGGCTGCAGCCAATTGGGTTGCACCTGTGTATCGTTATTCAAAAACAGGATATACTCGCCCTTTGCCTCCTTGGCCGCATGGTTGCAGTTGCGCAGGAAACGAAGGTTTTGCTCGTTGGTGATCACCTTTACCCCGCCAACGATTTCTTCCAGCTGTGTTGTTAAATCCGTGGAGCAATCATTGGCGATCAGCACTTCATAGGGAATCTCACCAGAGTTTATAGCGATGGATTTCAGGCAGGCATATGTATAGTGAAATTGGTTATAGACTGGGATAACAATTGAGATTTTGGGATGCAAACTGGTCGGCACTGAAAAATGCTCATAATCCGCCGGGTTCGTGCTTTCTGTCTGCGGCGCATCGATCAGCTGAACCTCCTCTATATGCACATCACCAGAATCAAAACAACGGTTCATCCGCTCTACCGTATCCTGAATCTGCCCAGTCTGCATTCCGTCTACCAGACGCTTGATGCGCTGTTTATTGATTTTGCTGATGAAGCGAACTGGATGCCGCAGAAATTTGACGAAGAGTTTCAGCAGCAAACGGCGGCGGCTGTTTTGGGGCAGAAGAATGTCGCGTATTTTCCAGAAAAAGCCCATAAACTTCCAAGAGCGCGAGTTGTGGATTCGTTCCAACTCACGGTCACTTTGCAACAATAGTTCAATGTGACCCTGTTTATTATTCAGTTCAATGTTCAGTTCCTGAATCTGTTCCTCAAATTGATGTTGCTTCTCTTCTTCGTTCTCCAGTTCAAGTTCCAACTTTTGGATTTGTTTCTCGTAGTAATAGACTTCTTTCTCTTTTTGACTAAGTTGTATTTCAAGCTGCTGTTGCTCTTTATCATTCAATTCAGCAAGCATATCTTGCGGTTTCTGCTCAAGTCTATGACATTTTTCCTGCAAATCCCGTTCATTCTGTAAAAGGAGCTGAATGTGTGCAATTCGATTGCCATATTCTCTTTGATATATCCGAAGGGTTTCTTGCGAGGTCAAGGCCGAAACACAGCAGTTGACTGTCAGAAGGCAAGGTGTTGAAACATGGAATTTTGCAACAACTTCTCTCGCATCGTCTGAGCAGCTGATTATAAGATTTTCCGCTTTATCAATATCAACTTTAGATACTGAGACTTCAAAATTTGTGTTCAGATGCCATTTACACTCTCCCGCTTCTGCCAATTGAAACTGAAACTGACAGCGTCCATCGACCACATCGGAAAGTGCATACAAAAATCGTTTCCGCCCATTTTCATTAAATTCCAAAAAGGATTTCATCTGTGTCAATATTTTCTTATCCTCCCGCTCCAATGTTTTATGCCTCCTTTATAATTTCCGCAATTTTGGCAAAGTGCTCATCCAATCTCTTCTGCATTTCCTGAATTTTTTCAGAAATACGCAAAGCTATCATCGTATCCTTTTCGCGAGCAAAATACGCAGCTGCCAAACCAGCTTCCTGTGGCACCAAATAATTCTCACATCCCAGCATTGAAAAAATACCATCCATTTTGCTGACAAAATTGGGATACATATCAATTCCAACAAATGGAACACCATATGATGCTGCTGTAAGATTTCCATGCAAGCTGGTTCCAATAAATGCACGTGCACCAGAAATCACAGCGATCATTTCCGGGGGCTGAAGATGCATATCCAGTGTCTCAAATTCGCCCTCACCTGCTTGAGCGAGAAGCTGCATTCCCGTACGGTCTTCATGGCAATAGTTCACAGCCATCAAGCAGATACGATACCCTGTAGCAGCTTTAATCTCTTTAAGCTGCTCAGTCAGCCTTTTTACATCTTTGGTCGTACCGTACTGCACAACAATATATGGCGTCGTTAGATCAACCATAAATTTTTCTTGCAGCTTCTGGCGCACTGCATCCTGCTGCGTTTTAGGGTACATCTGATTCAAGTACCACAGGTTATCCGCAATACAGTCTGCATTTATCCCAATCGATTCAAGCCTTCTTTGTGAGTATTTATCCCTAACAGTCCAGTATTCAACCGTGCCAATACAATCTTGAAGTTGCCTAGCTTGCACTTCTGTAAAGTCATTTGAAACACCAACACAGTTAATGATTGTTTTAATATGATACTCTTTTGCCAATCTAATCGGTTCTTTCCAAAGATATCCCGGTTGATACTTTATGCTTCCCAATGTTATTTCATTAAAACTAAGGAACTCGCCTCCACCTACAACTATTGCATCGTATTTTTCAATTGTGTTTAATGCGGAAAACTGATCTAGCGCACAAACCCTTCCATTATCGTTATAAGATTCCAAACAGGAATTTACTGAGAATAAATCAATCTTATATTCACAATACTTGTTCAGACCAAAAGCCAACGCTTTCGGGAATAAAGAATCTCCCATGCTTTCAATATCAAAAGCTCCAAATTGTGCAATATGGTATGTGTTTTTCATATTCATCTTATGCTTCTATCAGTTTCCATCCGTATCTTCCAGCACCACAGAAAGCTCTCGTGGATCTGCTTCCGTGCTGCGGCTGAAATTGCTGTTGATATTAACGGTAACGACAGTATCGGGTTTGCCACGGAGCTCAAAGTTGAAATATTCTTCCGATACCTCAATTTTGATAGGCTCTTCTTCCGGGTTGCAGTCCAGTGAAATCTTGACCCAGTTGTTTCCTTTCAAATCGTTGTGGAAAGGACAGCGAAGATTGCCGGACACAATACCCATAGGGCCCGTCTTGATTTTATAGGAGCCCTGCGGCGGCAGCCAATTATCCCGGTACATAGAAATACGCTGAATATCCTCCATTTTTTGACCGATTTCAAATTTCGGTGCATTGTCAAAATCAATCAGGCCTTCGTATGCATCGCATACTGTTTTCGTGTCACCGTCCATGACCACTTTGCCGTGATCCAGCCAAACAACATGGTCACATAAACCGCGAATCTGACTCAAAACATGGGACACCATCAAAACAGTGGTTCCGCTTCCCATCATCTCACGCATTCTGCGCTCACTTTTCTGTCGGAAGTGACTGTCTCCAACAGACAAAATCTCATCCACGATCAAAATTTCCGGGTCAACCTGTGTTGCAATGGAGAATGCCAAGCGCATCAGCATCCCCGAGGAAAATGTGCGGATTGGTTGATCTATAAAAGATTCCAGCTCCGAGAATTCAACGATTTTATCAAATTTTTCTGTCAAAAACTCTTTGCTGTAACCCATGATCGCGCCGTTCAAAAAGATGTTTTCACGGGCCGTCAGTTCTTGGTCAAAACCGGCCCCCAGTTCCAACATAGGTGCGATTTTTCCGTTTACTTGAATCGTCCCATCACTTGGCGTAAGGACACCGGCAATCATTTTCAGCAAAGTAGACTTTCCCGCGCCATTTCTGCCAATGATGCCGCATACTTCGCCGGGCTTCACTTTAATTGATACATGGTCCACCGCGCGGAAGTGCTCCACCTGCAAATTGCCGCGTGCAATATTAACAAATAATTCTTTCAGTGTCCTCGACCCCGATTTTTCACGGACAAAATCCATGGTCGCATTCTGAATATCAATCATCACATCAGACATAGTTTCTCCTTAAACATACAGCACAAAATTGCGCTTCATTTTTCGGAAAATCCATATTCCAAGAAGCAGCATTCCAATCCCATATCCACCGCAGAACACAAATTGCTCCAAAGACGGTAATTTTGCGTCCAGGATAATCGTTCTGAAGAAAGAAACATACTGGTACATGGGATTAAAGCGGTAGAAACGCATCAACGAATTTGGAATAATCGATACTGGATAAAACAGCGGCGTCATATATGTCCACAGCACAATCAGAACGTTATAAATAAACTGTGTATCGCGGAAATATACCATCATTGCTGCGAGAATCATTCCCAGGCCGCAGCTAAACATTCCTAACATCAGATAATTTAGTGGAATCAGCAGGTGGTAAATATTTAGAGGCATCCCCTGCAGAAAAATAATGCAATAGAGCGCCAACGTAGAAAAGCCAAGGTTGATATAAGCCGAGAGAACTTTTGAAACCGGAAAAACGTACGTCGGCATATAGACCTTTGTAATCAGAGATGCACTCCCCGTGATTGCACCCAGCGACTGCTGTGTTGCTTCAGAGAAGAAATTGAAAATGACCGTACCAGACAACAGATATACAGCATAGTTATCGATATCCCATCGAAACAAATTGGCAAACACCAAATACTGAACTGCCATCGTTAACAGAGGATTCAGCATACTCCACAGTACACCCAAAACACTTCTTTTATAGCGTGTTTTGAAATCACGGCTGACAAGCTGTCCCAAGAGAAAATTGTATTTCTTATAATTTTCTATGCATTGCTTTAGCATTCAGAATATTTCCCTTCTTTTTTGCTTCTTTGAATTTTCCTAATCATCGGCTAAAAGATCCAAACACCACTAGCCACAGATCACTCAGGCAATTCCTTGGTGAGTTGTAGTATCCCCACCACGGTGACAATGCCAGCCAGCGGAATGGGTTGCGTGTTTCCATAAGCTTCTGCCGCTTTGCACACCAAACCTGCGCCGCAGCGAGCATTTTTCTGTGTTCTGCCGGCACGGCGTCCGGGTGTTCTGCTGCAAAAGATTGCAGGGTGCAAAGCTGTTTGTGGATATAGCGCAGGTTTTCTTTTTGCAGGGCCACGTCCTTGTAGCGCACCCCGGATGCATTATCGGAATATCGCACATAATCCATCAGCACGCGGTTGTAAAACCATGCGCCGTCCTGGATCGCAGCCATCAGCCACATAAACTCGTCATGGGGCGAACCATCAAACCACAACCCGTTGACCGCATCAAAAAAGTCGCGCCGTACCGCATAAGTACAGCCCGGATAAGGGTTCATAAAGAAATGCCTGGTAAAGCCGTACCTTGCAATCAGGCTTTGCGTTTCTGCGGGTGTTTTCTTGTAAACTGTTGCTTTTAGGGCTCCGGGCTCGTAGATCACATGATAATCGCAGGCAAGGAGTTGGATCTCCGGGTGCTGTTCCATCACTGCGGTCATTTCTGCAAGCTTTTCCGGGTACCAGATATCGTCTTGGTCGCAGGGGAAAAGGATGTCCCCCGAGGCTTTTCGCAGGCCCTCCATAAAGTTCCGCTTCCAGCCTTTGCGCTCCGCATTGACAAACAGCTGCCAGGTCTTCAGAGCGTTTTTGCGGATGAAATTCTGCACTTGCTCAATGGTTCCGTCCGTGGAACCATCATCAAAGATCAGCACCTCGTCTGGCACACGCTCCTGCTGCAGCAACGATAGTAGCTGCTTTTCCAGATGCATTTTTCCGTTATAGGTGGTCACGACCACTGAAATTCGCAAAACGATGTTCCTCCATTCCATACAGCGCACAGACCTGTCGGTCCAGATTTTCTTCCGCAAAGCCTGCACTCTCTACGCGATGTCCCGCAAGGCTGCGCTCCAGGGGCTTTGTCTGGACAATACACTCTGCCCATACTTCATCGGGCTGTGTAAGTGCAAGGAACTGAGTCTGCGGTAAAATCTTCACTTCCTGCGTAATCGTGTCTGCGAAGATGCAGGGTAAGCCGCTTGCCTGAGCTTCCACGCCCACAATGGGCAGTCCCTCAAACAGGCTGGGCAGCACAAATACATCCATCGCCTGCAGATAATCTTCCGGCCTTTTCACATTACCACAAAAAAGCACTTTTCCTGCAATGCCAAGCGCATCGGCTTCCTGCTGAGACTGTTCGAAGTTTTCTCCCTGGCCGCAAAGCAGGAGCCGCGCCTGCGGCTTTTGCTGCAAGACAGCCTTGAATATGTGGAGAAGTCGAGTGTGATTTTTCTGCTGACTGAAACGGCCAATGTGGCCAACCACAAAGCAGTCTTGCAGCCCCAATTTCTGCCGCATTTGTTTTCTTACAGACGGAACGAAGGAAAAACGTTCACAGTCGATTCCGTTGACAAGTACCCGGAATGGCCGGGTGTACAGCATCTCCCCCGCTGCACGAGAACATGCCACCGGATCCGTAACCAAACGGTTCAGCAGTTTGCCAAGAGTCGCCTGCTTAAGGGCAGGTTGGTACGCACAATTGTGACAGTGCGTAATGCGCACCGTTGCACCGCCAGCCCATGCGGCCAGCAGGTCGAATGCCATTGTGGCGCTGTTGCCGTGGATATGCACGACTTCGTAACCTTTTTTCTTAACCAAAGATGCCAGCGCAGCCATATAGCAGGGCAGCTGTTTTTTGCGCGAAGGCAGCTCATATACGCTGCCGATTGCCTCCAGCTGCAGTTGGATATCTGTACTGCAGCCTTCGCCCAATGCAAAGCCGACCGAATATTCCCGTGCCGCTATGCGAGCCACCCGTAGCAGAATCTCCGTCAAGCCGTCCATACTGAGGCGTGTTGTTGCAATCAGCAAAACCTTCTTCATGGCCAATTGCCTTTCTTCTGCCCTGCAGCGTCCCATACGATTCCTATCTTTTCCAATTTTTCTGCCCGCTCCGAAGTCATCACGCAATTGCTGTTTTTGCCTGGCTCTTTTCGGGCACTTTTTTGTCGAGCCAGCCATCGGCCTAGCTTATAGCCATCTGCCGTACAGTATGTATACGGAATATTTAGGTTTCCGTTTTGCCGATAGTATTCTTCCGCCCGGTGGTAAGCATTTTGCCACCGGGTGCTCTGGGTGCTGTCCCAGGCCATCCCGATATCTGTCAGTTTCTTCTTTTGCACAGCGGTCAGCTTATTTTCGGCACAGGCCCTTCTCTGCCCTGCAACCCACATTCCCAACAGGAAACCATCCTCGCAGCGGTAACCGCTGGGCACATTCAGGTCGGCATTCGCTTCAAAGTATGCCTTTGCCTGTGTGTATCGCTGTTCCCACTTGGCTTCTGCAGCATCCCACACCATACCGATCTCATTCAGCCGTTCCGTGCGCTCTGACGAGAGTTTACCGTTCTTTTTTCGATTGCGCTGGTAAGCGATCCACTTCCCCAAATCGGTCTCTCCGATTTTCAGACTGTCCGGCACCAGAAGATTTCCGTTGATCCGATAATATTCCTGTGCCAGTTTCCATGTTTCATTCCAAACGGCATCCAGAGCATTGTCCCATTCCATTCCAATGGCATTCAGCGCTTCAACATGTTCGGCGGACAGCTCCCCTCGTCCTTTTCCATTGAAAATAGCCCGCTGCGCTTGTACCCATGCTCCAAGCTGCATTCCGCTTTCTGTAAGATACCGTCTTGGCACTTTCAGATTTCCATGGGCAGAAAAATAGGCACACGCTTCCGCGTACCACACATCCCAGGTATTATTTAAAGTGTTCTCCAGTTCTCGAACCAGTCGGATACTGTCCTCCACCTGTTCTTCCACCTGAAACCGCTCTACGCGGATCCACGCACCCTTGCCTGCGCTGCGTAGTTTGCGAATCGCGTCGGACATTTCCACTCGAATCGTTCCGATGCTGGACAAGCTGTCAAAATTATTGACGACGTCCAAAATAAGCGGCTGCTCCCCTGCGCCGGTGGTCAAGGCTCTGCCGATCTGCTGTTTGTAGAGGATTGGTGAAGAGGTAAGACGGAACAGGATCACGCCATCGATATCTGCCACATGAACGCCCTCGTTCAGCCGATTGATGCACAGCAGAAGCTTCAGATGCTCGCTTTGATCCGCCAAAAATTCTTCGTACTCCACCTCGGTTTCCTGCGCCCCCGCATAGAGGCAGTAAACATGCGGTTTGTGGTCAACATCACAAAACCACTTCGGAATCCGAGTCTTGATCTGCTGCAAATGGGCCCAGTCTGTGCAGAAAAGAAGATACTTGCCGTTCTTCTTCAGATATCGAGAAAAAATCTTTTCCAGCCCGTCTGCCTGCCCAAGGGCCCTGCGCAGAGCATCCAACCGGCGCTGGCTCATTTCTTTCATTCCCTGCGGAACCAGCCAATCGATTCGTTTCTGATAGCGCTGGAGTTCCTGCTGATACTGGAACATCGTTGTCACATACAGCGGTGCAGGCAGGATTCCGCGGACGATGGCTTCGCCCAGGGTCATTTCACTGGCCACACAGAACTGCCCATCCACGGAAAAGAGCTCTTCTGCCATATTGCGGCAATTGTCCAGATAGCGAATCGGCGTAGCGGACAGTCCCAAAACTTTTGCGTTTGGGTACTTCTCCAATAATCCTTCTACGCCAACACCCCAGCAGTATGCCCCGCACCGATGAAACTCGTCCAGGATGATGTATTCCGGGCAAAGCTCCTCTAGTTGTTCCTCTGCCATCCGCATAAGGCGGGTGTAGGTCATGTGACGCACATTGCCAAAATCGCTGCAGGCATTCCGTCGCTGGCTTTCAAAGATATACTCATTGGGCGATAGCCATAAAAACGATGCTTTCGGGTGGTCTATAATCAGCTGGAATGCGATAAAGCTTTTTCCTGTGCCGGTAGGGTGAATAACAGCAGCACGGCCATAGGTTTCTAGCATCTTGGACGCTTTTTGATAAGCCTGCTTGTTATGCTCAAAAAGCTGCAGTGCCACGCATTCCACCCCCTCGCCGTAAATAAGGGTATCTTCCATTGCAATAATGAAAGAACCAGGGGAGAACTATGTTTAGATTCGCTATTTTCCAAAAAGAATCAACGGCTTATAGACACCCTATCCTCTGGAAAAAATACGTTGAATTTCCCGCCTTTTTCGTGTCAAGTCGGAATGTACATACCGCTGCAGAGTGATGTTCGCGCTCGTATGGCCCAGCAATTCGCTGAGTGTTTTAATATCACAGCCTGCCTGCAGGCAAGTCGTGGCAAATGTATGCCGCAGTACATGAGGATGAACCTGTCGTACTGCAGCTTGTTTCAAATATGCCCGAATACTTTTTCGATAGCCGCGCGGCTCCACCGGCTTAACGGTACTGCCGGATAGGAACCAGGCATCGGACGGATAAGAAGGCTGAAGCGTTTTAAGAGCCCGGACGATGTGTTTCGGAAGTGGCACTTCCCGCCGGGACGTACGTGTTTTGGGCATTTGGACAACAATTTTGGTATGTCCGTCACCACAAGAAATTCGACTTACCGTCCGTTTGATTTGTACGATTTCAGCGTTCAGGTCAAAATCACTCCACTTCAATCCACAGACTTCTCCAATTCGCAGGCCGGATTCCATGCCAAGTAGCAGGCCGAGCTTCCGGGGCGTTGGACTCGATAAAACATAGGTGCGAAGCTGATTCTGCTCTACTGCAGAGAGTGGTGTCGTTGACCGACTTTTCTCTTGCGGCAGTCGAACAGATAATTCCATTGGTCGAAGCACTTTTAGATGGGCGGCATATTTACAGATACGTCGCACCATGGAAAGACATTCTCTGGCAGAGGAAAAACTCAGTGCCTTATGTTGACCGTCTGGCGGCGTGATAATCTGCTGCAGGGCCAGTTCTAATCTCCGCTCTTCCAACGCTGAAATCCGCAATACGCCCAAAATAGGAAGAATATATTTGTGCAATGTATACTGATAGTGTGCGTAGGTAGACTCTTTCAGCCCGCATTTGATGGATTGCAACCAAATCTCAGCAAGCTCTGCGAAAGTTAATCGAGTGTCGGTGAGCTGGTATAACCCGTATTCTGCCTTCTTGCGCACGAGTATCTGCTTAACGTCTGCGTAAGTAGTCCCATAAACATATCCCCAATGGATCCGCTTATCTGGCGTGCGTGCTTTGATATATCTTCCCTCCCATCGACCGTCTTTCCGCTTGTGAATGTTTTCGCCGTGTCTTGCCATATTAAAACTCCTTCCTGAAGTTGACTCTTGATTGACCACTTATTCAAACCTTGCGTTATCGGCTGGGATTTTTCTCTTCAAAATAAGCATGTTGTTGAAAAGAAACGCTTCATACGATGTTTTTTTCTGAAGGATCCCGTTCTGTTTCCGGGGAATCTATATTGATTTCCCTTTGCATTCATGATAAAATAACGAGAGAATTCGTACAATCATGTCGAAAAGTCGGTATCCTCCATTATTGCAATGGGGGATACTTTTTTGTTTCCCAGCCGTCCGCTTTGGTTAGATACGCGCTTGCGTATCTCATAAAATTATAGAACAACCTCCAAATATACGCAAATGCGTATACGTAGATGCGCAAACCTCTGTACTATCTTCTCAGAGGTGATGCTATATGACTGTAAAAGACGCTGTTGTTAAACGGTTTGAACAGCTTTGTGATCAACGAGGAATCCGTCCCAATGAGCTGGCCAATCTTTCCGGGGTCACTCCTTCCACCGTGTACAGTATGCTTGACCCCGCTCGTCAACGTGTCTCCATAGCAACCATCAAAAAATTATGCGACGGCCTTGATATTACCCTTGGACAATTTTTCTCCTGCCCACTGTTTGATGAGCTGGAGCAAGAACTTCAATAATAGAATGATTTGGGTCCGAATCCTGTAACGCTGCAGGGTTTGGACCCTTCTATTTTGCCTGAAAACAGAAAAAGGCCCCGCCCCTCACATTTCTGTGAAAGGCAGAAGCCCTGTTTTATGCTGCGTTTCTAGTTTGTGTTGTGCTGGGGAGGACAAACTACTTTCTTACTCTGTAGAAACAGTATCACCCTCCAAATTTTTAACCACCCCGGGGTTCTGCTCCTGCTCCATACGGCGCTTGACCGCCTCATAGACATAGGCGTTGACACTTTGCCCGGCCTGTTTTGCGGCCTGTTGAATTTCTTCTTTTTCTCCTTTGGGGACGGACAACTCCAAACGGTCATAGTTGTTTTTGACGTATTTGTGGACTGCACGCTGTTGTGCGGCGGTTGTTTTTGCCATGGGGAATTTGCCTCCTGTACCTTTATAGTTTTTATTATAGCACTGCTGTCTATTCCCGCGAATATAAAATTTGGCTATATTTTGAGCCTTTTTCTTGTGCAATATTCCATCTTGGTATATTCCCGTGAATAGTCTATACTCATGCCATCGGGAACACACATTCCCCAACAACACACAAACAGAGAGGTAAATACACATGAGCAATGACATTTTACTCACCCTTGTAGAGCAATACAAGGAAGCTGCCCAGCTGATTGAGGCCGCACAAGCCGAACAGGAAGTACTCAGAGCCCAAATCAAGGAAGCACTTGCAGAGCGCTCCACCAGCTACTTGGAAATCGGGTGTCACAAGGTCCGACTGTCCGACTTCTCCAGCACACGACTGGACAGCAAGGCCATCAAGACAATTGCCCCGGACCTCTACGCCCAGTACAGCAAAACTGTCACAGGCCAGCGCTTGACCATCAACTAAGAAAAGCCCCATACAGCGCCCACCGTCCAAAGTCAGCGTTGTACAGAGCCTCTAACAAGCCCGCCGGGGCGGGATGCATCTTTAGTATACCTGTCCCGGCCTTTTTTATCAAGAGAAAGGTTGTTCACCATGAAAAGTACAGTCAAGACCAGCCGCACCGCAGGCCAGCTCGAAAAGATGTTCCGGGAGCTCAACAAGCATTACTACAACGGCGAATTGCCGGAGCCCATCATCACTCTGAAAAAGACGCCCTCTGCCTATGGTCACATCACCACGGTCAAAACTTGGACGGTCAGCACCGAACAGGGCACAGAGCAGCGGTATGAGATCAATATTTCCACTGCAACACTGGACCGCCCCATTGAGAACACCACGGCCACCCTGCTGCACGAGATGGCACACCTTTACAATCTGGTTCACGGTATCCGCGATACATCCAGCCAGAGCGGAGCCTATCACAACAAGCGCTTTAAGGCCACCGCAGAGGCCCACGGCTTAGTCATTGACCATCACGAGAAATACGGTTGGACCATTACAAGCCCGTCCGAAGAGCTGTTAGACTTCATCATCTTCATGGGTTGGCAGGATATCCAGATGACAGAGGGTTTGACGTGGGCAGATATGTGCGGCACTGGTACGGCCAGCAAAGGACCGGGCAGCAGCCAGACAGGAGCCCCAAAGCCGCCCAAAGCAAAGAGCAGCACCCGGCGGTGGGTATGCCCGAAGTGCGGGACTATTATTCGCAGCACCAAGGAAGTACGGGTCATCTGTGCGGACTGTATGGAGCTGTTCGTAAAGGCTGACTAAGTATCCCAGAGACCGAGAGGCAAGGGACGAGTGAGAGTAGTCCATTTTATGAGTGCACATACAAAAAGAGGGAGAATATCATGAAAACCATCAGCACCAGAATCGTATCCCTGCGCAAAGATGCAGGCTTGTCACAGCAGCAGTTAGCCGATGACCTCAACCTATCCCGCCGGGCGGTTAGCCTGTGGGAAACTGGCCGGAGAGCACCTGATTTGCAGTCTGCTTCACTTTTGGCTGACTACTTCCATACCACGCTGGACCATCTGGTCAAAGGGGAGCACAGTTGAAAAGTAGAGTTTGCCCACAATTCTGTCATACCATTTGGCCAATTTCTAAAAATATTCCATCAAAATCTATTTGCAAGTCCGATTAGTGGGATACACGCTCTGCTACACTTCAATCACAACAAAAACATACGATTTCAAACAGGAGGATTTACTATGAGCTGCCGTCACGATTGGTACGACGATTACAAAGCATACACCAGAATGAACGCTGGCCGGACAAATCGAGGCGGTGGTGACGACTGGGGCTGCCTGCTGATGCTTCTTTCGCCCATCCTCTTCCTACCTCTCTTTTACGTCTTTATGCTGATTGTAAATGCCATTGGTAGCGCTATTGGTTTCGTCATTGTAAGCCTATTTGAGTTTTTGGTCAGGTGATTTTTCTACAGAAATATCATCCCAACATACAATAAAGCCCTGCTGCTCACCATCGAGTAACAGGGTCTTTCCATGTCAAGTCATACGTCATTATGTGCGTTTTTTCGTGCAGTCACTATAGAATCGACACGTGTTTTTGCACATTTCCGCAGCGATCACGCCAGCTCGACAAGCGTCCAGACCGTCTTGAATCGCCATTTTCCTGACGTTGCTCTTGTTGACTCGATTTCCACTCCATATTTTTGAAGTTCACGGTTCAGTATCAACTTGCCAATTGTCTCTTTGCTGGAACGTCCTTTTGCGGGAACGATACCAAGAGCACAAATCAGCCCCGCTTTCAGATCTTTTTTTAGCATCGGCTCATTGAGGTGTTCCGCAATATAGGCAGACGCATCATCTGACTTATACTCTGGAATCGGACCACCCAAATCATCGCGGATCATGCTAAGAATTGCATCGTGATAGCCTTTCTGTAGCATTTTCAGTGCGGCATTCCGCTGATACAAGAAGAGCATTTCTTTCATCTCGTTGATATGGTATTCCCCTGTCCGATGGTCATAGTTCAAAACAGACTCTTCTCCGATCCGTTCGTTTACGTCAGGGGTACCCAGAAACTTTTCCCAAACCTCGCCGCCAGTATGATAGCAAAGTGCTGGTTCAAGATTATAGCTTGCCTCTTTGAGTCGTGTTTCCAGCTCCCGCATTCCCTTACCGCGCAGATACAGCTTGCAGGTGTCATTTTCATCTAGGGGACGCTTTCGGCCAATTTCCTGAATCACTTCCATGGGCAGCCACTGCTCAATGAAGATATGCTTGACCGTCTCGTCCTTGATGTCAACGCCATTGTAGAGGACCGTTGTAGTAAAGAGGATTCGCTTCAAAAGTTTTCCATTCCGGACACAATCATACAGAGCGTCCATAGAGCCGTGCATGTTGTTACCAGAGCAGTAATAAGATGCCGTATCGCCGTATATCAGCTTCATCTTCTCAAGCGTTGCATAGCTCGTTACGAAGACGATTACTTTTTCATTGGGCGGAATAGAATCCAAAAGAGCCTTGCGCTCAGCATCCCGATAATAAAATCGAATTTCTGAAACGCACGATTTCCTTCTGGGGATTCGGTAGTAGTTTTCTGGAGGAAGAGTCCCCTCTTCTTTCCATTTCTGAATCAAAAAGTCCATCGTCGCACTCATATAAATGACCGTTTTACACGAAACCAACTGCTCAATGCACTGATACGCTACGTTTGTCTTATGATTGAATTTTGCATCATTCACAAAATAATGCGCCTCATCACAGACAATATAAGTATAGCAGCGCTTGATGTGTTCCAGCGTCTTCTCCGGGTCTTCCTGATAGTCTTTCTGAAGCTTCTGATAGGTCTGAACATCGATAAACTCAAAGCTCAAGCACTCTCTCATGTCCCATTGAACTAAGTCCCAATCCCGGAAATCCCGCTCATAACCCTCTCCAAAGACAGCCTGAATAATTTGCTCCCACAGAGCTTTTCGATTGCAGAGGTATAGAATTCGCTTCCGTCCTTCCACCTCAAATCTAGGGTGGCTTGTTACATTTTTCTTCAACAGGCCCATGATAGCAGTCGTCTTACCTGCACCTGTCCCTGCATCGATTGCATAACGTCCAACTCCCCAACCCGATATGCTCTCTCCAATCGCCTGTGAAACATAGCGTACGTCTTCTGGCAATACAGGCACAGCTCTTTCAAAAAGCACTTCCGAAATCCGTGCCTCTTCCATAAGCCATACTTGTTCTGCCGTCTCGTTCGTCCGACGCTTCATCTCTGGCGGTTGGATAGGATTCAGCTGGCTCGGCGATAGCCCCAAATCAGAAAGGTCCCCCAGCAACTCTACTGCCGCCGGGTGTGCCCTCTGTATCCTTTTGGGTGGGGGTGCAATCAGCATTCTATCGTTTACCGAACCTCCTTTTCCATCTGGAGCACACATATCTGCATGGAGATCTGATTCATCTTTTTGCCTTTCCAGTTCCGCTCGTTTTTGCTCTGGCGTCAGTTTATTCCATTCCCAAAGCTGTCTGAATTCTGCTGCTTTCTCTTCAGGGGTCATAAGTGTAGGGTTCTTGGTGTACTGATATCCCAGATCATTCTTTTGCGTGTTCCACAAATGGTCGAAAGCACCACCAAATGGACCATGTGAGTTTACAGTATCACGTCTATCTGTCGTCGCATCAAACACTGCCCGTGCAGTCTTTACGCTTTCGATCACAGCCTCCTCCTTATGGAAAAGTGTCGTCTTCACCGTTTCGCCCAAGTTGCTCTTTTCGTGGGACACATAGGTTTTTCCGTCCGTCTTGGAGATACCAAGCATCACCACACTACGGGCCATATCCCACAGATCACCTGTACCGAACAGGCGCTCACGTCCGCTTGCTTTTGCCCTTTTGACCGTATGGCATACCAGAATGGTCGCAAAGCCCCGCTGTTTTCCCTTGGCGCTGAGCGGAATAAGAGCACGCCGCATCTTCCCACGACTGTTCACATTGGTTCGTTCTGAGAGAAAATGCTGAATTGGGTCAAGAATGACCAGGGCATAGTTTTCTTCATCGGTAACCGCGAGCATTCCCTCATCCTCAATATCGGGCATCTTGTGTTTATCGGCAAAATACTGCTCCGGGGTAATGATTGCCACCTTACCAATATCAGCACCGACTGCCAGCAATCGTGGGCGCAGCACTGTCTCTGGAGAATCTTCCCCAGCTAGAATCAGAACATTTCCAGGTGCCAACGTCTCCGGGAAGAACTCATTTGGCTTTCCCGTTGACACGTGCGCTACCATTTTTGCGAGATACAGGCCCTTACCAACGCCGCCATCACCGCAAACCACGGAAATTTCACCACGGGGGATAAGTCCTGGGACAAGCCATTCGACTTCCTTAGACGGCACCGCGCTCAGGCGCCTTGGCAGATAACCTCTATCGACTTTACTTTCAGTCACTCTGGATTCCATTGCGGATCCTCCTTCTTCTTCATTTCAGACAATAAAAAAGAGACGCACAGTTTTTTCAAAACAATCAAGCCACCAGCATTTTCATGCTGTAGCTTAAAATCATCTTGTTAAAAACTGTGCGTCTCGGTAAAACCTGGGACGACTCATTGATATCCGCTCGACACTAGCTGCTTGGCATCACTGAAGTTCTTGGCGTTCAACCAAGCACCATCATCTTGGTTGCGAGCTGGATATAAGCTCCCCGCTAGGAGAGTGGACCGATTATATCACATCGGGCGCGAATGTGCAAGGCCAAGGTGAAAACAATTTTTGGAATATTTTTGGAACTTTTTCAAAATCGATTCGTCATTTTGCCGGACAAACAAAAAAGCACATCAGCTTTTATCAAACCAACGTGCTTTTTCAGTCGGAGCAGCGGGATTTGAACCCACGGCCTCCTCGTCCCGAACGAGG
>ERZ1034901.494-NODE-494-length-30767-cov-17.505047_pt1 | contig 30767 bp, 27 predicted proteins | sample MGYA00520628_ERZ1034901 | MGnify/ENA primary metagenome ERZ1034901 (study PRJEB33766, sample SAMN09781783) | gut metagenome | biome: gut microbiome | host: Homo sapiens | place: Madagascar | study: EMG produced TPA metagenomics assembly of the PRJNA485056 data... | reverse complement strand
CGCCAGGCCATCCGCGTGGAAGGCGACACCCTGCCCTCGTCGAAAGGAGTGCTGTGATGAACGTGGTGATCCTTGATACCGGCTGCGCCAACCTGAACTCAGTGAAGTCAGCCATTGCGCGTCACGGCTATGAACCGAAAGTCAGCCGTGACCCTGACGTAGTGTTGCTGGCCGATAAACTTTTTTTACCCGGCGTCGGCACTGCACAAGCGGCGATGGATCAGGTGCGTGAACGCGAACTGTTTGATCTCATCAAGGCCTGTACCCAACCGGTGCTGGGCATCTGCTTAGGGATGCAACTGCTGGGACGACGCAGCGAAGAGAGCAACGGCGTCGATTTGCTGGGCATCATCGACGAAGATGTACCGAAAATGACCGACTTTGGTCTGCCGCTGCCGCATATGGGCTGGAATCGCGTTTACCCGCAGGCGGGCAACCGTCTTTTTCAGGGAATTGAAGACGGCGCGTACTTTTACTTTGTTCACAGCTACGCGATGCCGGTCAATCCGTGGACCATCGCCCAGTGTAACTACGGCGAACCGTTCACCGCTGCGGTGCAAAAAGATAATTTCTACGGCGTGCAGTTCCACCCGGAGCGTTCTGGTACCGCTGGCGCTAAGTTGCTGAAAAACTTCCTGGAGATGTAATGATTATTCCAGCATTAGATTTAATCGACGGCACCGTGGTGCGTCTCCATCAGGGCGATTACGGCAAGCAGCGTGATTACGGTAACGACCCGCTGCCGCGCTTACAGGATTACGCCGCGCAGGGTGCCGAAGTGTTGCATCTGGTGGATCTGACCGGGGCAAAAGATCCGGCTAAACGTCAAATCCCGCTGATTAAAACGCTGGTCGCGGGCGTTAACGTTCCGGTGCAGGTTGGCGGCGGCGTGCGTAGCGAAGAAGACGTGGCAGCATTACTGGACGCAGGCGTTGCCCGCGTGGTCGTCGGCTCCACTGCGGTAAAATCACCTGACGTGGTGAAAGGATGGTTTGAACGCTTCGGTGCCGATGCGCTGGTGCTGGCGCTGGATGTACGCATTGACGAGCAAGGCAACAAACAGGTGGCAGTGAGCGGCTGGCAAGAAAACTCGGGCGTTTCACTGGAACAACTGGTGGAAACTTATCTACCTGTCGGCCTGAAACATGTGCTGTGTACCGATATCTCGCGCGACGGCACGCTGACAGGTTCTAACGTCTCTTTATATGAAGAAGTGTGCGCCAGATATCCGCAGGTGGCATTTCAGTCCTCCGGCGGCATTGGCGACATTGATGATGTCGCGGCTCTGCGTGGTACTGGTGTGCGCTGCGTAATAGTTGGTCGGGCATTACTGGAAGGTAAATTTACCGTGAAGGAGGCCATCGCATGTTGGCAAAACGCATAATTCCGTGTCTCGACGTTCGTGATGGTCAGGTGGTGAAAGGCGTACAGTTTCGCAACCATGAAATCATTGGCGATATTGTACCGCTGGCAAAACGCTACGCCGAAGAAGGCGCTGACGAACTGGTGTTCTATGATATCACCGCTTCCAGCGATGGACGGGTGGTAGATAAAAGCTGGGTATCTCGCGTGGCGGAAGTGATCGATATTCCGTTCTGCGTGGCGGGTGGGATTAAGTCTCTGGATGACGCTGCGAAAATTCTTTCCTTTGGCGCTGATAAAATCTCCATCAACTCCCCTGCGCTGGCGGACCCGACATTAATTACTCGTCTGGCCGATCACTTTGGCGTGCAGTGTATTGTGGTAGGCATTGACACCTGGTACGACGCCGAAACCGGTAAATATCATGTGAATCAATATACCGGCGATGAAAGCCGCACCCGCGTCACTCAGTGGGAAACACTCGACTGGGTACAGGAAGTGCAAAAACGCGGTGCCGGAGAAATCGTCCTCAACATGATGAATCAGGACGGCGTGCGTAACGGTTACGACCTCGAACAACTGAAAAAAGTGCGTGAAGTTTGCCACGTACCGCTGATTGCCTCCGGTGGCGCGGGCACCATGGAACACTTCCTCGAAGCCTTCCGCGATGCCGACGTTGACGGCGCGCTGGCTGCTTCCGTATTCCACAAACAAATAATCAATATTGGTGAATTAAAAGCGTACCTGGCAACACAGGGCGTGGAGATCAGGATATGTTAACAGAACAACAACGTCGCGAACTTGACTGGGAAAAAACCGACGGGATGATGCCGGTAATTGTGCAACACGCGGTGTCCGGCGAAGTGTTAATGCTGGGCTACATGAACCCGGAAGCTCTGGATAAAACCATAGAAAGCGGCAAAGTTACCTTCTTCTCGCGCACTAAACAGCGACTGTGGACCAAAGGCGAAACGTCAGGCAATTTCCTCAACGTAGTGAGCATTGCGCCGGACTGCGACAACGACACACTACTGGTGCTGGCGAATCCCATCGGCCCAACCTGCCACAAAGGCACCAGTAGTTGTTTCGGCGACACCGCTCACCAGTGGCTGTTCCTGTATCAACTGGAACAACTGCTCGCCGAGCGCAAATCTGCCGACCCGGAAACCTCCTACACCGCCAAACTGTATGCCAGCGGCACCAAACGCATTGCGCAGAAAGTGGGCGAAGAAGGCGTGGAAACCGCACTGGCCGCGACTGTACATGACCGCTTTGAGCTGACCAACGAGGCATCGGATTTGATGTATCACCTGCTGGTGCTGTTGCAGGATCAGGATCTGGATTTAACGACGGTGATTGAGAACTTACGCAAGCGGCATCAGTGAATTGGGGCTGACTGGATGTAATGTTGCCATCGCATCGGCAACAAAAAACGGGCACGGTGTCACCACCCTGCCCGTATTCTTTAAAGCTAAAAAGATTATTTCGCGTTGTAATTGCGCAGCGCATTACGCCCAAGCACAATCCCCGCGCCAACCATACCGCCCAACAGCACAGCCAGAATCAAGGTGATGGCCTTTTTCGGGCTATCGCGACGTACTGGCAGTGTGGGTTTCATAACGTAACGGTAGGCATTTATATTAAGATCATCAACCTTCAGGCTTTCGATATCCAAAAGGTTTTGACGCGTCTGGTAGTAGCCAGGAGAGAAAACCAGCGGACGGGTCGCTTCATGCTTGATCATCGACTCCAGTGCATCACTCCCCAGAAGGAACAACGTATCCTGCGTTACGTCTTCGGTCTGTTGAATCTGTGGCTTTGCCAACTGCGCCTGATTCGCATATTGCAACGCTTCCTGAATCTGGCGGATACGCAGATCTTTTTGCTCCTGCGCCACCACTTCCTGCGTTTTCAATGAGTCTTTCAGGGTTTTCATACCCAAGGCAATATTATCTTTCAGGTCCTTTTCCAGCTCTTCATTCACCTGGTCATCAACCTGTTGAATATATTCAGCCAGCTTCTTCTGTGCGTCCGCCGCAGTTTGCCCGACATAAGAAACAGCTAACGGCAACGGCTGGTTTTTAACAGAAGGTTCAATGGTTAGTTTTTCTGGTTCTTCCTGATTATCCAGCGTTTCGGCTAATGCAGAGAAGGCAGAACTGAAGCGACCAATTAACGCCTCCTGTAAATCCGACACTTTCGGTGCAGCCGGACCATAGATAACATTCATGGCATTGTTATAGCCAGCAATTTGCCCCACATCTGGCTGAGTAACAATGGCTGTCGACGTCCATTTCTCTTTCGCTACCGCCAGATATCCGATAGCCAGAGCGATTGCCACAATAACAGTGATGAAGATGGTCACCTTCCCACGCCACAACTGCATCAGTAAATCAATTAAATCAATCTGTTCCGGGTCATGGTTATGCCCAGGAATATTATTATTTTCAACTCTCATCATTACCCTAACAGACGGAAAATTTCAGGTCGCCATAGTTTAGCGATAATCTGTATGAATGCTATAGGATGAATGATAAAAATAATGAATTGTTATACGAGTTACAAAAGACTATCAGGGCGAAAATAGCCCTGATTACAGAGGGTTAGTCGCTGCCAAAGAGATCGCGTGTATAGACCTTGTCTGCCACATCCTTAAGCTCTTCTGCCATACGGTTGGAAATAATGACGTCGGCTTGTTGTTTGAAGGTGGCGAGATCACGTTCCAGGCGAGAGTTGAAGAATGAGTCTTCTTTCATCACCGGTTCGTAAATGATTACTTCAACGCCTTTCGCTTTGATACGTTTCATAATCCCCTGAATGGAAGACGCGCGGAAGTTATCTGAACCGCTCTTCATAATCAGACGATAAATACCCACCACTTGTGGCTTGCGTGACAAAATGGCATCGGCAATAAAGTCTTTACGCGTGCGGTTAGCATCGACAATTGCCGAAATCAGGTTATTCGGCACAGACTGGTAGTTCGCCAGTAACTGCTTGGTATCTTTCGGCAGACAATAACCACCGTAACCAAACGACGGATTGTTGTAATGGTTGCCAATACGCGGATCGAGACAAACGCCTTCGATAATCTGGCGAGTATTCAGACCTAAACTTTCTGCATAGCTATCCAGTTCATTAAAGTATGCTACGCGCATCGCCAGATAGGTATTAGCGAAAAGTTTAATCGCTTCGGCTTCAGTGGAGTCGGTAAACAGTGTAGGGATATTTTGCTTAATCGCGCCTTCCTGTAACAACGCAGCAAAACGTTCTGCACGTTCTGAACGCTCACCGATGACAATACGTGAAGGATGAAGATTATCGTAAAGAGCTTTACCTTCGCGGAGGAATTCCGGAGAGAAAATAAGGTTATCGATACCCAGACGTTCTTTAATTGATTTGGTGAAACCTACCGGAATTGTAGATTTAATCACCATTACCGCGTTGGGATTAATTTCTGTCACATCGCGAATGACCGCTTCCACGCTTGAGGTATTAAAATAATTTGTTTCCGGGTCATAATCCGTAGGCGTGGCAATAATAACGTAATCGGCATTTTTATACGCGTCATACTTATCTGTCGTAGCGCGGAAATTGAGATCTTTAGTCGCCAGATACTCTTCAATCTCCTTATCAACAATCGGTGACTGCTTCTTGTTAAGCATGTCCACTTTGGCCTGAACGATATCCAGTGCAACCACTTCGTGGTTTTGCGCAATCAGAATACCATTTGAAAGACCAACATAACCTGTTCCTGAAATTGTTATTTTCATTAGCTCTGACTTCTTCCGGTTAAACATTTAGAGTGGTCATTAATCCACCACCACAGCTTCATCTACTGCGGGATTTTTAACGCTGATGTAGATGAACTGTCAAGGCAGCGATCCTGCTGTGCGACTCTGTATTATATCGCTTTTTTAACCATTAATTATAAAAAAAGGCCATAACCTGCCGCTTTGTATAATAAAAAAGCCCGAAGGGTTTCTCCGGGCCTTGCATTGATTAGTTGATTTAAATCAGATTAATCCAGCCATTCGGTATGGAACACACCTTCTTTATCAATGCGCTTATAAGTATGTGCACCGAAATAGTCACGCTGTGCCTGGATCAGGTTCGCAGGCAGTACTGCGGCACGGTAGCTGTCGTAATAGGCAACCGCAGCGGCAAAGGTAGGAACCGGGATACCGTTCTGTACCGCATAAGCTACGACATCACGCAATGCCTGCTGGTATTCGTCGGCAATTTGTTTGAAGTACGGAGCCAGCAGCAGGTTAGCGATCTTCGGATTTTCAGCGTAAGCATCAGTGATTTTCTGCAGGAACTGAGCGCGGATGATACAGCCAGCGCGGAAGATCTTCGCGATTTCACCATAGTTCAGATCCCAGTTGTACTCTTCAGACGCGGCACGTAGCTGTGAGAAGCCCTGAGCGTAAGAAACAATCTTACCCAGATAAAGCGCACGACGAACTTTCTCAATGAACTCAGCTTTGTCGCCTGCTGGTTGTGTCTGCGGACCGGACAGTACTTTAGACGCCGCAACACGCTGCTCTTTGAGAGAAGAGATGTAACGTGCAAACACTGATTCAGTGATCAGTGACAGAGGTTCACCGAGATCCAGTGCGCTCTGGCTGGTCCACTTACCAGTACCTTTGTTAGCTGCCTCATCCAGAATCACATCGACCAGGTAGTTACCGTCTTCATCTTTTTTAGTGAAGATATCTTTAGTGATGTCGATCAGGTAGCTGCTCAGCTCACCGTTATTCCACTCGGTGAAAGTCTGAGCCAGTTCTTCGTTGGAAAGGTTCAGGCCACCTTTCAGCAGAGAATAGGCTTCCGCAATCAGCTGCATATCGCCGTATTCAATACCGTTGTGAACCATTTTTACGTAGTGACCTGCACCATCGGCACCAATATAGGTAACACACGGTTCGCCATCTTCAGCTACGGCAGCAATTTTGGTGAGGATTGGCGCAACCAGTTCATAGGCTTCTTTCTGACCACCAGGCATAATGGAAGGCCCTTTCAGCGCGCCCTCTTCACCGCCGGAAACACCAGTACCGATGAAATTAAAACCTTCTGCGGAAAGCTCACGGTTGCGACGAATGGTGTCCTGGAAGAAAGTATTACCACCATCAATGATGATGTCGCCCTTATCGAGGTATGGTTTCAGGGAATCAATAGCAGCATCCGTGCCTGCACCTGCTTTCACCATTAACAGGATGCGACGAGGCGTTTCAAGAGATTCAACAAACTCTTTCACCGTATAGTAAGGAACCAGTTTTTTGCCTGGATTTTCAGCAATCACTTCTTCCGTCTTCTCACGGGAACGGTTGAAAATAGAGACGGTATAACCACGGCTTTCGATGTTGAGCGCAAGGTTGCGCCCCATCACTGCCATACCGACGACGCCGATCTGTTGCTTTGACATTGTTTACTCCTGTCAGGGGGTGTTCACCGCGATGTATGCGCGACTTGAATATGATTGAGATGTTATCTCAAGTTGCACGAATGTGTGTAGTGCTGAATTTCATTAATGTAACGAATACCGTTCTTCATCCTGCATACCAGCATTCACTTGTAATCAAACCTATGCACACATATAAGCGTAGATAAACCTATAACATCAAGAAATCAAAGAGGTAATATTTCCCAGCACATTCGTAACATATTGCTTAGCCTGATTTTCATCACTGGCCTCAGCATAACAACGGAGTTCTGGAGCATTACCGGAAGGACGGAGATGTATAATATCACCATTATTTAAAGTAAATCTTGCACCATCCGTTTCATCAATAGCGGAACAGGATAATGATTCATAACCTAAGCTATTAAAGAAATTATTGGGTGACGATATGGCATTTTTTATAATTTGTTGACTTGACTCTGAAGGGAAATTTTTAACTCTATCTGACCAAGTGAATCGCTGAGGAAGATTATTAATCAGTTGAGAAATAGTACTATTGCGAGAAGCTATTAAGAGCATTAATGCTGGTAACACAGCATCTCGTGTAGGTAACGATTTTAATTTCTTATCATTAATTTGTAAATCGGAGGCAAGGAGAAAACCACCATTAGCTTCAAAACCAGCGACTGAATTAAATTGCTTAGCAAGATCTGCAAACGCTGCAATTACATAAGGAGAACCTATTTTCGTTCGTTGTATACTTGCAAAGTTATTAGACTGTTCAATTGCTGTATTACAACTCACTGGAATAGCCAACGCCTTGATATTAAGTTCAATAGCAGTAAGTAATCCCAGAATATCGCCTCTTAGCCATTCACCATTTTCATCGGCAACTAAAGGACGATCACCATCGCCATCCGTTGAGAAAATAACATCAAGATTATATTTTTTAGACCACTCTCTTGCAAGTATACGATCTTCATCACTTACTGCTTCCGTATCAATCGGAACGAACTCATCACTTCTACCTAGAGAAATGACCTCTGCACCCAATTGATTAAAAAGAGGAGCATATAAATCGCGTCCCGCACTAGAATGTTCATATACCCCTATTCTTTTCCCCTTTAAAATCTCGGGATTAAAAAGAGAAACATAACGCTCAATGTAGTAGTCTGCACCTTGAGTACTTGTTTCAAGATGAGGTAATACACCTACAGGAGAAAAAGCATATTCACTGTTTATTATTGCTAGCTCATCCTCTTTTGTGATTTCACCATCTGGTCGGTAGAATTTCAAACCATTACGATCAAAAGGTATGTGGCTCCCGGTAACCATTATACAGGGGATATTTTTCTGCATGGAGTAATGAGCCAATGCAGGAGTTGGAATTACACCATGATATTCAACAGCGAACCCATGCTTTTTGATAGCGAACGCGCATGCCTGAGCAATTTCGTAACTGCTTGGGCGGTTGTCGATGGCTAAGGCAACTTTATTAAAATTGTATTTGTCACCAATAACAGAAAGAAACGCATGAGTGAATGCGGCACAAACATCATGGGTAAAATCGATCACTAAACCGCGAGCACCACTAGTTCCGAACGCAATATTGCTTTCGTTAATAATTTTTCTAGCATTTAACATGATAGTTACTTTTTAATGAATTGAGGAAGTTTAGATAGATTTTTATACGCTAAAGCTATTGGCCAGATAATGCCATTCTGTTTCATAACACGAATGTCTTCCATTGACTTGTTGACCATGGAAGATACTGAACGATTGCTAATTCCACCAACACGCATTTTTACTAAAACTTTTGGCAAATACGCTATTGAAATACGTTGTTTTAAAATATAACGTAACAATGAGTCATAATCAGCAGAAATTCGATAATCTAAAGAAAAACAACCAAACTGACTATAACATTCGCGTTTCATATAAAATGATGGGTGTGGCGGCATCCAACCCACTTTCATCTTGAAACGACTAAATGAACCACTTTTCCATAATCTAATACGTTTAGTCGTATCATTTTGTGCAACATACTCCAAATCGCCATAAATAGCATCACACCCTGTACTTTCAAATGTTTTTGCTATATCTGCAATAGCATCATCATAAGCAAGTAAGTCATCAGAATGTAAAAAACCAATAACATCACCCGAGGCTGCATGAATACCTTTATTCAGAGCATCATAAATGCCCTTATCGGGTTCGCAAATGATTTTTGTAACTCGTGTGCAATTACTCTTGATCAACTTAATTGTATTATCTTTCGATGCACCATCTACAACTATATATTCGATATCTGGATGCGTTTGCTTTTCTAGAGAAAGTAATGTATCAAGGAGAGTTTTTTCACTATTATAAGTAGCTGTGATAATAGAAATTCGCATTAGTATCCTACTCCAGAAGAAGAAACTCTTATAACATCATCCTCTTCAAGGTAGACTCCTGATCTAACCTCAATTATTTCGAGCGGGATCTTGCCAGGATTTTCAATGGCATGTGGAACACCAACAGGTATATATGTTGATTCATTTTCAGAAACAAGGTAAGTCTTATCTTCAAAATGAACTTTAGCTGTCCCCGAGACAACAATCCAATGCTCAGTACGATGGTAATGAATCTGCTTAGCGGTAATGTGACCAGGTAATACAATCACATGTTTCACTTGAAAGCGCGGCCCTTCAGCTATAGTATCATGACTGCCCCAAGGCCGAAAAATTTCCCGATGCTGTAAATATTCTATTCGATTATTCTTTTTAAGTTGAGCGACGATGTTTTTAACTTGCTGAACTTTATCTTTATGAGCAACTAATACTGCATCTTTCGTTTCAACAACAACCAAATCTTTTACGCCCACGGCACCAATAAGTCTATGCTGCGAATAAAAATAACTATCTGTAGCATCTTCAACCAATACATCACCACGAATGGCATTGCCGCTTTGGTCTTTTGAACTTATTTCCCACAATGCAGACCATGACCCAACATCACTCCATTGCGCATTTAATGGAACGACGACAGCTTCGGCTGTTTTTTCCATAACGGCATAGTCAATAGACTCTTCAGGACAGCAAGAAAATGAAGAGTTATCCAGACGGATAAAATCTAAATCTTGTATCGAAGAGGACAGGGAGCGTTGGCAACTGGCTAAAATATCTGGTCGGAATTTTTTCAGTTCATCGATAAATACAGATGCTCTGAACATAAACATCCCACTATTCCAAAGATAACCGCCATCTGATATGTACCGCTGAGCGACGTGAAGATCTGGTTTTTCAACAAAAGCCGCAACTTTATAACCTTGTCCATCCAGAGATTCACCTGACTTAATGTAACCATAGCCAGTCTCTGGGGATGTTGGAACAATACCAAACGTAACAAGCTTACCCTGCTCTGCAAAATTCTTGGCAGCTAAAACTGCAGCAATGAAATTATCCTCATCCTGGATTTCATGATCAGCAGCAAGAACCAGCAGAATAGGATCATCTCCAGTTACCATAGCCTGAAGTGCTGCGAGTGCTACAGCAGGCGCAGTATTACGACCAACAGGCTCAAGCAAAATACCGCTATGCTTTAAACCCTCTTTACGCAATTGTTCAGCAACAATAAAGCGATGTGATTCGTTACAAATGACCAAAGCGGGTTTATGTTCGACCTTGTCAAGCCGCCGCAATGTCTCTTGCAACATGGTTAAACGACTATTTAAAGACAGAAATTGTTTCGGATAAAGTGTACGTGAAAGAGGCCATAATCTGGTACCAGAACCACCGGCCATGACAACGGGAAGTAGCATATTTATTACCTTGGTATAAAATAATTTTTGGTATATTGATGAACTATAGTGCTATTAAGCAACGTTACTACATCAAACCACTTGTAGGAATTATGCTGGACCGTTGGTAGGTGAAGTTGCTGAGGATTAAGTTGGATTTCATATCCATGCACTACATAGTGTGTAGAAAATTCTGCTTCAGAAAAATTATCATTGTAAAAATGTTCATACACCCCAAGAAATAAAGCATCATTAAGACTAATTTGAACGCCTAACTCTTCAAATGCTATCCGCCTAAATGCAACCTCGAATGACTCATCCTTATAAATTCGCCCTCCTGGCACAAACCAATAATTTTGTGCTGGGCGATTCAGGCGCTGCCCCAGCAGCGCCTCTCCTTTATCGTTTCTAATTATGAGATCAATCGAGATTAGAGGAGTATGCTCAACTATTGTTTTAAATAGCTCACGTTCCAATCTCTTGTTCATAACTATCCCCGAAAAGAATTAATATTCTCAATAAACCATTTATATGTTAATGATAAGCCTTCATGTAAATTATAGCGATATTGCCAGCCCAAGTTTTTGAGCCGGGTAACGTCCATAAGTTTACGCGGAGTGCCATCAGGTTTAGTAACATCAAAAACAATTTTACCTTGATAGCCCACCACTGAGGCCATTGTTTCAGCCATTTCACGTATAGAACAATCCACACCCGTACCAACATTAATATGGGATAACATAGGCTGTGTATTTTGTTGATAAATTGCTTCGTCAAGTTCCATTACATGGACAGATGCGGCAGCCATATCATCAACATATAAAAACTCACGCATCGGTGTTCCGGTTCCCCAGACAATAACCTCTGGCGCACCACTCTCTTTTGCTTCATGGAATCTACGCATGAGTGCCGGAATAACATGAGAGTTTTCAGGATGGAAATTATCATTTATGCCATAAAGATTAGTAGGCATTACACTGCGATAATCTCGGCCATATTGACGGTTATAAGATTCACATAATTTTATGCCCGCAATTTTAGCAATTGCGTATGGTTCATTAGTTGGCTCAAGTATGCCAGTTAAAAGTGCAGACTCGTTCATAGGCTGCTCTGCAAATTTAGGATAAATGCAGCTTGAGCCTAAAAAAAGTAATTTTTGAATTCCGGCCTTGTGAGCTGAATGAATAATATTACTCTCAATCATGAGATTCTGATAGATGAATTCTGCCGGAAATGTATTATTGGCATAAATGCCACCAACTTTAGCCGCAGCAAGATAAACCTGATCAATTTTCTCTTGCTCAAAAAATGCATCAACATCCTTCTGTACGGTTAGATCGAGTTCTTTGTGTGTTTTGACCACTAATTCGATATCATCCCGCAGTGATAATTGACGGCAAATAGCAGAGCCAACCATACCTCGGTGACCAGCAACGTAGATACGTTTCTTTGTCATACCTTACCGCTCCAGAGAAACTGCAACATCGTAACCATGGCTTTTCAGAAGTGCATGCTGTTTTGCTTTCGCCAGATCACTGGCAACCATTTCTGCACACATCTCTTCAACTGTAATCTCTGGTTCCCAACCCAATACTTTTTTCGCTTTTGCAGGATCACCAAGAAGAGTTTCAACTTCTGCAGGGCGGAAATAACGTGGATCAACACGAACGATCACGTCCCCAATACCAACACCAATAGCACAGTCAGATGTTTTATTCACAACAGTTGCTATTTCATCAACACCTTGTCCGGAGAATTCTAACTCCAGACCGACTTCTTTAGCTGACATACGTACAAATTCACGTACGGAAATTTGTTTGCCTGTTGCAATTACAAAATCTTCTGGGTGATCTTGCTGCAACATCATCCACTGCATACGTACGTAATCTTTCGCATGTCCCCAGTCTCGCAGCGAATCCATATTGCCAAGATAGAGACATTTTTCGATTCCCTGCGAAATATTTGCAATAGCACGAGTGATTTTACGTGTTACGAATGTTTCACCACGACGCGGGGATTCATGGTTGAAGAGAATACCGTTACAGGCGTACATTCCATAGGATTCACGATAATTTACAGTAATCCAGTATGCATACATCTTCGCAACAGCATAAGGCGAACGAGGGTAGAATGGTGTTGTTTCTCGCTGCGGGATTTCCTGAACTAAGCCGAAGAGTTCAGAAGTTGATGCCTGATAGAAACGTGTTTTTTTCTCTAGCCCACAAATACGAATCGCTTCCAGCAGACGTAAAGTCCCCATCGCATCCACGTCAGCAGTATATTCAGGTGATTCGAATGAAACCGCTACATGAGATTGAGCGCCAAGGTTATAAACTTCGTCTGGTTGGATTTCTTTAATTAGACGAATCAAGTTTGATGAATCTGTTAAATCACCATAATGCAGGAGAAAATTTGGATTATCAATGTGGCGATCTTGATATATATGGTCTACGCGATCGGTGTTAAAAGAAGATGCTCGACGTTTTATACCATGAACCTCATATCCTTTTTCGAGAAGAAATTCAGCAAGGTAAGAACCATCTTGACCAGTAATACCTGTAATTAATGCTTTTTTCTTCATTTATTAAACTCTCTTTTAATATTATCCATAAGCTTCATTTGCAATCCATAAACTTCAACTGGATTGCGTTCAGAACCACTAATTTTATATGTTTTTGCAAACGGGCTATATTCATATTGTATGCTCATCAAATATAGTATTTTTTTTATCAGGAAGTTAAATTTAAAAATAAATTTTAAACTTCGTTGGCTAAAAATCCCGTGTTTTAAGTATAATCTATATAGGTTAGTATAATATGCAACAAAAGAAAACTCACTTATAATACCACCACCACCACCATAATGAATTATTTCATCATTAAGCAATTTTTTATCTAACTTTTTATTAAATTTTTGCTCTAGCCTGATGAATAAATCGCATTCCTCATGATAGAAATAAAACTCCTCATCAAATCCATTTAACTGCAGGAATACATTTTTAGAAATAAGTAATGCGCAACCACTAAAATAACTTGAGTCATAATTTTCTTTGAAAGTTGAAAACCTCATCTTTTTTAAAAGAAAATGCAACTTGTTTTTCAGCAGCACCATTTCAACCAAAAATTTACTACGTGTAGGATACCTAAATACATTATTCTGTCTAGTACCATCTGAATTGAGAGTTTTAAATGCCCATACAGAATTATCTTTAAAATCTCCCGCTCTAATTAGTCCAATAAACTCACTTGCATCCAATGACATAGTGTCATTGTTTAAAAAATATAAAATTTCTCGCTTAGCTATTTTAGATAAGATATTGCAGCCTTTAGCAAACCCATGATTTACTTTTGATTTTATAAATGTAGTCTCTACAAAAGGAAGCCCACCCAACACGTCGTGAATAACATCAACGGAGTTATCAGTAGATGCATTATCTAGTATTAATAATTCAAAATCATCGAAACCATTATGTCTAAATATATTAACACAACTAGATATTGTGTTTTTAAGATACTGGGCTCCATTATAATTAACTATAATAATTGATATTGAATTCAGCATGTCTCCACCATTTTTCCGCTCCCCCCATTACTTTCTCCATCGTGCAAAATCATCATCGTTAAAATAATAATCATATAGTCATATGAAGTGACGAAGAACAAACAAAGAAATATATATAAAAAAGTAAAACGATATTTACGAATACTAACTTTTTTTACGACTTGATATGCAATAATAAAAAATAAAATTAGTCCTATAAAACCAAAATAGTAGCATAATGTAGATAACAGATCTTTTGGAAAAAACTCTGCCAGCGATTCATAACTATACGAAGACATTTCATAGCAATTACCGCCCAACTGAAGTAAAGCATTACAATAATTAGATATAGTATATTCTCCATCTAATAGAATAAATCTATAACCATCAAATATACCTATGCCAATTGGAAAATATGGTAAATTCATTATTGCTATAATTGGAAATCCAAATCGTGTTTCATATGTATTTAATGACTCATAACTAACAAAATGATATAGCAATTGGAATAAATCATTATAATTTAGCAATATTAATAGAAACAATATTATAAAAGAAACAATAATTAAAGTTCGACTTAAAAGGGAAAAACTTTTCAAAATAAGAGATAACAAAATGCAAAGAGGCACGAAAATTATCGCGAATTTAGACATAGATAAACATAGATAAAATAAAGACACTAAGGACATAAATCTTTGATGTTTATCCATATAAAAAAAGAATGCTATACCTGAAAAAACAGCTAATTTGCTAGGTTCAGAAAAAAAACCTGAAAAACGGAATTCCCTGTCGATAAGGACACTATTCGTCCCAATTAGAGTAGTTATGCCCGTAGATATTTGTTGGATGTAATGTGGATTTACAAAATATAAGACCGCCACTGGAAAACTAATTGTAAAAATAGGTTTGAATATTAGCTTTGATATATCAAAACTATTCCTAGAAAGGACAAAATATGAAAAAAAGACAAATAATATTAGTATATGCGTGTTATTAACCTTTACATCTATATTAAAACCATAGATTAAAGGAACAATGTAAGAATAAAGTAATACAAAAAGTATTATAAACAATATATAAAAAAATCGCCTTCCTTTGTTTTTTATCACCCATGGTAAATTTATAATGAAAAGGGCGGACATGACCAATATTGATACTTTATTGAAAACCCATGCATCATTAAAGTAATACTGACTAAAAACATTAAAAATAGGCAACGTAAAGTAAAAACTTAATGCTATTAGCCATGATTGTATTTGTACATTTCTCATGGTAAAACAGTCATTAATAATTTTTGCATTTGCTTTTCCCATGAAAAATTCTCCTTAGCAAATTGATTAATTTCATCTTTCCTTTTTTTAAAGTTAGATACATAATACCAATTTAAAATATCATCAATTTCAATATGAGACTCATCGCTTGGGACATTGATAAAATACTCACAAGAATCAATCGAATGATCTCGATGAGATTTCACTATTGGAAGACCGAATGTTAAGTATTCTTTTGATTTAAGTGAATTATTTTCAAAGTTATTTACTCTATGTCTGGCTAAGGAATCAACACCTATATCAGCTTTAAGTAAAAGTTCATCCAATTTTTCCCCTGTGCAATGGCCATGGAAAGTCACATAAGGTTCAACCCCTAATTTATCGACTAACCTTACAAGATTGTTAACTTCTCTTCCTTCACCTACAATATGAAGATGTATATTTTTTGATGGTTCTCTTTTTATATATTCATAGATGCCTGAAATAAATCGATCATAGCCATGCCATTTTTCTAAGCTAGACACAGCAATAAAATCAACATCCGTATTAACTGCTCTATAAGTGCTTTTCAATTTAGATGATATATAATTCATCCTTTCAATACCGATTCCATTAGAAATGGTAAAAGCAGGTATTCCAAATATAGAATCATTCTTTGTAAAACAGACAGCCAGCTTAGTATATTCCGCCATTTTCAATCTAAAACACTTATCTATAAGTAATTTAATATTTGATTTAAATGGAAGTGTTTTATATTCCTCATCATAAGGGAATGTTGGAAATTCCATTATAATATTAATTCCAAATTTCTGTAATCGCCTCAAGAATCTGATAAATGCTGGTGAAGAAAAATGAGTATATCGAATATATACAACGTTGATTTTGTTAGCAATAATTTTTTCTTCAATGCCACTAAAATCATATCGCAATAAATATGGTATTTTAGATAACAACTTATTACCAGAAACAATCTCTCCTGAGAACAAACGTTTACGATTATCTACTGATAAATTACAAACAAATACAGAATCACAAATATTATCAAATGCCTCTATCTGACTTTTTATTTTTTTTGTAACGCCTGTATTTGCTATTAAAGGGTCATTTATAAAAAAAAGCAAATTAACAGAATTGTTACATATTTTGTTGTTCATTAATTAAAAACCTTTGCCCACTCGTTGCTAATTTTTTTGTCGGAATTTTTTTCCTCAACAAAATTTCTTATATACGCATGATTGGTTTTTTCTGCGTCTAATAATACAGATTGTAAATTGTCATCATTATAAATCTTTATAAATGGATATTCTTTCTTACACCATAATGCGAATTCACTTTCTTTAATAATAACATTAGCACCGAGTGATAATGCATGGTAAAAAGCGCCTGATACTATCATGGATTTGTCAACGTGTGGAATGATTACATAATCACTATTAATTATATTCTCCTCCAGTTCTTTAGAATCTAAAAAGTCATTAGTCCAACTAATATTATTTTTTATAGATAAAGAACGTATTAATTCTTCTTTAAGACTTTCATCAAAACATTTCCCATACAAGTTTAGTTCTATATCTTTTGGCCATTTGTTAACTAACTCTGGAATTCCCTTATAATCTTTAACGACCCCAAAATATATAAAATTAAGCCTGTCCTTAACTAAAGAATTCTCATCTCTGCGTAGAGATACTTTATAAAGCGGGTGAGTTATCACCTCATCTATACTCAAATTTTCAACATTCCTATGTGCAACTTTTTTATCTACTAGTCTATTTAATAAGTTAATAATAACTTCATATTTCCAACTTGTACTTTTATCATGTGGTTTGTAATTATGTCGTACCCATATAATCTTTCTATTGAATAATTTCATTAGCAGTAGGGTTAATATAGCGAAACCAAACTTTATATAATATGGCTTAAATAAAGGCATTTCTTCATAAAAATTTAATATAATAATATCTTTATTCCATCTAGTCGGGAGAATGAACTTAAAGAAATTTTTTTTCCAACTAAGAACTTCGTATCCCATTTTTTCCCAGATCCCAATGTTATTAATGAGATATTCATTCCCCGGTAACTTCTCTGGATATATGTATATACGTTCTCTCACATGCATGTTCTCTAAATTCAAAAGACTAGTTTTCGAAGAATTTTTCCAAATAAGTTGAAAAACCGATTGCCGTATACATTATATAAATTCATCCCTAATAAAACACTTTTTGCTGAAAATAGTTTTTCATTATATATTGCCTGAAGTTTTCCTTTCCACAATTCTTTTTCGATACTCCCTTTTTTTGCTTTATACCATCCATGTTGATTATCTTTCGGAAATAACCATCGAGATAAATGAGCATTTAAATTATCAGATGCATTTGATAAATGCACTTCTCTTTTTTCAAAGTCGATACAATTTTCTAGTTCCCTTATTTGATTATGAAACGGCAACAAGTACCTTATTTTTGAAGCTGATACACCATAAAGATAAGTAGAAATCCAACCATTAAGCTCGACTCCTTCAATTACAAAATTTTCGTTTAATTCACATAACTCCCCAACAACAATTTCATTGTTTTTCATTATTTTTTTAAATGCCTGCCCAAACAACCACTCGTCAAAGAAAGAAAAACGTCTATTAAAACAAAACGTATCATTTGCAAATATTAATACATCTTCATTTTTAATTCTGCTGCTGATATAATTATACCCTATATCCCACGAGCCAAATTCCCAACCTACATTATCTCCATTTAACTCATACTCAGCATGCGTATAAACAATAGGTATACTTGTATTATTAACTATAACCAAATAGTTATCGTCATCAACTTTATTGAGAATCTTCTTTAATCTATTAGTTGCTGTTTTTTTATTTTCACTATAATAACAGACTAAGACACCATATGTAGCCATTATTCAATCCTGCGAAAAGGGTTAATATTTAGCCTTGTGATGGCAACCATCATTAATAATGCAACTATTATTTCCGTAATCACAATTGAAATTGCAGCACCAAATTCAGAATACATCAAAACCAATGGGAAAATTATAATCAAGCTTGCCAACGCAGCTATAATAACTATTTTTGCGAAAACTTTATTATATCCATGTGTAAGTAACACTTGCGTACCTAAAATATTACTAATACCTGTCAAAAATATAGTGGGAGCCAATATTTGAAGTATAAGTATTGAGTTTGAATAACTTACGCCATACAATTGACTAACTATAAAAGGCGCAGCAAAAATTAGTGTAACTGTGATAAATAAAGTTAACACTGCTTGAATAACAAATAATCTTTTGACGAATAAAATCGATTGGTTTTTATTGTTTTTTATTAAGTATATAATTCTTGGATAAACGGCTTGTGATATAGGGGTTATTAGCCCTTGTAATGCCATTCTTAATTTATCAGCTGCTACAAAATACCCAACCGAAATCGGTCCGGAAATTAATCCCAGAATAACAGGAACGCTGGTTGTATAGACGCTCACAGCATTAGTTGAGACGAATATGTGAAAACCTGATTTAAATTGAAATGTAATATCAGCAACTGATATTCTCCTTAACTTGATCATTTTATACTTAGCTACAAGTAACATTGCAATCAAACCAGTTAGTATCGTTGTTAAACTCGTTATAAGAGCTGCGACCCATGAATCTTCTGGTTGACTAACAAATATAAAAATAAAGGGCACCGATATTATTCTTGCACTTATATTTGAAATAGCTATCCCCCCCATTCTTTCCAGGCCTTGGAATAACCAAATCGGAAATAATAAGCTACCAAAAACAGCTACAAACGAACACCAAATCACTATTTTATTCGTTGAAAGAAAATCATTCAAATGTATTGCAAGGCCTAAAACTGCAGCACTTATTACTAAAAGTATAAGCTTACAGTAAAATACACTCCAATACACCTTGCTGACATAATTTATATTTTTATTCGAAGCAATTTCTTTAGTTGCGCTTAGGTTGAAGCCATAATCAGTTAAACGTGTAAAATATTGAATTAGTGCAAGGGAAAATCCAAGTATTCCATATGACTCTGGCCCTAATTTATGTACTAAATATGGTAATGTGATGAGTGGTATAATATAGTTCATGCTCTGTATTCCGAACATTGAAGCTATATTTTTCAAAAGAATGTTATTCATGGTTTATAACATATTTGCTATATTAAGAGAGGGTTGTCTGGCGTCCTTTACAGAAAGCAATACCTTAGACTTAAACGGCCATACGATGCCAATATCTTTATCATCCCAAATAATCCCTCTATCACTCTCAGGATGATAGTAATTAGTTGTTTTATAAACAAATTCCGCCGTTTCACTCAGCACTAAAAAACCATGAGCAAACCCCTCAGGGATCCACAACTGGCGCTTATTCTCAGCAGATAAATTCACACCAACCCACTTGCCAAACGTAGGTGACGATTTGCGAATATCAACCGCAACATCAAAAACTTCACCGACAACACAGCGTACCAGTTTTCCTTGGGCATAAGGTTCTAGCTGGTAATGAAGCCCGCGTAATACGCCTTTGCTGGATTTAGAATGGTTATCCTGAACAAATTCAACCTTCCGTCCTACAGCTTCTTCAAATACTTTCTGGTTAAAGCTCTCAAAAAAGAAACCACGTTCATCACCAAATACTTTAGGTTCAAAAATTAGCACATCAGGAATTTCAGTTTCAATTACGTTCATTTTATTAATAACCTTTAATCATTTTCAGCAGATATTGACCATAAGCATTTTTCTTCAGCGGCTCGGCTAATACCTTTACTTGCTCAGCATCAATAAACCCTTTACGGTAAGCAATCTCTTCCGGGCAAGATACCTTTAATCCCTGACGCTCTTCAATCGTTGCAATGAAGTTACTTGCTTCAATAAGGCTTTGATGCGTCCCTGTATCCAGCCACGCATAGCCACGCCCCATCATAGCAACAGACAAACGTCCTTGTTCCATATAAATACGGTTAATATCGGTAATTTCCAGTTCACCACGCGCAGATGGTTTAAGGTTTTTCGCCATTTCTACAACGTCATTGTCATAGAAATAAAGTCCGGTTACAGCATAATTGCTTTTTGGCTCTAATGGTTTTTCTTCAAGACTAATGGCTGTTCCGCTCTTATCAAACTCCACTACACCATAACGTTCAGGATCATTAACGTGATAAGCAAATACCGTTGCACCGCTTTCTTTGTTAACAGCAGCTTCCATTAATTTCGGCAAGTCGTGTCCATAGAAGATATTATCGCCAAGCACGAGTGCACAATCATCACCACCAATAAAGTCTTCACCGATAATAAACGCTTGCGCCAGGCCATCCGGACTCGGTTGTACTTTATATTGTAGATTAAGCCCCCACTGGCTCCCGTCCCCCAACAATTGTTGGAAACGCGGCGTATCCTGTGGCGTACTGATAATAAGAATATCGCGAATACCCGCTAACATAAGCGTTGAAAGCGGATAATAAATCATCGGTTTATCATAAATCGGCAGCAGTTGTTTACTTACTGCCATCGTCACAGGATAAAGACGAGTGCCGGAACCACCAGCCAGAATAATACCTTTACGCGTTTTCATTTCACCATTCCTTTTAATTCATCCCGCTCTGGCATCATGAGCGAGATGCAAAAATTTGTTAAATTGCCGTAGTCGTAAATAATTCGTTGAGCATACGTTGCACGCCCACCTGCCAGTCAGGCAAGACAAGCGCAAAGTTCTGCTGAAACTTTTCTGTATTGAGGCGAGAGTTATGGGGACGACGGGCTGGTGTGGGATAGGCCGTTGTTGGCACGGCGTTGAGTTTGTTAAGAGCAAGGTTGATCCCTGCTTTGCGCGCTTCTTCAAATACCAGAGCAGCATAATCGTGCCAGGTTGTTGTACCGCCAGCAACCAGATGGTACAAACCAGCAACTTCTGGTTTGTTTACTGCCACGCGAATGGCATGAGCGGTGCAATCAGCCAGCAATTCAGCACCTGTTGGTGCGCCAAATTGATCGTTTATCACAGCCAACTCTTCGCGTTCTTTTGCCAGGCGCAACATCGTTTTGGCAAAGTTATTTCCTTTACCAGCGTATACCCAGCTGGTACGGAAAATAAGATGCTTTGCGCAATGTTCTTGTAACGCTTTTTCCCCAGCTAGCTTGGTTTCACCGTAGACATTTAGCGGTGCTGTTGCATCAGTCTCCAGCCATGGCATGTCACCAGTTCCAGGGAAGACGTAGTCAGTTGAGTAATGAATTACCCAGGCTCCGACTTCATTAGCGGATTTTGCAATCGCTTCGACGCTTGTCGCGTTAATTAATTGTGCGAAATCCGGTTCTGATTCCGCTTTGTCTACTGCAGTGTGAGCAGCCGCATTAACAATAACATCAGGGCGAATTTTTTTGACAGTTTCAGCCACACCTTCGGGGTTGCTGAAATCTCCACAATAATCAGTGGAGTGAACATCAAGAGCAATCAGATTACCCAGCGGTGCCAGAGCACGTTGCAGTTCCCAACCCACCTGCCCTGTTTTGCCGAAAAGCAGGATATTCATTACTGGCGGCCCTCATAGTTTTGTTCAATCCACGACTGATAAGCACCGCTTTTCACATTCTCAACCCAATTTGTATTAGCCAGATACCATTCCACCGTTTTACGAATACCGCTCTCAAACGTTTCTTGCGGTTTCCAGCCCAATTCGCGGCTAATTTTATCGGCATCAATTGCATAACGGCGATCATGCCCTGGGCGATCGGCAACATAAGTAATTTGCTCACGATAAGATTTCTCTTTCGGTACAATCTCATCCAGCAAATCACAAATTGTGAGCACTACATCGATGTTTTTCTTTTCGTTGTGTCCACCAATGTTATACGTTTCACCCGCTTTACCTTCGGTTACGACGGTATATAACGCACGAGCATGATCCTCTACATACAACCAGTCGCGAATTTGATCCCCTTTGCCATAAATAGGTAATGCCTTACCTTCCAGAGCATTCAGAATAACCAATGGAATAAGTTTTTCCGGGAAATGATAAGGACCATAATTGTTAGAGCAATTAGTCACAATGGTCGGTAAACCATAAGTCCGCTTCCATGCGCGTACCAAATGATCGCTGGAAGCTTTAGAAGCAGAATACGGGCTACTTGGCGCGTAGGCTGTCGTTTCCGTAAATAGCGGTAACGCTTCGTTATTATTTACTTCATCCGGATGGGGTAAATCACCATACACTTCATCAGTAGAAATATGATGAAAGCGGAAACTTTTTTTCTTTTCATCATTCAGAGCAGACCAGTAATTGCGCGCTGCTTCTAAAAGAACATAAGTACCCACAATATTGGTTTCAATAAATGCCGCAGGGCCAGTTATTGAACGGTCAACGTGGCTCTCTGCCGCCAGGTGCATCACCGCGTCTGGCTGGTGCTGTGCGAAAATACGCGCCATAGCTACGGCATCGCAGATATCTGCATGCTCAAATGAATAACGTTCAGAATCAGAAACTTCAGCGAGCGATTCCAGGTTTCCGGCGTAAGTCAATTTATCGACATTAACAACACTGTCCTGCGTATTATTTATAATGTGACGAACTACAGCAGAGCCAATAAACCCTGCGCCACCAGTTACAAGTATCTTCACTTTTTTATTCCATATAGCTATAGAGCATGCTGTGAAATAGACTGCTCCAGAATTGATTAATAGAGGCATTAGTGCACGCTACCGCCCCTGGCTTAACAGCTACCAGAGCACTGCGTGCATGACTACGATATGACGAACCTAACTCGCTCGTGCCAAATCCAAAAAATTCAAACGCTAATTGTCTTACCAAACAGCCATAGAAACAAGGAAAATCCTGGAAAAGTTTGACGCGAAGCTGCTTGCTAACTCATTGTTATTATTGGAATTCATAAAAAAACAACGGCAGGAAAATTCAATGCGCAAAACTTATGCTATGAATCTTCACTGCCGTTTTTAATTTCTTACTGACCGACACTTCCTGTCAGATTTTCGTTATTCGCTTAACAACTTCTCAATGCCTTTGCGGAACTTCGCCCCTTCTTTCAGGTTGCGCAGCCCATATTTTACAAACGCCTGCATATAGCCCATTTTCTTACCACAATCGTAACTGTCACCAGTCATCAGCATTGCGTCAACGGACTGTTTTTTCGCCAGTTCAGCAATGGCATCTGTTAGCTGAATACGTCCCCATGCACCAGGCTGAGTGCGCTCCAGTTCAGGCCAAATATCGGCAGAAAGCACATAACGACCTACGGCCATAATGTCTGAGTCCAGCGTCTGCGGCTGATCGGGTTTTTCGATAAATTCAACGATACGGCTGACTTTACCTTCGCGATCCAGCGGCTCTTTGGTCTGGATGACAGAGTATTCAGAGAGGTCACCCGGCATACGTTTTGCCAATACCTGGCTGCGGCCAGTTTCATTGAAGCGCGCAATCATTGCTGCAAGGTTGTAACGCAACGGATCGGCGCTGGCATCATCAATAACCACATCGGGTAGTACGACGACAAATGGATTATCACCAATAGCCGGCCGGGCACACAAAATGGAGTGGCCTAAACCTAATGGTTCGCCCTGACGCACGTTCATAATGGTCACACCCGGTGGGCAGATGGACTGCACTTCTGCCAGCAGCTGTCGCTTCACGCGCAGCTCAAGGAGAGATTCTAATTCATAAGAGGTGTCGAAGTGGTTTTCGACCGCGTTTTTAGACGCATGAGTTACCAGGAGGATTTCTTTGATTCCTGCAGCCACAATCTCGTCAACAATGTACTGAATCATTGGCTTATCGACGATGGGTAGCATCTCTTTAGGAATCGCCTTAGTGGCAGGCAACATATGCATCCCAAGACCCGCTACAGGAATAACTGCTTTTAAATTCGTCATTATTTCATCCACCTGTAAAATGGTTGCTGAATTATAGCTTGTTCGATTTTTTTCGCCAGCATCAATTACCCTGAATTGATTACTGATTTCCTTCCGATGTTACGCCGCTTTGTCCAGGATTGCAGTAGCGTTATTCTTAAGTATGGTGCCATTTTTCCAGGAATGGTCGCAAATCTATCGTTCCCGTTTCGGTAGCCTGAAGTTTATCTTTTCCACATTTACGATATGGTGATTAATCCTGTCGATATCGACAGAGCTTTGTCCTTTTTCATTCACCACATGAACATTTACCAGTGACAGTAGCGTCTCGTTCTTTGCCATAAATGTCCCACGGACATCCTTACGCAAGTCAAAGTTCATGGTCAATGCCGGGCCAACCGAAGATTCTTGCATCACATTGATATTACGCATAAAAAGGTGCTGCGGTTTGTTGTGTAGCTCCAGAGAAGCACGTTTCATCTCAATATTGGTCAGTGCAACAAAGGAGACAGCGTTACCTGCTGAAATTTGTATCCCGCGCAATTTCCTGGCAAGGTCAGTATTATCAAGGTGAATATTATTCAGTCTGAAGTTTTGCGGTATGGAGAGATACCTGCCTTTAATGACGCCGTAGCCGATTAACATCCCGGCACTATTAACCATTTCTATATTGTCAATAACAAAGTTATCACATCCATATATCGCTACAGTGGCGTTATCAATACCGGCTTTCTTGCTGAAATCAGGCGTAATATTGCGCGCTTTGATATTACGGATAATGAAATGTTTACCATTTTCAACATGAATCAGCTGTCGACAATCCGATCCTGTAATATTCGCCACGACAAAGTTTTTCACCGCCTGGTCTTCTGGATAGTTATTATCGTAGGTACTTCCCGCAAGGCCTATGCCGATGCCCCAGTTGATTTTGCCATTAGTACAGTTGATACGTTCTATTACGTGGTCGGAAATTAAAATATCGCGGTCGTTGATTGCCACGTTCCATTCGATGGCGTCGCCCTGTAAGTCGCTGAACTTACAATTGGTGATGTTGGCACCGATAATCTGGTTATGAAATCCCTGGCGTAAGATGGCGTAATTAGCGTGGCTCACGGTCAGGTTATCGATGGTCAGGTTGCGCATGACCCGTTTGTTTTTGCCGCCGATATAAATCTGCGTTACCGGGCCAAATCCGCTCATAGTCAGCCCTTTGATGGTGCAGTCAGAACCGCGCACATCCAGGGTGATGTTATGCATACTGCCGCCCTTCGCTCCTGTCACCTGGCTGCCGTCCTGTAAGATAAATCGCCCTCTGCCGTTGCCGCGCAGGCTACCAAGAATGTGTAAGGTTTTGCCAGGAGGGATGAAGATGCCGGTGTTGATGTTGTCGCAAACAAATCCGGCAGGCACGATGACCGTTTGCCCTTCGCTAAAGGCTTGTTTAAATGAGGCGATCCAGTCGTGCGGATTGTAGTCGTTGATATTTACGCTTTGTCGGGCGGGAAGTGCACGGGCGAAAGGGGTATGGAGGCAGGCAAGCGCGGAGCTTGCCGTCAGGAAGGTGCGTCGGGAGATTGTTTTAAATGACATGCGTTCTCCTCTATAAAGCTTGCAGCAAGCTGGCTAACTCTCGATTGATCACCTGCTGGTTAAAATCATGTTCGACTTTTTCGCGAGCGCGTTTGACAACCGGAGCCAGTTCGTCGGTATCCAGTTGGCTAAACGCCGCCAGCCGTTGCGCCAGTGCGCGAGCATCGTTCTCAGGCACCAGCCACCCCGATTTATCGGCCTCCACCAGTTCCGGAATGCCGCTATGCAGAGTAGAAACGACCGGAATGCCGACCGCCATCGCTTCCATCAATGCCACGGGTATCCCTTCCATATCGCCATCCGCGCCCGTTACCGATGGCAACAGGAAGACATCCGCGTCATCGAGCATCTCTTTCACTTCATGGCTCGGTTTAAAGCCAGGCATCTCTACCACATCTTCCAGTTGATATTGTTCGATGAGCGTGCGCAGGCGTCGTTCCCACGGGCCGATGCCGAGGATACGATAGCGAAATGCCACGCCCTGCTCTTTGAGCTGACGGCAGGCTTCGATCGCCACATGCAGGCCTTTTTTCTCGGTTAAACGAGCAACGGAAATAATCTCTAGCGGTGTTCCTGGCGCTTTAACCGGACGCGGGCTAAAGCGCCTCACGTCCACCCCCATGCGCGATACAGCGATTTTTTCCGTCGGGCAGCCCATCTTTTGCAATCTCCCTGCCCACAGATCGCTTATTGGCAACATCAGGTCGCCACGGCGAAACAGTTGTTGATATTCGGGAGTGTAATGATTGAGCACTTCCCGACTGGAGATATCAATACCATGGAAAATGGTAGCGATTTTGCCGCGAATGACACCCAGTTCGCGTAGTTTTGCTGCGGTTACCCCCGCAGGGCCAAAATGAGCGATAAAGACATCGGCATAGAATGGTGTTGCGACCTGGCCGCAAATGGCAGACAAAATCAGGTTCCGCGACTCGGCACCATAGCGTTTGAGGTTAAGCGCCTGCCAGGTATTTTTACGATGAATGCCGCGTAAGGTCTGGCTGGCACGGTGGCGCAGTTTCGCCACTTTGCCCGTAGGTTCATCCTGTAACCAGCGGGTTATGGCGGCAAGGTTATATTTCGTCCATGCAGCGTGGGTATTTTGCGTGTCGCCTTTTTGCAGCGCGACAATCTCCACCTCAAAGCCCATATCAATAAACGCAGTGATTTGATTGAGGACGAAGGTTTCCGACGACAGCGGAAATTTCAGTAAAAAGAAGCCGACCTTCATTTCACCTCCCCGATGCGTTCCAGCACTGACTGCACCATCTGCATTCCCGTCTGACGTTCGCGACTGACGGCTTCGTTAAGTCGTGCGTTCAGCGCCGGAAGCTGGCCTAAGGTATCCGCAACCATCGCTTGCAGGCTGCCGTCTAATAAATGACGGATATCAATTGCCATCTCTGGCAGTCCCAACTGCTGCATAATCCCGGCGGATTTATGTTCGTAGTTGATGGCAATTGCCGGAGTGGCAAAGTTCATCGAGATAATGGCAGAGTGCAGGCGCGTACCGACGGTGAGTTCACAGGCTCCCAGAATTTTGCCCATTTCCAGATCATTAAGTTCATCCATCACTACGTGGTAACGGGCAGGATCGCTGATGTGCTGGCGCAGATTGAGCGCCACCATACGGTCGTCTTTGTTATAGCTATCGATGCCCGTGCAGGTGGAGAGCGCAATCACCTGATACCCTTCATCGAGAATGCGATTGACCACCCCGGCAAAGGCTTGCTCATACGCTTGTTGAGTGGTGCCGAGACGTTTGTCGAACGGCGCCAGCTCGCGCAGGGTAATTGCCACCGTTTTCTGTTGTGCGGCAATATTCAGCCAGTGTTGAACGGCATAGCTGGCGGTGAAATCTTCGGTGTGATGATCGACCAGCCAAGCGGTATCGACGCCATGTTCGACTTTTGCGGTAGTGATATTGCTGCGTTTCATCAGATCGAGGCTGACCGATTCGCGCAGGATCAGCGCGTCGCAGTGACCGAAAACGTAGTTCGCCAGTTGGTTGAATTGCTCATTCTGGAACGGGCCGACGCTGTGACCAATCATAAACAGCGGCTTTTTCGCCATAAACGTGCATAGCGCGTGTTCAAACTGCGGCACGCCGTAGAGATCGACAAAAAACGATCCGCCGACCTGGATAATGGCATCGTAACCTGACAGCAGGCGCACGAAGTCGGTGAATCCCTGGGCAATGGCGATATTACGCAGCTTGCCGGTGTCGGTGACGCGTGAGAGCAGTACCTGGTGTTGATAGCGGCGACGGAGGACTTTTTTAACGCGCCCGACAACGCCCGCTGCGCTGTTGTGTTGTTTCATTTGCAGGAACAGCGGGTCGCCCATTACCGGGCGGTTGAGCAGCCAGGAAGAACTGACCGGATAGCGACTCATCACGTCCACTTCGGCGTGTGGATTGAGGATGTTGATGGCATCAAGTAAGCCGCGCAGGATGGCACTGTCGCCGCGATTGCCACAAGTATGGTTGCCAAGAATAAGTAATTTCATTTTTTCCTCATAAATTTGATGCCAGGTGAGGCTGTATTTGTTGTTTTCATTACTGCTTTTTGCCTGATGCGACGCTAACGCGTCGCATCAGGCCTACAAAACCGAGTTCCTGAACCGTAGGCCGGATAAGGCGTTCACGCCGCATCCGGCAACCATTGCCGGAACCGAAAACAACCATTCACCCCGCCCGTAAAAGCATTTTCATTTTTTCGCTGCGACAAAACTGACGCTTCACTTCCACCACCAGCGGATGGCGCGACAGCACAATCATCACCACAAACGCCAGTACGCCTGCGGTAATTTGCACCGCCAGCAACGTCGCCAGCGCCAGTTGCCCTTTCAGCAGCACGCCCAGCGCATAACTGACCACCAGCGTCGGAAGCGAGAGATAAAACGGTAGCCACAAACTCAGGATGTACTGGCGATAGCTGGAACCGAGCACCGGTTTAATCATCACGAAGTAGCTCAGAATGGTGTTGATAATCTGCACCAGCAGGAAGCCGAGCGTGACGCCGATCGCGCCCGCCATCTGCCCACCAATAACAATCGCCGGAATAAACAGAAAGGTTTTGAATACGTTGAATTTAAAGCTAATATCCACCCGCGCTTTCGCCATCAGCAGCGAACCAATCGGGTTACCCACCGAACGCAGCAGCCCCACCACACACAGCAATTGCAGCACCGGAATAATGCTGTTCCACTTTTCGCCAAAGACCAGCGGCACAAAATTATTCGACACTACCATCAGCCCCAGCAGCGCCGGGAAGTTGATAATTCCCACTACCGACAGCAGCTTGTAGAAGTTCACGCGCAGCTTTTCGGTATCGTCCTGAATTTTGGCAAACGCTGGAAACAGCACGCGGGTGATGATCGGGTTCAGCTTCATCGGCGGTACAACGGCCACGTTATAGGCCAGGTTGTAGCCCCCCGCCACGCCCGCGCCGAGAATACGCGCCAGCACCAGCGTCGAAAGGTTAGTATTGAGATAGTTGATGATGCTGTCCGCCGTCAGCCAGGCACCAAAGCGTAAGTTCGGTGCCACCGACGCCAGCGAGAAATGCAGACCGGGACGATAAATTTTGCGACCAAAGTAGCCAAACAGCAGCGTTCTCACCGCACTATTGACCAGATAACCGAGGATCGCGGTCATCGCCAGCGGCCAGAAATGGGCGCTAACCACCGTAAAAGTAAAGCCCGCCAGCACCGCGCTGGTTTCGATCATGCCGATTTTGTTGAACTCCAGTTCCTTTTGCATCAACGCGCGGAACTGCTGCCCATGGGGGATCACCACAAACGCCAGCGACAATGTTTTAATCAACGGTGCCAGGTCTGGGTTATTCAGCACGTCGCCAATGGCATCACTCAACAAAAACACCGCCACGCACACCACGATCCCCAGCCCGACGTTCAGCCAGTACAACGTGGTGAGTTCAAGGTGGCTGATTTCTTTTCGCTGAATAATCGAGTTAGCAATACCGAAGTCAGAAAGCGTATCTGCCAGCGCGATAATCACCAGCGACACGGTAAGCAGGCCGAACTGGTGGTTATCGATAATCCGCGCCAGCACGGTCATCTGTACCAGCCCGAGGCCGATGATGATCACCGTGGCAATCGCCGACCACTTCGCGCCGCTGATGGTTTTTTCACGTAAGCTCATATCAATATGCCGCTTTGTTAACGAAGCCTTTGAATACCGTCAGGAAAACGATTTTGATATCGAACCAGACGCTCCATTCGCGGATGTACTCAAGGTCGAACTCGACACGTTTTTCCATTTTCTCCAGCGTGTCAGTTTCGCCGCGCCAGCCGTTGATCTGCGCCCAACCGGTAATGCCCGGTTTCACTTTATGGCGCAGCATGTAGCCTTCAATAAGCTGGCGATACTGTTCGTTATGCGCCACTGCGTGCGGACGCGGACCCACAATCGACATCCCGCCGGTCAGCACATTGATAAACTGCGGCAATTCATCCAGCGAGGTGCGGCGCAGAAAGTTCCCCACCCTGGTGACGCGCGGATCGTTCTGCGTCGCCTGAGTCACGACTTTGTCGTTCTCCATCACTTTCATGGAGCGAAACTTCCACACTTTGATCGGCTTGCCGTCCATGCCGTAGCGAGTCTGGCGGAAGATAATCGGCCCCGGTGAACTGAGTTTCACCGCCAGGGCAATACAGCACAGCACCGGGGAGATCAGCAGCAAGATCAGCGTTGCCAGCACAATGTCTTCCGCACGTTTGAGCAGGCGGTTAACCCCGGAAAGCGGCGTGTCATACAGCGGCACCACCGGCACACCGTTCATCTCTTCAATACGGGAATGGAGAATGTTGAAGGTAAAAACATCGGGGATCAGCAGCACCGAACAGGTGGTGTCCGCCAGTTGATGAACCAGTTTTTTCACTCGCGCGCCGTCGCACATTTGCATCGCGATATAGACGTTAT
>ERZ1034901.490-NODE-490-length-31005-cov-31.061228_pt1 | contig 31005 bp, 18 predicted proteins | sample MGYA00520628_ERZ1034901 | MGnify/ENA primary metagenome ERZ1034901 (study PRJEB33766, sample SAMN09781783) | gut metagenome | biome: gut microbiome | host: Homo sapiens | place: Madagascar | study: EMG produced TPA metagenomics assembly of the PRJNA485056 data... | reverse complement strand
AAAGGTTGCGCTTAAGCTTTAGCACTATGTGCACCAAAATTTGCGAAGAGCCAAATTATTTTTTATCAAATTAATGCCACATCTGCCACACTCACACTTAACTCATTGATTATAAATAAATAACGCGTGGCAATAAGGGATTTTTTATTGCCACCTTATTGCCACTTATTGCCACACCCTGAACCTGATGCGAAAATTCTGATAAAATACTTTTTCCGAATGAGGCTTACTTAAGGTTGAAGTAAGGCTTACGTAATGTTGGAGTAAGGCTTACGTAACATTTAACTAAGGCTCATTTGAACTTCAAATAAGGCTCACTTAAAAGGCAACTAAGGCTTACTTGAACTTCAAATAAGGCTTACTTGATGGTCACCAGGATGCTTCTGAAATTACGTCCCGACGTATCTTGTACTACGTCGGGATGCATCTTTTACTGCGTCGGGACGCATCCGATGCTACGTCGGGACGCAATTTCTACTGCATCGGGTGAGATTTTACGGAAAAAGCAAGGAAATCAACTAACATGCAAACGATTGCACTAATCATTTGCTTGATTTACATCATATTTGCGCATACCTATTAGAATAAATCGTAACTTTGCAACAAATAAACAAAACATCTTAATCCTTGAATATGAAGAAGATATACTCTACACTCGTTGCCCTACTGGCAACCGCAAATATGTTTGCCCAGGGTTGGCCAGCTAACCATAGCGGCGTGATGTTGCAGGGATTCTACTGGGATTCCTTCAGCGATTCCAAATGGACCAATCTCGAAGCACAGGCTCCTGAGCTGGGACAGTACTTTAATCTCGTATGGATTCCACAGAGTGCCAACTGTGGCGGCAAGTCAATGGGTTACGATGACCTCTACTGGTTTTCCAACTACGAAAGTTCTTTCGGAAGTGAAAGCGAACTCCGCTCTCTCATCAAGACCTTCAAGAATAACGGCATCGGAACCATCGCCGACGTGGTTATCAACCATCGCAAGAACGTATCCACCTGGTTTGATTTCCCGGTAGAAACCTACAAGGGAGTGACTTACGAGATGAAATCAACCGATATCTGTGCCAACGATGATGGCGGCAAGACCAAGAAAGAGGCAGATAAGCAGGGCGTAAAGCTCAGCAGCAATAATGACACAGGCGATGACTGGAGCGGAATGCGCGACCTCGACCACAACAGCCAGAACGTGCAGACCATCGTGAAGGCTTATCTCGACATGCTCCTCAACGACTTCGGCTATGCCGGATTCCGTTATGATATGGTAAAGGGATACAGCGGCAAGTTTACAGGCATCTACAACGATGCTACCAAACCTAACTATTCCGTAGGAGAATATTGGGATGGAAAAGTATCTGTAATCAAGAACTGGCTCAACGCCACCAAGGTGAATGACCAGATAACAAGTGCTGCCTTCGACTTCCCTATCCGCTACGTGGTGCGCGATGCCATCAAAGCCAACTGGTCGACCGTAAAGACCGATGGCTTGGCTAACGACCCAGCTTACAAGCGGTATGCCGTAACCTTCGTGGAGAATCACGATACAGAATATCGCTCAGCCGGCGAACAGCAGGATCCTATCCGCAAGGATACCCTGGCAGCCAATGCCTACATTCTGGCATCTTGCGGAACCCCATGCGTATTCTACAAGCATTGGATTGACTGCAAGCAGGATATCAAGGCGATGATCAACGCACGCCAGCTGGCTGGCATCACCAACACCAGCAACACTACCTTCAATGCCTACAAAGGCAATGGCTATAACGGCATCATGACCGTAGGCAAGAAAGCTTCGCTCATCGCCATCGTGGGGCCTAACGCCAACCAGTTTACTGCGCCTAATTCATACGCCGAACTTCTAAACGGCTACCACTACCGCTACTTCATGCCAAAGAAGGCAAACGTGGCTTGGGTTGATTTGGCTTCTGGAGATTACGAAGGCGTGATGAAGGCAAAGCTCGTGGCAGTAAGCAACGAGGATAATGCGCAGCTGGTTTACACCACCGACGGCACCGAACCTACAGCCAGCAGCAAGAAGGCTAAGAGCGGTGAGGAGCTGGAGATTCCTTTCGGTGAGACAACCCTGAAGGTGGGCTTGCTGATAAATGGCGCTGTCAGCGGCGTGCTGACCCGTACCTATAAGGTAGAAAAGCCTGCAGCTTTCGACCCATACGATATCACCGTATATGCCAACGCAGACCAGGTAGGATGGAAAGATGGTTTCAACTTCTGGGCATGGTGCGATTCTCCAAAGGAGAACCTGACCGTGAAGGGTGTTTGGCCTGGCGACAAGATGACCCAAAGCAAAGTGATTGAAGGCAAGAAATGGTATTATCAGACTTACAAGATCAAGAGCAAGAACTATAAGGTTTCCTTCGTATTCAGCACCGGTACCGGTTCGCCACAGACCGTAGATTTTACGGATATCAACAAGGATACCTATCTGGAGGTTCTGAATAAGAAGAACAATGAAGGTCACTATAAGATCAAGAATGTAACAGCCAATATGCCATCTACAGGCATCAACAGTCCAATCGTTGACAATACGGCAAGTAAAGACAACGCATGGTACACCCTGAGCGGAATGAAGATGATGCAGAAGCCTAACCAGCCAGGTATCTATATCCACCAAGGCAAGAAACAAGTTATTAAATAAATATCAATCATACGATAAGTATCCAATCGAAAAAAGAGGACTCGAATGGTCCTCTTTTTTTATTTTGCATACTTATCTTTGTCTCTGGTCAGCACCCCACATCAACTTCTCTCTCAATGTAGAGAAATATCTCTGGTTCCGCTGCTTTACTATTTTAATGGCATGTGGTGCCTTACGGATAATCAGCCGGGTCTGCTCGGTCATGCGTTCGCTTCGTCCGTCAATAGCAACGAGATAATTATGGCTTCGGCTTTCTACATCCAGCACGATCTCTGCCGTATCATTGATGATAATAGGACGGATATTCAGACTGTGAGGAGCAACGGGAGTCAGACAGAGACTACCACTCTGCGGAATGATAATCGGTCCACCATTAGAGAGATTATAGGCAGTAGAACCCGTAGGAGTAGTCACGATAAGACCATCCGCCTGATAGGTGACCAGGAATTCTCCATCCACCTGCGTACGGATAGAAATCATCGAAGCATCATCCCTTTTCAAGACCGCAATATCGTTCAAGGCGAAAGGATTTCCCGCCAAGACGCCCCCTTCAGCCTCTACCTGAATAACCGCATGGTCCTCTATCAGGCAATCACCAGCATACAGACTGTCAAGCGCCGTTTCTATCTCACTAGGCAACACATCGGCAAGGAAACCCAGACGGCCCATATTCACACCAAGAATAGGAGTTTCCTTTGCTCCCACCCTGCTCGCCGCCTTCAGGAAGGTACCATCACCGCCCATAGAGATGACATAGTCTACATCAAAGTTGTAGTCCTCGAATACGCCGGAAGCCTTTACCTCAAGATGCTCCACCTTGGTAAGAAAATCGTAGAAGAGGCTTTCAAAATAAACTTCAGCTTCCTTCTTTTCCAGATAAGAAAGGATTTTCTCTATCGAAGCACTCTTCTTGGCCTGATATTCATTGCCAAAAATAGCGAATTTTAAATGTTGTTGTCCCATTTATTTTGTTATTTCAATTATTATTCTTACTTTTGCAAAGGTAATAATATAATTCGAATAACGAAACAAAAAACGAATAAATTATGGCAAAGGTATATGAATTTCTTGCCAATGGCTTCGAGGAAATCGAAGGTTTGGCTCCAGTAGACATCCTCCGCAGAGGTGGTGTAGACATCAAGACCGTCAGCATTACAGGTAGTGAATGGGTAGAGACTTCTCATGGAGTCACCATCAAGGCAGATCTTAAGTTCGAGGATATCCAGAGTTTTGACGATGCCGATATGTTGCTTCTCCCTGGTGGAATGCCAGGCAGCAGCCATCTTAATGAACATGAAGGCGTTCGCCAGGCTCTCATCTCACAGCACAAGGCTGGCAAGCGAATTGGTGCCATCTGCGCAGCCCCTATGGTTTTGGCAAGCACAGGCATTCTCGAAGGCAAGAAAGCAACCTGCTATCCTGGCTTCGAACAGTATTTCAGCGAGAATACTGAATATACAGCTACTCTCTTCCAGGAGGATGGCAATGTGATTACGGGCGAAGGTCCGGCAGCAACCCTTCCATACGCCTATAAGATATTGAGCTACTTCGTGAGCAAGGAAACCGTGGCAGCCCTGCAGGATGGCATGATGTACACCCACCTGATGGAGAGCAAATAATAATTATCAATTATTAATTATCAATTATAAATTCCATCATGGATTACGTAATCATAGTAGCCGGAGGCAAGGGTCTCCGCATGGGAAGTGAAATTCCGAAGCAGTTCTTGCCCGTAGCCGGCAAGCCTATCCTGATGAGAACCATTGAGCGTTTTCATGAATACAACCCAGAGTTGAACATCATTCTGGTTCTCCCAGAGAGTCAGCAGAAATACTGGCATCAACTCTGCGAAGAATATCATTTCGACATCAAGCACCAGATAGCCAATGGTGGCGACACCCGATTCCAATCTTCTAAGAATGGCTTGTCACTCATTCCTGACAATGAGGATGGCGTAGTGGGTATTCACGATGGTGTCCGCCCATTCGTTTCTACGGATGTGATTGAAGAATGCTTCGAGACAGCTCGCGAGGAATATGCTGCCATCCCGGTATATGCTGTAACTGATACCTTACGCTATATCGACCAGCACGGAGGTGGCAAGAACGTGCTTCGCAGCGACTACCGTGTGGTGCAGACTCCTCAGACCTTCGATATCGGTCTGGCGAAACAGGCATTCAACCAGGAATACAAGGAGCAGTTTACTGACGATGCATCGGTCATAGAAAGTCTCGGTTGCCAGGTAGCAATGGTAGAAGGTAATCGCGAAAACATCAAGATTACAACCCCATTTGACATCAAGATAGCAGAAGCTCTTTTGAAATAAACAGAAAGCAGGGATTTCCTCACGGAGACCCCTGCTTTACATCATAAACCTAATTATATACTAAATTTTAACCTATTTTATTATGAGATGTCTTTCTTATGTTCCTGATAACTTAATCCAACACGTATACCTTAGCCTTTGCCATTCATTACATGGCAACAGCTACGGAACGTAACTTCAACATTCCACGGTGAACCAAATTGCGCACACTGTGATAGTTCATCTGCATGATTTCACAAATGTCCTCATACTTGCGCTGCTCTATATAATATAAGGTGAACACCTGACGCTGCCGAGGCGTCAATTCGTTCATAAGAGCAGTTACCTTACGCTTATTGTTGAGGGTTTTCTCATCTTGAATATAAGAGTGTTCTACGTCTTCCACTGCCCTTTCGAGAAGCACATTCTCCACCGCAGTTTCCGTCATATAGCCCTTACGACGAAACTCATCGAGCAGTCGATTACGAAGAGAGATAAGAAGATAAGAGGTAACCTTCAAGACATGCAACTGATTGCTTCTGGCGATGAGCTTGCAAAACACATCCTGTACACAATCTTTTACAAGTTCCTTATCTGTGGTCATACACATACCATAGTTAAGCAACATGTCCGCATACATATTATATAATGCCATGAATGCGGTATGATCACCCTTGCGATAAGCTGCCAGCAGAGCTTGAGCAGTTTTTTCTCTTTCTTTGATTTGATAGCTTTTTGATTCCATAAAGGTATACGTTTGTTAAGTTGTTGGGTGCAAAAGTAACCTAAAAGTGGGAAAAGCTAAGGAAAAAACAGGTAAATAAGTGGGAAAAATTGGTTAAACGCCAATTTTTCCTACTATTTCAGTCCTTCAGATAGTTTTTTATGCGATTTCTAAGCTCTTTTACATCCATATCTGAGAAGAAACCGAAATCTTGATCCAGATGCTGAAGTATGTATTTTGCCTCAGCAATATCACTCTTCGCAAACTTAGCCTGCAAGCGTTTGGCATAAGAAACCCATGCAGGATTTGTACCTGAGGCTTCATCAGAAGCATCAAGTACAAATTCCACGAATTGGGAATCAAGTAAAAGTTTCCTTACATTATCGTTTATCTGAGGAACTATCATTCACTTCGCTTATTTATGATATTATTATAAGTTAGGACAAGAGCCACCGGCATCCTTTACCGCCTTGCCGTTCTCAGGAGCAGAAGCTCCACTATAGATAACCGCCTTCTCAGGATAAGCCGTGCGGTATTCGCTCACACTCTTGAAGACATCATCATGGGTTACCTTGCCAGGACGAAGACGACGCTGATATTGGCGAGGAGCCAGATTCTTGCCTCCTTCCGGTGCATAGAGTCCCTTCTGGGTATAATACCACTGTTCGATATGGATGATGTCAACCACCTTTCTCAACTCCGGATTCTGGAGGATGGCATCCTGCACATCCTTATTGCAAGACAGAGCTACCCATACATGCTTGCCCGTCTTGGCCTCCCATTCGGCAACGGTCTGCAACCAGAACTTGGTGAAATGGTAAGGACCGGTATATTCCTCACCAATGGAATGAATGACATTAGGCTGGTCGGCAAAGGCATCCAGCATATTCATGATGTACTGCTGATGAAGCTGACGCATCACCGGATTATCGATATTATAGAAATACTCAGCCATCCATACACGCTTGTCTCCTGCAAAAGGAACCGGTTCCGGGAACACCGTGCCATTGATATTGTTGACCGGACGCCAAGGACAATCCACCCAATGGGCACCTGCCTCCAGGATATTATGCTGGAAATAGTGCTGGTTGATAACCAGCAAACCGTTCTTTGCTCCCTTTTCAGCCAAATCTCTGATTCGACCGATATACCACGGATTCAATTTGGTAAGGTCGTATTTACTGAGTCCGTCCCAGGCTATGCCCTGACCGCTACGGGCAAAAGGCTGTTCATAGAATGGAGCCCAGACATCTCCATCACGGCGGCGCACACGTTCGTGGTCATCACGGCGACGGTCATACCACAAGCCGTAGTTCTGATTGAAGAGCACCACATGCTTATCACGAAGATGAGCCACCACACTATCCACACGGGTGGTAGTGCCCTGTCCCTCCATTCCCGGTACAAAACGGGTCACAGCATCGGCAATCTTAGGGAAAGTCGAGTAACGAACACGTCCGTTCCACCAAGGGGTATTCATTCTTGCACCCTTCAACAGCGTATCTGCCACCATAATCTTACCATCTCTGATAGCAAAGGAAGGCTTTTCGGTCTTTGTCTTATCCGCCTTCTTAGCAGAATAAAGAGCCGACTCCTTGATTTTATCCACAGCCACAGCCTTGCCTGGAGAAACAGAAGCGGTAAAACGAGCACTGTCAGCTATCCACATCTGCATGGTGATGCGAGGTTTGCGCGCCTCTTCCACCATCTTCTGTGCCACATCGTAAGTAGGATTGTTGCTCACATTGTTGCGTTCTCTCTCCAACACACGGCATTGGGAAGAAACATCCCTACCCAGACGTTTCTCCAGAAGAGAAGCAAAACGGCTCCAAGGCTTGGCATGATTGTTACACTGCTTGAAATCGCCAGAACCGTTAAACTGTGCCCAACAGGCAAACACATGGTTGTTGCTGCCATCTGGAATGCTGTCGGCAAAGATACCGGCAGCCGTACATTGATAAGCCAGACTGTTGGCAGTATTCCATCCGATGCCGTAGCCTTCGAGACCGAGATTGCAGAACTTGATGTCGTTGCCATCGATATTCACATTATCGAAGAGCAATCCTGTACACCAAGGTCCCACTGCACCACTATAACCCAGCGATTCATAACCATCGCATTGTACGAAGGCATTAGGACCTGCCGCACAGAGTCCTGCAACAAAATCGTGCATACCCTGTTCAGAATAGCAACGCTGGAACAAGCATTGCTCACCCATACAGAGGAAGGTGCGACGACGGTAGCCACCGATTTCTGAGACAGGAGCCTGAGAAATGCAATCCTCTACCGTAATACGGGAAGCATCACGCTGGGTTACGACTGCCGAACCAGCCAGATGGCGGAAATTCACCATTCTCACCCAACCATCTTTCACCTTATTAATATATACACCCTCCCAGGCATGGTTTTCATCCTTCGGATTGGTGGTATCATATTCAGAATCTATCGTGAGATTTTCCACACCCACATTCTTCAAGCGCCAGTCATTACCGGCGATGCGCTGAACGAAGCATTCCGCATCATCCTGACCGAGCGACATGCTTAGCGGAGCATCCAACTGCAATCCTCCCTTTCCATCAGAAACCACACTACGGGTCCAGCGCACATCGATTTCTCCCGGATGCCAGCCCCAATAGCCCAGGTCCTTGCCTGCACCAAAGTCAGCACAACCCAGCTTTTGTATCCACTCCTTGGTAGAAGGACGTACTATCAGTATCTCATCGCCCATCTTGCAGCCGGCAGGCAGCGCCACCTTCCGCTCTCCCATCTTCCAGGGAGCAGACAGTTTCATGGGTTCGCCCTGCGTCTGCATCTGCTTTTCGCTTTCCAGATACACCACCGCCCCACGGTCTACACCTTTTTTATATAGCACCGTCTGGTTGCGGTCAGTACCTCTCAGCACCACGCCCGAAGTCTGGATGCGAAGCGGCTGTGAGAGTTCGAATACGCCCTTATCGAGCAAGACTGCACCACGAAGTCCCGTCTTCTTATCCACTTTTCTGGCAGAAACAAAGTCGATAGCTTTCTGGATGCGAGCGCTCTGGTCACCTTCTTTCCATTTTACGAAGACCACAACGCCCGCATCCGGAATCGCCTTTTCGCTCTGCCGGTAGCCCACGTAGCTAAAATCAAACGCGAAGGGTTGCGCAAAGATTTGCACAACCCCTACTAACGTAAATATCCATATAGAAAATAATCTTTTCATACCTCTTGTTTCATCAGAGTTTTTATAACTGTTCAAAAGAGTTTACCCTTCTCTGCCAAAGTATCGTGGTTGTTCTTCATGTCAGTCCAATCCACCTTTTCCTTGGTGCTGATACCATTGATATACTTCTCGATATTGGTATATCCGTCACCTGTGCAATCCTTGTTGGCATCGCTAGGATCGTTAGGATTCAGGCCGTTGGCAATCTCCCACTCATCAGGCATACCGTCGCCATCTGTATCTACATAAGGCTTCACCTTCTTATATTTTGGTAATCCACCAACCTGGCAGATGTCTGTGATGATACCCAACTTATAGGATTCCTTGTCCAGACGACGATGCTTAAAAGTACCTTCATCGTTCTTCGATTCATCTGCCAATCCCCACATATCACCATAAGGGTTCTTCTTTGGCAATTTCTTTGCATAGTAAACTTCACCAGTTCTAACTTCATGTATGATTCGTTCATCTATCACATCACGTGTCGGAATCATTGCACCAACATCGTTCAATACATTTTCAAAAGTATTCTCTGAAGGAAGAATCTTAATATAAGGCATCGCAAATGGTTCATCAGAACGCATCAGAGCCTTTATATCCTCAGGCATTTTTCCATTCTTCAAATCCTTATCGCCAATCTGAACACCACCATTCCAGTTGTCCTTGGTTACGACCTCGTTACCTTCTACAATATTACCGGCTGCATAAACACGGCCATATTGAGGCCATGGGAACAAACCTTGACTACGACTCTCACTTTTAACTATACGATGAGCTACAGAATTCTTCTGCGTCAGAGGACCTGGTTTATAATAGTTGTTGATAAAGTTACTCATCGTAGAATATTCTCCGCCATCTGCCGTACGATGCACCCAGTTGTAAACGATGTTGTTCACGAAGTTGAACACACCACCCCATCCGATAGAAGGGTTACGACCAGTATTGTCTGCCCAAAGATTACGCATAAAGCTTGCATTCTCACCACCAATCGTGCTGCCAAATGCATGATTCCATGTATCAAGAGCCTTAGCAGAAAGTGTACGCTGGACTGTTACGTTTACAGTTGGTTCCTTACGTCTTCCACGTCCATCATGCAAATCAAACATATGGCGGTAGAAAGAAATATTTTCATCAGCACCGAACTCACATGAGCAGTGGTCTATCATGATATTTCCTATCGGATTACCACCAAAGGCATCGTCACGATTCCAAACCTTTGTCTGACCACGTCGGAAACGCATATGACGAACAATCACATCATGTGTATTTATTTCAAAAGTTTCATCTGCAATGCAAACGCCTTCACCAGGAGCTGTCTGACCAGCGATAGTGATATAAGGAGCACGCACTGAGATAGGTGACTTCAGATGAATAATACCCGATACGTTGAAGACGATGATGCGGGCACCACCCTGTTCGCAAGCCCAACGGAAAGAACCAGGACCAGCATCATTGAGATTGGTCACAGTCAGGACCTTGCCGCCACGGCCACCGAAAGTAAACATACCGCCACCCTCAGCACCAGGGAATGCAGGAATCTTAGCCTGGCGCAAATCGTATGGACGGGAAGCCCATGGCACATAAGGACGTCCTGCCATTGCCTCTTGTTTTACGATAGGGAAAGCCACTGCCCAAGCAGAATCTGAATGGGCTGTCCAAAGAGCTTCCAAAGAATCCAGTTTTGCCTGAGCCTCCTTCGTTACTTTAGGATACTGAGCAAATACAGCTGAAGGCATCATAACTAGAGCCATTACAGCCAAGATGATTTTGTTTTTTTGCATTATTCTTAATGTTTGTTGTTTAATAAAAGACGCCTTTATCTGGCTTTTGTCATCAAAGTCCAATACTTTTTTATACATATATCCCAACAAAAGAAATGCCAGTTTCCTTAGAAATAAAAGAACTGCGTCCCGATGTAACTAAACTACTTCTTATCCTATTTTCTTTTTTACACTACTTTAAGTTAAACAAGTTGCCCGTTTGGGAAACTTTATCTATCTTTGCACAAAAAAGGTACAGATATGAAAAAGAAATTCGATAATACAGATAATCTCCTGGGCAGTATCGTTAAAAAAGTCAGACTGGAAAAAGGACTGTCCCAAGAAGCACTAGGAAAATATGTAGGGCTAGGCAAAAGCAGCATCAGCAAGATAGAAAGCGGCAAAACCAATATCTCTGTAGATAAATGATTTTGGTAAAGGCTTCTATCTCACTCCAAATTGGAAAAGGGCTTGGCTGATGGGTAAACGCAGCACTTTCCTTTATGGTGGAGAAATTCAAACTTCAGACAAGATAGACATCGAGGCTTTGGCCTCCCATTACCTGACAGAGGAACTTTGTTAACAGCACTTTGTTTCTCATTAAAAAGAATATTATGGCAATAGAATTCAAGACAATACCTGTCCTTCATGGTGAAGCAGCAGCCCGTTTCGTTCAAGCGGCTGATGAAGCATTAGAAAAACGTGGTGCATTCTCAATAATGAGAACACACCCCGTATTTTATTTATAATCTAACATTTTATTGTTCGTAACCATCAAGACCCGACTTGGCTGTTGTACCATAGCCATTATCACCATATTCCTCTGCATTATCAATCTGCTGCAAGAACGTCTGACTCATAGGACGCCACTTGTCACAAGCCTTAATTGCTTCAGCCGCACGTGGATTAGAAGTCTGCAAGTAATCCTTAGTCAACTTACCATGACGCTGCAAAAGAGCCCAACGCTGGTGTTCACCACACAATTCACGTGCAAACTCATCCAATACATCCTGCTCGGAAGCTGTCTTCAACTCATAAGTAGAAGCCTCAACTCCAGCACGTGCAGCACGTTTGCGAAGCTTGTTGATATACTGAGCAGCCTTCTGACCATCACCCAATTTCTGATAAGCCTCAGCAGCAATCATATAAATCTCAGAAGAGCGCATGATGAAAACATCACCATTCTTCACCTGAAGATTTCCACCATTGAAGACACCATCATAATTCCACTGGAACTTAATCAAGCTAGGGAATGCCTGCCAAGCTGGATTGGTTGATCCATACTTCTGTTCCCAGGCATTGCCTGTAGATGAAGAGATATAAACCTTACCATCAAAGAGGTCGTTGATGTTTACACAGGCATAAGCACGACCTTTCTTGTCTGTCTGAGTCATATCGTCCTTTGAGAGATAGAGGAAGATACGGTTTTCATCCTTTGCCAAACCATGTGACTCTGGGTCTGTATCATACTCTATCACATATGGATTTTTTGTCTTTTCCAGTTTATTGACATCACCAGAGGTTTCACCCTTTGGCCAGATAGAAGCAGTATACTGGTTACCACCAGTAGAACCCATCTGGAAGCCATTGCAATCAGCAAAAGGATAAATCTTCTGACCCTTTACTGCAGGATCCAAGCCATACTTGGTAATGATACCATCATTAATGGTAGCAATAGCCTTATTATATGCTATCCACGCACACTGCTGCATAGAGAAACCACCAAATGCTGTCTGGAAAGAGTTCTCCCAACGTTTATCCCATGATGGATTGTAAAGATCAATCAGATATTTGCTAGGTGCATACAAGCTGTTGTTTGTTCTACCATACAGGTAGTCCTGCTTATCCTTCTTAATCTTAGAGATGTCAGACAACTTGGATGGATCCCAGTAAGTATAAGAGAATAACTTATTAGAACCAGGAGTAGAATAGTTCCAAACCTCCGTATCTACGCCAGCATCAACTCCAGCAGCAACAAAGAGAGCTTCCTTGTTGGTGCGGTTGTTTGCCTGATTCCATACATCGGCAATATCACCATAAAGATAACCACCATACTTACTGCCACCAGCCTCTGTATCTGCTACGAAATCAGCTGCCAAATCTGCAGCCTTCTGCCAATAGGAAGTTCCATCTGGAGCAGTCAATCCCTGACCTGCGGCCTGAGCATAAGCACGACAGAGGAAGCCCACAGCAGACTTCTTACTTGCACGAGCGCGGTTATTATTATAAGGAGTAATGCTCAAATGATTCATTGCATACTCCAAGTCAGAGATAACTGAGTTGTAAATCTCTGTAAGGGTATTACGCTTAGGACTCAGATTGACACCTTTCTCTACATCCTGTGTCACCAAAGTGATAGGACCATAATAGGTGGTAAGCATCAGATGATAATAACCTCTCAGGAAACGAGCCTCAGCATAAAGTTCCTTGACTGCATCGGTCTGCTCCATTTTCTCACCATTATCAATAGTAGTACAGCAATAACCTAATGCACTATAAGCCTGTGAGAAAAATTTATCCCAACCTTTACCTGCATAAGGAACCAGTCCTTCATAATAGAACAATTCCTTCGTATTATCATTATTCTTTGATGTCAACCAAAGATCGGTACCAGCCTCAGCTACAGACAAGAAGTCTGATACTGTATACATCTGACCATAAATAGGCTCGTAGCAACGACTTTGCATACCATACCATTTGTCGAAATCAGTAGAAAGACCCGCACTCGTATCTGCTGCCACTGGGTTATATTCATCCAATGAGCATGATGCCAAAAGCGCAGCTGCAAAAAGTGCAAAGGACGATTTTAATATATTCTTATTCATTTTCTTCTTTTTTTAAGTGTTCATTAGAATGATACGTTAAGACCAAATACCAGTTGTCTTGTCAGTGGGAAGTCGTAAGAACCATTCATTTCTGGATCATAATCCTTCAGCAAGTGACTCTTGCGAATGATCAATGGGTTGGTAATAGTTCCATATACACGGAGATTTGTCAAGCCCAACTTCTTCTGAAGTTTAGTTGGCAAGCTATAACCCAAAGTAATGTTCTTGATCTTGAAGAAAGAACCATCCACATATGCCAAAGAAGAGAATCCTGGATAATAAGCCAACTTATTAGAGATACTAGCATCCATTGCTGGGAAATCATTAGAAGGATTTGTCTCTGACCACACATTGAAGTAGGTTGGATAGTTGTCTCTACCTGTTGGATCATACTCTGTCAACATATCATACTTAATCATCTGTCCCCAACGCATATACATGTATATACTCAAATCGAAATTCTTGTACTTCAATGTATTCTGCAAACCGAGTGACCAGTCTGGAGAATTATGTCCCAACACCTGATAATCGTTTGCTGATGTTGTGTATGGATTTTCTGCATTGTATGTCTGCTCTACTCCATCAGCATCAACCTTGGTATAATACACCTTACCATTCGCATCAACATGGCGTTCCATATCAGGAACATCAATATTGAAAGAACCTGGCTTCTGACCAAAGCAAGCAGCATCATCAGCCTGATCCAACTGCCATATGCCATTCAACTTATAACCATAGTAAGAGTTAATAGCTGAACCTACTTCGTATACACGGTCGCCGTTGATAACCTTCTCGTTAGCTGTACCAGAGAGTTTTTCAATCTTCTCTTTATTGTATGCAAATGTCAATGTAGTATTCCACTTAAAGTCCTTGCTTACAATATTACGAGTATTCAATGTAAGTTCCACACCCTTGTTATTGGTCTCAGCCAAGTTTACATTAGTATTGAATAGGCTAGTAGAATTATAAGCACCAGAAGTAGCTGGCAAGTTCTTATTCCAAATAACTCCTGTAGTCTTTGTGTTATACAAATCCAAATTCAATTCAATGCGTCCCTTCAAAAAGGCTGCATCAAGACCAATGTTCCAGTTCTTTGAACGCTCCCATGTCAATTCTGAGTTTGCAACAGTCTGAGTATAACCCCATGTAGTAATCTTCTCACCACCAATGGTAAGATACCCCTGCTGCAAATTGGTTACAGAAGAGTAAGCATTGACACCTGCAGTACTACCTGTCTCACCATAACCCATACGTAGTTTCAGGTTATCGAGCCAAGAACGGGTACTCTCCATAAACTTCTCGTCGCTGATACGCCATCCCAAAGCAACAGCAGGGAAAGTAGACCATTTATGGCCTTCTGCCAAACGAGAAGAACCGTCATGACGTACAGAAACAGATGCCAGATAGCGACCAAAATAAGAGTAGTTGATACGACCTATCAAGCCCATACCCTTACTCATACTGTAGCTAGAAGTACTATTATGCATATTAGCATTAGCTAAGTTATGCCACAAATATGAATTTTGAAGAATACCTGTACCAGAAGCAAGAGTTACATCACTACGGTTGTGGTTCCAAGAAGTAACGCCTGTTACTGTAAATGCATGATCCTTAGCTACATTAAACTGGTAAGTGAATATATTCTCCCACTTGTAGCTATAACCACGACTGTCAGATACGCTTGCACTGGTATCATTATTCACGTTAGAACCATTCTTATAGAAGTTGTAGGAACCTGCACCATCAAAGGCATTGGCACGATTGTATGTCAAAGTACCATTGATACGGCTCTCCCAAGTGAATCCCTTGAACGGAGTAATACGAATATAAGGATTTATATAGAACTTAGCCCTCTGGTTCTGACGCCGATAGTTTGACTTATTGTTCACAAGAAGGTTGATATATGTATTATCACCCTCTATAGGATATACATTCACATTGCCATTCTCATCATATAGATCACCATAAGGAATCGCTCTCATAGCAGCCGACATTTTGGCAAAGGGACGGTTCTGGTGCACATAAGATGCCTGCATGGCAACACCTGCAGCCAACCACTTGTTTACCTGATTGTCTACTCGGATATTGGTAGAATATACCTTATAATAGTCGTCTCTATACTGACCATTTTCATCAGAGAAATTCAAAGACATGTAAGCCTTTGTCTTGTCTGTACCGCCGGAAAGAGAAACTGAGTAGTTTTGAACTGTTCCTGTATGAAGCAGTTCATCAGTCCACTTGATGTTCTTTCCGTTCTTATAGGCTGTATAGTAGTTCGGATTACTCTGGAAAAGAGTTGCATCATCTACATATGTACCAGCATTCTTGGCTGCCTGACGTAATCCTTCCATATAGGTTTCGCCCTGACGCACCTCTGGCACATCAGACCATCCATTAATACCATAATAAGCATTGAAATTTACGGCCAGTTTACCTGACTTTCCACCTTTGGTCGTAATCAAGACAACACCATTGGCACCAGAAGAACCATAAATAGCTGTAGAAGAAGCATCCTTCAGCACTTCGATGCTTTCAATATCGTTAGGATTCAATGTTGAATAGTCACCCGGCATACCATCAATGATAAACAATGGAGAAGTACCACCACTTACCAAAGAGCGGTTACCACGCAACTGCATACTTACACCAGAACCAGCCTGACCGCTAGACTTAGTTATATCAAGACCTGACACACGTCCCTGAAGAGCCTCCATTGGATTAGATGAAGGAGTCAACACAATATCATCGCTTTTGACAGAAGCAATAGCACCTGTCAAATCACGTTTTTTCTGTGTACCATAACCAACAACAACCAACTCATCAAGACCAATGGCATCAGGTTCCATTTTGATACCCATACCTTGCTTGGCAGATACAGTGATAGTTCTATAACCTGTGTAACTGATTTCCAAAATAGTACCTGAAGGTACATTTACAGAAAACTTACCATCCATGTCAGTAATAGCACCTACACCACTACCCTTTTTCTTGATGGTTACACCAATCATTGGCTCTCCAGTCTCATCAACGATAGTACCATTGATAGATTTTGACTGTTGAACTACAGAAGGAGGAGTCTGAATTCCTCTCTGACCATTACCAGCCATCATTGCTGTTGGAGTCAACAAGACTGTAGAAACCAACATTACCTTAGAGGTAATTCCTGCAAATGCGACAGGATTCTTCAATTTCTTCATAATTGAAACTTTTAGGTTGTATTTTAAATTGTTTTAATATCTTAATCTATTTTTATAAATAGTCTGTCCCCATCATCTTTTCCATGACGGTTAGCATACTGCTGTTATAAATATGATTACCTAAAAGACGCAAAGAACCCTACCATGTAATCACCTTTTTTGAGATTTTTTATAAAAAACTTTATTTTTTTATTTCACTCTCCTGCTGCTGCGCTACATACTCTCTTGGCGACATGCCATATTTCTTACGGAAACACTTGCCGAAATAGCCTACATCGGTGAAGCCGCAACAGTAGGCTACATCTGTGATACTCTGGCCGGAATGCTTCAGCAATTCTACGGCATGACTCAGTTTGAAATCCTTCACCATATCGCTTGGCGAACAGCCCATCACAGCCTTCGTCTTCTTGAAGAAGGCTGAACGGCTCATACCCAGTTCCTGCGCCAACATCTCTATCTCGAAATCAGGATTGGTGATATTGTCTTCCATCAGTTTCCTTACCTTGTCGGCAAAAACCTTATCCTGCTGCTCGGCATTAAACTTACGTTTATACTCTGCCAGCTGATTCTGGATATAGATATTGTTTTTCAAGCGAAGCTGATACTTGGCATAGCGGAAAGCATAGTAGCTGGCTACGGATATCAGAATGATGTAGATGAGATAAGCCCACCACGTAGCCCACCAGGGTGGAAGAATGGTGATGGTCAGCTCTCTCGTGCTGTGAGAATCAGGATTGGTGGCATCCATTACCTCTACGATAAACTGATAGGTTCCCGACGGCACATTGGTATAGGAAGCCAGACGGTTCTTGCCGGCATAATGCCAGTCATGGTCGTAACCCTTCAGCCGGTAACGGTAGCTGATGCGCTCCGGATTGCAGAAATTCAGGGCAGCAAACTCCAGAGTGAACATCGACTGGGAATGGCGCAGGGTGAGATGATCGGTATAAACCATCGATTTCTCCAGGATGACTGGCTGATTGTAACTGCGGATGTCGCGGTTGTTCACCTCTCCACCTATTATATATATAGGATATTGCAGACGGGTGGTATGGATACGTTCCGGCTGATAAGAAAGGATTCCTTCCTTGCACCCCAGCCATATCTCCCCATTCTGGATCAAAGCCGCAGAAGATTCCTCCAACTGGACATCAGGGAAACCGTCGGAATTGTCGAAATGCTGGATGCGGTCTGATTGATAATCATAGCACGACAAGCCATCGGCATTTACCAGCCAAAGGCGGCCCTTCTTATCCTCTAAAATCGAAATGATGACATCATTATGCAAACCTTCCTTTGCTCCCAAAGAAGTAAGGATAGGCAGATGCGTCACTTCATCAAAACCATCCAGACGACTCAGACCTCCACCAAAGGTACACATCCAAACCTGCCTGTTGTTATCTTTGTAAAGTCCGTAGATGTCACTATTGGCACGGGTATTGATTTCGGTATTGCGATAAGTCTCGAAGCGCAGGTCGCCTACCGATTTGAAATCTGTCTTGAAAGACATCAGTCCGTCCATCGTTCCTACCCACATTCTCTGATGACTGTCCTCTACCAGGTTGCGGGCATCCATGTAGAGTCCGTAACCGGGATAGTTTTTCATACCATGATATTTATTGTAGAAGCGCACCTTTCCGCCCTGTTCCTGAATCAGATTGAGTCCTCCATCCAGCGTAGCCACCCAGATGCGATGATGGGAATCCTGATAGGTCATGTAGACATTGTTGCCGCTGATGGAATAAGGATCCCGGGCATCATGACGATAATGGTCGATGCGATACCCTATTGGTCTGGAGGCATCGGGAGTCAGTTTTACCAATCCGTCTCCCTTGGTAGAGAGCCAGAGATTCTGCCTGTCATCATACATGGCATGATAAATGCTGCCGATTTGATGATGGGCATAATCGAACACCTGCTTCACCCTGCCCTGCATATCCAACAGATAAACATTCTTGCTGCGGGCACCCACCAGCACATCACCATTCTTCAACTGGCAGATGGCTTTCACTCCACTCTTATCACCATCCGGCAAAGGGATGACACGGAACTGGTTGGGGGTGAAACTGACACGGTAAATGCCATTATCAGCAGAAGTGAGCCACAACAGTCCGTCCTTGTCCAGGTTCATGTTCAAGAAGTGGCTGTCTGGCTTATGGTCTTGGAACTTAGGAAGGAAAGCCAGGTTAACGCCTTCCATCGTCTGCGGATCAATATAGATAATTTCGCCAGCACCGGAAAGATAGAAGTAACCATGATGAGAGGTGGCGATGAACTTAGGCTCCACCACCTTACCTACGCCCGAAACCGGATAACGGCGTTCCCATCCGGTCTTCGGATTACGGCACACCAGGGCGGTATGCGACTCATCCAACTGCCACACACATCCGTTCGGGGTATGATAAACAAAATGTTCCTTCGATTTACGGGCGAAATACTGCTGCCACATGCCGAGCGTCCACTTCCTGTTTTTCGCAGTAACAGGAACGGAATAAATCTGATAATCCTTTCCTACATAGTTGGCACGCGAAGCCTTCAGCTGTACCACATCCTGGCGCAACTGATAATTGAACGTATTGATATACTTTCGGGCATCTACCAGCGTCTGGATACGGATGCTTCCATCCTTTAATGTTTCTGCAAGAAGCAGGTTCTTATCTTTGGTGAGCAGGAGAATCTTGCCGGTACCATCTGCCTGAATCTTGATGACCTGCAGGTTACGGGCATAAGGTTTCAGTTCATCATAGACATCTTCGAAACGTTCGGTCTGCTTGAAGAAGACGCTGAGTTTCCAGTCAAGCGTCTTGATCCAGAGATTGCCCAGAGCATCTTCTGCCAACCATTCTACCTTACGGGGTGGCTGGTCGGAAGAAGAGATGTAAGCATCTGAATAATTGGCAAAGCGGGAGCCGTCGAAACGGGATAAGCCGAACCAGGTTCCAAACCACAGGAAACTGTCTTCCGACTTCAGAGAACAGTATACGATGTCATGAGGTAACCCTTCCTTCGTAGAATAATGGGCTACCTGCATATTGTTCTGTGCCATACCCAACAAGGCATAAAGCGAACAGAGAAGTATGGTTAAATATCGTTTCACGTATGCAAAAGTACAAAAAAAGTCTTGAAAACTCCAATAAACTTTCTGTTTTTTGAAGATTTCAAGACGATAACGATTACGTAAACGGAATCTTCTGCATAGAACACTCCGGTTACGCATTATTAATTATTGATACCGAAATCAGCCTGCTGGTCTTCTACCTCTTTCAGCATCTTTGCCTTCTGCTCGGGTGTAAACTCATGAGAAGAAGAAGTGGCAGAAGAAGCGTTCTGAACAGTTGATGAAGTGGCAGACTTGACAGATTTCGTACCCATCATCATGGTTCCCTGATAAGCTACGCTTTCTATTTCCAGGTCAGCAGGAGTAGGAGCATGAGTTCCCGGGAACTGGACTTCGGCATGAATCTTAATCTTGCCCGGCTTCATCGTGCTGCGCACCAGGATAGGAGCACTACCCCATTCTACGGCTCTCGGATTGGCATTGATGCTGGCATCGCCAATGATTTCGCCCTCACCCTCCAGAGTAAAGCGGATATTCTCTTTAGCCAGACGGCGAACATGACCGTTATCATCGGTCACTTCGGCTACCACAACCACAAAGTCGCTGCCATCAGCCACCAGCGGTTTGCCCATCTCATCAACATAAAGACGGAGTTTGGTGCTGCGGCGGGAAGGCATGCGCTGGTCGGTACAAACCACCTTGCCATCCTTGTATCCCTCTGCTACCATCACTACCATCTGAGGAGATTTCTTCTTATAACTGTATTCGCGAGCCTCCCAGAAATCCCAGGCATTCTTGAATACCACAGGGGCATTAAAGGCGGCTGCCGTAGGATGAAGAACTGGCAAAGTATAGGTGTGAGCACCCTGATAGGTGGTAAGACGAACGCTGTCACAATTAGAGAATACCGTCACATCGGCATCGCTGAACTGGGTCATCTCATGAGCGATATGCACAAATGGCTGGTCGCTGCGCTGTGACTCAAACATATAATAAGCTGTCTTCTTCTGCCGGAAAGCATCATAGATGCCGCCCCAGTAAGGATCTGGATGATAGCCACGCTGATGATCGAAAGGATGCCATTGGCAACCACCGATAAACTGTCCCGGTGTGTGCATCTCCTCTGTTGTCTTCGCCAGAGAATAAGCCTGGGTCAGCATCGGTTTCTCACCCCAGCTGCGGCTGGCACGGTTCAGGTTGTTATGCGCATACCAGTCATCCACATACTCACCAAATTCACGGGTAAAGACACACTGGCTGATACCGCTCATATCCATATCCGGCCATCCGTAAACCACATCATAGTTTTCCTTGACACCTGCCGAATTCCAGTCGGCAACAGCCACAGGACAGTATGGATAAGGATACTCATCCTTGGTCAACTGCAGCGACTTCAGGGCGAAATCCTTAGGATAGCGGGTCTCATTCAGGATAGGCTCCCACATCAGAACCGAAGGATGGTTGCGGTCACGACGGATGATTTCACGGGTATTCTGGAACACACGTTCTGCAAATTGAGGGTCCTTGTTCCAATACTGCCAGCCCGGTGTAGCCACGATGATGAAGATTCCGAGTTCATCGCAGGCATCCATGAACGACGGGTCCTGAGGATAGTGGGCAGTACGGATGATGTTGAAACCGGCATTCTTCAGACGGAGCACATCTCTCCATTGCTGACTGTTGGGAAGTGCATTGCCCACATAGGCAAAATCCTGATGACGGTTGGCACCGATAAACTGGCGGTATTTCTTGCCGTTGAGCCAGAAACCTTCCTTGCCTCGGAACTCGAAACTGCGGATACCCAACTTGGTCTTTCCGCCGTCCAATACCTGCTTACCGTCCTTGATGCGGGTAACCACACTATATAAATAAGGTGTCTCCGGCGACCAGAGATGCGGATTTCTGACAGAGAACATCTGTCTGACGGTCTGATGTGCATCGCCAGCTGTCAGGAGTACATTCTGCGAAACGGTTTTGAGCACTTTGCCCGAAGCATCCAGCAGACTCTGCTCCACCTTCACCTTGCGTGCCTTTCCGCCCACATTCTGCAAGTCGACATCAACAAACACCTTCGCCTGCTTCTCTGAAATATCCGAGTAATGAACGAAGATGCCGGCATCACGGCGGTCGGCTTCAATCACGTTGGTGATAGAAACATCCTTCTTATTGATAAGCCATACATCGCGATAGATACCACCATGATAAGCAAAGTCGAGTGTATACTGCGGTTTGCCAGGAGGATAACTCTTGTCATTAGAGTTGTCAGCCATCACAGCTACCACACACTTATCACCCTTCTTCAGTCCCTGCTCTTTCAGGTTGACGATAACAGGCAGGTAACCGCCGAAGTGCTCCTTAGCCAGTTTGCCGTTCACATAAATCTTCTGCTTACCCATTATCGCCTCAAAATAGATTTCAGAGCGATTGCCCGGCACGATAAAGGTTTTGCGATACCAGGCTATACCCTGATAGTTGCGGCAACCCGAAGCCTCAGCAGGTTCCAGTTTCACACTATGAGGGGTAGAAACTACCTCCCAGTCTGTATCATCATAGCCGGCACGTTCTGCGCCCTGCACATCACCCAGATGGAACCGCCAGTTGGGATTGAAATTCCACACCTCGCGTCCCTGGTTGCTGATAGGAAACAAACCCGCCACCGATGTATCATCGTAAGCCGATGCCTTTGCCGAACCTACACCCAGCAAAAGCATCATAGCCATCAATATGTAATATCTCATCTATAAACTATAAACTATTAACTATAAACTATTACTTCACTTCCCAATCGTCGGTACGGAAAGAGCTGACAGGCAGGCCATCATGGAAGAGGTCGCCCACAACCCAGTTTTTGAACGCATAGCGCACAGCCACAGGTTTCTTCACTTCCTCGCTCTTCACATAAACCTTGTTGCGTGAAATCCAAGCCTGTGCCTTGTGGAATACCTGGTCTTCGCCGGCAATCTCGAAGTTGTCGCTCTTAGGACCATTGTTGAAGTAAACCCACTCCTTGCTGCGGTCGAAGCTGACTACAGCGGTATCGCCCTTGAACTCAACACTCTTGTAGACAGCGAAATCAGGCAATCCCTTCTGACCATAAGTATTGGCAAGAGAAAGCAGAGCCAGACGCTCACCAGCCTGCTGTTTCTTACGGGGATGAATGCCATATTCCAGACCGGCATCCATCAATACCGCCATGCGACAGTTGCTGATGCTCTTCTCTGCCTCCAACTGCTGTTCACGGAGCAGGGCACTGTTGTTCTTCCATTTTATCAGACTGTAATCGTAGGGTGCAATCTGACAATAATAGAAAGGAAAGTCGCCCTGCTTCCATTCCTTACGCCAACCATTTACCAAAGTCTGCATCTGGTCAGCATAAGTAGCATACCGGTTGCAGTTATCCTCTCCCTGATACCAGATAACGCCCTTCATGGTATAACCGATGATAGGATGAAGCATACCATTATAGAGTGCGGAAGGACAGCGCTGCTGATACTTTTTCACGTCAGCCTCGTTCCATGGCGTATGAAGCTTGGGAAAAGCCTTGAGCCAATCGCTCTTCACCCATTCCTTGTTCATCCATGCCTCGCAGGCACTACCGCCCCAGGAAGTAACCACCAGACCTACCGGAACCTCCAAAGCCTTGCGCAGCATTTTTCCATAATAATAAGCGGTGGCACTAAACTCCCTTACGCTCGCCGAGTTGGCTTCCTGCCAGGAACCCGATACAGAATCTACGGGTTGCAAACGGGCATTGCGCTTGATGGTAAAGAGGCGCAACTGACGGTCGTGACATTGCATCAATTCCTCCGGTGCACCTTCTACCGGCTGCGCCTTGAAACCCTTCATCGGCATCTCCATATTACTCTGACCGGCACAGATCCATACCTCACCTATCAGCACATCGCGGAGTTTGAGTTCCTTACCGTCGCTCAGACTGATTTCATAAGGACCGCCTGCCTGGGGAGTCTCTATCTGCAAAGCCCATTTTCCCTGAGCATCGGCTTGCGCCTTATAGGTCTTGCCATTCCAGGAAGCACGAACCTTCACTATTTTGTTGGCATCAGCAGTACCCCAGAGATTGCATTCCGTCTGCTGTTGCAATACCATGTTGTCGCCAAAGATCTTTGGCAGTTTCACTTCTGCCTGCGCTGCCAGAGTCATGGCAAGCAGCAAAGCCGAACATAACAGTTTCTTCATTTTATTCAATGTTAAGTGTTGAATGTTGAATGTTAAGTGTTGAATGTTGAATGTTGAATGAGCAGTCTTGCCATAAACTATCAACTATAAACTATAAACTATCAACTATAAACTATCAACTAATACACGATTTTAATCGTGGAGAGTAATCCGGCAGGCAGGAGCGCCTTGCTCTTGGTGCGATATTTGGCATTGGTCCAGATTCCCTTAAACGGAGCCTTTCCCTCGCCAGCACCCTGCAGCGCATTGTGCCAGGTATTGGCTACAACAATCTGTATTTCGTTGCTGCCATTCTTCAGGTCGCGCTTCGGAACATACACCTCGTAAGGAGCTGTCCAGGCATAACCATATTGCTTGCCGTTGACCAGCACACGTGCCACATCACCAATCTTGCCCAACTGGATTTTGATGAATCCGTCATTAGAAGGAGCCGTCTTCGTTTTCTCGGCTGGAACTTCCATTTTCTCTTCTGCAGAAACCGGAATAGAATCGCCCCATTCAAAAGAAGAGGTAAAGGTAACGTGACCGCTGTAGTACTTCATCTTCTCATCTGCCGACTTCGACCAGTCGAAAGGAAGCGTTACGGTGGTATCTTTGCGGATATCATCGAAATGAACCTTCCACTTATCGGCTACAGCCAGCACAGAAGGATAGTTTTCTGTAAAACCTACACCTTCTTCTTCAACCAGTTTATGACCTGTCTGACTGATAACCTGCATGTCTTCCTTGTTCGAGAGGATAACGAAAGCGGAGCCATAAGCAGGCAGACTCAATTTCACAACCTGGCGGATTTTGGAAGTCCTGGTACGGAAGGTTGCCGTAATCTGGCGTTCCTTATCCTCCTGGTTAGTCAGGAAATAGATGTCCTTCCTGCCTGTTGCCTCCAACACACAGCGATGGGCATAATCCATATTCTCGGGCAGAACGACATCCGGTTCGATGCCATACTGAGAGAAGTCCTTTGCCTGATAAGGCTTGTCGATGATAATGATGCCTTCCTCGCGCAACTCCTCTATCTTCGCCTTTACCTCGGCAGACAGGGTATTTGCCGGCTGCGGAACCACCAGGATGCGGTAGTCCTGGTTGCCAGGCAACTTGCCCTTCGGATTGTATTCGAAATTCCATTTCAGCAAGGCATCCTTGTTCATCGAATCATATTTGTAGCCATGCAGGGCATTGCACCAGTCTTTCAGATCGAGGATATTCGCCGAATGAGTTACTCCCACAGGCGATTCTTCCATCGGAATGCCCACATTAGCCATACGTTTCTGTTCACTAGCCACCCGTTCTGCACCAAACACACCCGGAAGCATCGGAACGAGTTTATCCGGAGTAAGCGAACGGCTCGGAATCTCTTCGCCTGTAAACACGGCAATGTCTACCACCGGTCTGCCCTGCTGCAGATAATTCTGACACAGGGTGATGTAATCCACAAAACCGCGTGCCTCAGGATACCAGGTATTGTCGCGCTGGAAGAAGAGACCGATGCCATCAAGCGTCATACCCGGCTTGCGGTCCATCCAAGGATTATGGGCAGTTACATGGAAGAAGAGTTTGTTCATGCCAAGCGCCAGATTGCGGTCGAGCATCGGCTTGAGCATGGCTGGCGTCTCATTCCATACACCACGAACCTCGGTGAATCCCTCTGCCTGAACGATGTTCTTATTATAAATATGTGCACCGCTCACGGCATCGAGCATGTCATTGGGTTTATCGTGAGTAGGCGAATTGAGCCAGTATTCTCCCATTGGATTGTCGGCATACTGATAGTGCTGCAGACCATCGGCAGGGAAGGTTGGTGCAATACTCTCATGAGATACTTCTATATCCTGTTCATGAGCCAGATCGGTAAAGGTCTTGAAGAACTTCTCGTTTACCAGGTCATTGATGGTGAGACGGATATCCTTCAGTACCTGTTCGTATCTGGAAGCCGACTCCATCGGAACACCTGCCATAATCGGGAGGTATGGGATAAGGTCGTAACCGCGGCGTGCCTTGAACTCCTCAGCAAACTGATAGCCCCAGTTCTGACTGCCACACTCCCAGGAGTCGATGTGCAGATACTTCACCACATCGCTGTGCGGACGGTTCAGGAACAATGCATACCAGGAATTGAAAAGTTTCCTAACGGCTGCCGGTGAGAACTTATCCACTTCGAGTCCCTTACCGGTTCCGGCTGTCGCATTGGTCTGTCCTGTTGAGGTATGTCCCATTCGCAACAGGCGCCAGGTGCCCTTAGGCAACTTATTCATCAGGTTGCCGTTCACCATGACACCCATCACCTTTCCATTTTCCAGTTTCAAAGGCAGCACATCCGCCATCGCTACCGTTTCGCTCTTAGCTGCTGCATCGGTTTCGATACGCCATACGGCACCCGATTTTCCCTCATACTGGTTAATCATCGGCTGGTTGCTCAAGAGGATATTCTCCAGTTTCAGCAGCGGTTTCCATTTGGCTGCATCCAGGTCTTCTGCTCCCGGCTCTGTACCTTCCGGAGTCCATGAGAATCGGAAATAGCGGGCGGTGGTAGTCGGCAAACTGAAGGTATAATCACACATCGTGTTCTGCCAACCCTGACGGGGTGGCACCAGTTTCTTGATATCTCTGAAGTTGATGCCGTCATCAGAAGCCTGCACCAGGAGGCGCTGCGACTGGATGTTGTTTCCGTTAGGCACCACCCGCATGCTGCGCACCGTGACGGGTTTATGAAACGAATAGGTGATAGAGGCAGGTTTCGCTGCCAGATAATAGCCCTTGGCGGTAGAAACAGCCTCGGTATATTCTATCTTCTCCGGTTTGAAGAGTTGGGGTTTCTCCTTGCATCGGATGGCAAAGGCAGCGATATCCTGATAATATCCGCCCTCGCTTCCGGCAGGCTGCAACTTCCCGTCCTTATAACTTTCGGGTTGCCACATCTGCATGCCTTCTATCTTCTTACCGCCACCCACAATGGTATCGGTCCATACCACCTTCTGCATCGATTCGGCAGGAAGGATAGACGGATTGCCTGCCAGGGCGAAACCGTCGCAGATATGAATGCCCATGTCAAGGCCCAGGGAGTCGGCTTGCTGGAAAGAGTAATCCACCATCTCCCAGAACTTAGGTGACAACTGTGCCGCCTCGCCCTGATACTCCGGACGTTCGCTGACACCACGGATCGGCATCAGATAGGTACCGCCCAAGCCAACATTCTTCATACCGACCAGATCGGCATGAATACCAGCCTTGGAAACGGCGCCATACATCCAGTACCAGAAGGTCCAGGGCTTAGCCTCGTCATTATGAGCCATTGTCGACGCTACCAGAAGCGCCGACAATGCCATCACCGTATATCGTTTTTTCTTATTCATAACAGTTAAAAGTTAACAGTTCAAAGCTCAAAGTTCAAAGTTCAAAGTAAACACAGCCTTGCCCTTGCCGTTCAGCCATTTTGGCTGGGCTGAAGGTCCGTTGAGGTCGGTGGTATTCACCTTGTTTCTTACCGAAGGTATCACCTTGAAGACTGCCAGACCAGTTTGTGGCAAGGTATAGAGCAGACCATCACGACCATCACGAGGGGTATAAACACCCATGTGCTCATCGGCAGTCAGACCAGAGAAGCCGATCTTTCCTTCATCGGTCTTGAACTGCATCCACTTCACGTTGGCAAAGTAGCCTTTAAACTCTGGATAATCCCAGCTTTCGGCTGGAATCGGGTCATTATAGTCGTTCTGCCAATAGCCGTATTGCGGACCCTGTTCGCGGTTCTGCCAAACCCGGTAAGGACCATTGCCCACCCAAGCCTTACTGCGGACCTTGCTTTCCGGATAGTCGAAAGCCATGCCCATCATATCTACTACGCCACCGAAATTGTAATGACAGGTTACAGCCACCGAACCGTCAGAAAGGAACTGCCAGTCTACCTCATCGAGTGAGCCATGCTGGTATTTAACCACCAGCTTTGCCTCCGCTTCCTTCCATTCGAAACCGGCAAAAGCACCCTGGTCAACAAACTCGGTATAGAGTGTCTTTTTCTTCTCAGCCTCTTTGTCATCGTGATTATAGAACTGATCCAGACTGCGGTCGCTTCTTCTGGCAGCCATGAACCGAGGACCATTGCTCAGCGAGATTGCCTTGCTGCCAACCTCAACACCCATCAGTCTGCCATCTTTCTTGGCAAAGCGATAAGTTCTGCCACCCGCCTTCACTTCTACAGCATCAGCCAGGTCTGCATAAGCAGCAGATGAAGCACTTGAAGTACTTGGAGCACTTGAATTTTTCACGCTTCGTTCTTCACTCTTCACTCCCCTGCTCCATGTCATGATTTCCTCACCTTCATGATTCACAGCCTTGATTTCTACCGCATCAGCATTCGCCATCATCGGTATCTTCACCTTGGCTTCCTTGCCCGGAGCTACATCCGGAGAAGAGATATTGCCCTGCTTCAACACCTTGACCTGAGTGCTGCCCATCGCTGGCATCTGCAACAGACGATAGGAGAAGCGGCAATCCTTCAGATTCACGAAGTTATACTGATTAGATAAGGTGAGTTCACCTTTCTCCACATCATTCCAAGTCAACTGTACCGGGCACCATACCTCTTTAATCGTATAGTAAGAGCCTTCCTTTTCAGCATGAGGCCCCACGATACCATCGGCTCCGAAGTTACCCATACAGTCTACATAATTGTTCTTGTCGGTACGCACCACACCCTGGTCCATCAGATCCCAGAGGAATCCGCCGGCACAGCGAGGGTTTGCCATCATCATGTCCCAGTAATCCTTCAGTCCTGCTCCGTGTCCGCCGTCATACAGACCATGCAGGAACTCGGTAGGCATGAAGATTTCCTTCTGTCTCATATATTCCTGGGTCTCGCCATAAGAGCGGTAATGCTTGGTTTCAAAGCCGTTGCGGTTAGCCCAAGGATAGAGTACCACGCGCTTCTGCTTGTCCCAGAGAGCGAAGTCTGGCTCAAGTTCGTAGTTGAAGCCACCCTCGTTACCGTTACTCCAGAAGATGATGCTAGGATGGTTCTCATCACGGGTAATCATCTCCTTCACCAGCTGCTTGCCCACGATGGTAGGATGCGCCCAATGCCAGCCGCTCAACTCACATTCCACATAGAGTCCGAGCGAATCGCATGCCTCCAGAAACTCCGGATCGGCAGGATAATGACTCAATCTCACGGCATTCATATTCATGCTCTTGATGAGTTTCACATCTTCTATATTCTTCGCCTTGCTCAGCGTTCTACCGGTCTCCGGACGGAAGCTGTGACGGTTCACACCTTTGAAGATGACTTTCTGACCATTGATATAAACGCCATCGCTGGCACGGTATTCGATGGTGCGGAAGCCGAACTTCTGACGCTCTCTGTGGAGCGTCTTGCCTGCTGCATCCTGGAGTGTGAAAACGGCAGTATAGAGATGTGGAGTCTCAGCAGTCCACTGCTTAGGAGCTTTCGCCTGGAAGTCGACATGCGCCTCATCGCTGTTTCTGGCATCAGCAACGTTCGATGCTACCACCTTTCCTTTCTCATCCAGAATCTCGGTCTTCACCTTCGCACCTTTGACGGCACGGTTCAGGTAGCAGTCTGCCATAAAATGACCATCGCCCTTGGCATCAATCGCCACACGGTCGATGTTCTCCGCAGGTTTCGCCACGATGAATACAGGACGGAAGATACCGCCGAAGTTCCAGTAGTCAGCACGGCGCTCCGCCATGTTCACCTGACTGTTGCTACTCTCCTTGCTCACCTCCACTTCGAGTCTGTTCTTATGTTTTCCGAAGAAGATACGGTCGCTCACATCGTAAGTAAAGCGATAGAAACCGCCCTGATGCAAACCATTTCCCGCCTTTCTGCCGTTGATGGTTACCTTGGCATCGGTCATCACGGCTTCGAAGACGAGTTCTATCTGTTTGCCCTCCCACTCCTGTGGCAGCGTAAACTCATATTTATATTTTCCTTTTTCGTCAGCAATACCTTCCGGAGTAGCCTTTCCGTAGAATCGCATACCATACTGATAGATACCGAATCCCTGGAGTTCCCAGCAGGAAGGCACCCCAATCTTGGTCCACTTGCCGGCATTTCTACCACCTGTGCAGTAGAAGTCCCAGTTCACCATATCATCACATCCATGCCCCGAGAGGTACTGGCGCTGTGTGTCAAAACCCGTCTGTGCGGTAGCAGCCATTGCCATCGCCTCCAAAACTATTGTTAAAAATGTTTGTTTTAGATACATATTGTTTATTCTGCGTTTGTTTATTACCTTATTTATATAAGACTCATAACCCTCGGTTTTGTAACTAGACAGAAAAGAACATTCTTCATATTCGGTGCGAAGATACAAAGAAAAAAGCAGATAAAAAAATAAAAAAAACTACAATTGCATAAAAAGATACCTTTTTCGCAACTGTAGCCTTTTAGTAAACAATTTACCATTACATTCTCATCTTGAAATGCAGAGTATAACTGCGAGTCTTGTCAATGGCATATTTCTTCAATACACCTGGTCCGCAACTGCTGTTACCCAAGCCCAGAACGGCACAATCGAGACTGAGACAGGTATAGCGCAGGTTAGGATTACCAGACTGCTTCAATTCGAAATCGTGACGGGCGGCATAGAGGTCTGCCACACTGTATGGTAAGGCTGAAAAACTCAAAGGTGTATCGCCGGCAGCAACAATCTGCAGGGCATTCTTGCCATTTTTATTGGTCAGTTCGATATACGAGCAGTCCTCGTGGTTGCCGTTGTCCTGCGGACGGGGATAGTGGGTAAACTGATTCTCTACGCTGCTCTCATACCATCCTATCGGACAAGACTGCTTGCGGTCTGGATAATTCTCCCAAGGTCCCCTGCCATACCATTTCACCTGGTCGTAAGCCACTCTTGGCAGCTTCAGCATCAGGCCCAAACGAGGAAGTTCAGGCAGATTGCCCTCAAAACTATAGGTAGCCTTCACGTCGACAAAGCCGTCCTGCTGAGGAGATACCTCCAAGCGGAGACGGATATTGCCGCCAGACTTAGCCGATGCTGAAGAACCATCCTCACCATAATGATATACATACTCCCCATCCTTCAGCGGGATAGCGGAAA
>ERZ1034901.488-NODE-488-length-31146-cov-7.029237_pt1 | contig 31146 bp, 25 predicted proteins | sample MGYA00520628_ERZ1034901 | MGnify/ENA primary metagenome ERZ1034901 (study PRJEB33766, sample SAMN09781783) | gut metagenome | biome: gut microbiome | host: Homo sapiens | place: Madagascar | study: EMG produced TPA metagenomics assembly of the PRJNA485056 data set... | reverse complement strand
CGCGCTGCGCCTCGCCTTCTTCCCGCACGCGATAGAGCGAGGGAACGTAGCACCCAGGAAGCGCCGCGAGCGCGCGCAGGATATCGCGGCGGGAAGCGCCCGTGCGCCTGGCATCGCGCACGACGAGCAGGGCCTCGGGCAACGCTTCCTCCCCTTCGCCTATGAGCATCGCGTCGAAAAACGGCGCATAGGGCTCGGGGTTGTACACGCAGGGGCCGCCGCCGAACACGATCGGATCGCCCTCGGCGCGGTCTTCAGCGCGAAGGGGAAGCCCCGACAAATCGAGCACCTCGAGAACGTTGGTCGCTGCGAGCTCGTGCGGCAGTGTGATGCCGATCGCATCGAAGCACGACAACGGGGCACAACTCTCCAGTGAGAACATCGGGATGCCCTCTTCGCGCATGAGGTCGATGAGGTCGACCGCGGGCAGAAACGCGCGCTCGGCGGCGAGGCGCTCCGTCGCGTTCACGGCGTTCACGAGAATGCGAACCGCCTGGTTGGGCTGGCCGAGCTCGTAGGTATCCGGATATACCATGCAGTAGTTGAAGTCCGCGCCCTCCTTGCGGACGGCGCCCCACTCGTGGTCGAGATAGCGCGCCGGGCGCTCGACGAGCGCGAGCAGCGGCTCAAGCCTTGGCCACAGGTCGATCATCAGTCCCCCTCTATAAAAACCGCAGGTAGCGGCTTTACTCTGTCTTCTTAAGCACCGAAGCGGCGCTTTTGCGAATCACCGATTTCGCGGTGGACACCACACGCGCGCCCGCAGGCGTCGCCGCAACATCGCCCGCGACCTTCGTCGCCTTCGCGGTCGCGGAAGAAACGACCCCCGCAAGCCCCGCGATGTTCCCACCGCGCTCGAAGTACTCCACGGCGGCGAGGCCCATCGCCTTTGTACCCGCATAGCCCACGCCCGCCTTCACCGCCCAGCCGACGCCCGGCACCACGCCCGCGACCTCGCGCGCGAAGCTTCTGCATGCGAAGCCACCGGCGACGATGGCGGCAAGCTCCTTCACGCGGGCAGCGCTCATGGGCTCGCCGTACGCCGCCGCGACCTGCAAAAGCATTTTCGCCTGGTTGAGCGTCATAAGCGGCAGGTCGGCGCCCGGAATGAAGGCCACAAGCCCGATACCCGCATTTTGGATCGACGTCGCATTCACAGCCTCGAGCGATAAGGGTCGGCGCACGAATGGGAAGGACAGCGCGAGCGCGAGTCGCTTCTCGCGGCACGCGGCCACGACCCACTCGCCCATGCGACGATCAAGTGCAGCGGCCGCGGCGTCATCAATGGGGATCGGGGCATCAGGGTCATCAGACGAACCCGCGGAGCCTGCCGCCGCGGCCGCAGAAGCGCCGCCCTCCGCCTCGGCGGATTCTTCCGGCGCGCACTCTGCCGACGCCTCAGGTGCGACCAGATCGCCTTCGGGGATGGGGTTGCCGTAGGCGCTCGCCATATCGGCCACGAGCTTCGGCATCGAGGTCACCACCATGACGGGGACGCCGGCGGCACGGATGTCGGCAGCGCGCTTGCCCACTTCATCAGACAGACCGGCAACGATCACGGCCATGTCGTCGTTCTCGTACGGGGAAAACGCAGGTCCCTCGAAATATCCCACGGTCACGCGCGCGTGTGCCCCTGCGCCCACGAACGCCGTGCGCACATGCGCCGCAACGTCTCCCGGCGCCGAATCGTCAATGAGCACGCTCACGGAAACGGGCGTGTTGCGCGCGCTTTCGATGTCGGTCGCAGCCTCGATGACCGCCTTAACGTCGATGGGAAGTTTCATAGCCGCCCTTCTTTCTTCTTGTCGATGTTCGACCCGCGCCAGACCGAGCCGATAAGGCCCAGCGCCATGAAGCTCATGATCATGCCTGTTGAACCGTAGCTCACAAACGGCAGGGGGATGCCCGTGATGGGCATAAGCCCGCAATCCATGCCGATATTCTCCAGAATCTGGAACAGCCACATGCCGACAACGCACATGACTATCAAGGTTCCGAATAAATCGACCGAGTTGCGCGCGATGCGAATGCTCGCGTAGATGAGCGCGGCGTAAAGCGCGAGCAGGGCCATCGATCCCACGAAACCGAACTGCTCGGCAAGCACGCAGAAGATGAAGTCGGTCTGCGCCTCGGGGAGAAAGCCGTGCCCCGACTGCGTGGCGTTCAGAAGACCCTTGCCGAACAGCCCGCCCGAGCCGATGGCGATCTTCGCCTGCTGGAGGTTGTACCCCTCAGACGACATGTTCGCGCCGCCCTGGTCGAGAAACACGAGCAGGCGGTTGCGCTGGTACTGCTTGAGCAGCTTGTACTCGCCGGTCGAGTTGTAGATGACCTGATCGATCGCGAAGACGGCGGCGACGGCGGCGATTCCCGCCGCAAGCGTCACGAGCAGATACCTCGCGCGCGCGCCGCCCGCGACGAGGGCCATGGCGGCGATGGCCAGATATACCAGACCCGTGCCCAGGTCGGGCTGCGTCATGATGGCCACGAAGGGCACCACCATGAGGAACACCGCCTTCACGTACTCGCGTGCGTCGTCGAGGCGCCCGCCGTAGCGCGCCACGATCGAGGCATCCATGAGAATGATCGTGATCTTGGCGAACTCGCCGGGCTGCACCTGAATGCCGAGCTTCAGCCACGACTGCGCGCCCATGCCCGCGTCGGTGCCGATGCCCGGGATATGCGGCGAGAGGATGAGCGCGATGTTCACGACGAACAGGGGCATGACCATGTTGCCGAAGCGCTGGTAGTCCATCTGCCACATGAGCAGCATCACGACGGCGCCGACGGCGACGAAGATGAGCTGGCGCGTGAAGCTGTAGCTCGTGTCGGTCGAGCCCTCGATGGCAGACCAGCACACAAGCAGGCCGTAACCCACGAGCACCACGATAATCGCGACGAAGGGAAGGTTCACTGCAGGCCGCCTTCCCCGGCGCGGCGAAGCGGCGCGCGAAAGGGACGCATTGGGAGTTTTCACGCTGTCTATCTGGGGCAATGCCATGCTATTCCACCTCGCTTCCCTAATCCGACCGGCTTGCGCTCTTGGTGTCGAAGCCCGCGACCGTGCGCCCCGACGAGCCCGCGACGCGCCCGATCGAGGAGGCGTCGGCGCTGCCCGCGTCAGCGGCCATAACGGCCTCCATCACCTTCGCGCCGACGGGCGCCGCCACGGCCGAGCCGCCGCCGCCCTGCTCGATAACGGTCGCGACCACGTATTTCGGGTCATCGTAGGGCGCATAGCACACGAACCACGCGTCGTCGCCCTTGTCGGTGTGCTCGGCGGTGCCGGTCTTGCCAGCGGCCTTCACGCCCGACTCGGCGAACAGCGACGCGATCCCCTCGTTCTCGGTGACCACGCCGCGCAGCGCGTCGCGCACGATGTCGAGGTGCTTCTGGCCGACATCGGGCTCCGCAACGACTTCGGGCTCGTAGCTCACGACCGTCTGCCCGGAGGCGTTGCGCACTTCCTTCAGCAGATGCGGCTTCATGATCTTGCCTGTCGCGATACCCCCGTAGGCGACCGCGACCTGAATCGGCGTGACCTGCACGTCGCCCTGGCCGATGATCATGTTGGTGTAGTCGCCGCCCGTCCACGTGGCGTTCGCGGGGACGTTGCGCCAGCGCGTCGCCTTCCATTCGGGCGTCGGGACGAGCCCCTCGACTTCCCCGCCAATGTCGATGCCCGCCTTCTTGCCGAAATCGAACTTTTGCACCATTTCCTGGATAGCGGTGTCGGAGAGGTTCCCGCCCTGGCTTTTCGACGCGAAGAAAAAGTCCTTCGCAATCTCGTAGAACACGACGTCGCAGGAGTTCACGATGCCGCCGCGGAAATCAAGGTAGCCGTGCCCGTTGTGATTCCAGCACCACTGCGGCGAGCCGGTGTTGAAGCCGTCCCACTTGCCCGTGCAGTCCCAGCCGCGCCCCTCCGCGAAGCCGTATTCTAGGCCGGCGAGCCCCGTGAAGGGCTTGAAGGTGGAGGCGGCGGCGTAAAGCCCCGCCGTCACGCGGTTTTGCAGCGGCGCGTGCGCCTCGTCGGAGTTGTAGACGCTGTTCGCCTCGGTGGACAGGCCGCCCACCCAGTTCGTCGGGTCGAAGGTGGGATAACTCGAAAGCGCCAGGATGCTGCCGTCGCGCACGTCCATGGCGACGACCGCGCCGCCGACGCCCTTGCCCGTGCCGATGGTGCCGCCGCTGGGCGCGATGAGGCTTGCGAGCGCCTCATCGGCGGCGTACTGCACCGACCCTTTGATGGTCAGATACACGTCCGACCCACGGGTTGCCTTCGTCTCGCTCACCACGTCCACGACGTTGCCTTGCGCGTCGACGGTGACGACACGCTGCCCGTGATCGCCCGCGAGCAGGCTGTCATAGGCGGCTTCGACGCCGGATTTCCCCACGTCATCAGTCAGTTGGATGTCACGATTGGCAGGAGCCTTCGAAACCTGCTCCTCGCTCGGCGTGCCCGTGTAGCCCAAAGCGTGCGCACACAGGGCGCCAAAAGGGTAATCGCGCACCGTGCGCGTTTCCACCGTGACGCCCGAGAAGGCGTCGGAGTGCTCGGCGATGAAGGCAACGTCGCGAAGGCGCACGTCGCTCGCCACGACACGCTGACTCTGCGCGCCCGCCGTGGTCGACTGGATGCGCTGGCGCACGATCGCCTGGGGGATGCCGAGCACGGCCGACAGCCGCGCTACGACATCGTGGTCGTCGACCACGTCGGCATCCGCGAGGACGGTCTGGCTCGAGCGATTCTTCACGAGCGCAATACCGTCGGCGTCGTAGATGAACCCGCGCGGAGCGGGCGTCGACACCGTGGTGTAGAGGTTGTTCGCCGCCTCATTCGCGTAGTCCTCGCTCGAGAGGATCTGCATGCTCCACAGCTTCACCGCAAGCGTGCCGAACACGGCGGCGGAGAAGATTCCGATGCCCGCGAAGCGGCCCTTCAGGTTGTCGGCAGGCTTCTTCGAGCTCTCATGCCCACTTTGCACCTGCACGTCGGATTCGGGGCGCGAAGAGCTCGCCTTGCCGCGCTTGGGGATGCCGCCCGAGCCGACGCCGACGGTGGAAAGCTGTTGGATGTCCTTCTTCCCGCTGTTCGCATACGGCGTCTTCGTGCGATTGCGCACGAAGAAAACGGCCACAATGACCGCCGCCGCGACGAGCGCCGCGATGATGGCCGCGATGATGGCTACCAGCATGCGCGCCCCCTAGCGAAGCTGCGGCGTTCCGGGCTGCTGCTGGATCGGCTGCGCCAGGAAACGCACGACAATCGGGTAGAGGACAAGTGCCACGAGGAAGCTGTAAACGAAACCCGGCAGCGCACGGAAGACAAACGCGTCGAGCGCTCCGACGCCGGCGCCGAACAGCATCATGAACACGGCGTAGAGCAGCTCGACGGCGAACGTGGACGCTCCGACGATGAACAGCGGCATGAACAGCGTGTCGTTGTTGAGCAGCATGAAGATACGCTTCGCGAGAAACGAGACGCCCGTAAGCAGAAACGCCATGGCGCCCACGGGGCCCGATCCCAAAAGGTCGAACAGAAGGCCCAGGACAAACGCGAACACCGGGCCCGATTGATCGGGGCACGCGATGGACACGACGAGCACGTAGGCCATGATGAAGTTAGGTACCACACCGAAAAGCGCTATGTTGGGCGCGAGCACGACCTGGAGCAGCACGACGATGAGCGCGCCTGCGATGCGCGGGACGTAGGTGATGGGCTCGTTCATTACTGCGCGCCTCCTTCGCTCGACTTCGACGACTTCGACCGCGAGGACGTTGCGGCGGATCCATTCTCGGAGACGCTCGTGACGACGAGCACCTCCTCAAGCGATGTCGCGGCGTCGTTCGGCGAGACCACGATGCGGCGGCTCGCGTCGTTTTGCGCACCCTCGATCTTCACGACGGTGCCGATGAGCAGGCCGCGCGTGTAGCTTCCGCCCAAGCCGGACGTGAGCACCACGTCCCCCACCGAGACCTGCACGTCGGAGTCGACGTTTTCAAGGTAGAGCAGCCCGTCGAGCGAGCCTCTGACCACGCCCTCCGCGCGGCTCGATTGGATAAGCGCCGCGGCACCCGAGCGCGGATCGCACAGAAGGCGAACCGTGGAAGTGCCCGTCTGTGCGGAAACCACCTGGCCGATCACACCGTTCGGCCCCATGACGGTAAGGCCCGTCGATACGTCGTCGTCAGTGCCCACGTCGATCGTGACGGTCTGATTCCACGCGTCGGTGTTGCGCCCGATGATGCGCCCGCCGACGCCCTCGGCGCCCGAGCTTTCCTTCAGATTCAAAAGCCCGTGGAGACGCTCGACCTCCTGGCGGTATTCCTCGGTTTGGGCGACAAGCTCTCGAAGCTCGGCGTTCTGCTCGCGCAGCTCGGTGAGCGTCGCGTCGTCCGCCGAGGCGTCGACGGCGGCATCCTGCGCGTCGCGGATTCCCGAGGAAGCTTGCGATCCGACGAGCTTCAAGGGCGCCGCGATCGAGCTCACCGCGCCCTGGGCGGCATGCAGAGGGCCCGACTCGCCTTCGCGGGAATACACCGTCGCCATCACAAGCGATACCGCGAGCAGAACGATAAGGAGCACCCGTTTGGCAGGTGCTCCGTCGTTGTTTTGGAAGTTAAGCGACATAAAAGCTGCTCAGCACCTATTTCGAGCGCATGAGCGTCTGTTTGAGCGCCGTGGGCGTCTCGAGCACCTTAAGGCAGCCCGTAACCACGTTCGTGAGCGCCGTCTCGCTCACCCACACGGGAATCTCGAGCTTGTCGGACAGATAGCGGTCGAGACCCGAAAGAAGCCCGCCGCCACCCGTGAGCAGGATGCCGTTTTGGATGATGTCGCTGGCCAGGTCGGGGTTCGTCTTCTTGAACGTTTCCTTGATGTGGACGACCATCTCCTCGCATGGCGCTTGAAGCGCCTGGCGCACGTCTTCGGACTGAATGGTGACTTCCTTCGGCTGCTCGGTGAGCACGTCCTGGCCGGAGATGATCATGTCGCGCTCGCGCCCGTCCTCGAAGGGCAGGATGGAGCCGATCTTGATCTTGATGACCTCGGCCGTGCGCTCGCCGATCTTGATGCCGAGCAGATCGCGCAGGTGCATGGCGATAGTCTCGTCCATGCGGTTGCCCGCAAGGCGAAGGCTCGACGACGTGACGATGCCGCCCAAGGAGATGACGGCCACCTCGGTGGTGCCGCCGCCGATGTCGACGACCATGGAACCCGTCGGCTCGGTGACGGGCAGATCGGCGCCCATCGCCGCGGCCATCGGCTCCTCGATGAGGTACGCCTGACGCGCGCCCGCTTGGATGGCGGCTTCGAACACAGCGCGCTTCTCGACCGAGGTTGCGCCGCAGGGAATGCAGATGACGATGCGAGGCTTAGCCTGCCATGGGTACTTGCGGACCGCCGCCTTGTTGATGAACGCCGAGAGCATGGCCTCCGTCACGTCGTAGTCGGCGATGACGCCGTCCTTGAGCGGGTGCTCGGCGGAGAACGCCTCGGGCGTGTGGTTGATCATGTTCTTCGCTTCATGGCCGACGGCGAGCACGCGATGGGTGCTCTTCTCGATTGCCACGACCGAGGGCTCGTTGATGACGATGCCCTCGCCCGTCATCGCGACGAGCGTGTTCGCGGTTCCGAGGTCGATGGCCATGTCGGTGCCCATCTGGCCCGTAAGGTTCGAGAACCAATCCATAAACGACATAAAAGCAAACCCCTCGAGGTCATAGTTGTTTCAAGTAACGACTGATTTTATCACACGGCGTTTTGCGCGAATGAAAATCCACGAGGGGCACAAGGGAGAACGAAGCATGCGGCGCCCAGGCGATGCGTCCGGCGAAAAGGGGGGTTCGCGCAGAGCGCTTGGGCACCGCGCTCGCTAATGAACGCTGCAGGAGAGGCAGGGGTCGTAGGCTCGCACCAGCTCTTCCACCCGCAGACGGATATCGGCCTCGGCGGCGCCTTCCGCCACCATCTTCTCGGCGAGCGTGCGCATATCACCTTCAAGATTCGCGACGTTTTGCGCCGTGGGCGTGAGGATCGACGCATGCTTCACGCGGCCTTCCTCGTCGAGCTCCAGGTCATGGAAGAGCACGCCTCGCGGAGCCTCGGTGAACCCGGTCGCTCGCCCAGCGCGCACCTCGAAGGGCGCAGGCGAGCTCGAACCCGCAAAGCCGTTGTCGCCCTCGGCGAGCCTACGCGCGATGCGCGCGCAGCGATCGAGCGCATCGACAAGCTCGACGGCCTGCGCGACGTTGTTACGGAAGGGATTGCGCTCCGGTGGACGAAGCCCCGCCTTCGCAGCAGCCAGCCGCGCGCGCTGTCCGAGCTGGCCCCACGACGCGTTGATGCGCGCGAGCGATGCCGTCATGTACGGCTTTTGGGACATGCGCGAACGCGCGAAGAGCGCGCCGGAATGCGGCACGGCGTATTCCTCGACACGGGCTTCATGGTCGTCGGCGTCGAAGGTCTCCCCCGTGCTCACGAACCGCGCGCCACGCGAGGTGCACACCGGGTAGTAACCTTCCTGCACCATGGCGAGCATGTCGCCCGCCGTCTCGATGTCGGGAACGGCGAAGCTGTTGAACAAATCGACCGTCTGCTCGGCGAAGGGAAGCATCGCCTCCATCTTCTCGGCGAGCGCCAGGTACTCGTCGCGCGAGATCTCGTTCGTGAAGCCGCCCACGACCGCCGTGATCGGGTGGACGGAGCGCCCGCCCACCTTCGTGCAGAGCTCGTTGCCCAATGCTTTCAGGGCAAGCGCCTGGTTGAACAGCTCGGGCGCCTCGGTGGCCAGCGGGAACACGCTCGCGTGCCCCGTGAAGTCGGGCGCCGCGAACACGAACAGGTGCGTCGCGTGGTTCTGCAGGTACGACCCGTAGATCAAAAGCTCGCGCAGGGCATGCGTGCGGTCGCTCACCTCGACGCCGAAGACGCGCTCGATGGCCAGAAGGTCGGTGACCACATGGCTTGCCGAGCAGATGCCGCAGATGCGCGAGGCGATGTAGGGTATCTCGGAGAACGTGCGGCCGCGCACCATGCTCTCGAACAGGCGCGCCGGCTCCACGACGTTCATCTCGCAGGTTGCGACCGCGCCGTCCTCGATTGCGAGGTGGACGTTGCCGTGACCCTCGATACGCGCGATATGGTCAACGTTGATCGAACATCTCATCTTGCGTCTACTCCTCGCTCGTCGCGGAAAGCGCCGGGTTCACGTAGTTGAACATCTGAAGGGCCTCGTCGAAGGCTGTAACGCTCACGCCCGACTCTGCGCACACCGCCCGCGCGGCAGCCACGTTCGCATCGGGAGAAAGCCCCGCGCAGCCGTTGCAGGGACGGCCAAGCGACGTGCAGCGCGCACCGCACCCGCAGCGCGTGACGAGCCCCAAGCACAAGACGCCGCGGCCGAAAAAGCACCCGCGGTCGTTGTGCTTGCACTCGCCGCACAGCGTCGCCGTCTGCGGCAAGCGGTTCGAGCCGTAAATCGCGCGCTGCAGCACGTCGATGAAGGCGAACGTGTCGATCGGGCAGCAGAGCACCTCGAAATCCACGTCGATGTATGCCGAGATGGGCGCGGGGTCGATAAGCTCGCCGCACGCCTCGGGCGCGCCGGGCGCGCCGTAGACGGCGGCAGCGCCCGCAGCCACGTTGCCCGCAGCCATCCCGGGGATACCCGCCGTCGTGGCGCACGAACCCACGGCGATCACCTTGCCTGCCTTCTTGCGCACTTCCTTGAGCGTCTCGATGGCCCCGACGGTCGTCGCCGCGCCCTCGATCACCGCCACGTCGAATTCCTCGGGCATGGGATCGCTCGATGCCAGCTGCCAATAACGCAGGTCGACCTGGCCCAACACGTCGAGCAGGTAGGGCTCGGCGTTGGTGATCTGGAGCTGGCAGCCAAAGCAGCTCGCCAGGCCCACCACCACGACGCGCGGGGCAGCCGGGCACTCGCGCTCGAATTCTAGATTGCTCATGCTACATCGACCCCTGGATGTTCTTGGCTTCCCAGTAGTTGAACACGGGCCCGTCGATACAGCAGTACTGGTGCCCGATTTGGCAATGGCCGCATTTGCCCATGCCGCACTTCATATGGCGCTCGAAGCTCATGTAGATGTGGTCGTAGGAAATACCCTTCTTGCGCATTTCCTGCACGACGAACCGATACATCACCGGCGGGCCGCACACGGCGCCATATGTGTTGTCCGGGTTGATTTCGAGCCGCTCGAAGGGCTTCGTGACCAGGCCTTCCTCGCCGTCCCACGTCTCGTCGGCGTGGTCGACGGTAAGGTAGAGGTCGAAATCCCTGCGGTGGCGCCACATCTCGAACTGGTTGCGGAACATCACTTCCTGCGGCGTCTTGCTGCCGTAGATGATGGTAACTTTGCCGAAGTCGGAGCGCTCGTCGTGGATGTTGTTGATAAGGCTGCGAAGCGGCGCGATGCCCAGCCCGCCCGCCACGAGCAGGATGTCGTGCCCTCGCATCTGCTCGAAGGGAAAGCCACGCCCGAAAGGCCCACGGATACCCACGATGTCGCCACACTGCATCTTGTGGAGCGCCTCGGTGAAACGGCCTGCGCGGCGCACGCACAACTCGATGAAGCCGCTTTTCGAGGGCGAGGACGAGATAGAGATGGGCGCCTCGCCCACCCCGAAGATTGAAAGCTCGACGAACTGGCCGGGCTCATGGTGGAACGCGTTGCGGATGCACTCGTCGACCAGGCGGAACTCGAAGAGCTTCTCGGTCGCGGTGAGCTCGGTGATCGACGTGATGCGCGCCGGCCACGGGCGATAGGGGTTCGCGGCCATACGCTCGGCGCCGGTCATGGAGGAACCTGCGTCGTGGAAGGGATGCACCTCGATTGCGGAGGCTGCTACGTTACTCGGCATCGTCTGCTCCCTTTCGCTCGAAGAACTTCAGCACCTCGATGGGGTTGATGTTGGCCTTGCAGGCGCGCACGCAGCGCCCGCACCCCACGCACAGCATGCGATCGTGTGTGGCGAGAAAGCCGTTGAGCTTGTGATACATGCGATGGCGCACGCGGTTGCGCCCGTCGGGACGGAAGTTGTGCCCGCCTGCCACGACGGCGAACTGCGGGTTCGTGCAGCAATCCCACACGCGCTCGCGATGTCCGTGTTTGCCGTCGGGGGTGCGCACGTCGCGGATATCGAAACAGTAGCACGTCGGGCACGCCGAGGCGCACGCGGTGCACGACAGGCAGCGCCCGCCAAGTTCCTCCCAGAAGGGATCGGAATGGAAGGCGTCCATCAGCATGGCGACTTCCTGGATGTCGGGGATTTCCTTGTTGAAGGCCTCCTGACGACGGCGTGTGACGTGGCGGAATTCCGCTCGATCCTCGTCGGTTGCCTCACGGGGGGAGCACGCCGCTTCCAAGATGTTCGCGGCCTCGACGCTCGAAATGCTCACCAGGTACTTCCCGCCGATGTCCTGCAGGAACAAATCGTAGCCGAAACGCGCCTCGTCGCTTCCCCACAGATGGCAGAAGCAGGTGTCGGTCGGCATGCAGGAAATGCCCACGATAAGCGTGGCGTTGCGACGCGCCGTGTAGTACGGATCGGGGTACGGCCCGTCGCGAAACACCAGGTCAAGGCTATTGAGCGCATTGATATCGCATGCGTGCGCGCCGAACACGACGCGCCGTGGCACGGGTTCGGAATATTCCGTGACGTCGTTGGTCTGGGTGTCGAAGGTGAGAAGCGTCTCGCGCACCGGCAGAAAGAGCTTCTTTAACGGGGTGATGGTAGTCGTGTAATCGAGCGCGATTTCCTCGAACGACTCGACCGTCGAGTACGCATGACTCAAGCCGCGCTTGACGGGGGCGATCACCTCATAGGTTTCCAAGAAGGCCGACACAAGCGAGGGAAGCTCACCCGCATCGATAACTCGATAGAGCATACGCACGCATCCTTATCTCGTCTGGGATTACTTCGTGCTTGAACTCTATGCTACCCCGAAAGCGACACCCCACAAGCCACCTATCGACCAGTGGCGAATCTAGCGCGCTTCGGGGGAATCTGCGGCGGGCTCTATGGCGACGGGCTCCGCGACGGGCTCTGCACTCGAATCCTGCTGCGCTTCCGCGAACGTGCATGCGACGCGCCACGACCCCTTAGTCGTCCCTCGGTTCCCCATGCCGCTTACGCCCAGTCGGCAATTTGCCAAGTCGCTCTCCGAAACCGCGAACTGCGTTTCGAAAATCTGCAGGCGCGTGCCTTCCGCATCGGTGTAGAGATAGGAAAACGAGTCCCCGCTTCGCGCGAAGGATATGCCCGTCAACTGCGATTCCGCAAACACGCTGAGCATGCATTCACCGGAATCGCCCACGGGAATCGCCGCTTGCAGGTACAGCGCCCCATCGCGGTACGCGACGTTCGAAAGATATGCACCCTGGGCATCTGGCAGATCGACGTGAATGGCATTCGGCGCAAGCACGTCGCCCCGCGGCCGATGCTCGCTATCCCCGATGTTCGAGCTCGTCGTAAGCGCATTTTCCCACGAGAACCCGTTTGAGTCCTTCGCACCGAAGCCGTTGAGATCACCTTCTAAGGGACCGAACGTTCCCGCCGCATCGTCGCGCAAAACGGACGGGATGTCGACATCGATCGACTCGACGTAGAAGTTATATTGACCCGACGAGATGCTGTAGAAGTCGACGAGCGCACGCTTACCCGCAAAATCGCCCTCTATCGCAATCGCGTAGGATGCCTCGCCCAACGCGGCGTCGTAATCGCGCAGCGAAATCGTGGAGAACGGGCGGTTCGTGCCGATCTGCACAGAATAATGCCCGAAGTCAACCTTGTCGGAGATGCGCCCTTTGCCGTCCTCGTCCTTGAAGCGAACGACGATCGTCGAGGTGGCGCCGCTCACCTTCGACGATTCAACGGTAGCGGTAATTCCCTGGTCAGAGGCTGTTTCTGTCGCAGGCGAGCCATTCGCCCCTTGCGTTGCTTGCCCGAAAAGCGTCGAAATCTGCCCCCACATCGGAAAGGAAACCACGACGGCGAGAACGACGATGCCCACAACCGTGATGGCCCATCCGCTCGCTTTCGAAGGCTTCTCCTCAGCAGGCTGCGAAGACCCGTTTTGCTCGCGCGTTTCGAAAGACATGACGACCCCTTTCCTGAAAAGACAGAGAGACCGCCGGCGAAGAGCCCCGGGGCAGCTTTATTCTAACAGGCAGATGAAACACGCGGCAAGCCGTCTCCCGCACCCGAAGCGCGAACATGGTCACAACCTGGGAAAACAAAAAGCCGACAGGCCTTTGGGCGTGTCGGCTTTCGATGCGTCGCGAATGCGAGCTATCTGCAGTTGAGGCTGCGGCTTATGCGCCGAAGAACACCTTGATCTCGCGCTCGGCGGACTCGACGGAGTCGGAGCCGTGGATCACGTTCTCGTCGACGGTCAGGCCGAAGTCGCCGCGGATGGTGCCGGGGGCGGCATCGGCGCAGTTGGTGGCGCCCATGAGCTTGCGCATGGTGGCCACGGCGTTCTCGCCGGAAACGACCATCTTAACAACCGGGCCGGACGTGATGTAGGAGATGAGACCCTCGTAGAACGGCTTGCCCTTGTGCTCGCCGTAGTTCGCCTCCGCCTCTTCAAGCGTCACCATGCCGAGCTCCATGCGCTCGATGGTCAGGCCGACGCGCTCGATGCGGGAGATGATCTCGCCGATGTGACCGTTGCGCACACCGTCGGGCTTGATCATGTTGTAGGTCTTCTCGATTGCCATGCTTGTAACCTTTCTTGTTCGGTTCGTTTTATTCCCACGCGCCCAAAGCGCGCGAAATAGTTAGTTCTGGCTGGGGAAATACAGCTCGACGTTCGAAATCTTCCAACCGATGAGGTCGCGAACCATCGAAATCTTGTATTGCACTTCCCCGCCCTTTTCAGTGGCCGCCTTCACGTAGACGGTCGAGTTGCTCATCGACTTGTCCACGCCGAGCACCTGCGCCGACGAGTCGGCCACGACGGGCCCCGTGAGCGCATCGACGCTGTCGACGTCCTTCGAGAACAGCGCCTTGGAGTCGGACGGGTTCGCGAGCAGCTCCTTGGCGACGCTTTCCTGCGTCGGGAAGCCGTAGCCCTGCGTATAGGCGAACACAGCGGCGCCAAGCGCGAGGATGACCACGATGATGATGGCGACCACGATTTTGAGCCCGACGTTTCTGCGCTTGCGCTCCTGCTTGGCGATGCCGCGCGACCACTGCTCGAGCTCTTCGTCGCTCGCGGTGAAGAAGCGGTCGTCGTTGCCGTCGGCGTAGGCCTCGGGGTATCCGGGATAGCCTTCCTGGGGGCCCTCGTCGTAATAGTAAGGGTCCTGCGTATTCGCGTCGGCCGGGTAGCCCGCCTCATTGGCGTAAGCCGCCGTGCCGTCGGCGACGACGTCGAAGCCCGACATGTCGACGGGCGGGAGCACCTGCGTGGGCTGGGAAGATGTTCCCTGCGCCACGGCGCCCACCGCGCGCTGATAGTCAACGCTCGCGGAATCGGAGAGATAGTAGGTCTTGTCGGCGATGGCGGACTCGAAGGCGGTGACAGCCTTGGCCATGTCGCTGCACGCGACGTAAGCCTGACCCAGGTTTGCGTTGAGCTTGTTGTGCATCTCCTGCGACATGTCGAACTGGAACGCACTCTCGTACGACGCGACCGCATCGGCCGGGCGGTTGAGCGCCATAAAACAAACGCCTAGGTTGAGCAGCGCCTTCGTGGGGTCGGGATTGCCCTCGTCGAGCGCGGCCTCGCGGAAGGCGACGCCCGCCTCGGCGGTCTTTCCCACCTTCATGTAGGCGTTGCCCACACCGATGTAGGCCTTGTAGCGCGCGTCGTAGCCCTCGTCGGCCACGGCGCCCTCGAAGTAGCGCACCGCGTTCTCGTAGTCGTGCAGCGACGCGTACGCCATGCCGAGGTTGCAGTTCACCGCGCCCTTCATGGCGTAGTCGTCGTCGGCTAGGGCCTGCGTGTACGCCTGAATCGCCTCGTTGGCGTCCTTCAGCTTGACGAGACAGTTGCCAATCTGGTGGTACAACCGCCCCGCCTCGCCAGGTGCGAGCGGCGCTGCGCCGTCTTGCAGGCACTGCGTGAACGCCATGAGCGCGCCCCGGAAGTCCTTGGCGTCATAGAGCGATTGCGCTTTGTTGAAAAGCTCGTTGTTCATCTGGTTCCTTCAATCCGGGCAAACGCCGGGAAATCGGCCTATTCGTTGGCGTTCTCGATTTCAATCTTCTCGATCACATCGCCCACGCGGAGCTGACCGATGACGTCTTTTCCCTCGATGGTCTGGCCAAACACCGTGTAGCCGTCGTCGAGGAAGGGCTGTGCGCCCAGGCAGAAGTAGAACTGCGAGCCAGCGGAGTTGGGGTTTTGAGAGCGAGCCATGGCGAGCGTGCCGTCCTTGTGCTCGTTGTGCGGGTTGGTGGTGTACTCCTCGTGGATGGAGTAACCCGGGTTGCCGGTGCCGCAGCCGCGCGCGGAACCCTCGCGAACGACCTGCTCAGGCGTGAGGTCGCGCGTGGTCGGGCAGCCGCCCTGAATGACGAAGCCGGGAACGTAGCGATGGAACTTCAGCCCGTCGTAGAAGCCCTTCTGGGCGAGCTCGACGAAATTACCCACGTGAATCGGGGCATCCTCGCCGGTGAGCTGCACGCGGATCGTGCCCTTCGACGTGGTGAAAACGGCGATTTCCTTGCCGTTCGGCTTGTATTCGGGGGTGTACATCGCCATAAGGCGGCTCCTTTGCGTTCTTTTGACCCGCAGGGCGGACGGCCAGTCGCGCATGCGGGCGGATGATTGCATACGAACCTGTATTTTACCAGTATGCGGCGAGCATGATGCAAAAACCGCAATGTTCGCAAATGAAGACGAAGCGAACGCCGAACTGCGGCAACGAGAAGGCGAGCATGAAAAACGGGCTGGAAGAAATCTTCCAGCCCGCACGTTTCGAATGGTGCCCCCAACGAGAATCGAACTCGTGTCTCAGCCTTGAAAGGGCCGCGTCCTAACCTCTAGACTATGGGGACGAAGTCGCTTCCTTGCGAAAGCAGCCAGGATATTATCGCAAAGCTCCCGCACCTTGGCAAGAACTATTTTGCATTTTTTCGCGCGAAGATGCTCACGACCTCGACGTGGTAGGTTTGCGGGAACAAATCGACTGGCTGCGCGTAGAGCAGCTCGTAACCGTTGACCTCGAAGCGCGCCACATCACGCGCCCAGGTCGCGGGGTTGCAGCTCACGTACGCCACGCGCTCGGGGCGCGCCGCCGCGATGGATTCCACGACGCCGTCGGCCAAGCCCGCGCGCGGCGGGTCGACGACGAGTGCGTCGAGCTCGCCCAGCTCGGGAAGCTCGCGGGCCGCATCGCCGCCGATGATCTCGATGTCGACCCCGTTGGCGTCGGCGTTGCGGCGCAAATCGCGCACGGAGCTTCCCGCCGACTCGACGGCAATCACATCGGCGCCCGCCGCGGCGAGCGGGATGGAGAACGTGCCGCCGCCCGAGTACAAGTCGGCAATGAGCATCTCGTCAAGGCCGACAGGCCCCTCATCGCCCACTTCCCCACCGAGCCCGCGAATGACCTCGCCGATGAGCTTTTCTGCCTGAGCTGTGTTCACCTGGAAAAACGACGGCGCTGCCACGCGGAAGGTGAAACCGAGCAGCTTCTCCTCCCAAAAGCCCTTGCCGTCGAGCACCTCCACCCCCTTGATCTTGCGCGCGCGGCCTGGGTCGGCAAGCACGCGCACGATGCTCGTAGCCTTGAACGACCCCTTGAGGATGTTGGCCACATGCCCGCGCGGGAAGGCGGCAGGCATCGTCCAAAGCGCGACCTCGGTGCTGTGGGTGCGCACGCTATGCCGCACGCCGACGCGAAATATTCCCAGGTCGTCAGCGCCTTGCGCGAAGCGAAGCGCCCCGCGAAGCGCCTTGGGGGCGCGTTCTATCTGCTTGTAGGCCACCGGGCACGTGGCGCTTGCCACCACATCCGTGCAGCCCTCGTCGTGGAAACCCAGCTGGAAGGAGCCCGCCTCGTCGAAGGCAGCGCCGAGCTCGACCTTGTTGCGGTAGCCCCACTGGCGCTTGCCTCCCAAACACGGGCGCACGAGGGCGGCGGCGCGCTCGTCGCCGAACTTCGCCGTGCGCGAAAGCGCCGCAACGACGTTGTCGGTCTTCGCGACGAGCTGAGCCTCGTAGGCAAGATGCTGCCAAGGTGCCACGCCGCGAGCGGAAGGCTCCGCCCAGGTGGGGGCCACGCGGTCGGGCGAAGGGCTTTGCACCTCCACGATGCGAGCACGTGCGAAGGAGGGCTTCTCCTCGGTGACCTCGATGGAAAGCACGTCGCCGGGAGCGGCGCCTTCGACGAACACGGCCTTCCCGCTTTCGAGGTGCGCGACCGCCTCGGGGCCGAACCCCATGCGCTCGACTGTCACGATTTCTTCCATGCGCCCTGCCTGTTCTCTTTGATTCCCGTGATGTCTGTTTGCGATTCACCCATGATAGCGTATAATTTCTGGATTGTGCCCCTGTAGCTCAGGGGATAGAGCGTCTGCCTCCGGAGCAGAAAGCCACAGGTTCGAATCCTGCCAGGGGCACCAGTTGCGAAAGAAAACGCCAGGCCGCACGGTCTGGCGTTTCGTTTTTCACGACGGCCTCGGGCGCTTTGCGCACTCCCAAGCGCTCCCCGCAGGGCGCTCCTTGCGACCTTAAGATAGGCGCCCATGCTCGACCGAGTACGTGACATCGGCGATAGCTGCAGCGCTCGGGCGATGGCTAACGAGCAGCACCGTCTTCCCCGCCCGATTGTCGGCGAGCGCCCGCAGCACGGCGGCCTCGTTTAAGGCATCCAAGTTGCTCGTGGGCTCGTCGAGCAACACGAAGGGCGCGTCGTGCAAAAACACGCGCGCGAGCCCCAGTCGCTGGCGCTCGCCGCCCGAAAGCGCGTCGCCAAGTTCCCCCACCTGGGTATCGAGGCCCGCAGGAAGCCTACGGACGAAGTCGGCGATGGAAGCCTTCTCGCACGCGGCCATAATCTCCGCATCGCTCGCGCCCGGCTTCGCGAAGGCCAAATTGTCGCGCACGGTGCCCGCGAACAGATGCGTCTCCTGCGTCATGAAGCCTTCCACCTGGCGCAAGCTCGCGGTAGCCACGCGGCGGACGTCGTGTTCCGACACCTTGATGGCGCCGCTGTCGACGTCCCAGAAACGCATGAACAGCTTGAGCAGGGTCGACTTCCCCGATCCCGATCGCCCTGCGATGCGGACAACCTGACCTGGCTGAATGCTCAGCTCGACATCGGAGAGCACGCACGCGTCGCCGTAGGAGAAATCGACATGGCTCGCTGCGGCGCCATTGAACCCGTCGAGCGAGACGCCGTCTTCAATCCCTAGGGTCTGCGGGCTCTCGTCGAGCACGTCGAGCACGCGGGCGCCCGATGCGAGCGTCTGCTGCAGCGTCGAACCCAGGTTCGCCACGGCGATAACCGGGCCGAACGACGACATGAGCGCCGCGCACGCGATCGCCGCCGGGCCGAAGGCGATCGTCCCGCTGTTCGCCAGGTGCATCGCCGCGAGCAGCATGCCCATATCAAGAGCGAGCACCACCGCACCCGTCGCCGCCATGGCCACCGCCGTGCGATCCTTCAGACGGCCTTCCACCTTGGCGAGGCTGCCCATGCGGCAGGCAAGCTCGCGCGCGCGGTCGTCGGCGCGCCCGAACTGCAGCGTTTCGCGCAGGCCGCGCAGGCTGTCGAGCACGAACGCGTTCATGGAGCCGATGGCGTCGCGCACCTCACGCCCGCCCGTTCCGCTCGCCTTCGACGAAATCCACGGCACCGCAATGCCCACCACCGCGTAGGAGAAGGCAGCGTAGACGGCCAAAAGCGGCGAGAGCGTTGCCGTGAACGCCACCATGACGACCGACACGATAAGGGCGATCGCGGCGGGCGAAAGCGTGTGTGCATAGAACACCTCGAGAAGCTCGATATCACCCGTGAGCAGGGACACGAGATCGCCCTTGTCGCGGCCTTCGAGCTTGGCGGGCGCGAGCGTGCGCATCTTGCCGAACACCTTGTCGCGCACGAGCGCGAGGATTTTGAACGCCAGGTAGTGGTTGCACAGCTGCTCGCCGTAGCGAAGCGGCCCGCGGACCACACCGCACACGATCACGAGCGCGCACGCCATGCCCAGGGGGATAGCGCCCCACGAGCCCGCCGCGTCGAGCAGGCCGTACGCTGCGAACACGGTGAGGAAGATCGCCGCGAGGAAGCCGAGCACACCCAGCACGATGGCGAGCGCCATCACGGGAAGAAGCGGGCGCGTAAGCCCCACAAGCCGCACCATGATGGAGAAATTGGAACGGCGGCGCGGCACTGCGGCGCCCGGGGTCCCGCGGCGGGCGTCACCCGCAGGCCGCACTGGCTCGTCGGCTTCGCAAGGCGACTCCGGGACGCTCGCGCCTGGGGTCGGGGTTACACCCGAAGCGACACGCGAGGTCGCGACAGCGCCCGCACCCGAGCGAGCTTCCCCGCCTCCCTGCGCGAACGCTTCCAGTTGCAACTGGCTCTCCCACAGCCGCGCGTAGGCGCACCCGCGCGCAAGCAGCTGGGAATGCGTCCCATGTTCCACGAGTTTTCCCTGTTCAATAACGTAAATCTCATCGGCATGCTCAATGGTCGACAAACGATGCGAGATCATGATGACCGTGTGGCTGCCCGCAAGCTCGCGCGCGGCTGAGATGATAGCGGCCTCGCTTTCGGCATCGATGTTGCTCGTGGCCTCGTCGAAGATGTAGATGGGCGAATCGTGCAGCAGGGCCCGGGCGAACGCCAGGCGCTGGCGCTGGCCACCCGAAAGGTTCGCGCCCTCTGCCGCGATTTCCATGTCGAGCCCTCCCGATTCGCGCGCAAAGCCCGCCAACCGGCACTTCGCGAGGGCGTCCCACAGCTCGTCATCGCTCGCGTCGGGCTTGGCGAGCAGCAGGTTCTCTCGCAGCGTTCCCTTGAACACGTAGCTCGAGAACGGCACCGTGGTGACGGTCTTGCGCAGCGACTCGGCCGAGATATCGCGCAAATCGATTCCGCCGATGCTGACCTCGCCCGCATAACGCGCGTTCGCACCCGACAAAATGCCCGCGAGCGTCGACTTGCCCGAGCCGCTCTCGCCCGTCACGCCGATGAAGCTGCCGCGCGGCGCCGAGAAATCGACCCCTTCGAGCACCTGGCGCTTCCCGTCGTAGGAGTACCCGACGCCGCGGCATTCCACGCGCGCATCGCGCGAATCGACCTCGCGAGCGCCATCGACGGGCAGGGGCGCATCGAAGATCGTATACATCTTCTCCGCCGCAGCCATGCCGCCCATGGCCGTGTGGAAAAACGAGCCCAGCGTACGCATGGGGATGAAGAACTCGCTCGACAAAAACACGATGGAGAAGGCCGCCGCGAACGTCGCCGCGCCGCACGAGAACTGCCACAGCACGGCGATCATTCCCACCGCCGCGCCGCCGAACGCGAAGAGATCCATGACGGTGATCGAGTTCAGCTGCATCGTAAGCAGGCGCATCGTCGCCTTGCGGAAGCTCTCTGCCGCCCCGTTCATCTCCTCGTGCTTGCGCGCGTCAGCGGAATAGATCTTGAGGGTCGTGAGGCCCTGGATCGCTTCGAGGAACATGCTGCCCAGATCGGTGTAGCTGCCCCAATAGTTGCGCATGGTGCGGCGCGCGATCTTCTGCACGCAGACGATAGATGCGGGGATTAACGGCACGCACACAAGCAGCGCCACGGCAGCGGGAAGCGACAGGGGTGAAAGCGCCACGAAAAGCGTCAGAGGTGCGAGCAGGGCGTAGAAGAGCTGCGGCAGATATTGGCCGAAATAGCTCTCGAGCTGCTCGGTCCCCTCGACGCTCACCTGCACGGCGACAGCGGTCGCCACGGTCTCGCTGTAGGCGGGCCCGAGCGCTGCGAGTTTGTCGTAGACCTGCTGGCGAATGGAGCATTTCGCCTTCGAGGCCGCCCTCTGCCCCATGCGCTGCGCCGCCGTCTGGCATACCATGCGCACCACGATCGCCGCCGCCGATGCCCCGAGCACGCCGATCGCCATACCCGCGTCCGCCGCGCCCTCGAGCGTTGCCTGCAAGAACAGGCCGATCACCATGAACAGCGCGATGTTGCACGCAAGAGCCACCCACTGGAACGCCACGTCAGCGACGATGAACTTGACGGCGCCCGGCACCATCGAAAGCAAACGTTTATCGAACACGTCTTCCCCGTTTTCACTTGTATGAGTCTTGAAAGTTACATTCGGCTAATGGTAATCCAAGAGATACTTTTTGAGGAGAGAAAGACGGAAAGATTGCCCAGGCAATGCAAAACACCTCGTCGGAAAGCCGCGGTTTGCCTGCAATCACATATGGGGGTCGTCCGACGCCGCCGCCTGAAGCTGCGCGCGGCGAGAGCTCGCTTAGCGGGCGCGGTAGAACGCTGCCGCCACCTTATTCCGCAACTACGCGCGCGTGGTCTTGCCGCACTCGTGGTAGATGCGCGTGACCTCGAGCTCGTACTGCTTGCGCGCGCCCTTCACCACCGTGTCCAGGATGAGACCACAGGAAAACGACAGCATCCCCAAGAACACGAAAGCCACGGCCAAAAGCGCGCTCGGCATCTTCGGGACGAGCCCCGTATGCGCGAACTCCCAGATCACGGGCACGCCGAACACAAGGCCGAGCACGCACAGCAAAAGCCCCAGAAGCGAGAAGAGCGCGAGCGGGCGGTAATCCTTGAACAGCGAGAGAATCATCATGAGCACCTTCATGCCGTCGGAGAAGGTGTTGAGCTTGCTTTCGGAGCCTTCGGGGCGATCGCGATAATCGATAGGAACCTCAGCGATGCGCCAACGTTTGTCGACCGCATGGATCGAAAGCTCCGTCTCGATCTCGAACCCCGGCGAGAGCACCGGCATCGACTTCGCAAACACCTCGTTGTAGGCGCGATACCCCGTCATGACGTCGGAGAACTCGAATCCGTAGATCGCCTTGATGAGGAAGCGGACGAGATTGTTGCCGAAGCCGTGGAAGGCGCGGTCGTTTTCTTCGCCGTAGGTGCCGTTCGACAGGCGGTCGCCCACCACCATGTCGGCCTCGTCGTTCAAAAGCGGCGCCAAAAGCTCGGGCGCGGCCTCAGCCGGGTAGGTGTCGTCGCCATCGACCATAATGTAGTAGTCGGCGTCGATGTCGCGCATCATCTGACGCACGACGTTGCCCTTCCCCTGGCGGCGCTCGACGCGAACCTGCGCGCCGTGCTCGCGCGCGATGTCGCCCGTGCCGTCGGAGGAGTTGTTGTCGTAGACGTAGATTGTGGCGTCGGGCAAGACGCGCTTGAAGTCGTCGACCACCTTCGCGATGGTGAGCGCTTCGTTGTAGCAGGGTATGATGACGGCGACGGAGGGCTTCTCCGCGCGCTCGGCGGTGCTGTCGAAAGCCTTAGGGCTCATAGATGGGTGCTCCTTGCAGGGTCATGGCGCGCCAGGGCGCGTATTTCTAACTAGCCAATGCTACGAGAAGAAAACTCAACCGGAGATAACATCTCCGAAAAAACAGGGAATCAGAGGAGAGCGGCGAGCGGGCAGCTCGGTGTGATAGAGTTCACGCGGACAAAAATTCCCATGTGCGACGAAAAGAGCACCCGCCCACGCCGCGCCCGGGACGCGCCCTTTTCCCGGGCGCGCATTCGAAAGGCATGCTCAAACGTGAAGAAACTTATCGCACAGCTTATGAAATTCGGCGTCGTCGGCGTAATCGCATTCATCATCGACTACGGCCTGCTCGCGCTTTTGACGGAAGTTTTCGGCGTGAACTACCTGATAAGCGCCACGATTTCTTTCACCGCGTCCGTCATCTTCAACTACGTGGCATCCATGCGCTACGTGTTCACCCACAAAGAGGGGATGAGCCGCCGCCGCGAGTTCATCATCTTCGTGACTCTGTCGGTGATCGGCCTTATCATCAACAACCTCTGCATGTGGGCAGGCGTCGAGCTCGCGCATATCCACTACCTCATCACCAAGATCGGCGCCACGTTCATCGTCATGGTGTGGAACTTCGTCACGCGGAAGATCTTCCTCGACGGCGGAGACGCGCCCGCCGAAACGCCGAGCGAGAAATAGGCCGGCTCATATAGCATGAGAACCATGGAACTCACCGGTGAAATGAAGAATATAGCCGCAGGCGGCGCGCCCGAGCGCAAACCTGCCACTGCCCCCAATGACACCCCCGAGCGCGAGCCTGCCTGCACCACTCCCAACGATGCAACGCGCCCGACGGTCATCGTGATGCATGCCTCGGTCGGCTCGGGCCATCGCAGCGCGGCGAACGCCGTCGCGCAGGCGCTCGAGCTTCTGCGCGACGACCCCTCCCTTCGCGATGACGTCCCCTGCCCCGAAGACCTGAATGTCGAAGTGCTCGACGTGCTCGACTTCGGCCGCATGCGCATGAACGGCGACAAGATGGCGTCGATGTTCACCGGCCCGACGCGTCCCATCTACGACCTCACCTGGCGCTATACCTTGACGGGGCGCCTTCTGTGGGCAGGCGGCACCGCCTGGTCGCGCATCATGTTCCCCCGCTTCACCGAGCATGTGCGCAAGGTTTCGCCCCTCGCCATCGTCTGCACGCACATCACGGCCGCAAACGTCGCTGTCGGTGCGAGGATGATCACCGGGCAGTCCTTCCCCATCGTATGCGTCCCCACCGACTACGAGACGGAAGGCCTGTGGCCGCACCTTCACAGCGATTTGTTCTGCGTCGCGAACGAGTCGATGGCCGAGACCCTGCGCCCGCGCAAGGTCCCCGAGGAGCGCATCGCGATCACCGGGATTCCCGCCCGCCCCGCGTTTCGCCAGGAATACGACAAAGCCGCAGGTCGCGAGAAGTTCGGGCTGCCGCAGGACAAGCGCATCGCGCTCGCCCTCGCAGGCGCCTACCTTCCCACACCGTATGTGCGCTTTCGAGAGGCGCTCGACAAGATGCTTCCCTACCTGCACCGTTTCAAGAACACCCATCTTGTGATCGTGGCGGGCGCCGACGCGGAGTACGCTGCCCATCTGCGACGAGAATGCGACGAGCTGGGAATTCCGAACGCCACCGTGCTCGACTACGTGGAGGGCATGGCCGAGCTCATGGCCGCGAGCGATCTGGTGATCTGCAAGCCGGGCGGGCTCACCGTGACCGAATGTCTCTGCGCGAAGGCGCCCATGATCTTGCTTGGGCGGGCCTATGGCCAGGAGAACATCAACGTGCGCATGCTCACCTCGCTCGGCGCCGCCCTGCACGTGACGACCGCACGCGAGCTCGTCGGGGCGATGGGGCACATCGATGCGAACCCCGCAATCGTGGAGGCGATGCTCACGCAAGGCTCCTACCTGCGCCGGCCCGACGCCGCGCTCGACATTGCGCGAAGGTCGCTGCGCTTGGCCGCCGCCGAGCCGTGCGCCGACGCCCACATGCGCAAAAAGCGCTTCCTTCACCTTTACTGGGGGCACACCCCCGCACATATCCGTTAACGCATTCGGCTTCGCGCCGAGATGGAAAGGAACAACTGAAAAATTATGGCTTCATTCGACGATCTGGGGCTTAGCCTCAAGGCGCTTACCGCCGTGAAAACATTAGGCTACGAAGAGCCTACGCCCGTGCAGGAACGCGCCATCCCGCTTGCCCTCGAAGGGCGCGACATCATCGCCGCCGCAAAGACGGGCACGGGCAAAACCGCGGCCTTCTCGCTGCCCTCGATGGACAAGCTCGGGCACGCAAAGGGCGAGCGCGGGCCGCTCATGCTCGTCGTCACCCCGACGCGCGAGCTCGCCGCGCAGATCGCGGAGGTGTGCGAGACGGTGGCGCAATCGACCCACCATCGCGTGCTCTCCGTAGTGGGCGGCGTGTCGTACAACCCGCAGATCAGCGCGCTCAAACGCGGGACCGACGTGCTCATCGCCACGCCGGGGCGCCTCATCGACCTCATGGAGCAGAAGGCCGCGCATCTCGGACACGTGGAGGTGCTCGTGCTCGACGAGGCCGACCGCATGCTCGACATGGGCTTTCTGCCCTCGGTGAAAAAGATCGTCGCCGCCACGCCGAAATCCCGCCAAACGCTTCTGTTCTCCGCCACCATCGACCGCTCGATCGAGAAGGTAGCAGGCGCGTTTCTGCGCGACCCCGAAGTGGTGGAAATCGCACACAAGGGCGAGACCGCGGACACGGTCGACCAGTTCATCGTGCGCGTGCCGCAGGTGCTTAAAGCCGACCTTCTGCGCGCGACGATCGCCTCGTGGGGGCACGAGCGCGTGATCGTGTTCGCCCGCACGCGCAGCCGCGCCGACGCGACGTGCCGCCGCCTGAAGCGCGCCGGGTACTCCGTCGAGGCCATCCATTCGAGCCGCACGCAGAACCAGCGCCGCCGCGCGCTCGAGAACTTCGCCGCCGGCACGACCGACATCCTGGTGGCAACCGATGTGCTCGCCCGCGGCATCGATGTCGACGAGGTGAACTACGTCGTGAACTACGATTTGCCCACGCAGGCGGAAGACTACGTACATCGCATCGGGCGCACGGGGCGCGCCGGCGCGCGAGGGCGCGCGATCTCGTTCGTCACGCCCGAAACGCAAGACGCGCTCGCCGACATCGAGAAGTTCACGAAGCGCGAGATTCCCGAGGTGCGCATCGAGGGTTTCGACGAGGAGGCATGCGCCGTGGCCGCCGCCGAGCGTGCCACGAAGGCCGCAGCGAAGCGCGACCCCGACATCGCCGAGGCAAAGCGCGAGATGAACAAGCGCGAGAAGAAAAAGAAGAAGGCGCAGGCCCGCGCTGCCGAGGAGCGCGAGGAAGCCCGCGAGGGGAAGGGCGCACGCAAGGGAGGCAAATCCGCAGGTAAAGGCGGCAAGCAAGGATCGAAGGCGCACAACACCGCCAAGAAGACGCCGAATGCGAGCGGTGAGCGCACCCGCAAGAGCTCTCCTGCGGCGGGCAAGCCCGCCAAGCAGAAGGCGCAGGGCGCAAGCGACGTGGCGCACGCTCGCAGAGGAGGCGCGCCGAAAGGCGACTTCCGCCCCGGCCGCGCACATCGCGCCGAAGTTGCCCGCCAGCATAAAAAGCGCCGCTAGCACGCAGAGATCTTTGGGCCGCCTACGCGCTCCAAAGATAGCCGACGCCGCGGACCGTCTCCAGGCGCTGCGAAAGTTCGGGTCCTAACTTCGCACGCACGCGCCTCACGTGAACGTCGACCGTGCGGCTGCCGCCGTAGTAGTCGAAGCCCCATACACGGCGCAGCAGCGCGTCACGCGAGTACGTGCGACCCGGATGCGTCACCAGAAACGCGAGCAGCGCGTATTCCAAGTACGTGAAGTCGAGCGGCTCGCCGTTCACCTTCACCTGGTAAGTTGCAAGGTTGATCGTCATGTTGTCGACCGAAATATAGTCCGACGTAGAGCTCTCGTTGCCCGGCCACAGAAGCTGGCGGATGCGAGCGGCGCATTCCTCGGCCGAAGCGCCGTGAACCACGAAGTCCGCCTTGATTCGCACGGGCAGGCGGAAATCGGACAGCTGCGTCTCGTTCACGATGACGAGCATCGACGTGGACCCATCTTCCACAAGGAGTGCCTCGGCCTGTGAAACCGCGTCGAGCGCGTCCCCACGCGCCTCGTAAATCACCAAATCATGCGAGGGATGCTGCGCGAGCAGCTTCTTGAACTGAGCAGACGATCCCGCCACCACGTCGACGTCGAGCCCCGAGAGCACAGACTGGAACTTATGGGCGTTATCGAGGCTATCGGCGATGAAAAGAACCGTCTTCCTTTGCATCATGGCTCAACCTTTCCCGCACTCGGCGCGCGCATGTTAGAGGACCTCGAGGTAGCGATTGCGTTCCCATTCGGAAACGGTGCCCTGGTATTCATTCCACTCGGCGCGTTTGGCCTCCACCAGATACGAATGGATGTGCTCGCCGAGCGTGCGCTTCATGAGATCGGACTCGGCGAAGAGCTCCACCGCCTCGCCTAAACTCTCGGGAAGCGTCTGCACGCCCTGTTTGCGCAGGTCCTGGCGCGAAAGGGCGAACAGGTCGAGCCCTTCGGTCGGGTCTTGCAGGGGAAGTTCCTCCTCGATGCCGGCAAGGCCCGCGGCCAGCATGCAGGCGAACGCGAGATACGGGTTCGCCGCCGGGTCGGGGCTGCGCAGCTCCACGCGGCACGCCACCTCGCGGTTGGGGCGATACGCCGGAATGCGCACGAGCGTCGAGCGGTTGCGCGCGCCCCAGGAAATGTAGGTGGGCGCTTCCCCGCCGGACACGAGACGCTTGTAGGAGTTCACGTACTGATTGGTGATGCAGCAGAACTCGGGCGCATACTTCAAGAGGCCGGCGATGTAGTGTTTCGCCAGGTCGGAAAGGTTATATCCCAAAGGATCGCTCGGGTCGAAGAAGGCGTTGTTGCCATCGAGGTCGAACAGGCTCTGGTGCACGTGCATGCCCGATCCGGGCGCGTCGACCATGGGCTTCGGCATGAACGACGCGTAGACGCCGTGCTTCATCGCGATTTCCTTCACGACCAGCTTGTAGGTCATCACGGCGTCGGCCATGGAGAGCGCATCGGTGAAGCGCAGGTCTATCTCATGCTGCGAGGGGCCGTTCTCGTGGTGGGAATATTCCACCGGGATGCCCATCTTCTCGAGCGTGAGCACCGTGTCGCGGCGCAGGTCGGAAGCGTAGTCGAGGCTCGTCAGGTCGAAGTAGCCGCCGTGGTCGAGCACCTCTGTGCCGTGCTGGTCCTTAAAGTAGAAGAACTCAAGCTCGGGCCCGACGTTGAACACGTAGCCCATATCGAGCGCGCGCTGCACCTCGCGGGCGAGCACCTGGCGCGGATCACCCTCAAACGGCTTGCCATCGGGCGTGCGGACATCGCAGAACATGCGTCCCACGGCGTTGCTCTCCGGGCGCCACGGAAGCACCTGGAAGGTCGACGCGTCGGGGAAGGCGAGCATGTCGCTTTCGCGCGTGCGGCAGAAGCCCTCGACGCAGCTGCCGTCGAAGCCCATGCCATCCTCGAAGGCGTTTTCCAGCTCGCTCGGGATGACGGCGAACGACTTCATGTTGCCGAGCACGTCGGTGAACCAGAAGCGGACGAAGTGAACGTCGCGGCCCTTGATGGTTTTGAGCACGAAATCTTGTTCCGGATTCGATGACATGGCATATGCTCCTTGGCTCTCAATCGTTTTCGCGGTGTGCCCCGCACCGCGCTCGCGCGCCCGCCCCCGCTGGCGCGCGTTCACAATACCTTCCTATTATATCGGGCCTTGTTTCGAAGGGGTTAACGATTCCTGGGAGCACGACCAGAGCATGGTTTGCGCGTGGCGGCGTTATACCGTATTTCGATAACCAGGCATGAGTTTTTCGAACTACCGCATACCGCCGCCGCGCGATAGTATGAGAGCATGCAAAGTTAAGCGGGGCCGCCCCGACGAAAGCGGCCCCCGGAGAAAGGACACATTCCATGGCAATCAACCTCAAGAAGAAGAAAGCGGCGCTCGTCGCAACGCTCGCCCTCGGCGCGGTGCTCGCGTTCGGCCTGGCAGGCTGCGGCGCGCAGGGCGCAAGCTCCGACAAGGCGGCAAGCTCCGACGACAAGACCATCACGGTCGCGGCAACCCCCTCCCCGCATGCGGAGATCTTAAACGACGCCGTGAAGCCGCTGCTCGAGAAGGAAGGCTACACCCTCGAGGTGAAGGAGTTCACCGACTACGTGCAGCCCAACACGGTGACCGAGGAAGGCGAGGTCGACGCCAACTACTTCCAGCACATCACCTACCTCAACAACTTCAACGAGGAGAAGGGCACGCATCTCGTGAGCGTCGCCGACGTCCACTACGAGCCGTTCGGCCTGTACCCGGGCAAGACCAAGAGCCTCGACGCCCTGGCTGACGGCGCGACCGTCGCCGTTCCCAACGACGCCACCAACGAGGCGCGTGCGCTGCTGCTGCTCCAGGATGCCGGCCTCATTACGCTGAAGGACGACGCTGGCATCAACGCCACCACCAACGACATCGTCTCCAACCCGAAGAACCTCCAGCTCAAGGAAGTCGAGGCTGCAACGGTTCCCAACATCGTCGCCGATGTCGACATCGCCTGCATCAACGGCAACTACGCCATTCCCGCGGGCTTCAAGACCACCGACGCGCTCGCAACCGAGTCCGCCACCTCGCTCGCCGCTGAAGCTTATGCGAATGTCCTCGTCGTGAAGGATGGCAACCAGGATTCTGATAAAATCAAGGCTCTTGTGAAAGCACTCACGTCTGACGAGGTTCGCACCTACATCAACGACACCTACGCCGGCGCTGTCGTCCCCGTGTTCTAAGGGACGCCCACAAAGGAGTTAGAAAGCGAATGATAGAGCTAGACCACTTGGAAAAGGTCTACCTCGCTCGCGAAGGCTCACATCGTGCCCTGCATGATGTGAGCCTTACCATTGGCGAGGGGGAGATCTTCGGCATCATCGGCCAGTCGGGCGCAGGCAAGTCCACGCTCGTGCGCTGCATCAACCTGCTCGAGCGTCCCACGTCGGGGCGCATTCTCATCGATGGTGTCGATGTGACGAACTACCAGGGCCGTGACCTGCGGCGTCTGCGCGAGGGAATCGGCATGATCTTCCAGAGCTTCAGCCTGTTCCAGCAGCGCACCGTGCTCGACAACGTGATGTTCCCGCTCACCATTCGCGGCGAGAAGAAGGATGCCGCCAAGAAGCGCGCCCTTGAGCTGCTCGAAGTGGTCGAGCTCGCCGACAAGGCGCAGCGCTATCCGAGCGAGCTTTCCGGCGGCCAGCAGCAGCGCGTGGCGATTGCGCGCGCCCTCGCGAACAACCCGCGCATCATGCTCTGCGACGAAGCCACGAGCGCGCTCGACACGCGCACGACGGTGTCGGTTTTGAACCTGCTCGCGAAGATTAATAAGGAGCTCGGCGTGACGCTCGTGGTGATCACCCACTCCCTCGCCGTGGCGCGCCACATCTGCGACCGCGTCGCCGTGATCGACGAGGGCGTCATCGTGGAGGAAGGCCCAACACGCCAAGTGCTCGAGAACCCGCAAAGCGAGGCAGCCCGCGAGCTCGTCTCCTTCGACAGCCTGGAGGTGAAGTAGGCCATGTTCGATTTCTCCGCCTTTTTCGCCCAGTACGGCAACTTGTTTTTGCAGGGCACCATCGACACGCTCGTCATGACGTGCGTGGCCACCATCTTGGCGTACGTCATCGGTATCCCCCTTGGCATCCTTTTGGTGGTGACCAGCCCGAACGGGTTGCGCCCTAACCGCGTCGTCTCGACCATCGTCGGGTGGATCGTCAACATCGGCCGTTCGGTGCCTTTCATTATCCTGCTCGTCGCGCTCATCCCGTTCACGCGCTTCATCGTGGGAACCTCGCTCGGCGTGCCGGGAGCCGTCGTGCCCCTCGTGGTGACGGCCGCGCCCTTCGCCGCGCGCATGGTCGAGCAGAGCCTTGAGGAGACCGACAGCGGGCTTGTCGAGGCAGCTCAGAGCTTCGGCGCTTCCACCTGGCAAATCGTGTGGAAGGTGTATTTGAAAGAGACGCTGCCCTCGCTCGTGCGCGGCGCGGCCATCACGTTCGTCACGCTGTTCGGGTATTCCGCCATGGCAGGCACCGTGGGCGCCGGCGGCTTGGGCGATATCGCCATCCGCTACGGCTACCAGCGCTTCCAGACCGACGTCATGATCTTCGCCGTGCTTTTGTGCGTCGTGCTCGTCATCGTGTTCCAGGCGATCGGCGACGTGACCGCGCGCAAGATCGACAAGCGCCGCAGGTAGATTGCGCCCCGCAACATCAAAAGAAGCCGCTTCCCTCGGGAGGCGGTTTCTTTGTTTATGGGAATGTAGCTGGGCTTAATCCTCTTTCGGGGCAGTCTTGCCCGATTATCACGATGCTCACCTGGTGGAACCTTGAGCGATTGCCTTAGATTAGCACTCCTTGGCCGGGGCCGAGCTGGAGGCCTCCTCGGCTGGCGAGTCGTTCGCTTCCTTCACGTCCCCATCTTCGGGCTCCACATAGACGCCGTCCTGCTTGAAGATGACGTAGAACGTGCGGAAGAACACCTTCAC
>ERZ1034901.484-NODE-484-length-31397-cov-10.832716_pt1 | contig 31397 bp, 22 predicted proteins | sample MGYA00520628_ERZ1034901 | MGnify/ENA primary metagenome ERZ1034901 (study PRJEB33766, sample SAMN09781783) | gut metagenome | biome: gut microbiome | host: Homo sapiens | place: Madagascar | study: EMG produced TPA metagenomics assembly of the PRJNA485056 data... | reverse complement strand
GATAAAACTATACAGGGCTGAGCTTCAATAAATATTTGTAATCGTCAGCCCTGGGCTCGTCTCCAGCTTATCTTCCTTGCCAAGACTTTCGCTGGTACATTCGAAGATTTTCTCTATCTCACAAATGCCTAGCTGCAGCGGCGTCGCTGTCATGAGGAGAGTATTTTTCACGCGCGGCTGCCAATACTTGCTATAGATTTCGGCGCCGTTCTTCCCATTTGCCCAATTGTGAACTTCATCAATAATTGCAAAGCGCAAAGGCTTTGGAGAAGTCGGGAGCCTTCTGTCTAATTCCTCTTTGGTTTGAGCTTCCTCCTTCCTCAGGTCACGGTTGTAAATCACATAAATGACGCGTCTGCAGCGCTTCCGATTCCACAGCTCCTCGGACGGATCCAGCTCCTGATCCCAGATGCCCTCCTCGAGCGCCGTCTTTTCATTCAGGGGGTTGAAACCTTGCTCAGCATTCCTGATGCGCCTGAGCCAGGGCAGCACCGCAGCCGCAAAAATAACGAGCGCCAGAGCGGATTCACTATTCAAATCATGAATCTCTTCACCAGTCTCCTTGTTTTTCGTAAAGAAACCCCAAAGCAGCTTAGACAAATAGCGGCCCCGTGGTTTTGGTGTCTCCAAAATCTTCTTCACCAAATCTTTCTTCAGCGGAACCCAGCGCCAATCTTTCTTCTTCGTCATAGATCGCAAACGCTGCAAAAGTGAAGGCAGCTGCATGACCTCTAAGTCAGAAATATAGAGCGGCATTGCGTTCAGAAGCCGTGCTTCCGGTTCCGACAGCGTACTTTCGGATTGATCAAGCCATTTGATGATTTTCTTAATATTTTCACCACCATGATTCTTCAGATCTCTTTCACGTGAAAAGACTGAGAGAACATGCCTCAGGAAAACTCTGGCAGCCAGAACATCGTTCTCTGCATCTTTTGAGAGCGTGGAATCATCAACCATCCCGCTCTTGGCTATGGCGGTCATCAGTTTTTTGAGATGCGAAATCATCTTCTCGCTCTCGGCCATCGTCTTGCCGGCATCCCGCTTACAACTCTTGCTGAAAAACCTGAAAAAAACTTTTCCGCTTCCCTTCCCCTTATAGTTCTTTTGTGCCTCCAGACGCGACAGCAGCTCCTTGCTGCTGCCGACCGTTTCTATAGCAAATTCATCTCCATTTTTCACGTAGCTGCGCCGGAAAGTCTCAAGCTCATGCACCCATTTCCCGACGAGCATCCGCGTCGGCGCAACAATCAAACCCAGGGATTTGCCGTCATCACGGTAATGAAGTGAGTCATCTCTGTTGAGAAGTGAGAAAAGCGTAATCATCCCAACCCAAGTCTTCCCAAGCCCGACGTCGTCTCCGAGCAGATAGGTCTGCGACCGTCGATTTTTGCGGCTTTTGAATACCTGTTCTCTTAGAAACTCCGCTTCCTTGTACTGAAGCGCATAAGCCTCACGGAAAGCTCCGGAAGAAGAATCGTTTTGCGTCGCAAATACGCTCTCGCGACGCACTCCGTCTTTATCAAAAACCGGGTCGTCACCAGTTCCGAAGGCATTAGCATCAGCGCCCATGATTTTTGCTTCCATCTGAATTCGTCAATCCGCTCTGCGTTGTCTCTGCCGCAACAGCTTCTACAAGCCTTTCGTAAGCCTCCACGATCACCTGCAGAGTTGATTTCTGAGAATCCTCTTTTTTGGGAAACACCGGCAGAGCCGCGTCAAAAATACCATGCAGCTCCTTCACGGCATCGCGCCATGGCTGGGCTGCATCGGGAAAGCTGCCGGAGAGCTCCTTCTCTACGCGCGCCGCGAGCATCAGACACTCCCCTGCATAGAAGAGCTTCTCATCAACCGATTCCGTACGCTTTGTCCAGAGAGAAGCGGCAAGCGTAAACGCATGGGCCAGATCCGATCGACCGGCAGCAGCCTCATAATTGCCGTCATTTCCGGCAAGAGCAACCTCAAACCGCCCCAGGCTTTTGATCCAGCTCTGCATCTGAATCTCGGCATTCTCATCACGCCGCTCCCGAGCGTCAGACGAGCCATCCCCGACATCCGTTTTTCCGCAAATCTCTTCGCTCGACTCAAACCGGAGTGCCGCTTCGGCCTCTTGTTTTTGCGGATATCTCGTTTGCCCGCCAGCCGCCTGATCGGCGAGATAGGCAAACCAGTTCTCCGGCATCACGGCGCAGATAAGCTCCGCGCTGGCACACAAGCCTGCGGCAACATTGAAAGGCACCAGCACTTTTGCGCCGTCTTCAGGTTCCGAAGCGCTCCATTGAAGCGAGCGACTTGCGGCAAGTCTGGAGCGGAGATCGAGGCCGGACAAGGTCTTAGAAACCCAGACCGACCTGCCTTCATCCCTCGAAATCGGCGATACATCCAGACCTTGCCAGTCGAACTCGCCCTTCTGATCACTGGAATCCGCCTCATACGAATAAACGAAATGGCCGCAAAGGTCATCCGCACAGTTTGTCTCCGCATCATGCTCGAGCCAGACGTTCTTGAGACCCTGAGGAAAGAGGCAGGACGCATCCTCAATTTCCTCCGACGGATCTTCCGGCATGGCGCCATCACGCTTCATGGGCGAAGAATCGCCAATACCCGGCTGAACGCCGAGAAGCGATCCGACCCACGCCCGGCATTCTTCAGGCGCCGACATGCTGTTCGGGAAAACGACTCGCCCGAGCAGGCCCAGCTCTTTGTTTCTTCCGAGCCATGCCTTAGCGGTGAAGTTTGCGCTCCCGATGTAAAGAAGCCCTTCACCCGTCTTAGTCAGGAGCATCAGCACCTTGGCGTGAAGCGGACGCTCGGCGCCGCCGAGCTTCTTTTCGTCAGTCTCCCTCCAACGCGCAGCCAGGAGTCGGGCTTCCTCTTCTTCAATCTTTTCCGGAATCTTGTAGCGGAAAAAGGAGATCTCCTTCTGCTCGCAGTCGAACACGGATGCATTCCAATTACCGGTCTCAATCGATGAAAAAAAGTGACAGGTTTTGAGCCCCCGGAAAGCACCCCGAACCTCCGGGAAGATCTTTTGGCTCTGAGACGAAGAAGGCTTGTCGAAAAAAGGCGTGACGACAATCAGGGTTTCGAATGCGTCAGCCTCGAACCCGAATTCCTTTGCGGCGCGAAGAAGCGCATGCAGTCCCTTTCCTTCTCCCTGCTCGTCAGCGTAGCCTGACGAGATGAGCTTCAAAGAGCATGCTGGATTTTCATCCTTCGGGGGCAATCCGGTTAAGACCTTATTGAGGTCCGCAACATAGGACTTCAGCCCGAAGCTGCCCGGATACCGTCTCTCGTAATTCTCAAGCAAAAATGTCTTCCAGTCCTCGAAAACCGATCGAACGGCCGGATTTTCCTTTGAAAGCTCAAGCTTCACCAGCAGCTCGCGGTTTCTATAGAGCCCGGCCTCGGTGAAATTGAAGCTTCCGAGCGCAAGAACGGACGAACCGTCCTTGAGATTGAAGGCATAAGCCTTTGCATGGTGACAGGCAAAGCCTTTCGGGTCCCAGAAGTTCAACTCAAATCCCGCAGGGAGCTGCGTTGATGCTGAAGGAGATGACGGGTCGAAAAAGAGCACGCCCGGAATTCCCGTACGGAAGCAGAACGCCTCCTCCTCCTCCCCGCCCTCGACTTCCAGTGTTCCCTTCCTGGCAAACTGAGCCGCCAGCCTGCCGTCGAAGTTGTACGAGAGAATGAGCGAGCTCTCGATTCCACGAGGTTCGATCTTTGAAAGGATGCCGGCCAGAGACTCGAACTGAGTATCAATTTTCATCAGTTGTTGTCCTTTTGGTGTTCGTCCCGCCCGTTATCCTTCTCGAGGCCGATCCATCTTGCCAGCTTGCTCCAGTGCCAATCCAGAGAGGTATTTTGTCTCCAGATCGGAGTGCACTTGAAAATGTCAAAGTCCAGTCCGGAGACGGCTTCAGGATTGCTATGGATCTTATCAAAGAGCTCCTTGAATCGTGCGACTGCGTTGTTTGAACGCGGATCGCCCTGCGAGCCGGATTTGCCTGCAAGCGCCAGCCTTCCGGAGGGCATTCGAACGATAAGCGCCTCCTCGCCTTTGGAAAACCAATGCCGCTTCAGGACGGCCTCCAGAAGGGCCTTGTTCTTCGCGTCGTCCGTCGCGCTCTCCGGCAGGTTGTCGAGCTGAAGGGCTTGCCGGAGACTTTGCAGAGACGCCGTCTGGGACGACAGCGTCGGATAGAGGCAGGCGAGGAACTGTTTCCGCAGAGGCGTCAGCCACGGCGAGAATTGCTCAACGACTTCATCTGTTGAAAAGTCTGACCCGGAAGCGTTCGAGAGAATCATGGCGGCGAGCAGAAAATCCGCAAGTCTTGTGATGAATTCCACTTGCCGGCATTCCTGAAATATGAGCTCCATTTCACGCCATCCGCCTTCTTCATGACGTCCGAATTTTTTAGCCCACCACCGAAGGAGTTCTCCTTCAGAAAGACTCTCTCCTTCAGGAAGTTTGAATTCGCTCCGCACACGCTCCAGCTCGGCTTTAAAAGCTTGAGGGGATGAAGACAGCCGCTCCTCCAGACTCAGCCAGAGCGCTGAGAAAAAAGGACTATTTTGACGAGCAGCAGCGTCATCAAACCACGGCTTCCATCGTCTGAATGCTGAGGCTGCACCAGGCCATATATCCGGCCCTGCTTTGAGATTTTTGAGGGATTTTGCGCCAATCTTTTCATCGCGGAGCCAGATTTTAAGCTTGCGAACAAAACTATCTAGCAAGCTGCGCTGATCGTCTTCTTCGCTAACGAAGGACAACTCAACCTCAGGGAAGCTGCCTCGTTTTGTCCTAACAATGCCACAGCCTGCCAGACAGGATTGGTAATGCGCAGTGATCCCGTAGCCGAGAGTTCCCCAGATAGATCGGTCTGTTGCCGCCGGCAGCGGCAGACTACCCGTCTTTTTCCAGCGATTCCAATAGGCCCGAAAACGCTCCTGGTTGAGGACGCCTGCGAGCAGCTGTTCCTCTTCCGTTTCGTTGCAGCCTGCACTTTCAAGAACGGCCACGGCCCAGAAAAGCTCCACCGCCCGGTAGAGTCGGTTGGGAAGCATCCATTTCTGCTTGATGTCCTTCTCCTCCCGAAGCTTACTGATTGCAGACAAAAAGAACGCCGCGCGTTCTGCGTTGACACGACTGGGCGTCAATACGGTGAACATTGGGAACATTCTGTGCTGCAGGGCGCGCTTCACGCCCCTCCAGCCAAGAAGGTCGGCAGTAACCGACCTTGGGGGCGGCGCATAAGGCGTGGCGAACAAAAGGCTTTGAATGTCTGCACTGATCATGAGGCAACGGGTTGAGTCGGAATAAGAACGAAGTATCCGAAGATTATGGCCCGAATGCGCGATTCGATCGAGTTGCTCCGCCAAACCGCTGCTGGCGTGAGCTTATTCAGATAGGAGAAGCCGGGCTCTGCGGCATCGCCAGCACCATCAGAGTCTCTGAAGAGAACGGTGTGAACCTCTGAATCCGGTCAATGTGATCGCCCTTTGCCGCTGCAGGCATGAAAAAAGCGCACCGGAGGCAGAACCCGATGCGCTTCGCGAAGCGGCCCCGGCCGTATGCCCGGTCGGGATCCGCTCACAGCTCAAAAAGCCGCTTGAATTACTTGGCAGCGTGGATCTGAGCAAGTTCCTTGTCGAAGACCAGAAGCCCATGACCGTCCTTGCCGATGAGCTGAAGCTTTTCGAGGATGGTCCTGAAGAGCTTCTCTTCCTCATGCTGCTCGGAGACGAACCACTGCAGGAAGGTGAAGGACGAGAAGTCCTTTTCTTCGAGGGCGGCGCCCACGAGTTCGTTGATCGACTTCGAAATGAAGAGTTCATGGTCAAGCGTCTTCTTGAAGACGTCCTCGAGCGACTTGAAGTCGTGCTGCGGGGCTTCAAGGGCCGTTATCACCGGCATGGCGCCCGTGTCGCAGAGGTAGTTGAAGAGACGCTGCTTGTGTTCGAGCTCTTCCTTGGCATGCGCATAGAGGAAGCTCGAGGCGCCTTCAAAGGACTTCGCGCTCGCCCACGCCGCCATCTGCTGATAAAGGAGCGCAGAAAAGAGCTCGAGGTTCATTTGTTCATTGATCTTCTTAGCCAGCTTGGCAGAGAGCATTTTTAATTCTCCATAGAAAGGGGTCTCTAGCGTTAACCTCTAAGGGTTAATCGCTATTTCTTAATGACTGTGATTCTATTCCCGGACTCGGTAAGCGCCTCGCTTCCCTATTGATCCAAGGCACAAGAAAGACGTTTTCTATCGGTCATCCTCTTTCAGAAACGCAAAACGCCTCCGGGCGCCGATCAGGACGCTTTGCGGAGGCGTTTGGCTGCGGACAGCTGCGAAGGGGAAGAATTACTTCAGGTCAAACTTCTTGTCGAGCGTCTTCGTGAGATCAGCACGGAGCTTGTCGAGCTTCTCGGCATAGTCCTTATCGAGATTGCCCGGCGTACGGTCGTTGACGAAGCGCCCGAGGGTCTTCATGCCCCAGAAGCCGGCGGTGTCTTCGTCCATAACGCGGAAGGCGCCCAGGTACTTGTCCCAGATCGGGTTGGAATTCTTGCCGATGCCGTCGCCGATGTCGCCGCGGCCCATGCCGAGCCAGCCCGCGTTCATGATCGTGAAGAAGGCCTTGCCCTTGAGAAGACCTTCAAGGCCCTTGTCGGTATCCCTGTACGCCCACTTCTTCTGGAACACGCGCTCCATGTAGCCCTTCGTGATGGCGTTGGGCGTGTCATGCCAGTTCGGATACGCAAAGATGATGTAGTCGGCGGCGTTCACATACTTCTGCTCGACCGCCACGTCGGCCGGCGTCTCTCCGAGGCCGTCCTTCGCCTGGAAGAAGGTGTCGCGCGTGATGACCGGGTTGAAGCCGATCTCATAGAGGTCGCGGAGCTCGACTTCGCAGCCCTTGTCCATAAAGTGCTTCATCGCCGTGTTGACGAGGTCCCATTCCACGGATTCGTGGCGCGGATCGCCGACGACAAAGAGAATGCGCTTCGCCTTCGCGTCGCCTGCGGTGAAGCCGTTGGGCTTCACGGTCTGGCGGAGATTCTGCGGAACAACGGAAGCCGAAGTGACAGCGTCGACATTACCGATGGTCTGAGCAGCGTCGGATGCCTTCTTGGTTGCGCCCGACATGCCGTCCGGAGCGGCAAAAACGAGGGGAGACAGCGCAGCAAGAACCAAGCCCGTAAGGAGAGTCTTCTTCATTTCAGAAATCTCAGTTTGATTTTTTTGGAGACATGACAGGTTCGTCCGAACCTGCCGGTCCAGAGAAACCCAATGCGACGGCGAACGTTGAGGATGCCGGGACCGCCTGTGGGAATTGAGACGGCAGTCCGCGAAAGCATCTAGCCTGGGCAGAAAAACAGCGCTTCTTTTCGGAAGCATCCGAAAGAAACGGTGGAGCTATTTTGCACGCTCCGCCGGCTGCTCGAAAATCGGAAAAACCCTCAGGATTGTCACACAGGCGACAGTTGAGACAATGTGGTGCCCATGCCTTCCGGGAAAAGCCCGCATTGCCTTATTGCCGCTTCCCTGAACTCAGGGTGAAGCGCGAGAAAATGCTCGACCTTCATGGCGAGCTTCACGGCATTGAATTTTTCAGGATTGAGCTTTGCTTCCCCGAAGAGAATGGTCTTGCGATCGATGCTGAGCGCAACCAGATCAATTTCATTCTCCCCTCTTTTGTCCCACCAGGCTCCGGCTTCAATCCACTCGCCGGAACTCAGGCAATCCTCCCGATACCAGCTTTCGAGCGCCCTCCCGAGATAAGTCGGGAGCGCCCCGAGCGTTTTTTCGATGAGCACCCCCCAGCGATTGGCTTCCGCCAGCGTACGGCTCTCAAGCGGATCCACGAATTTGAGCCAGAAATGGAAATACGGATCGGCCACCCTATAGCGCGAATTCCGCGTCCCGGCCTTTGCGCCGAAAGGAATGTTCTTTTCGAGAAGTCGAAATTGCTCAAGCCTTGAGATATATGGAGAAACAATCGTGTCAATGCCGTCCTGAATCTCATTCCACCTCGTCTTCCCTGCCGCCGCTTTTTTCAGGATCTGAAGATAGATGGGAGAATCCGCCCGAAATTCATTCGCGAGATAGATTGCTCCCTCAGAGCGAAGCCATCCGCCGGCATTGGAAAAAATGAATTCCACAATCTGCCGCTGAGTCAGCGCCTCTGCCTCAATGAGAAGCTCCAGATACTTGGCAACGCCTCCCGTGACGGCATAGAGCGTCAAAATGTCCTTCGGAAGAAGATCCGGAGCTTCATTGCGGAGAATATCCAGGATTTCCCGCGGATTGAATGGCTTCAGCATCAGCTGTCCGGAAAGACGCCCGAATAACGGCTGACTCGACTGTCCGAAAATGGCCTCCATCGCAGAAATGATGGAGCCGCTCATAAGAAGCAGCAGCTGGCTTTTGTCTTTTTTCGTATCCCAGATTCTTTGCAGCTGGCTCCAGAATGCCTTATTGATCTGATTCAGATTCTGGCATTCATCGATGATGCAGACCGCCGGCCTCTCCGCTGCGAGCTGCATGAGATAACCGATGACCTCCTCCGGGCGGGCGAGCGCCGGCGGGTATTCCACCGCGAAGGCGCGACAGACCTCGCCGAGCCAGGCGCGGGCGGTTTCCGACTCATCCACATTGGCATCTGCGAAGAAATAGAACACAGGCAGGCCGCAGTCCTCAAAGGCCCTGAGCATCAGCGTCGTCTTCCCAACCCGGCGGCGGCCGATCACCGCCACCATCTGGGAGGTCCTTCGCTTCTGAACAATCGAAAGAAACTGGTGGAGCGCCTGAAGCTCCGCTTTCCTGCCGTAAAACGTCCGCATGGTCTTAATAACATAATTTAAATTATCATACAGTGATTGTATGTTAATTCAGATTATGTTGTGGAGAAGGCGGCAATCCGCAGAGAATCTCCGGCAGGCATGAAAAAGGCGCCCATGAGAGAGCGCCTTTCTACAAATCTTCAGCCAATCATCGATTGAGGTCGATCAGATCGCCGATGGCGTAGAACCGACCGTGACTTGCCGCATGCACGGTGCGAAGCGACGGGTCGGCAGATTCGAAGCGCCAGTCACCGCCCTCCGTTGCGACGCGGTCGTCGGCATAGCAGGCAACGACTTCTGCGAGGAAGAGGTCGTAAGTTTTCGCAATGCGCTCTTCCGGAATCACCTTGCAGATGAAGTAGGCAGGCGACCCTTCGATGAGCGGAATGTCGCAGCCGGGGGCCTTGAAGAACCGGCCCGGGCACTTGTCGAGCTTTTCCTTGTCGTCGTTCTTTGAAACGGAACCCAGATACTGAGCAGATTCCACATTCGCGCGGGAGACCAGGCTGATCGCGAAGAAGCCGCTCTCCTCGAGGAGCCTGCGGGTGTAGTGCTCGCGCGAAAGAACCACCGTCACCTTCGTGGGGTTGAGGTCGAGCGCGCAGTTCCAGGCCGCCGTCATGGCGTCCTCATCGCCCTTATTCGCGGCGGAAATAACAGCCGTTGCGCCGATGTTCATGAGTCCGTAGGCGCTGTCGACGCTGATGGAACGGAGGTGTTCAGGAAAGTCGATGAACTTCGTCATGTGATGTCCTTTCAGAAAAGCATGCAGAGAAAACCTGAAGCAAAGAAGCCTTTAGAGAATCCGGGTCAGATCCCGCCTTCCACGAGCCGCTGAGCCTCCGCCTCGCGCCTTTCCATCAGGCGCGCATAGCTGCGGCAGTGCTCCATCCAGGCCTCGATGTCGTTCGAGAGATATTTGTCGCGCTCGTGGCAGAAGGTGAGCTGACGGTGAAAGCGCTCCGGAAGCTGGACCTGCGCGACGAAGCGCCCGTAATACGGGTCGTTCAGCACCCGGCGGGACATATAGGTGAGTCCGAGGCCGAGGAGGACCGTGCGCAGAATGGCGTCGAAGCTGTTGAGTTCGGCGATCACCTCGACGTGCCGCAGACGCTGGCGGACCTGGGTTTCAAAGAAGTCGCGCGTGGAGGATCCCTTTTCGCGAAGAATCCAGGAGGCGGTTTCAAGTTCCTGGTAGCTCACGGGACGCCCGGTGAGGGGATGGTCCTTCGGCGCCACCACAACCATTTCATCCGTCATCCAGGGCGTGGTCACGAGATCCGTGTCCGTGACGGGGCCTTCGATCAGCGCAACGTCGAGTTCAAAGCGGGAGAGCTTTTCCGCGATGATCCGCGTATTGGCGATGACGGCGGCAGGGGTCCACCCGTGCGCGTCGCGAAAGCCCCTCAGGAGATCCGCAATCATGAAGGTGCCGATCGTGCGCGTGCAGCCCACCCGGAACTGGCAGTAACGGCGGCTCTTTCTGAAGAGATCTGAAATATCGTCGGCGCGATGAACCATCTCATCGGCCTGAGGCATCATGCGGCGCCCTTCGGGCGTGAGGAAGATTCGTCCGCGGTTGCGGTCGAAGAGCTGCACGCCGAGCCTGGCCTCAAGCTCGGAAAGCGCCTGCGAAACCGCACTCTTGCTCATGGAGAGGTACTCTGCCGCCGCACCGATGTTCTCGGCCTTGGCAATGGCAAGGAAAACCTGAAGCTGTCTGAGCGTGATGGGTACCACGAATGAATTCCTCCGTTGATGCGGCCTCTCGCCGAAGAGCCTCTCCGGAAAGCGGTCTGTGGATGTTAGCAAACCCGGCACTTTTCTCTGCATCGCCTGAAAGCTTTCGACAACGATCAGGCAAGAAAAGGCAAGTTAATTTTATCGAACAATTTTACCTATTTTGTTCGAATTTACTTTACAACCCATTGGTGGTTGTTCTACTCTTCGGGCTTTGTGCGCCAGACGCACATTTCATTTGTTCGCCACTCCGGGCCTCTCCATCCATGCTCAAGGCTTTTCCTTCACGGTTTCGCAGTCTCCCCACTCCCATGGCCGGGCTTGCTCTCGGCATCGCCAGCCTGGGCTGGTGTCTGGAAAATGCGCTTCCCCTTCATGGCTGGGGACAGATTGCAGGAGCGGTCATTGCGTCCTCGCTCCTCTTTCTTCTCGTCTGCCGCTTTGCGCTTCACGCCGACACGCTTTGGGCTGACCTGAAGCACCCGGTGGTCGGGTCCATCGTGCCCACCTTCGCGATGGCGCTCATGGTGATTTCCCGCGCGCTGCTCGACGCGCTTCCGAAATTCGCCGTCGGCCTCTGGCTCGTCGCCGTCCTCCTGCACCTCCTCGCCCTCATCTTCTTCGCCTGGTTCCGCTTCCACGACAACGTGATGGAAAAGATGGTGCCCTCCTGGTTCGTGCCGCCCGTCGGCATCATCGTCGCCGACGTGTCCTTCCCCGGCGTTCCGGAACTTCTGCCGCTTGCTCAGGTTCTCCTGGTCGTCGGCCTCGTCTCCTACGCGATCATGCTCCCGACGATGCTCTACCGCCTCATCTTCCTCCCGCAGGTCGCCAACGCCGCCAAGCCCACGATCGCCATCATGGCGGCTCCGGCATCGCTCTCGCTCGCGGGCTACCTCTCCGTTTCAACGGAACCGCACCTCCTCCTCGTGGCGCTTCTCTTCGGCATTGCCATCCTGATGACCTTTGCGATCTACTTCGCGTTCTGGCATCTCCTGAGGCTGCAGTTCTCGCCCGGCTATGCGGCCTTCACGTTCCCGATGGCGATCGGCGCCACGGCGCTCTACAAGCTCGCAGCCCTCATGGGGACCTTCAACGGGATGGGAGAGTATGTGAGCGAACTGCGCTGGCTTGCGCACTTCGAGCTTGCCGTCGCGGCGGTCGTCATTCTTTACGTCTTCGTTCTCTACCTCAAGAATTTCAAGGCCTTCTTCGCGATCCATTGAACGACAGAGCGCGAAAGCAAAAAAAATGTCCCGTCCGAAAGAATCGAGCGGGACATTTTTTCGCTTTCGTCTTCCGTCTGCATCCCTGCAGACGGAAGGAAAACGCCTTCAGCTTCGCCGGAATCAGGCCGGAGTCTTCTCCACGGCAGGCTTTACTTCAGACGCGGTCTTCGCGGCCGGAGCGGCGGCTTTCGGAGCCGAAGCTTCCTTCACGGGAGCAGCAGAGGCTGCGGGAGCTGTCTTAGGGGCCGGAGCAGCAGCCTTGGGCGCTGCGGCAGGAGCGGCGTTCGGCTTCGCTGCGGCCGTCTTCGACGCGGGCGCAGCGGGTTTCGCCGCAGCGGCAGGAGCCTTCACCGCGGCCTTTTTGGCCGGAGCCGGCTTGGCAGCTTCCGCTTTGACGGGAGCAGCGGTCTTTGCCTGAGCCGCAGCAACAGGCTTCGCGGCCGCCTTCTGAGGCGTGCGGCGGGCGGGAGCTGCCTTGGGCGCCGCCGTCTTCTTTTCAGCGAGCTTCTTTTCAGCAGCCGCTTTTGCAGCCGGCTTCTTAGCAGAAGGAGCCTTCACGGCCTTCTGAGCCTTTTCTGCCTGAGCCTTCAGCGCTTCGGCGCGCTTCAGGGCTTCGACTTCCATCGCGAAGGGAACGAGAACGCGCTTCAGGATGGCGACACCTTCCTTCAGCTCCTTCTTCTTGATGATGAGGGGCGGGCAGAGACGGATCGTCGTGCCGCCGGCCGTGAGGATGATGAGGCCGGCTTCAAGCGCCGCCTTCTGAATGTCGCCGAGGCGCGAACGGAGTTCGGGGATCAGTTCGCAGCCGTCAAGGAGGCCCATGCCGCGGACAGCCGTAAAGACATGGAGTTCGTCGTTGACGCGCGTGAGCTCCTCGCGAAGGAGCTTGCCCTTTTCCATCACCTTGGCGAGGAATTCAGGCTTCGAAATCTTTGCGACCACGGCGGAGCCCACGGCGCAGCCTAAGGGGTTTCCGCCGAAGGTCGAGCCGTGGGTGCCGGCCTTGAAGTGCGCGGCGATGTCGTTCGACGTGAGAACGCAGCCGATCGGATAGCCGCCGGCAATGCCCTTCGCTGTCGAGACGATGTCGGGACGAATGCCGATCTGCTCGTAGGCGAAGAAGGTGCCCGAACGCGCGCACCCCGTCTGGACCTCATCCATGATGAGGAGCGCATGGTGCTTGTCGCAGAGTTCGCGGACGCGCTTTGCGAACTTCGGGTCAACCGGCAGAACGCCGCCTTCGCCCTGCACGGGCTCGAAGATGACGGCGCACGTGCGGTCAGAAATCTGCTTCTCGAAAGCCTTGATGTCGTTGAAGGGCAGATGCGTGATGGCGCCGGGACGCGGCCCGAAGCCGAGCGAATACTTGTCCTGTCCGCCCACGCTCACCGTGAAGAACGTGCGGCCGTGGAAGCTGTGCGCGAAGGAAATGATTTCATCCTTCTTTTCGCCGTACAAATCAACCGCGGTGCGGCGGGCAAGCTTCAGGGCGCATTCATTCGCTTCGGCGCCCGAGTTCGTGAAGAAGACGCGGTCGAAGCCCGTCACCTTCGTAATCTCAGTTGCAAACTTAAGGGTCGCATCGTTCGCGAAAACGTTGCTCACGTGAATGAGACGGGCGCTCTGCGCTTTAAGCGCCTTTCTCACGGTCTTCGGCGCATTGCCGAGCGAATTGACGGCGATGCCGCCGCCGAAATCGAGATAGGAGCGGCCTTCGCTGTCGTAGAGACGGCACTTCTTGCCGCGCACCAGAACGAGGTCCGCGGGTTTGTAGCACGGAAACATGACCTGATCATAGGTCGCGCGCGTAACTTCTGTCATTGTTGAAAAAATCCTTTGGTTGTCAAAAACGTTGGTCCGATCGGGACGCTGATCCGCGGTCAGAGATTGAATTCGTAGGCGAGCTCGTCGCAGCGTTCACGCTTATTGCAATTCTCGCAGTCCTTGAGAATTTTTTCCGGCAGCGCTTCGATGGTGGTGAGCTTAAAGCCGCAGCGCTCGAAGAACTTCGGATTGCGCGTGAGCACGAACACTTTAGCAATATCGAGACGTCTTGCGCGATCGAGCAGGTACTCAACAATAGCGCGTCCCTGGCCCTGGCGCTGCACCAGCGGAGAAACACCGAGCGAGCGGATCTCCGCGAGGCCCGAGTCGTAGACGAAGAGACTCGCGCACCCGACCATCTGACCGTCGCGCACGCAGACCGCGAAGGAATCAATGCTGCGGATGATGTCGGCGCGCTTTCGCGGCAGGTTTTCGCCCTGCTGAGCCCAGTAGCGCACGAGCCCCTCGACGTCGTCGACGTCTGAGAGACGCCCCTGGCGGATGAAGAAGGGCGCGCGGTCGCGGTTGACGAGGATCTGGCTGAGCGCCTTCGAAAGGTAGGAAAGCTCGTCTGGGGTGATGTTGCGGTTTCTGAGGAGATTCACCGCCTCGTCGTAGAGATCCTCAAAGGGCGTGCCTCTGAAATTCTTCTGCGCTTCCTCGGGGAGCATCACGCCGAGCGGGGAAATTTCGCCTGCGCGCTCCTTCGGAATCATGTGAAGGAGCGTCTCCGGAACGCCCGGAACGATGGGAATGGTCCTCTTCTGCGGCTCTTCGCTTTTATTCATCATCTTCTAAAACAAAAAGGCAAGGGGTTCAGGGGTGACTGAACGCATCGGAACTCAATGCCTGAGTGCTTGGCCGCCCTGAGGGAACCGGGGGTCCGCCCTCGCTGAAGCGCGCGTGCTCAGGCCTACTACTCACCTTCGCCGCCCTTTACATGGAAGACGAATCAGAATTCGATTTTATGGACGGTTAATCACTACGCTTAGGTGATTTTGCATAGCTCAATTTGATTAAGACCAAGAAAAAGGACATAAGCGCAGGAATATTTATGACTGCGTTATGTCCTCGCCTTATGAATTTACATTTCTTCCTTGATTATCAATCAATTGAATAATAATTTAAAGATTGATCGATAATACGTCGGAGCTCAGTCGATAATCGTCTTTCTATTGTCGACAATTAACTTCTGCAGACGGTTCCGGGGAACTTCCCTTCCGAGAGGAGTCGGGGAACCGCATCATCAAAGATGGACGCGATCGAGACCGGCGCTCCGGTTGCCCGGGAAGCGGCAAAAGCCGCATTCATCTTGACGACCATGCCGGCCGTAATGACGCCGTCGCGGACCAGCACTTCCGTGCTTTCGGGCGTGAGCTCCGGAATCAGCCGCTTGTCGCCGTCAAGAACGCCCCTGACATCGGAGAGAAAGATGAGGGGCGCGCCGAGAAGCTCCGCAATCGAGAGCGCCGCATCGTCGGCATTGATGTTCCAGAGGCGCCCCTCTGCATCGAGCCCGACCGAAGAAATCACCGGAAGCCACCCGGCATCAAGAAGCGACAGGAGCCGTGCGCGGGCCTCGTCATTTCCCGCGGCCGACTTCGCCACGCGTCCGAGTCCCGGATCCTCCGGAAGGACGGTGCACATTCCGCCGTCCGTGACGGCAAGCCCCAGGGGCGAGAGGCCGGCGCGCACAGCAGCTGAGCGGAGCGCCAGACTGCAGGTGCCGGCGAGCGACCCGGCAATGAGAGGCATCTCCTCCGCAGGACTCACGCGAAGTCCCCGCACGCGCCTCACTTCAATGCCGAGATCCGCCATGAGGCGGTCGACGGCGACGCCGCCGCCATGCACCAGCAGGAATGCGCGTCCCGCGCTTTTAAGCTCCCGGCAGAGGCGTTCGAGTTCCTTTTCCGCGCCGAGCGCCTTGCCGGACAGCTTGACGACAAGGGGCGCGGCGTTCTTTTTCTCTTCCATGGCTCCTTCCTCTCTTATAGAAAACGGCTGAGGTGCGGCGATGCACTCAAACGAAGAATCCCGCGTCTTCCGGGATCCCGAGGCGCAGATTCATTGCCTGCACCGCCTGGGAAGCGGCCCCTTTAAGAAGGTTGTCGATCGCGCTCACGATGACGATGTAGCCCGTGTCGGAGACCTTGAAGCCGATGTCGCAGTAAGGCTGATTGACGACGTCGTCGAGCTTCGGGAGCCCATCTCGCACCCGCACGAAGGCGCGCTCAAGATAAGCGCTCTCATAGGCCCTCCTGATCGCCTCCTCGCTTGCACCGGGCGCGAGCCTCGCCGTGATCGTCGCGAGGATGCCGCGCTTGAAGGCGCCAAGATGCGGGTTAAAGATGACCGGGACGCCGCCCAGGTGCTCCTCGATTTCCGGGCGATGCCGGTGCGTGAAGATACCGTAGGCCGAGAGGCTCACTTCGCAGAAGGCGTTCGAGAGCTTCGCCTTTCTGCCGGCGCCCGAGACGCCCGACACCGCGTCGATGACAGGCGGCATGGAGAGATCAAGAAGCCCCGCGTCGATGAGCGGACGGAGCGCGAGCTGCGACGCCGTCGGGTAGCACCCGGGGAGCGAAATCAGATTGGTTGCGCAAAGCCTCGCTTCATCGACATATTCCGGAAGCGCATAGACCGCTTCCCCGAGAAGCTCCGGATGCGCGTGCTCGAAGCCGTAGTGCTTCGGATAGAGCTTCGGGTCGGAAAGCCTGAAGGCGCCCGAGAGATCGAAAACCTTTACGCCCTTTTCGAGGAAGACCGGCGCGAGCCTTGCGCTTACCTCGTGCTCGGTGGCAAGAAAGACGATTTCGACATTTTCGGCTGCGGCCTCCGGGTCCGTGAGGGGCTTGAGCCTCAGATTCGTCCTGCCGCAAAGCCTCCCGTCAATCTCGTGGATTGCCTTTCCGGCATCGGCGCTCTGCTCGGACACATAAAGCGCCGTAACCGTCACCTCCGGGTGGTCGAGAAGAAGCCGGAGAAGCTCAGTTCCGGCATAGCCGCTCGCACCGACAATAGCGGCCCGAAGCTCTTTGTAGCGGTAGTAGTCATTCATTTTGAAAGCCTTTCAGAAGGGAGGGCGCCCGGCGCCGGCGGCACGCGATATCAGCGTTTTGCCTCATGGATCTTGATCGTTCAGACCGAGGCCCGCAGGGAGACGAGCCGGGTTCATGCGTTTGCTTTATGTTTCGAAGAATTGAATCTTGCCTGATGTTCCGCAGGAAGCGATGCTTCCGGTCCGTCAGCGCCTCCAGAAACAAGCGAGCATCCGATGTCCGTCATCTCTGATTGTCTGCACTACCTAGAAAAACTCGTCGCCTTCAATACCGTGAGCGACATTGCGCACGAAAGCGACCAGCCGAACCGCCCGCTCATCGACTGGGCGAAGTCGGAATTTGAAGCCATGGGCTTCGAGACGCGCGTTTTCGAATACAAGCCCGGGAAAGCCGATCTTTTTGCCTTCAGGGGCCCCATGACCGGCCGCACGACGCCGGGCGGACTTCTCCTCTCCGGACACTCCGACACGGTGGGGTGCAACCCGGAACTCTGGACGAATTCGCCCTGGTCCCTGACGGTCCGCGACGGAAAGGCCTACGGGCTCGGCTCCTGCGACATGAAGGGCTTCATCGCGTCGGCGATGGCGCTCGCCCGCCGTCATCCGGAAGCTGCCGCAAAAGGCTTCGGCGTTCTCATCACCTGCGACGAGGAAACGTCCATGGCGGGCGCCCGCTCAGCCGTTCCGGAATTAAAGAACCTCGGCGTCATGCCGCAGCTCGCCGTTGTCGGCGAACCCACCGAACTCTCGCCCGTATTCGGCCACAAGGGCTACATGGGGCGTGCGATCATCATCCGGGGGCGCGGCGCCCATTCGTCCGACCCGACACAGGGGATCAATGCCGTCAAGACTGCTGCACTCGCCGTGGAGGAACTCAACAACCTTGAGGCGCGCCTCAAAACGCGGCGCGAAAAGGAGTTCGATCTTCCGGGGCTTCCGGGCGTGCCCTACCCGACCCTCAACATCGGCTCCATCCGCGGGGGCGACAACGTGAACCGCGTCTGCGCCGAGGCGCGGCTCGAGTTCGACATCCGGCCGCTCCCGAAATGCAATGCCGCGGAAATCCGCGGAATGCTCGACGAATCCATGAAGCGGCTTGCCGCCGCCTCTCCTGCGTCGACAACGCTTGAAGTCCTCTACCCCGATCTCGATCCCTTCATCAACCCGGATCCCGTGCTCAGATCCCGCATCGAAGCCATTGCCGGGCGAGAAGGGTCCTTCGTGAGCTACTCGACGGAAGCCTCGTTCCTGCAGCAGCTCGGCGCCACGGTGGTTCTCGGCCCGGGGTCAATCCGTCAGGCCCACGGCGTCGATGAATACATCGAGCTCACGGAGCTCGAAAAAGGCATGACGATGCTCGAAAAGCTCTGGGCGGAATTCGTCCGGTAAATGCCGCACCGCAGCCGCTATCGGTTCTAATCTAGAAATGAATGAAGCGGCGCCTCCCGAATCTTCCGGGAAGCGCCGCCTGTCATTTTTCATTTGCAGCGCCCGGATGAACGCCGCAGCTGAGAGAAAGGATTAATTGTCGGTGAAGGCCTTCTTCACGCTGAAGGGCCATGCCTGATAGCCCGACGTATTGTGCAGCTGGATTTCAACCGAGGGCTCCTTCTCGCCCCACTTGAATTCGTCGATGTACGGGTTGGGGAGACCCTTCATGGCGCCGGTCGTGAGATCGAAGTCCGAGCCCGCAGTGGCGGAATAGGCAACCACCGAATCCTTGTCGGCCTGGTATTCCGTGAGCGACGTCACGGGGCTGTACCACGAATGGCCGCGCTCCTTGCCGTACTCCCAGACCTGCTCGACCGTTCTCTTCTTCTGGTCAATCCTGTAGATCACCGCACGCGAATACTTCATTTCCGGAAGCGCCGGCTGCTCTGCGCCGCGGGCGTCGCCGTTGTCGAAGGCCGACACGTAGACCACGTCCTTATTGGACTTCGAATCGATGCGCCAGGCCGTATGCTGCGTCCACGTCCAGTCAAAGCCGCCCTCGCAGGTCGTTTCCGTGCAGGAAATGGGCTTCCCTGACTTGTCGACCGGCGTGAGGAGCGCTTCCTTCCAGGGCGAGCGCCAGCCCGCCGGGGCGCCGAGGATCCACTTCACCTTCTTGTCGCGGCCGATCTTGATGATGGCCGACTGGTGGCGAGAGGAAATGATGATCGAATCGTCGTCCGGGTCGTAGTCGACCGAATTCACGTGCGCCCAGTTGCGGCCCGGGCCGGTGCCCGCGATGTCGCCGAAGTTGTCGGACTTCTCCTGAGCGGCGAGCTCTTCGGCGGTAAGCGTATGGCCCGCCTTCGAGGGATCGATGTTGAGGCAGACGGCGCCCTGGTCGAGAGCCTTGATGATGTTCGAGCGATAGGGGTCAAGAATGTCGAAGAGGCGCCACTCGTCGACGACGCGACCCGACTGATCGACTTCAATGATCACGTCGCGGACCGTGCGCACGCGCTTCTGGTCGATGCGGCGGAGGTCGGAGGACGCGACGCGCAGGAGGTAATGGCCGTTCGGCATCGGATCCATCGAGTGCGAGAAGTCGCTGTAGCCCGTGGGCAGACGGCGGTTGAAGACCTTGCGGCCCATGATGTCGTACTTCACGTACTTCTGGCCGAAGCCCCAGGAGATGGCGCCGTCGGCATTCTGCTTGAAGCCCATCATGACGCCCTTGCTGTAGATCGATTCCGGATCCCAGAGCGTGGACGCGTCAAGGTACCAGCGGATGTCGCCCTTCGTATCGATGATCGCGATCTTCGGGAGGTAGCTCCACGTGAGGGCGCCTCCCATGGGGTTGTTCCAGACCGCGCGGGTATCCTGACCGGGCGTGGCTCCGAGGTTGTTGACGAAGTAGAGGCGGTCGCTGAATTCCGGCGCCACCTTCTTCACCTCGGTGTCGAACATCAGATTCTTTTCGCCGGGCATGCCGGATTCCATCCCGCGGATGCCGCCGCAGTAGATGGTGTAGGTGTGCTTGCCTTCAACCACCTTTCCGTCGAAGCGGTAGGAATAGCTCACCTCGACCTTGTTGGAATAATCCGGATAGAGGCCGAAGACCGGAATGCCCGCGTGCGTGAGGAGCTGAGCGCGGGAAACCTCATACTTGATTTCCTGGCCGCCTTCCTTCGGAACGACGCGCACGACTGCCGAGAGAAGCTCGTAGCCGCCGTTCTTGATCACCGCCGTGAGGGGCGCGATCTTGTAGGGATTGACGATCACTTCGCCGAGATTCCCCTGCTTGTTGAAGCCGACGACGGCAAACCCGCTCGGCGTTCCCATTGCCATAGCGCCCGAGGCGGTCATCATCGCGCAGGCTGCGGCCGAAAGAAGGAAGGTGCGCTTCTGCATTTTCATGTGAATTTCCCTTTTCTGAAGATGGATTCCGGAGCTTCCGGTCCTCCCGGTGGCGATCCTTAAGAAAGACACCCGAAAGAACTAAGCCGTTGGTCTGAGAGAAATAGTGCTCCCCGGGAAAAAATCCATCAATTCCCGCTTCTACGCAAAAATGAGCCGAAGATGAAATACCTTTTTCAAGTTTTTGGAATAGATCGGGAGCTGCTTTACTGCGATATTTTTTGACGCATTATCCGCGATACTGACTGCATGAGAAAGGCGGCATGAAAGCCGCCCCGCCTTTTTCCCAAAAAGAACGTTTCAGAATTAAAAGGAAAGGATCATGACATTCAACAGCGACCAGCGTGCGGACGCCATCCGCGGCATCAAGCGCCTCAGCCGCAGCATTCTTTCGGACGTCGAAGCCTCCGACTCCTCTGCATATCTCTCCTACAAGGATCTGACGGTGGTTCTCGACCCGTCCGACGTCTGCCTCTTAATCCCGTCGGGCCCCGATCTGCTCTCGGACGGCTATTTCGGCAGCGCTCCCATCGCTGAGCTATACGACGACGATTCCGCGACGGAGGGCGCCGTCGAGGAGATGCTTGACGAAAAGTTTGAGACGCGGGCGATGGCGCGCTTTGCCGCAAACCTTGTCAAAAGCCCGTCCCATTCGGTCCGCTCGACCGTTCTCTCGCTTCCGCTCACGGGCGCTCAGTATGAAAAGCTCCTCGAAGACCGGGCCCTCGACATCCGCGTGGAAATTCTTCAGACTGCGCGCGCCGTCGAAATGCTCGCTCGCCGGGCTTCCGGCAGGAAAAAGCTCGCCCGCGCCCTCATGGACCCCGACGTCCGCAGGAGCGCGAGAGAAATGATCCGAAGCCGGGGCGTCTGCCGCAATACGGCTTCTCTTCTTCAGGACATCATGTCCGGAGCGCCACTTCCCGGAGAAGCGCCCGTCAAGGACGCGCCGCCCTTCCTGCTCTCTCTGGGCGAGGGCAAGCCCTCCGGCGCTCCCGGGACCGCCATCGAAATCACCGACCCCAGCGACATTGAGTCGGCCATCGGCCTTCTCGCTTACGGCTACGACAAAAAGCAGTTCCCGGCAGACGTCCTCGCGTACCCCCTGGATTTTGCCCGCCTCTTCACGGACGACCCGAGAGAGTTCGTTCGCCGCCGCGCCGCAGAGGAAGCAAAGCACGACGAGGCAAGCGCGCTCGAGTTTGCCCGCGACCCGTCGATTTCAGTAAGACGCGCGCTTTGCGCCATTCCGCTCCATCTCCCGACCGAGGAGGTGGAAGCCTTCCTCGAAAACGATCCCCGGCGGATCATCAAAATGATGGAGAGCCTCTTAAAGCGCGACGATGCGGATCTCTGGGCAGAGAAGTTCCTCGCGGACCCCGATCCGGAAGTGAGAGCGGCGGTCAAGAAGGAGATCGAGCGCTTCCTTCGTGCGCTCGATCCGGAGGACGATCCGGATTTCGGAAGCGCTCCGGGAGCTGCGGTCCTCAGCACCTATGACGATGAGGATGATGATGAAGACGACGACGAGATCGAGGTCAATGATTTCGACGATCTCGACTTCATGGATGATTCCGACGACATCGACGAAGTCGAAGACTACGATGATGAGGAAGACGAAGAAGACGAGGACGAGGATGTCGGCAGCCTCAGGGACCGCTCCTGAGATTCCGGGTCCTTGACAAAACAAACGGTGCGCCGCTCCGGAAAAGAGCAGACGCACCGTTATAGGCCGGGATTCCTTACCGAAGGGCGGACTTAAAAGCCCCGCCCTTCATCGGAAGAATCACTTGGCAGCCGGAGCCCAGGGATTGAACTTCGGGGTTTCGGGGCCGGAGGGCGGGAGCACCGGGTACTCGATCTTCGGCTGTTCGCCCGTGAGGGTCTTCAGGAAGGCCGAGATGTCGGCGAGCTCTTCCTTCGTGTAGCGGCGGCCGAGCTGGACGTCGCCCATGATGGAGACGGCTTCCTCAAGCGTCCAGACGGCGCCGTCGTGGAAGTACGGATAGGTGAGCTCGACATTGCGCAGCATCGGGGTCTTGAAGCTCATGCGGTCCTGGTCGCGGCCCGAGACGGCCTTCACGCCTTCGGCGGTGTTGGTCGTTTCATAGGGACGAACGAGGCCCATCTTCTGGAAGGACTGGCCGCCCACCTGAGCGCCGTTGTGGCAGATCGTGCAGCCCGAGGACTTGAAGAGACTGTAGCCCTTCAGTTCCTGAGCGGTAAGGGCGTTCTTATCGCCCTTCAGCCACTTGTCGAAGCGGGCGTTCGGGGTGACGAGCGTGCGTTCGAACTCAGCCATCGCGTCCGTGATGCGCTGGATGTCGACCTTGCTGTCGCCGAAGGCCTTCTTGAAGTATTCGCCGTAGCCCGGGATCGAGGAGATCACCTTCACGGCCATTTCATGGGTGGAGGCCATTTCAAGCGGATTGGCGATCGGGCCGGCAGCCTGTTCGGCGAGGGTCTTCGCACGGCCGTCCCAGAACTGGGCGATCTGGCCGTAGGAGTTGAGGACCGTCGGCGAATTGATCGGGCCCTGGGCCCAGCGGTCGCCGATCGAGGTCACGAGGTTGTCGACGCCGCCCGTGGCGAGGTTGTGGCAGCTGTTGCAGGAAATGAAGCCCGAACGCGAAAGACGGGGTTCAAAGAAGAGCATCTTGCCGAGCTCGACGAGCGCGGGGTTCTTGACCTCAACGGGTTCGATCGGATCAATCGGTTCCGCAGCCTGAGCGGGAAGGCCGAAAGCCATCATGGCGGAGGCAAGCGCGATGGCAGCAAGGGTCTTTTTCATGGGGGATCTCCTTTGAAGGGGGATTAATGTCGCCATTGCACCCGGCAATAGCATTTTTTAATTGCCATGCATTCTGAAATAGAATTATATCTATTGCTAATACTAAATATCTAGTCCGTCAATAGGGGTTCCCTAATCTGGATCAATTTCCTGCTTGCTCTAGGCATCTCATCATCCTCAATCAAACGCTCAGGATTTCCCCTGAGGAGGTTTGCCTAGTCCCTCTTGACCAAAATCATTGAGTGCCGCAATCACTTCCCGGAAGTCTTTTCAAACCGCAGTCTGATCGGTAAAGTGAATTCCACAGTTTTTCTGTTTTCACCCGTTTTCAGAGCTTCGAGCAAAAAATGACGACGCTTCACCGTGCATCCTTTTATTTCGCGTTTTGGCGATTTTTTACGTCAAAGCGTTGAGCTGCACGTACTCTGAAGACGAAGTACAAAACCTGCGGTCTCAAACGCCGCAGGTTTTTTAATGCCCGGGTTCTCAGGAACCTTCTCTCCGAAGGCGGAAAAGAAACCCCAGGGCATCAAATCTCCAGCGGCGCGAAAGGGCCGGCAAATCTTCAACCAACCACCCTTTCATTAAAGCCCTTTTGTCCGGACTGAAAAATACTTCGGCCGGCCAGGCAAAGATCACACAAGCTGGAGAGCATCATGATCCTTATCCTCAAGCCCACCGCCACCGCGAACGACATCACCGACATCAAGAACCGCCTCGCGGCGCGCGGCCTGCGCCCCGTCATCATGGAAGGCGCCGAAAAGGTCGCGATCGGCATCATCGGCGAAACGCGCAGCCACCTTCCGGTCGACCAGGTTCAGGCGCTCCCCTACGTTGAAACCATCCGCCGCATTTCGGATCCCTACAAGCTCGCCAACCGCGCCTTCCATCCGGAAAACACGGTCGTGAACGCGGGCGGCGCCCTCACGGGCGACGGCCACTTCGCGATGATGGCGGGTCCCTGCTCGATCGAATCGCGCGAGCAGATCATCGGGATCGCGAAGGCCGTCAAGGCAGCGGGCGCGACGATGCTCCGCGGCGGCGCCTTCAAGCCCCGCACGTCGCCCTACGACTTCCAGGGCCTTCGCGCCGAAGGCCTTGAACTGATGCTTGAGGCGAAGCGCGCGACGGGCCTTCCGATCGTCACCGAAATCATGAGCATCGACCATCTTCCGCTCTTCGAAGAGGTCGACATGATTCAGGTGGGCGCCCGCTCGATGCAGAATTTTGAGATGCTGAAGGAACTCGGGAAGACGAAGAAGCCCATCCTTCTGAAGCGCGGCCTCTGCGCCACGGTGAAGGAGCTCCTCATGGCGGCCGAATACATCATGGCGAGCGGCAACGACCAGATCGTTCTCTGCGAACGCGGCATCCGCACCTACGAGACGGCCACCCGCAATACGCTCGACCTCTCCGTCATTCCGGTTCTTCACGAGCGCACGCACCTCCCGGTCGTGATCGACCCGAGCCATGCGACGGGCGTGGCGCGCTACGTGCCGGCGATGGCCGCGGCCGCCGCCGCTGCGGGCGCCGACGGCCTCATGGTCGAGGTGCACAACAACCCCGCCGCCGCCCTCTGCGATGGTCCCCAGTCGATTACGCCCGACACCTTCGAAGAGCTCTGCCGCCGCGTTGAAGCCGTCCGCACGGCGCTCGCCGTCCATGACGAAGAAGCGCGCGCCGCCTGATTCCTTCAAGCCACTCAACTTTCCTCAGAAAAAAACGCCATGCAGAACGGACAGATCCTTGAAGTCAAAGCCGGCGAAGGCTACCTTGTGGAAATCACCCCGGGGCTCCTCTCCGATACCCGGAAGCTCGCGGGCCGCCTCGCTGCGCTTCTCGGCCTCACGGATCCTGCCGTTCGCGCGGTCATCGTGACCGACTCCAACGTAGGCCCGCTCTATGCGGAGAACGTGCAGGCAGCGCTTGAAGCCGCCCGCCCCGGGGCATCCGCCGGCGTCATCACGATTCCCGCCGGAGAGCAAAGCAAGACGCCCGCAGAGCTCGTGCGGGTTCTTGAAGCCATGGCGAACTTGCGGCTCACGCGAAAGGATGCCGTCATTGCGCTCGGGGGCGGCGTGGTCGGAGACCTCGCGGGTCTTGCCGCGGCGCTCTACATGCGGGGCATCCGGTGCCTCCAGATGCCGACAAGCCTTCTCGCCATGGTGGATTCAAGCGTCGGCGGGAAAACCGCCGTCGACCTCGAAGCCGGCAAAAACCTGATGGGCGTCTTCTCGCAGCCCGTCGGGGTCCTCATCGACCCGGAGGTTCTCCGCACGCTTCCCGCACGCGAAATTTCCTGCGGCTGGGGAGAGATCATCAAATATGCAGGGCTCGACCCAGACGTGCTCGCGGCCGTCCGGCAGGAACTCGGCTCCGGCGGGAATGAAAGCGCCATCGCGCCTCTTCCGTCCGTCGACCTCATCGCGCGCTCGATCGACGTGAAGCGCCGCATCGTCTCAGAAGACGAAAAGGAATCGGGCGCGAGAAGGCTCCTCAACCTCGGCCACACGGCGGGCCACGCCGTTGAAACCGCGTCCTGCTATGCGCTCTCTCACGGCGCCTCAGTGGCGATCGGCATGCACATCCTCACGAAAGCGCTCGTCAGGGAAGGAAAGCTCCCCCGGGCAATGCTCGAAGAGCTCGAAGCGCTTCTTCTGAAAGCCGGCCTTCCCGCCTCTCTTCCTCCTGAACTCCTTGCCCGCCCCGATCTCGACTTCAGCACGGACAAGCTTCTCGCCATCGCCCGCCACGACAAAAAGTCCGCCGGTTCGGGCGTAAACCTCGTTCTCCCGGTCGCGCCCGGGCGCGCCGAAGTGAAGAAGGTCTCCTGGGAAGAATTCCGCACCATGCTTGAAACGGACCTTTGAAAGGCCTCTTCGTCGACACGTTCCATCCGATTCAACACTTTCACCCCGCTCCAGTCATGATCGTCACCGTCACGCCGCGCTTTTTAAGCGGACAAATTCCGGCCATCGCCTCGAAGTCCTATGCGCACCGCCTTCTGATTGCGGCGGCGCTTTCGGAATCGCCGGCGCATGTCTCCTGCAGCACCCGGTCTGAGGACATCGACGCCACCTGCCGCGTGCTCCGGGGCCTCGGCGCCCGGGTGACCCAGGGCAATGCGGGCGACGCCGACGTTCTTCCGATCGATCGGGATCATCTTCCCGTGCTCCCGGAAGTCGACTGCGGCGAATCCGGAACGACGCTCCGCTACCTCATTCCAGTCGCGGCGGCGCTCGGCTGCGGCGCAAGGTTCATCTGCCGCGGGCGGCTCCCCAGCCGCCCCGTTGAACCGCTTGCAGGAGAACTGAAGCGCCACGGCATCCGACTCACGGCGCTCCCGGGCGAAGGCTTCGTCGTTGAAGGAAAGCTCGCTCCCGGCGCCTATTCGCTTCCCGGGAACGTCTCCTCGCAATTCATCGGCGGCCTCCTCTACGCGCTCGCGATTCTCGAGGGCACGAGCACGCTTCAGATTACGAAGGGCTTTGAGTCCGAACCCTACGTGCGCATGACGCTCGAGGTGCTCGAAGCCGCGGGCGTCGACATTCGCGAGGAAAAAGGCCCGGAGGGGCTTCCCGTCTGGACGGTCGCCGGCCGCGGGAAGCTTCATGCCGGACCGGTGCTCGTCGTTGAAGGCGACTGGTCGAATGCCGCCTTCTGGCTCGCCGCCGGCGCGCTCGCGGGCGACAAAGGAGAGACCATCGAAGTGACCGGCATCCGGCGCGATTCGCTTCAGGGCGACCGGGCCGTCGCCGAAATTCTTGCGCGCTTCGGCGCCCGTGTTTCTCAGACGGAATCCGCGACGAGCGTAATGAGCGCTCTCCCCGGCGCTCTCCGGGGCATTGAGATTGATACCGCGCAGATCCCGGACCTTGTTCCCATTCTTGCCGTCGTCGCCGGAGCGGCCTCGGGCACCACGCGCTTCACGAATGCCGGACGCCTTCGCATCAAGGAGAGCGACCGGCTGAAGAGCACGTCGGCCCTCCTCACGCTTCTCGGCGTGCCGCACGAGGAAGAGCCTGCGGGCCTCGTCGTTCACGGGCTCGGGAGCGCGGGGAAATTCCGCGGGGGCGAGATTCAGGGCTTCGGCGACCACCGCATCGTGATGGCGGCCGCCGTTGCCGCCGCCTCGGGCGGAGCGCCCGTCCGAATTACAGGCGCGGAAGCCTTCCGGAAAAGCTACCCGAAGTTCCTGGAGGACTTCGCCAAATTGGGCGGCCTCTGCAGCGCGGAATAAAGCGCTTTTCTTTTCCAAACGAGCTTTAGAACATTTTTTGGATTTCAGAATGAACACGACTTTCGGCGAAAACCTACGCACCACCGTCTTCGGTCAATCGCACGCCGACGCGATCGGCTGCACGATCGAGGGGCTGCCCGCAGGCGAATCAATCTCGGTGGCCGCCTTGCAGGCCTTCATGGCCCGCCGCGCCCCGGGCGGAAAGCTCGCCACGCAGCGAAAGGAACCCGACGCGCCGGAAATCCTCTGCGGCATGGTCGACGGCATTACCTGCGGCGCGCCGCTCGCCGCCGTCATCCGGAATACCAATCAGCGCTCGCAGGACTACAAAGCGATTGCCGACCTCCCGCGGCCCTCGCATGCGGACCTTCCGGCTGAAGTGAAGTACCAGGGGCATCAGGACGTCCGCGGGGGCGGCGCCTTCTCCGGGCGCCTCACCGCTCCCATCACGCTTGCGGGCGGCATCGCGCTTCAGATTCTCGCGCGCCGCGGAATCCGCATTGCCGCGCACCTCCTCTCGGTCGGGACGGAAGAAGACCGCCCGATGAATCCGATGGGCGAGAACCCGGAAGATCTGGAGAGGCGCCTCGCAAGAGGCCTCCCGGTCCTCTCCGACGAAGCAGAGCTCCGCATGACCGAAGCCATTCTCGCCGCGAGGAAGTCGGGCGACAGCATCGGCGCCGTGATCGAATGCATCATCGAAGGGCTCCCCTGCGGACTCGGCGGCCCCCTCTTTGAGGGCTTTGACGGGAAGCTCGCCTTCGGTCTTTTCGGCATTCCCGGCGTCAAGGGCGTCGAATTCGGCCGCGGATTCGAGGCCGCACGCCTGAAGGGCTCTGAAAACAACGACCCCTGGGAGATTTCCTCTGAGGCCCCGGGCGCAAAGCCCCGCACCAACAACGCGGGCGGCATTGCGGGCGGCATCACGACGGCCGCGCCCGTCGTCTTCCGGATCGCCATGAAGCCCACGCCCTCGATTGCGCTCGCGCAGGAGACGATTTCCATTTCAAGGCATGAAAACGCGGAGCTCGGCGTGCGCGGCCGCCACGACCCCTGCATCGGCGTGCGCGCCGTGCCCGTCGCGGAAGCCGTTGCCGCACTCGCCGCCCTCGACAGTCTCCTCGCCGCCCCGGCAGTTCTCCCTCAGGCGCTTGCCCGCCCCTCGATTCCCCCGCAGGAAGAGAGCCGCAGCGAATAATTTTTTCCGGACCAGTGATGAATCAGCCTCAACAGAAAATTTCGGCGCCCCTCGGGGATCTGCGCGAACGGATCGACGACATTGACGGCAAGCTCTCCGCCCTCATTGATGAACGCATGACGGTCGCCGACGAAGTGGGCGCAAGAAAGCGCCGGCTCGGGCTTGCCGTTCATGCGCTCAAACGCGAGGAAGCGCTCCTCGCGCGCATCACGAGCGGCCGCGACCCGGAAACGAGTCATGTTCTTCATTCCGTCTACGAGGTCCTCATCGCGGGCTCCCGCCGCCGGCAGCTGGGCCCCATCCTCGCCGAGGACGATCTTCCCGAAAAAGGGAACTACGAGGCGCGCCTTCCCGTGCTCCCCGGCGAATCGCCCCGGAGCGTGACCGCGACGGCCCTCGCCGCGCTCCTTGCGGGCGGCTTCGTCCCGGAAGCCGTCATCCCGGGCGGCGACGCCGTTTCCATCACCTTCCGCTCGGAAGGCGACAAGGCTTCGCAGATCCTCATCGCCGACCTGATCGGGCTCGGCGCAACAATCGTTCGTTCCGAAATCCGCCACAAGGCGCTCCGCCCGGGCGCGGGACTTCTCTGCGGACTTCTCGGCCGCACGCTTTCCCATACGCTTTCGCCCGCCATCCACAAGGAACTCGCGGCCTACGCCTACAAGTGCTTCGAGGTCGAGCCCGACCGCCTCGACAAATTCTTCGCTGCCGTTCCCTTCGACGGCCTCAACGTCACGATTCCCTATAAGGAAGCCGTGATTCCCTTCCTCGCGCGCCTCACGGACCGCGCCGAAAAGGTGGGAGCCGTCAACACCATCATCCGCGAGGCCGACGGATCGCTCACGGGCGACAACACCGACTACGCGGGCTTTGAAGCCATGATCGCCGCCTCAGGCATCGACGTGCAGGGAAAGAAGGCCCTCATTCTCGGCACCGGGGGTGCTGCGAAGTGCGTCTTCTCAGTCCTCCGCGACATGGGCGCGAACCCGAAAATGGTGTCGCGCACGGGCGAGCTCAATTACGGGAATATCGCCCGCGAATCCGATGCCGCGATTCTCGTGAACGCCACGCCCGTCGGCATGTACCCGCGCGCCGGGGCAGCTCCCGTTGAGAATCTCGCCTCGCTTCCTCATCTCGAATTCGTCTTCGACCTCATCTACAACCCGGCCAAGACGAAGCTGATGCTCGAAGCCGATGCGAGAGGAATACCCAACATGAACGGACTCCTCATGCTCGTCGTTCAGGCTATTGAAGCGTCGAGGCGCTTCCTCTGGAACCGCGAGCCGGCGGCGAACACGGCCGGGCTCTTCAGAAAGCTCGCGCTCGAAAACGAAAACATCGTCCTCTCCGGCATGCCCGGAAGCGGCAAGTCGACCGTCGGGCGCGCGATCGCGAGTGCGCTCGGCCGCGAATTCATCGACCTCGACGATGCGATCGAGGCAGCCGCCGACTGCTCCATCCCGGAAATCTTCGCGAGAGACGGCGAAAAAGCCTTCCGCGACCTTGAAACACACATCACGCAGCTCGCGGGCGCTCGCCGGGGCGTCGTGATTGCAACGGGGGGCGGCACGCTCCTGAGAGAAAAGAACCGCGAGGCCCTGAAGCAGAATGGCCGGATCGCGCTCCTCACGCGCCCGCTCTCCGACCTTCCCGTCGCAGGACGCCCGGTTTCGCTCTCAAAGCCCCTCACGCAGATCTGGGAAGAGCGGAAAGCGATCTACCTCGGAAACGCCGACGTAACAATCGAGAATACGGGCGCGCCCGAAGATGCCGCCGCGGCCATTCTCCGGGCTTTCGGGCAGAGCCGCTGATCCAGTCATCCCTGAACATCGTTCGAAGCCGCAGTGCGCTTCACCGGCGCCTGCGGCTTTCCGGTTGCTTCAACTCAGAGACGCGCCCAGCGGACAAACTGCCGACGGCTGCCGTCGAAAACCAGGACGACGCGAATGAGTTCCTTCTCATTCGGCGCTTCGCCGCAGTCCCGGGAACGGATACGGTTCAAGGCTTCTTCGAAAAGCTCCTGAGAATCCTCGCCTGTTTGCGAGTACTTGAATTCGAAGACCCAATGACGGGTTCCTGTTTCGACTGCGAGGCTGCTGCCGTCCGGCGCATGATGCGCTTCTGCCTTCGGGAGCTTTGCCGCGCCGATCAGCAGCACCTGCAGCACGGCGCAGCAGCCGGCTTCGTCCCGGATGGGAAACCGCTCGCTGTCGATGGCTTTGAGAACTCTGCTGAAGCGCTCAATTACCGCTTCGACGGTTCCATCCCGAAGCGTTTCGGAGAGCATCGACTCCTCCGGGCCATCCAGCGGCTTCCCGCCAAGAAGCTCGCCGGCGTAAAGCTCCCCCATGGATGTCGAAACCTCTTTATTGGGATACCCGAGAACCAGAGAGCCGTCTGCCGCCACGGCCCGAATGGCGAGATAGCCCGCCTGCGCGAGGAGCGCCTCAGGCCTGATGTCGTCCATCGTCCGTACCGCTCCGGGCTCGCTCAAGGGAACTCGCCTCGCTTCGGCAAAACTCAGCGGTCCGACATGGGCGAGAATCTTCATGAGGACGGCGGACCTTCCGCCGCTTTCAAACCAGTAGTTCCGAAAGCCGCGCTCCGGATATTTGAAGAAATTGAGCACTGACCAGGGACATAAGACGTGCGCAGCGGCCTTGTCGTCGAAGGAATACCCGCCGTAATAGCCGTGCAGGCTCTCCATCAGTTCTTCTCGGCTCATCCCGAGCGCCGACTGCGCTTTCTCAAGATAGCCTCCGAAATTCCCCTCAATCTCGTCTTCCGTGAAGCCGATCAATGTTCCGTATGCAGAATTCCGGGTAATGTCGTCCAAATGATGGAGTTCCGGGAAAAGATCCGCAAGACCTCCCGTGATTCCCGTCATGAAGAAGAAGCGTAAAGACCGATCATTTTCCTGCAGCATCCGGAAGAAGGAACGCATCAGCCGGCGTACGTCCTCCAAGAGCGTCGGATTGCCGATGCACCTCGTGAGCGGCGCATCGTATTCGTCGATCAGGATGACGAGCGCCGCAGGCTTCAAGGTCGAAAGCCAGGAGGCTGTCTGCTCAAGCGCTCCCGTTAGCTGGAATCCACCAATTTTACCGGGGTGGTTCCTTTGTTCAGCTCTC
>ERZ1034901.483-NODE-483-length-31456-cov-28.376899_pt1 | contig 31456 bp, 31 predicted proteins | sample MGYA00520628_ERZ1034901 | MGnify/ENA primary metagenome ERZ1034901 (study PRJEB33766, sample SAMN09781783) | gut metagenome | biome: gut microbiome | host: Homo sapiens | place: Madagascar | study: EMG produced TPA metagenomics assembly of the PRJNA485056 data... | reverse complement strand
TTTGACCGGGAAATGATAGCGTACACAAATGATAATCATCATAATCCGTGCGCCAATAGCAACCGCTTAGCGTTACACTATCAATGTTAAGCAAATAGCCATCATCGGCGGTAATTGTTTTTGAATAGTGTTTTTCAAAAGTGGGCTTTTCCTCAATGGTGGCGGGAGCATTGAACCCGGAAAGCCAATCCGTGAAGCTGCCAAACAAGGAACGATCATCAGAATCGGGGGTATCTGCAAAGGCAGCCACCGGAAGAGAAACGGCCAGAGAGAGGGCGAGAACAAAAGAAATTAGTTTTTTCATAGTAAGCCCCCTATAAATTTAATGACCACCAACGCTAAAACAATAAACACACCGCCGCCGATCAGGGTTACAATGCTGCCCGGAAGAAACGGTAAGAAGATGCCTATATATCCCACAATGCCAAGCAGCATAGTGAGGATAGCGCCAAGCAGAGTGAGCAACCCGGAAAGCAGCGAAGCGAGAACCGACAGAACGCCGCCGAAAACAGATTGCAACAGCTTGTCCCAGAAACCTGAACCGCTGCCGCCAGAATCACCAGAGCCGCCACCACCAGAGCCACCGCCAGAATCACCCGAGCCGCCCGGGCCAGTGCCGCCACCGGGAGAATCGGGTTTATTCAACCCGAACCCGGAGATATCGAAACCAAAGAATAGTTTCCATTCGCCGTCTATGTACAGTGATGCTTGTACACTGTACCAACCATCTTGCTGAAACTGCTGCACATCTTTTACAATGCCCTTTTCCTCAACTACATAGACATCACCGTTTCCCGGAAATGTGGGGCGAACGCCGCCAACACGAAGAGCACCCACCGGCACGGAAGATTTAACCGCTATTGTGGTGTCGGTCATACCGGCAGGATCGGGGACAACCAAGACTTTGTTTGTGTCGAAAGGCTGGGTGCGGGGAGTGTAGTTAGATGAATAAAGTCGTTTATTCGATAAGCGTATTTCATCATAAACAACATATCCCAAATCTCGTTGCTTTGTACCGCGTGTCCAGTTTGACAAATGAAAATAATCACTATTAAAAGACATACCATAATAGCGACCATTCTCGGCAGGCATGCCACTACTACTATAACCCGAAGAATCTTTTATAGCATCAACATATTTCCCATTAAGATACAGACTCCAAACGCCAGAGAAATCACCGCCACGCACCAAAGCGACTGTAGTCCAATACCCATAATAAGGTTTAGCATCAATAACAGCATTTTCAGGGATTTTGCGTGCTTTAATGCGACTATTAGAAAACACAGAATGATACTTGTCACCATAATTATCACCAGAATCACTATAATACACTTCTGCGTGATAAAACGGAAACCCAGTAAATTGAGCATTGCGAACATTACTTTTTATACGAAATTCAATGGTATTTACACCTTGCATAGAGAAGCTAATATCCTGTGCGGACGAATTCAACAACTGTACACCAGAACCAAAAGGGGTTTGTACCCAATTTTGAGGAACACCCGTAAGCGAACCTGTATAATTACTGGACGCTTCATTTTTGGTATTTCCATCAAGATGCCACAACGCTAATGTCGTTCCATCATCCTCTGCAACTTCTCGATAATTTGTCGCATTATAAATAAAATATGTGCCCCAAATATCTTCGGGCTTTAAGTCAAAACTGTTACGCCCATCGGGGAGTTGATAATAAATTTCATAATAATAAGGCGTATCAGTGTTAATATCAATCACATAATAAGACACATAATTATAATTGTTAGTCACATAAGTGTTATATGTATCATTGGAAATATTATAAGTGTTATAAGTCTTATTATAAGATATGTTATTAAAGGTGTTATAGTTGTTGGTAATGGGATTATAATAAGTTTTGTTCGTTGTATTGATTACTTGATAAGTGTTTGTGGTTTTAGTCGAATTGTAACGATAATTATTCGTTGCACCAGTGTTATTGATAGTTGTATTATAATTCTTGTTGAAAGAATCGTTAAAATCGGAAGCATCGATTGAAATACCGCCACTTGCCCAATTAACCGCACTACCAAACAAAGCACCGACACCAGCAGAAGCAATCGTTGAAAGAGATCCGGAATATGTGAGCCCAGACACAAGTGCTCCAAAACCAGCCGGAACCAAAGCACCAGAAGCATAAGCCGGAGAAACAAAGGTTGACAAAAGCACAGCACATGATAATATTAAAGATAATAAACGCTTTTTCAAAAAATCACCCCGAAATCTAAGAGGATAATAAAATGTTTTTACCAATCATAACAGTAGACGAAAATGCACCCAATGCACTTGCCCTGCCCGTGACAATCTGGACTATAGTAATAATTTGCTTTATCGCACTAACAGTAGTTTTCGTAAAACAACTGAAAAAATTAAATGCAAGCGAAAAAACGGCATTCATCATATTCGCAATAATTGGATTTATAATTATAGGCTGTATGGGCTATGCCATCGTAACAGCCATATGCGCGTTATATTGCGCAAGAAAAGAAAACAAAAAAGAACCCTGAAAGAAAAGGGCCCGGCCACATCGGCCGGGCCCTTTTGCCGGGTGAGGAAAGATTGGTTATCAGCGAGCTGCGCTCTTCAGGCGCTTGAAAATGTTGATGCCAATAGGCACCATGCCCGCAGCCAGACAGAACAGCAGAATAGGCTGACCGGTGATCTGAGTGATAACGGTACCGCTAAGGGTGAACACATCGGTCATTGCTTTGATTACAGCTTCCATACCAGTTGCAGCAACCTCTGCTCCAGTTTCAGACAAAGGATTCATGGTTGCTTTCTCCTTTCATGTTTATTTTGAATGTGTATATTCAACCGCACCATGCGGATGAATCAGAAAACATCGGGCGGACTCATTACCTTAAAACCCGGGTCCACTTTATCGCGGGGATTGATGGGAGCAAACGGCGTGCCGGATATATCTTTAGCCTTACGCTCCTGCTGAATGTCACGCCACATGTGATAGTTATCACGCAGGACTTTCCAGCAGCCATTTTCGTATGCCCATTTAGCCATTGCTTCTACATCCTGAAACACAGGCATATCAAGCATAATCCTTATTTGTTCATCTTCCTCAGCGCAAACGCCGAATGTTTCAGACGGAACATCGAATTCATGCACTCCGACTATATCGGGGCTGTACTGGTATTTCTCCGGTGTGTCTTTATGCCATAAGTACACATAGGCTTTATACAGGTTGTTGCAGCGGTTGATTGCTTCAACCGGAATGCCCAATTCTTTAGCGATACCTGAGAAATGCCGGGGATTGGAAAACTTACAAACGAAATGGATATGGGGTTTTTTCAAGTCGCCCTTTTTGTGGCCGTCACCATCTTTTTCCCATGTGTCTTTATCGTGGAGCGCCCACGCACAGGGATAGTTGTTTTGAACATAGTCGATAATGCTTTGTTGGCTCTCGGGATAGAGGACGAACATACACTGTCGGCTTTTGATAGATGGTTTTGCCTTGGTTTTGTTAGTAGCCATACGATCACCTTTTCTTATTTATTTTTGGAACTGGAACTGGAACTGTTGAGGGCGTAGCCCCTCAACAGTTCCAATATTTAGGGGGCTGCGCCCCCTAAATATTGGATTGTGGCGGTGATCGGGCCGGGAATGATGGGCCACTCATAGGTTAGCCCACAATGTCAAAGTCGGTGACCTTGCCGAAACGGCTGGTATCAAAGCTGATCGTGTGGCCAATGATACCTTCGATCTTGCCGCCACACTCGGCGATCAACTCAGCACCCACGCCATTGCAGGGGACTTTGATCACCTGCACACCCTGACCGGAGCCGGTAAAGCGCTTCTGGATGCCGTGCAGCATGAGATTATCGTAGGGGTACTCAACCCCGCTGTCATTCTTGAACACGCCGCTTTTACGCTCGATACCAATTACTTCAATTTTCATTTTGTTGTCCTTCCTGTTTACATAATTATTTTGTTGCGGAACAGGGATTTCCTGTTGCAACTATTATGGAACAGAAAGTAAAGTCGATTTTGTAAAAATAATGCTTGCATTGGGGCACCTTTCGTGTTATACTGTTTAGGCCGCATGGTGTGGGCAGACGAAGCGCGGTTGAATGCAGCCGCCGCCCTTACAATATCCAGCGAGACTTATTTAAGAGAGGCTAAAACTATGTACGCAGTTATCGTTACCGGTGGCAAACAGTACCGGGTACAGGCAGGCGACACCATCTTCGTTGAGAAGCTGGTCGCTGAAGACGGCTCCACTGTGACCTTCGACAAGGTTCTGGCAGTGGGCGAAGAGGGCAATGTCAAGGTTGGCGCTCCCGTTGTGGATGGCGCTGCCGTTGAGGCTAAGGTCATCAAGACCGGCAAGGGCAAGAAGCTCAATATCATCACCTATCGTCCCAAGAAGGGCAGCATGGTTCGCAAGGGCCATCGTCAGCCCTACACCAAGGTCGAGATCACCGCTATCAAGGGCTAAGCAAAAGGAGGTAACTGAACAATGGCACATAAAAAAGGCGTAGGTTCTACTAAGAACGGTCGTGACTCCGAGGCAAAGCGCCTGGGCGTCAAGCGTGCAGACGGTCAGTTCGTTCTGGCCGGCAACATTCTGGTTCGCCAGCGTGGCACTCACATCCACCCCGGTGAGAATGTGGGCATGGGCAGCGACAACACCCTGTTTGCTCTGGTTGACGGTCGCGTCAGCTTCGAGCGCGTGGGCAAAGATCGCAAGAAGTGCAGCGTAAAGCAGTAATCACTTTATCAAAAAGCCGGGCCGAATTTGGCTCGGCTTTTTGTGTGTTTTTGGCAAAACAAATCATTTGAACGCGAAATGCGTTTTCCCCTGAATCAAAAAGGAGAATATATGTCTGCAAATTTTATTGATATTGCAACCATTTGGGTACACGCAGGCAAGGGCGGCAACGGCTCGGTCAGTTTTCACCGCGAAAAGTTTGTGGCAGCCGGCGGCCCCGATGGCGGCGATGGCGGCCGCGGCGGCGATGTGGTGTTTCAGGCCGACGATAACCTGTCTACCCTGATGGACTTCCGCTATAAGCGCAAGTACAACGCCGAAGATGGGCAGGATGGCGGCGCAAAGCGCTGCACCGGCAAAAATGCCCCTGATCTTATCATCAAGGTGCCCCGCGGCACGCTGGTGAAGGAAGCCGAAACCGGCTTGGTGATCGCGGATATTTCGGGCGATGAGCCCGTGGTGATCGCCAAGGGCGGCAAGGGCGGCTGGGGCAATGTGCATTTTGCCACGCCCACCCGCCAGATCCCCAAATTCGCAAAGCCCGGTATGCCCGGGGAAGACCTGCATATCACGCTGGAGCTGAAGGTGATCGCCGATGTGGGCCTGATCGGCTTCCCCAATGTAGGCAAATCTACGCTGATCAGTGCGATCAGTGCAGCAAAGCCCAAGATCGCAAACTATCATTTTACTACCCTTTCGCCCGTGCTGGGCGTGGTGCGCGTTGGCCCCGAGCAAAGCTTTGTGGCAGCGGATATCCCCGGCCTGATCGAAGGCGCCAGCGAGGGTGTGGGCCTTGGGCATGATTTTTTGCGCCATGTGGAGCGCTGCCGACTGCTGCTGCACGTGGTGGATGTTTCGGGCTGCGAGGGGCGTGATCCCAAGCAGGATTTTGAAATGATCAACGCCGAGCTGGAAAACTTCAGCCCCAAGCTGGCCGAGCGCCCGCAGATCGTTTTGGGCAACAAGTGCGATGTGGCCACCGAGGAGCAGATTGCAGAATTCCGAAGCTATATCGAAGAAAAGGGCCTGCTCTTTTTGCCCATTTCGGCAGCCACCCGCCAAGGGCTTGACGATTTGCCCGGCATCGTGTTCGATCATCTGAAGGAGCTGCCGCCCATTCAGATCTTCCAGCCTGAGTATGTGAAAAAGCAGGCACAGGAGGGCAGCCGCAGCTTTACGGTGTCCAAAACCGAGGCGCACACCTTCTCGGTGGATGCCCCCTGGCTGGAGCGTATTCTGGAAGGCAGCAATGTAGACGACTACGAAAGCCTGCAATATTTCCAAACGCAGCTGGGTGAAAGCGGCATTCTGGATGAGCTGGTGCGCCAGGGCGTGGAAGAAAACGATACCATTCTCATTGGCGAATATCAGTTCGACTATGTGTTCTAAAGAAAGGGGCGCAGTTCATGCTTTTTGAAGCCGAACCGCAAGTGGATATCCGCGAAATGAATCCGCTCAGCCTGGCATTTATGGGCGACGGCGTGCTGGAGCTTTTGGTGCGCCAGCACCTTGTTGAGCGCAGCCGCCTTTTGCCCGGCAAGCTGCACGCCGAGGCCGTGCGCTATGTATCGGCCCGCAGCCAGTTTCTGGAAATGAAGCTGCTGGAGCCGATGCTCACCGAAGAAGAGCACGCGGTGTTCCGCCGCGGCAAAAACGCCAACAAGGCCACCGTGGCCAAGCACGCCAGCGTGGAGGAATACCGCACCTCTACAGGCTTTGAATGCCTTTTGGGCTGGCTGTATTTAAAGGGCCGCAATGAACGCATTATGGAACTGATGGATGTGTTGTGGCGCGAGTTTGAGCCGGAAACGCAGGATTGAGCATCCGGCTTGCAAAACAGCAAAAAGCTGTGCCCAAAAGGCCTATTCCACATAAGAAAACACGCAGTTTCTTGTGCGAAAGCGGCTGTAAAGGGCACAGCTTTTTTTCAAAAGGACTTAATGCTTACTTGCTGTTTTTGGAATCGGTGTACTGATTGGGATGCTTGTTCGAAGACTTGGTGTTGCTGTCGCTGGCGCGGGAATTGCTGGAATTCGTGGAATTGCTGCTTTTGGAATTGCGGTCATTCATAGTGCTGAAAGCTCCTTTCGTGCGGGCATTTTCTGCCCGTCAACCAAAGTTTGCCCCGCTCAGGGCGGCTTTATTCAAATTTTTAGGGGGAACTGCTTTACATGAGCCTTGCCTATTTTGAACAGCGCGAAAAATCGCTGCTGGGCGATCGTTACGAAACCTTATACACACCCTGCCGCCAGCGTGCCGAGCGCGGCATCACCGTGAATGCGCTGCGCGCTTCGGTGCAGGAGGTGGCGGGGCGCATGGGCGCACTGTGTGAGCCTTCGCCCTTTTGCCCCCAGGGGCTTGTGCTGCTGGGCGAGCAGGTAAAGCCGGGCAGGCACCCGTATTATCACGCGGGCGTGTATTATTCGCAGGAACCCTCGGCCAGCTCGGCCGCAGCGCTGTTAGAGGTGCAGCCCGGTATGCGCGTGTTGGATCTGTGCGCGGCCCCCGGCGGCAAAAGCAGCCAGTTGGGCTCGGCACTGGGCGGGCAGGGGCTGCTTGTCAGCAACGAATACAATGCATCCCGTGCCGAAATCTTAAAAAGCAATCTTGAGCGCATGGGCTTTCCCAATGCGGTGATCCTGAACGAATCCACCGACCGTATCGCCGAAGTGCTGCCCGGCTTTTTTGACCGTGTTCTGGTAGATGCACCCTGCTCGGGCGAGGGAATGTTCCGCAAAGAGCCACAGGCAATGACGCAGCACAACGAAGGCCTTGTGCGGCAGTGTGCGGCGCTTGGTGCGCAAATTCTGGAAAATGCGGCCCAGTGCCTGGCCCCCGGCGGCATTCTGGTGTATTCCACCTGCACCTTTGCCCCCGAAGAGGACGAAGCGCAGGTGGGGGCTTTTTTGCAAAAGCATCCGGAATTCACCCTTTTGCCCACCACAGAGGCCTTTGGCAGCCCCGGAGAACCAAACCGTCTGCTGGGCACGCAGGCCGATACCGGCCTGATGCGCCGCATCTGGCCCTGTCAGGGCGGCGAGGGGCATTTTTTGGCCAGGCTGCAAAAATCGGCCGATGCCCCCGCAGCGCAGCGCCCTGCCCCCAAAAAAGCCAAACAAAAGCCGCCGAAGCCTGTGCCGGAATGGGCGAAATTTGCAAAAGAATATTTCCCCCTGCTGCAAAACAGCCCGGCACGCCTTGCAGGCGAGGCTGTGGTGCTGCCAATAGACTGCCCGCCCGAAATGGAAAAGCTGCATATCGTGCGCGGCAGCATTCGCGCCGGAACCATCAAAAAAGGCCGCTTTGAACCGGCACATCATTTGTTTATGGTGTACGGCGCACAGTGCAGCAACTGCGAACAGCTCACGCTGGACGATGCACGCACAGAGGCATGGCTGCGGGGCGAGGAAATCGAGGCCCAAACCGCGCAAAAGGGCTGGTGCGCCGTGCTGGTTGACGGCTTTCCACTTGGTTTTGGCAAGGTTAGCGGCGGAAAAATAAAAAATCATTACCCAAAAGCGCTTAGAAATTTGAAATGATATAAAAAGTGTGTTATAATATTACGGCTATCTTTGCTGCGGCAAAGATAGAATGCGATCTTATTGCCGCAAAAGGCTGATATACAGGAGGAACCAATATGTCCGGACATAGCAAATGGAACAACATTAAGCGTAAAAAGGAAAAAACCGATGGCGCTAAGGCCAAGATCTTTACCAAGGTTGGCCGCGAGATCAGCGTGGCTGTGCGTGAGGGCGGCTCTGACCCCAACAACAACGGCAAGCTGCGCGATTTGATCGCCAAGGCCAAGGGCCTGAATGTGCCCAACGATAATATCCAGCGTATTATCAAAAAGGCTGAGGGCCTGGACAAAACCGAGTTCGAGGCTATCACCTACGAGGGCTACGGCCCCGGCGGCATTGCCATGATGGTGGAAACCCTGACCGACAACCGCAACCGTACCGCTGCCGATATGCGCCACTATTTTGATAAAAACGGCGGCAATCTGGGCGCTATGGGCTGCGTGAGCTATCTGTTTACCAAAAAGGGCATGATCGTGCTGGATCTGGAAGACAAAGATGCTGACGAAGCGATGATGGATGCCCTGGATGCAGGCGCAGAGGACTTTGATGCAGGCGAGGATATGGCACAGGTGACCACCGACCCCGATATGTTCTCGGATGTTCGCCAGGCACTGGAGGATAAGGGCTATAGCTTCCTGAGCGCTGATATCGCCATGATCCCCAGCACCACCACCATCCTGAGCGATGAAGCACAGATGACTTCCATGGCCAAGCTGCTGGACGCTCTGGAAGATAACGACGATGTGCAGAACGTGTGGCACAATCTGGAAAACGAAGACGATCTGGATCGCTAAGATTTTCAGGGGCCCTTTGCAGGGCGCTGCCTGAAGCAGGGCGTAAAGCCGCATGAAAAGCATACCGGCATTTCTGCAATAAAATAATAACCACCGTGCATTTTAGGCGTCGATACCAAGAGCACTGCTCTATGTCGGCTGTTTAAAATGTACGGTGGTTTTTTATTTGCGGCATTTGGATTCCAAAAGAAAGGCGGCAAAGACTATGCATAACGGCAGAAGGGAAAAAAGGCAGTCTGCCAAAAGCTGCACGGTGTCAGAAACGGCATTTGTGGCCAGATAAACGGACAGCGTGTAGTTTTCTTTAGATTGCAGGAAAGCCATGGAAAATTCCAGCTGATTCCATTGCTCTGCCAGGGTGACAAGGCAGAGAAGCAGCACATCGCGTTTGCATAGCGGCAGAGCAAGCCGGAAAAGAATCTGTGCCTCATTCGCACCCAGTTCTTCGGCGCTTTGAATTTGTTCCGTAGGAATGCCGGAAAAAGCGTGCCACATCAATATTGCCCCTAAGGGGGAAAATGCTCCCGGCAAAATAAGTGCCCACAGAGTATCCAGCAATCCGAGCCTTTGAAACATCTGATAAAGCGGAAACACCAGAACCTGCAGGGGAAGCGTGACCACAAGAAAGCAAAAGAAAAGCCATAGCCGTTTTCCGCAAAAATGAAAGCGGGCTAGCCCCCAACCGGCGGAGATCCCGGTGATCAGCTGCCCCGCCAGACAGCCAAGATAAACCACGGTGCTGTTGGAAAATGCCTGCCTGAAGGAGGCATCACGCCACCAAAAATGCAGAAAACTCATTCGATTTTCTACAAAAACAAGCCATAACCCATTTATGATGGGAAAAAGCATGGCGGCTGTGAGAATGTAGGAGATCGCATTAAATTTATTTGTGTGTTTCATGCCTTGGACCCCTTCGGAAAAGCAGCGCAGCAAAAAGGGCGATCGTAACGGTTTGCAATATGGACGCTGCCGCCAAGCGGGGCGCGTTTAAATTGGCAAAATTGTTGTAGTAAAAATGCTGCAAACTGTAAAGGCGGCCTTGCGGATGCGGGCCTGCCAGCAAATAGGCCTCACGAAACAGGCGAAAGCTGCCAAGCAGAGCAATCGCCAAAGAATCTGTGATGGCGGGGATCAAAATCGGAAGCTGTATTTTAAAAAAAATCTGCAGCGGAGCAGCCCCAAGATCGGCGGCGGTTTCTGAAATTTCCAATGGAATGCTGCGGATTTTTTGGTGCAGAACCAAGGCAGTGAACCCCACGGTTTTCCACAGAAATAGAAAAACGACAAACGAAAACAGATGAGCCTGTGTCATTTCGTTTGCTCCGAATATGCGAAAAACCGCCAGCTTCCCAAAAGCAATGCTGCACGCTGCCGGAACCATGGCCGGAAACATTAGCCAGCAAAGTCCGATGCCGGAGGAACAAAGATGCCATAGCTGCGCAAAAAGCATTCCAACGCCAAGATCAACAGGAAGAGAAACGGCCCATAAAACAGCGGTATTTTTGGCAGCAAGCTGGAAGGCGGGATTGCATAACAGCGCTTTGTAATTTTGCAGTCCGCAAAAAGAGCCGCCCGGTGTACGCAGACTCTGCCAAAGCAGCATCGCCATGGGAATTGCGTAAAACATAAGGACGCCGGCGATCAGCGGGATACAGAGCACAACACCCGCCCGGCGTGAACTTGCGAAAGCAGTTTTGTTATTCATAGAGATATAATTCCAAAATCGGCGTAAGTGTGCGAATCAATTCGTCCAGCTCAATATCACCGTTCAAGTAGCTTTGATAAACTTGCGATAGGGGCATATCCCCGGCGGTTTGGGTGGTGCTTACCGAATCGTACCAAAAAGATTGTAAATGTGCGGCATTGATCTTTTCAAGGCGGTGCAGTAAGGCCTGCATACATTCCTTTGAAAGGGGCTGGCCCAGACACTGCAGGTATTCCTGTTTTTCAGAATCGGTTTTTTCGATGAAATCATTTCCGGTTTGTTTCTTAAACAGCTGTTTTTGTTCAGGAGTGGGCGATAGCCACCAGATGTTTTTTTGCCGTTCATAATAAGCTGCGGCAGAGGGAAGAAAGGCGCTTTTCAAAACAGGGGCTTGCAGCAGCATGCCCGGCCATGCGCCCATGCTTTGCCCGTCTTCTTCCAACAGCCAGGCCAGCAGTGCGGCTGCGGCGTTGGCATTTTGCGTGTTGGCATTGATCATCCCGCAGCTTTTTACCAGGGCGGTAACGCCGCCTTTTTCATTGGAGGGCACTAAAATTTGAGCCTGATCGCTCAGGGCGCTCAAAGCCCATGCAGACGAAGCGATGCCGGAATAAGGGCCGATCTCAAACAGGCGTTTCCCATCGTGAAGCCGCCTTGCTTCACAGGGGGCAAAACCCTGCATTCCGCTGTTTCGGCTTTCCTGCAGAAAATCGGCCATTCCCTGTATCCAATCGGCATTGGTATGCACATTTCGGTTCAGCTCCAGCATATTGCGAACCGCTTCATCGCCAAGATGTACGGCGCCGCTGTTATAATCCAGCAGGGGCTGGGCGAGATATACACTGAGGTCTTCTTCCAGATTGGTGGTCATACCGGTTTTTTGATACGCCTGAAAGCATTGCAGCAAAAAGCTCTGGGTATCTTTCTCGGCGCTTTTTTGAGAAAATCCGCATTCGGAAAGCGTGCCGCTGTCGGCAAGGGCCGCCAGAAAATCAAAGGAAAGCGGAACAATATACTGATTGCCGTCCACCTGCCCGGCCTGCATCAGGCAGGGCCAGTAATCGTTCCCTGCAAGGTGAATGCCGTAAGCATTCATCCACGGCGTGCAATTTAAAAATGCGCCGTTGCGCATGGATTTTTGCAGGTCCGGAAACAGATTGCAGCCGGTAAGCCGCTGCCCCATCAAAAACAAGTCCGGCCCGCCGCCTGCCAAAAGCTCGGCATTCAGCCGGGTAATCTCGGCTTCGCGGGCTTCATAGTCAGAAAGGCCGCCCGAGGGGGATGCAAAAGTAAGGTTTACTTGGGGATACTTCTTATTAAAATCCAGAATCCGCCGATAAACAGGGTGATCGCTCAAAGGGTTTGCAAACGAGGCTTCCAGATAAACCGTCAGATCGCCTGCAGGCTCCTGCGCTTGCGGCATGGCCGGTTCGGCGGGCACCGGCATTGCAGCCTGCGGGGATCCGGCAGTGTTTGCACAGGCCGTAAGCATACACGCTGCCAGCAGAAAGCACAGCAGCGAAAACGAAATTTTTGGAAGAATTTTCATAGGGCAAGCTCCTGCATTTATAAGGCTCCGGGGGAAAAAGCTTCGTTTGGAAACCAATGTGAGGGGGAGTAAAGCGCACCGTCAATCCGAATCTGAAAACGGCAAAGAACACCGCTGGTTTCCGGCGTTTGCCCCAGTATGCCAATGCACTGGCCCTGCCTTACCATTTGCCCCGGAACCACATACAGCGCTTTGCAATGGGAAAAGCTGGTGGAAATATCCGGGCCGGTGCTGTGCAAAAGAACCAGTGTAAGGCCAAAATCGTCCGGCTTTGTGCAGCTGCTTTCATCGGAAGCCGCCAGAACGACTCCATCGGCCGGGGCGTAAATATACGAGCCTTCCTCGGCAGCGATCACAGCGCCGGTGGTTTGCATACGCGAGCAATATCGGTATTCCGGAACCGGCCAGGAAAATGCAGCCAGATCTTGCGGTGCAGTCAGGCTTCCTTCGCTGCCTTCCGGCAGGGGAATAAAATCTTTTGTGTGTACCAAGGCTTCCCGCAGCATGACCATATTGCTGGACACGCCTTCCAGCGCTCTGCTTCCCGGCAGGGCGGCAAGCGGAGCAAAAATAAGCAGCAGTGCCGCAGCAAAGCCCGAGAGGGCGGCGGCAAAGGGATCGGCCTTGCGTCGCAGCGCACAAATGCGGCGTGCAAGCTGTTTTCCGGCAACAGAAAAGGAATTTCCGCTGCCGCCGCGCATTTCCGAAAGCTCCAGCAAAAGCTGTGCATAGCGTTTTCGTTCACCGCCGTTCATTGCGGCGGTCACTGTATGGTCACAGCGGATTTCGCAGGCATCCTCCAGATAAGCCTTCATCAGCCAGACAAACGGGCAGAACCAATGCAGCATGGCTGCAAGCTGGGCGGCTGCTTTGATCCAAAGGTGCTTTTGCCGGATGTGCGTGGATTCGTGGCGCAGCACAAGCTGCAAAGCACTTTTTGAAAGCCGGTGGCCATCCGACAAGTAAATTGCCGGGTGAAAAAGCCCGTAAGCAAACGGAGAGCAGGGCATGGAAATTTGGTATACAGGAATTTCCTTGCCGGGCGCGGTGTACGCTTCGCCCGCGCGGCAGGGGATCCTTTTGCGGGAAAGATATCTTGCAAAGCGGTAGTTTTTGCAAAGGCTTCGGAAAGTCAGCAGCAAAAAAATCAGCAGCCATACGAAAGGAATTATTTTCAGTATCCGTTCTGCCGGAGAAAGAAAGGCAAAGGTAAGAGAACTCTCTGTCAGCGCCGGGGAAAAAGGCTCAACAAAAGGAAGCACACCGGAGGAAAGATTGGGATCGACCGGGGGCAGAGGCAGGCCTCTTTGCGGAAACAAAAGTGCGAAGGGAAAAAGGTAAAGCGCCAACGCAAGGCAGCCGGCAAACAGCAGGGGCTGCTCTTTTTTAAAAAAACGAAGCACGCAGCGAACCAGCATCAACAACGCCGTGGCAATGCTTCCGCTGATCGATGCGGAAAGAAGAGCGATCCACCAGAATCGGATCATTCCCAATCACCTTCCAACAACTTTTTTAATGCCTGCCGATCCTCTTGGGTAAGCGCAATTTGCCCCGCCATACTGGTAACCAAATTGCTGATCTTGCCATCGTATAGATCGTTCACAAGGGTCGTTGCTTCGGAACGGGCGTAATCTTCTTTGCTGATAAGCGGGGTGTAATAGCGCAGCTTGCCGATTTTTTCGCTTTCAAGAACGCCTTTTTCGCACAGCCGCTTCAAAAAGGTTAAAACGGTGGGGGCCTTCCAGCCGCGCTGATCGCTGAGCGCGCAGATATCCTGGCTGGTAACCGGAGCTTTTTTTGCCCAGATAATCTCCATAATGCTGTATTCACTTTCGGAAAGCTTCATAAATATCACCTTATATTGTAAAATATGATTTTCTACATTTTGTCTAATATAGAGCGTAGCATACTTCACAATATTTGTCAATTCAGCTTTATAAAACCACAGCCCCCGTTTTCCCGCCGGGAAAGGCGGCAAAACTAATGGAAATGGCTGTCTACTTGACCTTACCGGGCGGTTTGGGTATAATTTATCTTGTAATGATATGCACTTTGCGCGCTGTTGGCTTTTTTGCAAAATAAAAAGCCGATGGTGCATAAAATTTTAATTGTGAAACAGGGGGGCAGTTTATGAGTATGCCAAAGGTATGTCCCTATTGCGGCGGGCATGTGGGGGCAAAGCTCACAGAGTGTCCTTCGTGCCACACGCCGCTGCGCTGGGCTATGGACGAAGCCCTGCCCGAGGGCACGGTGCTGGCCGGGCGCTATTTGATCATCCGCACGCTTTCGCAGGACGGCGAGGGCTATTTTTATGCAGCCAAAGAGCGCAGCAGCGAGCTTTCGGTGGTAATTAAGGAATATTTTCCGCTTACGCTCAGCGCGCCGCGCCTGCAAAACGGCGGCATCGAGGCAAAAATGGGCCGCGAGGTGCCCTTTAAAACGCTGCGCATGGATTTTGAAGAGCTGTACACCACATTGCAGCAGATCACACCTGCCACGGGCCTTACCGCCGTGCTGGATCTTGTGCGCGAAAACGGCACCACTTATGCCGTGCTGGAACCCGCGCGCGGGCAAACCCTCAGCCAGTATCTGCGCGGCAAACGGCCTTTGCGCCCGGCCGAGGTGCGCAGCATTCTGCAGCCGGTCATGGAAGGAGCCGCCGCCATGCACAAGGCGGGGCTGATCCACCGGGGCATCAGCCCGGAAACCATTTTTGTCACGAAGGACGGCGCTGCTTCACTGGCCGGTTATGCCACGCAGGGGCTGCGCAGCACGGGCAGCGAGCTGAAGCCGCAAATGTACGAAGGCTATATGGCCCCCGAGCAATATTCCATGGCGGAATTTGAGGGGCGCTACACCGATGTGTACGCGCTGGCCGCTGTGGCTTACCGCATGGCCACCGGCCATGTGCCGGTTTCGGCCCGCCAGCGCCAAACGCGTGACAGTCTGGAGCCTGCCGAGGAATTCAGCTCGGCGATCCCCAGCTATTTTTCGGATGTTTTAAGCTCGGCTATGGAGCTGCAGCCCGGCAGGCGCATTCAGAATGTGCCGGAACTGATGGGAATGCTGGCCAGCCAAACCACCGCCCACACCATGATGACAGCCGGTGGAAAGCGCCAGAGCAAGCAAAAAGCACAGGTGAGCACCCGCAATGTTTTAATGACGGCCAGCGTGATTATTCTGGTGCTGGTGTGCCTGCTGGGCTGGTGTATCATCAAGCTCACCGATCGGCAGGAAAAGCCGGTGCCCGCTGCGCCCGATCCGGCTGCCAGCCAGGTGCAGACACAGCAAACCGCACTGCCCAGCTTTGTGGGAAAAAAGCTCAGTGCGATCCAGCACGAAAAAGAGTATCTGGCCTATCGCTTTACCATCACCGAAGAGTACAGCTCGGAGGTGGCAAACGGTGTGGTGATCCGCCAAAGCCCGGCAGCAGGCTCGGAAGCGCCGCAAAACGGCACGGTGGAGCTGGTGGTCAGCCGTGGGCCGCAGCTGGCAACCATGCCGAAGATCTTTGGATTTACGCAGGAAAAGGCCATTGAAGAGCTGGATAAGGCGGGCATTCGCTACAGCCTGCTCATGGTGGCCAATGACGGCCAGTATGCGGCGGGCACCGTGGCCAGAACCGAACCTGCCGAAGGAGAAAGCTTTGATCCCGACACCCGCATTGCCAATATCTATATTGCCGCCGAGCGCGATAACACGGCGGCGCTGACCATAGAGGAATATCAAGAGCAAAATCAAGAGCAAGAGCAGGAACCCACACAGGAATGACCCTTTGCGGGCCCTTGTGCCCGTGCGGCATAGCGCACAGTAAGGAGAGCGGCATGGCGGCAGGCAGAAAAGTACAACTGAATACAAGCCGCGCCGTGTATGGCGCTGTGATGACGGTGATCTCGTTCGAGATCTATTCCGTGCTGGTGCGCAGCCTGCTGGGCTTTGCCATGCAGCTGTGGCATCCCGGTGCAAGCCTTGAAAGCCCGGTGGGGGTGCCGCTGGCGGTGCATTACGGCGCGGTGATCCTATACACGGCGCTGCCGCTGGGGCTGGCTGTGTACACAGCCGGCCGCTTTGGCCGCCGCAGCCGCCCGGCCCGGCGTGAGGGGCTGCCCCTGTGCCGAAGTGTGGCGCTGCTGCTGCCGATTTTTATGACTGTTACCATTACGGCCAGTTTGCTGTTCGGCCTTTTGTTGGCAGGCAGGCCGCAAATGTCTGTGCCCGGGCACGGCATGGGGCTTTGGGTGCAGTTTTTGTGCATTTGCATCATTCCGGCGGTGGGCGAGGAATGGCTGTTTCGAGGCACAGTGCAGCCCATGCTGCAGGTCTGCGGCCCGTGGACGGCCATTGCGGGGCAGGCACTGCTGTTTGGCGCGGCGCATTCCTTTGGCGCGCCCATGCTCACCGCCGTGATCAGCGGCCTTGCGCTGGGGCTGATCTACACGCTTACGGGCGATCTGCGCGTGGGCATGATCCTGCATGGGATCAACAATGCAATCGCCTTTGGGGAAACATATTGCTATCAGTATGCAGACAACACGCTCACCACAGTGGTGATCGTTTTGCTGGACGCTGCGTTTGTGGTTTGGGCCGTGGCAGCGGCGCTGCACATCAAACGCCGCCGTTTGCAAAGCCGGTTTTACCCCGTGGATCTTTCCACCGGGCATGGGCAGCTTTTACACAGCCCGGTGTTCTGGGCGGCATTTGCCTGCATGGTACTGGCACAGGTGATGAATGTATGACGGATCTTGAACTTATGCAGCTGGCCTTGCAGCAGGCGCAGCTGGCAGCCGATATGGAAGAAGTGCCCGTGGGGGCGGTGGTGGCACTGAATGGCGAGCCCATTGCAATGGCACACAACACGCGCGAAACCGAAAAAAACGCCACCCATCATGCCGAGCTGCTGGCCATCAGCCGTGCATGCGAAAAGCTGGGCGGGTGGCGGCTGTGGCAGTGCGAGCTGTTTGTTACGCTGGAGCCCTGCCCCATGTGCAGCGGGGCCATTATCAACAGCCGCCTGCGCCGCGTGGTGTATGGCGCAGCCGATCCCAAAGCCGGATGCTGCGGGGGGCTGACCGATTTGTTTGCACTGCCCTTCAACCACCATCCCGTGATCGAAAAGGGCCTGTGCGAAGAGCAGGCCACGGCGCTGATGCAGCAGTTTTTTGAGCGGCTGCGGCAAAAACGCCAGAAGAAAAAATGGAAAGGAACACAGCTATGAAACAACGAATCGCCCTGATCACCGGCGGCAGCCGCGGCATTGGCGCAGCAGCCGTGCGGGCCTTTGCCGCAGCAGGCTGGCGCGTGGCATTCTGCTGGCACAGTAACCGGCAGGCCGCCGAAGCGCTTGCCGCCGAGTTTCCGGGGCAGGTGCTGGCCGTGCAGGCCGATGTGGCTGACCGTGTGCAGGTGCAGGCTATGTTTGAGCGTGTGCAGGCAGAATTTGGCGCGCCGGATACACTGGTGTGCAATGCAGGCATTGCCCAGCAAAAGCTGTTTACGGATATCACCGAGCAGGAGTGGCACACGATGCTGGATACGCACCTGACCGGCGCTTTTCACTGCTGTCAGGCGGCGCTGCCCGAAATGATCCGCCGTCGATTTGGCCGCATTATCATGGTAAGCAGTATGTGGGGGCAAACCGGCGGCAGCTGCGAAGTGCATTATTCCGCAGCCAAGGCCGGGCTGATCGGCCTGACCAAGGCGCTTGCCAAGGAAGAAGGCCCCAGCGGCATCACGGTAAACTGTGTGGCGCCCGGCGTGATCGAAACCGATATGATGGCCGGCTTTACCGCGCAGGATAAAGCCGAACTGGCCGAGGAGACCCCTGTGGGCAGGCTTGGCACACCGCAGGAGGTTGCCGGGCTGCTTTTGTATTTGGCTGGGGAGGACACCGGGTACATTACAGGCCAGGTGATCGGCCAAAACGGCGGCTTGGTGATATAGGGCAACCCCGCACAATTCCCGCCTGACGGCTTAAGCACCGCTGCCGCGGCTGCGAAGCACAATCTGCTTTGCAAAAATGCTCGATCATACACCCAGTATGATCTGCGCTTTTTCCTTAGCAGCTTGCACTTCTCGCACGCTGCATCGGCACTTAGAATTATGCGGTATTGCCATAAACAAAAATATACACGGCTCTCTTTCCGCCCGCATAGAGTGGGGCAGGGAAGGGGGCTATTTTTATGGCTGTTGTATACCAGAACGGCGTGGATGTTTCACGCTATCAGGGCACGGTGAACTGGGGCGCTGTGGCGGCAGCGGGCAAGCAGTTTGCCATTGTGCGCATAGGCTCCAGCAATACAAACGGCGTGTATATCGACCCGGCGTTTCAGCGCAATATCAACGGGGCCAAGGCTGCCGGGCTGCGCGTGGGCGCCTATTATTATTCCTATGCCACCACACGCAGCGCAGTAGCGCAGGAGCTCAACACTTTTTTGGCGGTGCTGCAGGGGCTGCGGCTGGAGTATCCGGTGTTTATGGATGTGGAAGCGGCGGTGCAGCAAAGCCTTGGCCGCAAGGCGCTCACGGATCTGGTGCTGTATGCCATGCAGCTGATCGAGCAAAGCGGCTGGTATCCGGGCTGGTATTCTTATACGAATTTCGCCAATCAATATCTGGATGCCTCGCGCCTTTCCGCTTACCCCTGCTGGATCGCCGATTATCGGGGGTATGTGGGCTACGGCGGCAGCTATGATCTGTGGCAGTATTCGGGCAGCGGCTCGTCCGGCGGCATTACCGGCACGGTGGATCTGGACTACAGCTACAAAAATTTTTTGCCGGCCATCACGGCAGCCAACAAAAACGGCTACGGCACCTCGGGCCCCGCTGTGGAGGCAGTTTCCGACACGGTGTTAGAGGTGTTTGCCGAGCGCTGCGAATATTTCTACTCCCCCAATGTCAACGAGGTGGTGGGGTATCTGCCGCTGGGCACTTACCCGGTGCTGGCCCGCACCAAGGGTGCATACAATGGCTATGTATGGGTAAAATTTAATTACAACGGCGGGCAATACTGGACGGCGCTGATCGCCGACCGCAACCGCCTGATAGCGGGCGGCGAGGGCGGGTGTGATGAGTGCCGCGAACAGCTGGCGGCAGCGCTGGAAAAAATTGCGGCAGCCAAAGCCGTGCTGGATTCGTAAAACAGAAAGGGGGCGGCAGAAGTGTCGCTTTGGGGGCCGTTTTTTCTTGGCGGAATGCTGGCGCTGGCACTGAATGTCCCCTTGTGCGCTGTGGAACGCCGTCTGCCTGCCCAAATGCGGCACCGGCGCAAAGCGGCGCTGGGCGCAGTGCTGATCTTCACGGCATCGGCGGTGGTGATCCTGTTTGCCATGGTGGTGCCGCAGTTGGCCGAAAGCGCCGTCAGGCTGACAAAGGCGGCCCCGCAGCTATGGCAGCGCGTGCAGGCGGCGCTGCAGCGGCAGTTTGTGCGCACACCTGCGCTCAAACTGATTTTGGGCGGCGCGGAGAGCTTGAATTTTGAAGCGCTGGTGTGCCGTGCTGCCGAAAAGCTGCGGGGAGCACACTGGATGGGCGGCACCGTGGATCTGGCAGCGCAGGCGGCGGGCTGGGCAGCGGATCTTGGCGTGGGGCTGGTGCTGGCGGCGTATCTTTTGGCGCGCAAGGAAGAGCTTGCGGCACAGGCTTCGGCTGTGCTGGATGCATGGCTGCCGCCCCGCGCCGCGCATGGCCTGAAGCACATGGGCAGCGTGTTTGGGGCGGCTTTTGCGGCATTTTTTTCCGGCCAATGCCTCGAAGCGGCCCTGCTGGGGGCTATTTTTGCCTTGGTGCTGTGGATCTGCCATTTTCCGTGTGCGGTGCTGATCAGTGTGATGATCGGCATTACGGCGCTGGTGCCCATATTCGGCACTTTTGTGGGCTGCGCGTTCGGCACGGTGGTGATCCTGGCACTGGAGCCGCAAAAGCTGGTGTGGTTCTGGGTGCTGTTTTTGTGCATTCAGCAGCTGGAAGGCGCATTTTTGTATCCGAGAGTGGTGGGCGGAAAAGTGGGCCTGCCGCCGCTGTGGGTGCTTGTGGCGGTAACGCTGGGCGGCAAGCTGTTTGGTGCGGCGGGAATGCTGGGCATGATCCCGGTGTTCAGCGCGGGTTATACGCTGGCCAAAGAAAAAACCTGCGAAAGATTAAAAAAACTTCGTGACAAATAGAAGAAGATGTGCTATACTAGTAAAGCGCTCAAAATTAAGGGCAAAACATGGGCGACTGTCGTACAACGGCTAGTACATCAGCCTTCCAAGCTGAGGACGTGGGTTCGACTCCCATCAGTCGCTCCATACAAAACCGCCGAAGCAAATGCTTCGGCGGCTTTTTTGTACAAAAGATCCGGGGCAGCCGCAAATACGGTTGCCCCGGATCGGCGTTTATGCAGGGGCTCAGGAATCGCTTTCCGGCTCCATTTTACGAATGTCGCTGCCGTAAAACTCCACACGCTCGCAGCTGCCGGTCAGGCGGCTGGCAATTTTTTCGGTGTAGCGGCTTTCAAACACCCGGTCATCGGTGATGTTGGTGGTGTAAATGGTGGGCAGGCGGTGGCCGATGCGGCTGTTCAGCACGGTGTACAGGCAGCTGGCCACATACTGAGAAAAATACTCGGTGCCAAGATCATCCAAAATCAAAAGATCCGCCGAAAGCACGGCATCCATCATGGAATCCTGCATGGCCTCTTCATCCGAAAAAGAACTGCGGCGAACCTTATCCAGATGCCCAAAAAGCTCCTGCGAGCTGATATAGATCACATCATAGCCTTTATCCAGCACAATGCCCGCAATGGCAAGGGCAGCATGGGTTTTGCCAAGGCCCGCGCTGCCGCACAAAAGCAGGTTGGAGCTGCGCAGATCAAAGGCATCGGCGTATTCTTTCAGCTCCTGCAGGCGCTCGGCCATATATTGGCGCACGGTGCAGCCCAGCAGCGGGTGATAGGCATTGGGATAGCGGTTCACATCCATGCTTTCAAAGCGAGAGATATTCAGCGCCGAGGCTTTCACGATCTCCTCGCGGCGCATATCGCGCTCCAGCGTGTGAATGCAGCTGCAAATGCGCCCGTGGTCCAGCCCGGTATCACCGCACAGGGGGCAGGTGAACTGCGGCTGCAGATCGGCCTCGCTCCAGCCGTTTTCGCGCAAAAGCTGCGCGCAGCGGCGCTGTGCGGCCTCGCTTTCGGCCAGTGCGGCTTCAATTTTTTCGCTGCTGTGCCCGGTGGCGGCCAGATGTGCAGCCTTATAACCGGCCTGAGAGATCGTGTCCTCGGCGGCGGCATATCCGGGGATCTCTTCACGCACGCGCTGCTGGTTGGTGCGCGCAGCCATAATGGCGCGTTGGCGGCGCATGGAAACGGCCCGCTGCGCGGCCCGCAGCAATTCGTCTTTGCTTTGCATAGATCATCGATCCTCCCGCTTCAATCTCAGCTTTCTGGTGGGGCTGCGTGGGGCAGTGGGGGCTGCAGGCACAGCCGGGGCGCTGTCCACACGGATATTGCGGCCAAACACAATGCCGCCGCGCAGATCCTGCGGGGTGCGCCAGCCTTTTTCGTGCCAGCCCTTTAAAATATCGTTCATGGCCCACACCGTGCGCTCGGCACCCAGATACTGCACGGCGTTTTGCACCATTTCATCGTTGAATTCATATTTTTCATACCAGCGCTGCACCGAACGGCGCTCGCTGGGGGTAAGGGAGCTGCCGCCCTTGCCCAGCAAAGTGGCCACAAAGGCTTCATGCTCGGCCCGGCGCTCTTCCAGCGCCAGCAGGCGCTCAACATCCTCGCCGGATCTCACACCGGCTTTTTTCCAGCGCTTCAGCTCGCTGCGCACGGCGTTCAAATTGACTCCGGGCTGGCCGGTGAGGTGCGAAAGGCACAAAAGGATCACATCGGCAGCATAGCCCTCGGTGGTGTACAGCGATGCCAGATTGCGGCTTTCCTGACTGCTCAGGGCACCGCCCAGACAGGACTGCGCCTGTTCCATGATCAGCGCAATGCGCGGGTCACACAAAACCAGCGACAGATCCGGCTCCGGCTCGGCAGCGGGCAAAACAGCGGGCTCGGGCGAGTGGCCCCGGTGTGCCTTTAAGAGCCCGGCACCGGCCCACCACTGCAGTGCGCGCTCGGCGGCGTGTACGCTGCGCAGGCCCAGCTCCCGCGCGATCACGGCGGAGTCTGTGCAGCCGGTTTGCAGCACATACAGTGCCACCCGCATACAGTTTTCATCGGCACGGGGCAAATTAGAAAAAACCAGCAGCGGCACGGCCAGTGTGTCGCCGTTTTGGGGAATCAGTTCATAATACATGAAAAAAGCCTCACAAATCGGGAAAGTGTGGTAAATAGATTATAGCATTTGCCCCGGGCGGTGTAAATGGGCAGGGGAGAACCGTCTTTACAATTAAAAAAAATCGTGTTACTCTTGAAACGGCAAAAGAACTGCCCGGAAAAACCGGGCATTCATCCCATGGCCCCGGCGGCCTGCCGAGGGCGCATAAAAAGAAAAAATTCTGTAAAACGAAACAAAAATGCCCCGCAACTACAAACCGGCAGTTGCAGGGCATAAGCTGTGGAGCGGGATACGGGGCTCGAACCCGCCACCTTCTGCTTGGGAAGCAGACGCTCTACCAGATGAGCTAATCCCGCGTAACAGATATTATTGTAACCGATTTTACGGTGTCTGTCAATAAAAATCATTGCCTGAAACGGAGAAATATACTATGCTGACAGGATATCCCAATTTTCACTATTTTAAAAACGGCAACAACTACAGCGGCAGCCATGTGGGAATGCGCTATTTTATTGAACCTGTAAAAGAGCCGGACCCAAGCGATGAAACCGGCAAAAACAAGCTGACTTTCTTGCAGGTGACTCTTTGGCCCGAGCCCTGGGGCCTGGAATACACCGCGCCGGAAAAACGCATTTCGCAGCGTTTTCCCGGCAGCGATGAAGGCGTGCAGCAGGCGGCAGATTGGATCGCCGCACAGTACAGCGCCAAAGAACAAAAATGGAGCGTGATCCCCAATATTCTGGACTGTGAACCGGATATTCCCAACCCCGGCCAGCAGGAAGGCGAGGGCTGATCAGCCCTTGGCATTGGGCGAAGTAAGGCTTTCGTACAGCTGCAGAATGGCGGGCTCAGGCAGCTTGACCACCAGCCCCGAAAGGCGCGAAAGCGTGTTTTCGGGCGGGATCTGCAAAAAGCTGAGCCGATAGGCGCACAGGGCCTGCGTTTTCTGGCCGCAGCGCTCGTTCATTTTGCGGTTGCCGTATTTGATATCGCCGATCACAGGCGCGCCCAGATAGGCCAGATGTGCGCGGATCTGATGGGTGCGGCCTGTGATGAGGCCGATCTTGCACAGAGCAAAGGGCCCGGCGTTTTTCAGCACATCCACCTCGGTGATGATCTGCTTGCGGTTGGGGTTTTCGTGGGCATGAATGCTCACCTTGTTTTTGCCCTCGTGGTGTTCCCACCAGGCGGTATGCCGCCCGCGGGGGGGCACGCCCACCGTGATGGTGTAGTATTCTTTTTTCAAAAGATCCTTGCGAATGATCTCGTTCATATCGCGCAGCGCGGCATAGCTTTTGGCGGCAATCACAAGCCCTTCGGTGCCGCGGTCCAGCCGGTTGCAGATGGCGGGGGCAAAGCGCTTTTCGGCGGTGGGGTCATACTCGCCTTTTTCGGTGAGATAGGCGGTAAACTGATCCACCAGATTGGCATCGCCCGTGCGGTCAGAATGGCACAGCAGGTGCGTGGGCTTATACAGCACCGCAATATCGGCATCTTCATAGATCACCCGCAGGCGGGGGCCCTTGGGAACTTTGCGCACCGGAGCGGCAGGCTTTTCCGGGAAAAATTCGTCGTTGATGTACAATTCGATCAGATCGCCTTTTTGCAGGCGATAGTCGGCCTCGGCGCGCTTGCCGTTGACTTTGATGCGTTTGTTGCGGAAGCTTTTATACAAAAGGCTGTTCGGGAAATTGGCGGTCACGCTTTGCACAAAGCGCGAAAGGCGAACGCCGGCCTCGTTGGCACCGGCAGTATAGCTTTTCATGTGGGAACCCCTTTCGGTCTGGTTTGAAATAATCCGTTTCTTATTATATAATAAAACGGCATGAATTGCACCCTTTTATAGCAGGCAGGGCCGCACACTTTTTTGCATCGCGCACGGATAGGGAAAAGTGCGCGGTGCGGCTTTCCGAATCGTGCGCTGCCGCTTTGGATATACTCTGTATGGTGGAGGAAAATGGTATATGGCAGAAAAGAACCCCCATGAAAACCGCCGCGCCCGTGTGCGTGAACGCGTGGAGAAAATCGGCTTCGAGGGCATGGCGGACCATGAGGCGCTGGAATATCTGCTGTTTTATGTGATCCCCCGGTGCGACACCAACCCCTTGGCGCACCGCCTGATCGACCGCTTCGGCAGCTTCAGCGCCGTTTTGGATGCCAGCGAAGACGATTTGCAAACCGTGCAGGGGGTGGGACTGCGCACAGCGCAATTTCTGCACGGCATCAAGCTGGCCACAGCCTTTTATGCCATGAGCCGCCGCAAGGTGCCGCAGACATTGCAAAGATGCGAAGATGCCATGCAATATCTGACACCGCTGTTTGAGGGCCTGATGAACGAGCGCTTGTATATGGTGCTGATGGATGACCAGTACTGCCCGATGCAAACGGTGCTTTTGGCCGAAGGGCAGCCCGGTTCGATCCAGATAGACCTTACGGCGGCAGCCCGGCGGGCTGTGGCAAGCGGCTGCACACAGGTGATCCTGAGCCACAATCACCCGCGCGGTTTGCCGACGCCTTCGCATGAGGATATACACACAACGCGCCAAGCCGCCAAGATCCTGGGGCTGCTGGGCATCTGCCTGATAGACCATATCATTGTGGCCGGCGGCACGGCGCTTTCGCTGCGTGAGTGCGGCAAAATGCCGTATTATGACCCGCTGCGAGGCGAAGTGGATATGTAAGCCGCCACGAAACCATAAAGGCCCGGTATTTTCAGGCAGACAGGAAAAACAGGTGAACAGCATGGAACAAACCGAAAGCATTTTTCATTTGCAGGCCCCTTTTGCACCCATGGGCGACCAGCCGCAGGCCATTGAAAAGCTGGCACAGGGGGTGCTGGCAGGCGAAAAAGCCCAAACGCTGCTGGGCGTAACGGGCAGCGGCAAAACCTTTACCATGGCCAATGTGATCGCACGGTGCAACCGCCCCACGTTGATCTTGGAGCCGAACAAAACGCTGGCAGCCCAGCTGTGCACCGAGATGCGCGCGTTTTTCCCCGAGGATGCCGTGGAATATTTTGTATCGTATTACGACTATTATCAGCCGGAAGCCTATATTCCTTCCACAGACACCTACATTGAAAAGGACTCTGCCATCAACGATGAGATCGACCGTTTGCGCCATTCGGCCACGGCAGCGCTTTCCGAAAGGCGCAATGTGATCATTGTGGCGAGCGTGAGCTGCATTTACAGTCTGGGTGACCCCATTGATTACCGCAGCATGGTCATCAGCCTGCGCCCCGGCATGGAAATGAGCCGTGACGAGCTTTGCAAGCGCCTTGTAAAGCTGCAGTACGAGCGAAACGATGTGAATTTTGTGCGCAACAAATTTCGCGTAAAGGGCGATGTGGTGGATATCAACCTTGCCTATATGAGCGATGTGGCCATCCGTGTGGAGTTTTTCGGCGATGAGATCGAGCGCATCAGCGAAATGGACCCGCTGACCGGAGCCCGAAAAAATGTGGTGCGCCATGTGGCGATATTCCCGGCGAGCCATTATATCGTGGGGCCTGAAAAAATGCGTGCCGGTTTGCAGAAAATTTCGCAGGAAATGGACGAGCAGGTGAAGCAGTTCACCCAGCAGGGCAAATTGATCGAAGCCCAGCGCATTGCCCAGCGCACACAATATGATATGGAAATGCTGCAGGAAGTGGGAATGTGCAAGGGCATTGAAAACTATTCGGCAGTGCTTTCGGGCCGAAAGCCCGGCTCTACCCCCACCACGCTGCTGGATTATTTTCCGGAAGATTTTCTTTTGATGGTGGATGAAAGCCATGTGATGCTGCCCCAGCTGCACGCCATGTACGGCGGCGATTACGGCCGCAAAAAAACGCTGGTGGAATTTGGATTCCGCCTGCCCTCGGCCTTTGACAACCGCCCCCTCAAATTTGAGGAGGTGGAGGAAAAGATCCATCAGGTGATCTTTGTTTCGGCCACACCCGGAAAATATGAGCAGGAGCACAGCACACAGACGGCGGAACAGGTGATCCGCCCCACCGGCCTTTTGGACCCTGTGATCGTGGTAAAGCCTGTGGAAGGGCAGATCGAAGACCTTTTGGGCGAGATCAACCAGCGCCTGCAGCGCGGCGAACGCGCACTGGTGACCACGCTGACCGTGAAAATGGCCGAGGATCTCACCGACTATTTGAACGACCACGGCGTGAAAGCAAAGTATATGCACCACGAGGTGGACACCTTTGAGCGCATGGAGCTGATCAAGGATCTGCGCGCGGGGGATATCGGCGTGATCGTGGGCATCAACCTGCTGCGCGAAGGGTTGGATCTGCCCGAGGTTTCGCTGGTGGCGATCCTGGATGCCGATAAAGAGGGATTTCTGCGCAGCGAAACCAGCCTGATCCAAACCATTGGCCGTGCGGCCCGCAATGCCGAGGGTATGGTGATCATGTATGCCGATGAAGTGACCCCCAGCATGGAGCGAGCGATCCGTGAAACCGAGCGCCGCCGGGCGATCCAAAACGAATACAATAGGGCGCACGGCATTACGCCCAAAACCATTCAAAAAGAAATTCGCGGCGGGCTGGAGATCAGCGACAAAGCCGAAAACGAAAAGCTGGGCGCAGGCAAGCGCCGCATGGGCACGGCCGAGCGCAAACAGCTGATCGAGCGGCTGGAACGGGAAATGCGCGAAGCCGCCAAAATTTTGGAATTCGAGCACGCCGCCTTCCTGCGTGATCAGATCGAGCGCCTGCGCAAGGGCGAAGATCCCATGGAAAATGCGGATCTGAAACAGCAAAAACGCACCCGCAAAGCAAAGTGGAAAAAGGGATAAACAAACATGAGCAATGATAAAATCGTAATCAAGGGAGCCAGAGCCAACAACCTTAAAAATATCGATCTCACGCTGCCGCGCGATAAGCTGATCGTGATGACCGGCCTTTCGGGCAGCGGCAAATCCAGCTTGGCGTTTGATACTATTTATGCCGACGGCCAGCGCCGCTATATGGAAAGCCTTTCCAGCTATGCCCGTATGTTTTTGGGGCAGATGGAAAAGCCGGATGTGGACGAGATCACCGGCCTGAGCCCTGCAATCTCCATTGACCAGAAAACCACCAGCCACAACCCGCGATCCACCGTGGGCACCGTGACCGAAATCCACGACTACCTGCGCTTACTGTATGCCCGGGTGGGCACACCGCATTGCCCGGTGTGCGGCAGAGTGATCCGCCAGCAAACGGTGGACGAAATGGTGGATGCCGTTTTAAAGCTGCCCGAGGGAACAAAATTTCAGGTTCTTGCCCCGGTGGTGCGCGGCCGCAAGGGCACACAGCAAAAGGAGCTGGATGCCGCCCGCCGCGCCGGTTATGCCCGTGTGCGCATTGACGGAAACCTGTACGATCTTGACGAAGAGATCACTTTAGAGAAAAACAAAAAGCACACGGTGGAGATCGTGGTGGACCGCCTTGTCATGCGCGAGGGAATCCGCGGCCGCCTGAGCGATTCGCTGGAAACCGCCTTGCAGCTCACGGGGGCGCTGGTCACCGTGGATGTGATCGGCGGCGAAGCCATGGAATTCAGCCAAAGCTATGCCTGCCCGGAGCATGACATTGCCGTGGAAGAGCTTACGCCGCGTATGTTCAGCTTCAACAATCCGTTCGGCGCCTGCCCCACCTGCACGGGCCTTGGCACTTTTATGAAGGTGGACCCCGAGCTGATCGTGCCGGATAAGACCCGCTCGATCCGGGAAAGCGCTATCAAGGCCAGCGGCTGGTATTACGCCGAGGGCAGCATGAGCGAAATGTATTATCAGGCATTGGCGGATAAATACGGCTTTACGCTGGACACTCCCTTTGAGCAGATCCCGCAGGCCGGGCAAAATGCTGTTTTGTACGGCACAAACGGAGAAACGCTGGAGCTGCACCGCGAAAACGCTTTTGGCTCGGGCAATTACAAAGCCCCGTTTGAGGGCATTATCCCCAACCTGGAGCGCCGCTTCCGCGAAAGCAGCAGCCAGTGGATGAAGGAGGAAATTTCCCGGGTGATGAGCTCCCGCACCTGTCCCGACTGCCATGGCCGGCGCCTGAAGCCCACCAGCCTGGCGGTGACTGTGGGCGGGGTGAATATCGGCGATTTTTGCGAAAAGAGCATCCGCGAGGAACTGGACTTTATCAAGGAAATGCAGCTTACCGAGCAGGAACACCGCATTGGCGACGGTATTTTGAAGGAGATCAAAAACCGCTTGGGATTTTTGAAAAATGTGGGGTTGGATTACCTGACTCTTGCCCGCGGGGCCAGCACGCTTTCGGGCGGCGAAAGCCAGCGCATTCGCTTGGCTACACAGATCGGCAGCGCGTTGACCGGCGTGCTGTATGTGCTGGACGAGCCCAGCATCGGTTTGCACCAGCGCGACAACGACAAGCTGATCGCAACGCTGAAAAAGCTGCGTGACCTTGGCAACACGCTGATCGTGGTGGAGCATGACGAGGATACCATGCGGCAGGCGGATTTTCTGGTGGATATCGGCCCCGGTGCGGGGGTACACGGCGGCGAGGTGATCGCCGCAGGCAGCGTGGAGGATATCTGTGCCGCGCCGCGCAGCATCACGGGCGATTATCTTTCGGGGCGCAAAAAAATCGAAGTGCCTGCAACCCGCCGCCCCGGCAGCGGCCAGGTGCTGCGCGTGGTGGGCGCGGCAGAAAATAACCTGAAAAACATTGATGTGGATTTTCCGCTGGGAAAATTCATCTGCGTTACCGGCGTTTCCGGCGGCGGCAAGTCCAGCCTGGTGAACGAGATTCTGTATAAGCGCCTTTCGGTGGAACTGAACCATTCGCATGAGCGCCCGGGCAGGCATAAAACCATTTTGGGGCTGGAAAATGTGGACAAGGTGATCGGCATTGACCAATCGCCCATTGGCCGCACACCGCGCAGCAACCCCGCTACCTATACCGGGGTGTTCACGGACATCCGCAATGTGTTTGCCCAAACCCAGGATGCCAAAATGCGCGGCTATTCCAGCGGGCGATTCAGCTTTAATGTGAAGGGTGGCCGGTGCGAAGCCTGCGAGGGCGACGGCATTCTGCAAATCGAAATGCACTTTTTGCCGGATATTTATGTGCCGTGCGAGGTGTGCAAGGGCAAGCGCTATAACCGCGAAACACTGGAAGTGAAATACAAGGATAAAAATATCTCGGATGTGCTGGAAATGACGGTGGAGGAAGCCTGCGCCTTTTTTGCCAACCAGCCTAAAATTTACCGCAAGCTGAAAACCCTGCAGGATGTGGGCCTTGGCTATATTCGGCTGGGGCAAAGCGCCACCACGCTTTCGGGCGGTGAGGCACAGCGCGTAAAGCTGAGCTTGGAGCTGGCCAAGCGCGGCACCGGAAAAACCGTGTATATTCTGGACGAACCCACCACCGGCCTGCACATGGCCGATGTACACCGTTTGGTGGAGGTGCTGGATACGCTGGTGGATGCAGGCAATACGGTGATCGTGATTGAGCACAATCTGGATGTGATCAAGCGGGCCGATCATATCATTGATCTTGGCCCCGAGGGCGGCGCGGCAGGCGGCACCATTGTGGCCGAGGGCACGCCCGAGCAGGTGGCGGCAAACCCTGCCAGCTACACGGGCAAATATCTGGCCCCCATGCTCAAAAAATAAAATCAGTGCTTATAAAAGCCGCAGGGCGTTCTCTCGCAAAAATCGAGGGAACGCCCTGCGGCTTTATATCGGCTTTTTGTGGGTTATGGCAGATGCTTTTGCATGTATTCCGCCATGTGCTGCCGGGCCCCGGCCAGCTGGGCAGCGGTTTCCGGGTTGGACGAGGAAAAGCTTAAAAGCTGATCCAGATAGCCCTGCCGGTGTACGATCTGCAGGCTGATGGGAAACTCCAGCTCATAAACCAGGCTCAAAAGCGAGATCAGATGATCGATGGGGGTTTTGCGCAAAGAGCGCAGCACGGTGTGCTGCTCGTAAAAGGCATTCAGCACAGCGGGGGTGATGGCGGCCTTGTGCAGCTGCTCGGCGGTGGTGGCGTAAATTTCTTCCATGGGGGTAAGGCAATTTGCCTTTAAAATATCGATTTTATCCGCATCCCGGATCAGCTTGCAAAACAGCAGCTCACGCTGGGAAAGCCCGGCGGGCAGGCGATACAGGCTGTGGCTGGCAATGGCCCGGCGGATCAGGCTGTCCCAGTGGGCATCGGGCAGATAATCGCGGATCAGCCCTTTTTCAAACAGCAGCTCCACACCCAGTGCGGCGTGATCCACTGAATCGGCATCGCTGAAGGTGTTGTAGCGGCGCACCTGCTCAAACCGGCCCACATCGTGCAGCATACCGATCACCCATGCAAGATCACAATCGGCAGAAGAAAGTGCAAGGCTTTGGGAAATTTCATCGCACAAGGCGGCCACGCGATAGGTGTGGTCAATCTTTAAACGAATTTTCGGGTTGGTATCATCATAGCGGGCGGCATAAGCGGCAAACACCCGGCAGATGTGCGTGCGGTCAATAGTCATCATAACGGCAAACCCTCCTGACTGCTATTAGAATAGCACCCGGCGCGCAAATTGTCGAGAGCGAAAAAACTGCAAATAGCCCTTGTGCTTTCGGGGCAAAAAGGGTATACTGTTATATTGTATAATTGTCTTTAATAGGCGCTTTGCATAAAAAACAGCAAAGTGTTTTGGCATAAAGTACGGAATAGAAATAGTATTGAGGTGTTCCTTTGGAAAAATCTGTTTATACGCATGATGCCGCCAGTGCGGCCGCCATTGCAGCTGCCTACGATGAGCCGCCGCTGGCCTATGTGCGCAGCTACGGCTGCCAGCAGAATGTGAACGACGGCGAAAAGATC
>ERZ1034901.473-NODE-473-length-31706-cov-27.159489_pt1 | contig 31706 bp, 25 predicted proteins | sample MGYA00520628_ERZ1034901 | MGnify/ENA primary metagenome ERZ1034901 (study PRJEB33766, sample SAMN09781783) | gut metagenome | biome: gut microbiome | host: Homo sapiens | place: Madagascar | study: EMG produced TPA metagenomics assembly of the PRJNA485056 data... | reverse complement strand
TGGCTTGGCATCTGCCGCACCTCGCTCGCCGTATCGGCACTTAGAATTATGCGGCATTGCCTTAACCGCCGTAGGTTTCAATGCTCACCGAGTGGATCACGATATCCTCGGTGGGGCGGTGGTCGTCATCGGCAGAAGCGTTGGCCATGGCATCGATCACATCCATGCCCTCATACACCTGCCCGAACACGGTGTCGGTAAAATCCAGGCTGGGCAGCCCGCCTGCCTGCGAATAGGCGTCGTACACCTCGCTGCGCCAACCGGCATCGCTCATGGCGCTTTGCTGGCTGCTGTCCACGCTGTCGGGCTCGGCTGCCACCACATAAAACACACTGTAGCAGCTGCCGGTGGTATCGTCCTGCGCGGCGCACAAAGCGCCCGCATAGTGCCGCAGCGCATCGCAGCTTTCCGCAGGATAGCCGTTGCCGCTCCAGATGGTGGTGCCGCCGGTGCCCTCGCCCGAGGCATCGCCGCCTTCCACGGCAAAGCCCGGCTCGACCCGGAACAGCACGGTTTCGTTATAGTAACCGGCCTGGCTCAGGCCCACGAAATTTTCCACCGCCATGGGGGCATACTGTGGATACAGCACGGCGCGCACTTCGCCAAGGCTGGTGTCAAAAACGGCGATCGTGTCACCGTTTTGGGGAGAAGCAAACTGCACCTCCTCGCTTTTCACCGCGGCGCGCTTGATGCTGCCGCCCGAAGTGCTTTTTTTGCCGCAGCCCGCCAAAGCCAGAACGGCGGCAAGGCAGCAAACCATACGCAACGATCGTTTCGCCATGAAAAACCTCCTTATAAAACCGGCATACGGCAGCACCGCATACCATGAAAAAACTTGCAGAAGCAAAAAATATAATGCTTTTTAGAAATGCAGGGCGCTTTTGCAGCCCCGGGGCTGCCCCTTACAGCCGCACCCGCGGCACAAGGGCAAAACCCAAAGGCTTTCCCGGTGGGCCCGGCGGCGATATCACACATTAGTATAGCATAAAATCGGCTGGCAAAGTGTACAAATTTTGAAAAATTCTTTCATGGCATTCACCCGGGGCGGGGGCTTGACGAGCCGGGCAAAACAGGGTAAACTATTAGCAAAGAAAACTATTGGATACAAGAAAGCATTTTCTTGCAGACAGGAGAATAAAATGGCAGAAGAAATCAAAAACAGCGCCACCGAAGAAGATTACGAGCCCGATCTCATCACCCTGGAGGATGAAGACGGTCAGGAATGCACCTTTGAGGTGATCGATGCCACCGACTACGAGGGTGTGCATTATCTGGCACTGGTTCCCTATGTGGAAAACGAAGAGGATGTGCAGGATGATGCCCAGCTGATTCTGATGCGTGTCGGCAAAGACGATCAGGGCGAATTTTTGGATATCGTAGAAGACGATGAAGAGCTTTATCAGGTGAGCAAGATCTTTGAAAAGCGCCTTGCTGAATATTTTAACATCGAACAGTAAATCCTAATTATGCCAAGAGCCTGCCCGGCTCGATTTGTTGCGGCTTTATATAATCCTACTAATCAATTTTCGGGAGCCCGATGTCCATTGGTGGATTGCAGACCTCCCGCTTCGGCGGAAGAAGGGAGCATGAACCCAGTTGCAGGGCACCCACCTGCCTTTTCGGTAGGTTTTGATTGGCCGCAGACGACCGGGCGGGTTTTTATTTTGTCCAAAGGTGCCTGCACTGCACACGAAAAGCAGAGCGGCAGGCACTATTTTGTGAAATGCTGTAATTTTACTATTTTGATGCATTGAAAGAGGGAACCACTTCATGCCGTATCTTGAGCAGGGCAGCACGCTGCCGAAATTTCGCTATGATGCGCCCTATGCCGCCCAGCAGCCCATCACCGAGCTTTATCGCAGCCAGCCTGCGGTGATGGTTTTTTTAAGCAACTTCGGCCACCCCATCACCCGTGCCGTTGTAAAAGACTATCTGTCCACGCTGGACAGCCTGCAGGGCTGCAGCCTGGCGTGTGTGGTGCATTCGCGCCACGAATCGGTGGCGCACGCTTTGCAGGGGCGCGAGCTGCCGTTTACCATGATCTGTGATGCCGACGGCGAGTTGTATCGCCATTTTGAGATCCCGCAGGAAACCAGCCCCCTGCGCTATAGTTCGCTGCGGGCAGCGGCGATCCTGCACAAGGCCAAAAAAGAGGGCTACAGCCCCAAGGGCCAGCCGCAGCAGCTGCCGCTCACGCTGGTGGTGGATACCGACGGCACCATTTTGTTTGCCCACTATGGCCGCAGCCTGACCGATCTGCCGGAAAACTGCGCCGCCATCAGCGAGTTGGCCGCACAGGCCGCCGCTGCCCGCCCGCAGGCGGAGGAAGCTGCCGAAGAACCTGTGGAGGAACCGCAGGCAGAAGAGCCTGCCGAAAGCCTGCAGCCGGATGCCGCGCCGCCCCGGCCGGAGAGTATCGTCCCGGAGCAGGAGCAGGCCCCTGCAGCGCCGTCTGCACCGCCCACCGAGAGCGAGGGCACAGCCGATAAGTATAAAACCGAGCAGTTCACCCTGGAAAGCTTTTTCCAACAAGGCTCGCAGGATCGCGAGTGACAGCCCCCAAAGCTTGCCAATTAAAAATATGCCCCGTCGAATCGGCATTTTGCTGACCCGGCGGGGCATATTTTGGTTCAGGTGATCTTCAGCGCGCGCTGTGCGCGGTAAACGATATAGCGCAGCAGCCCGGCGATCAGGCTGCATTCCACCCACACATAGTTGGGCAGATCCCGCAGGCGGAAACGCGGCTTATCCAGCTTGGGAATGGCCTTCCATGCCTCGGCAAAGCCCTTGGCATAATCGCTGCCAAAGCCGCGCAGGCGGAACATGACCACCTTCAGCAGATAGCCCAGCACCAAAAACGGCAGGTTGAGCAGCAGCATCAGCAGGGGCATATTTTTATAGGGCAGCAAAATGCTGTTGCGGCCGCTTTGAATGCTTTTAAACGGATTGTAGCGCACTGCGCCCGTGGTGGCGCCGCAAATGTGATAGCAGCGGGCCGTGGGGCAATACACATTGCGGTAGCCGCGGCTGTTGGCGCGCCAGCTGATGTCAACATCCTCATAATAAGCAAAGAAGTTTTCATCAAACAGGCCAATTTCGTCCAGAATGCTTTTGCGGTACAGCGCTGCGCCGCCGCAGGCCGAAAAGGTGCGGCAGGGCTTTGTGTATCGGCTGGCCTTTAAGCCGTCGCCTCGCTTGCAGGCAAAGCCCAAAAGCGTAACATAATCGCCTGCATCGTCGGCCAGCTCACGCTCAAAATGGCGGATCATCAGGCTGCTCACGGCAAAAATACGCGCATCGCTTTCGGCGGTTTTGATCAGCTCGGCCAGCCATGTGGGCTCGGCAAAGGCATCGTTGTTGAAAAGCGCCACATATTCGCCCTTGGCCAGGCGAATGCCCTGATTTACCGCATAGGAAAATCCGGTGTTGCGGTCGTTTTCGATCAGGGTATACCCCGGGCGGCCTTGGTAGCTGCGGGCAATTTCCAAACTTTCGTCGGTGCTGGCATTGTCGATCACGATCAGTTCAAAATCCTGTTCGGTTTGGGCGTACACCGATTCGATGGAATCGCGCAGCCAGCCCGCACCGTTTAAATTGGGGATCACTACGGTTGCTTTCATGGAAAAATACCTCATTGTTTCACTTCAGAATCCAGTATACCATAAAGCAGCCAAAAAACAAAATAAAAATGCCGCCCGCTGCTTTTAAAAAACAGCGGGCGGCCAAGGCCGGCCTTGGCCGGAATGCAATTACATGGTTTCGTGGAAGGTACGCTTAACCACTTCCAGCTGCTGCTCGCGGCTCAGGCGGTTAAAGTTTACAGCGTAGCCCGAAACGCGAATGGTCAGCGTGGGGTACTTTTCGGGGTGCTCCATGGCATCCAGCAGCACCTCGCGGTTCATCACATTCACATTCAGGTGATGAGCGCCCTGCACAAAATAGCCGTCCAGAATCTGCACAAGGTTGGTGCGGCGCTCGTCAGCCGTTTTGCCCAGTGCGTTCGGCACAATGGAGAAGGTGTTGGAAACGCCGTCCTGGCACACAGCACGGTAGGGAATCTTGGCCACCGAGTTCAGGCTGGCCAAAGCACCGCTCTCGTCACGGCCGTGCATGGGGTTGGCACCGGGGGCAAAGGGCTCGCCTGCCTTGCGGCCATCGGGGGTGGAGCCGGTTTTCTTGCCGTACATCACATTGCTGGTGATGGTCAGGGCCGACAGCGTGTGAATGGCACCGCGGTACAAAGCGTGCTTTTTCAGCTCGGCCGAGAAGTAGGAAACGATCTCCACCGCAATATCGTCCACACGGTCATCGTCATTGCCGTATTTGGGAAACTCGCCCTCGGTAACAAAATCCACAGCGATGCCGTTTTCATTGCGCACAGGCTTTACCTTGGCAAACTTGATGGCCGAAAGCGAATCGGCGGCAATGGAAAGGCCAGCCACGCCAAAGGCAGCCAAACGCTCTACCAGCGTATCGTGCAGGGCCATCTGGCTGGACTCATAGGCGTATTTGTCGTGCATGAAATGAATGATGTTGATGGTGTCAACATACAGCTCGGCAACATACGAAAGCACCTTTTTGTAGTTGGCCAGCACCTTGGGGTAATCCAGCACTTCGTCGTTGTCCTTTTCGATCTCGGGGATCACCAAAAGGCCCTTTCTTTCGTCCACGCCGCCGTTGATGGCGTACAGAAGGCTCTTGGCAAGGTTGGCGCGTGCGCCGAAGAACTGCATCTGCTTGCCAACGGCCATGGCGGAAACGCAGCAGGCAATGCAGTAGTCATCGCCGTACATGGGGCGCATAATGTCATCGTTTTCATACTGGATAGAATCGGTGTCGATGCTCATTTTGGCGCAGTAGCGCTTAAAGGCATCGGGCAGGTTCTGGCTCCACAAAACGGTCAGGTTGGGCTCGGGGGCGGTGCCCAGATTGGTCAGGGTGTGCAGATAGCGGAAGGTGTTTCGGGTCACCAGTGTGCGGCCGTCCACGCCCATGCCGCCCAGGGATTCGGTGATCCATGTGGGGTCGCCGCCGAACAGCTCGTTGTATTCGGGGGTGCGCAGGTGGCGCACCAAACGCAGCTTAATGATAAACTGGTCAACCAGCTCCTGTGCGCCGGTTTCGTCCAGCGTGCCGTTTTCCAGATCGCGCTGGATGTAAATATCCAGGAAGGTGGCGGTGCGGCCCAGGCTGGTGGCAGCGCCGTTGTTTTCCTTTACACCGGCCAGATAAGCCAGATACAGGCCCTGCACGGCATCGTGGGCGGTTTCGGCGGGCTGGGTGATGTCACAGCCGTAGCTCTTGGCCATCTGGGCCATCTCCTGCAAAGCGCGGATCTGCATCTGCACTTCCTCGCGCAGGCGAATGCGTTCGTCCGTCATGGCACCGTCCAGATTGTCCAGATCCTTTTTCTTTTCCTCAATCAGAAAATCGGTGCCGTACAGGGGAATGCGGCGATAGTCGCCCACAATGCGACCGCGGCCATAGGCATCGGGCAGACCGGTAAGCAGGCCGACGGTGCGCGCCACGCGGGTGCGGTGGGGATAAGCATCAAACACGCCGTCGTTGTGGGTTTTGCGGTAGGTTCGGAAATGCTTTTCGATTTCGGGGTTCAGCGAGTAGCCATACTGCTCCAAAGCAGATTCGGCCATGCGCATACCGCCGTACAGGTTGATGATGCGCTTGAGGGGGGCATCGGTCTGCAGGCCCACGATCACCTCGTTGTCACGGTCAATATAGCCGGGGGCAAAGTTGTTGATGCCGGAAATGGCGTTGGTTTCCACGTCCAGAATGCCCTTGTGCAGCTCGTCCAGGATCAGCTGATGCGATTTTTCCCAAACCTTTTGGGTGCGCTGGGAAACCGGGGCCAAAAAGCTTTCATCGCCTGCATAGGGGGTGTAGTTTTTCTGAATGAAGTTGCGCACATTCACAAGATGGCGCCACTCGCCGGTGCGAAAACCTTTCCAAGCATTGCAATTTACATCGATAGGCATAGTCAAACTCTCCTGTTCATTATTTAAGCATGAAAATTTAAGCATGAAATTCACGGTCAAAGCGCTGCTGCCAGTCGGCAAGGGCCTGCGGCGGCAGGGCGGGCACGGCTTCCAGAGAATACGGAATGCCCAGTGCCTGATATTTGTTCACGCCCAGCGTGTGATAGGGCAAAAGCTCTACGCGCTGAATGTTTTGGAGGGTGCGCAGATACGAAAGCAGCGCTTCCATGTGCGCATCGGAATCCGTGAGCCCGGGCACCGCCACATGGCGGATCCAAAGCGGGGTGCCGGCCTTCTGCACGGCGGAAAGAAACTGTAAAAATTCCTGTTGGGTGTGCCCGGTGATGTTCTGGTATCCCTCGGGCGTAAAGTGCTTGATATCCAGCAGCACAAGGTCGGTGTCGGCCAGGATCTCCTCATAGCCGCCGCAGCCGCAGCCCGCCGTGTCGATGCAGGTGTGAATGCCGGCGCTTTTGCAAAGGCGCAGCACCTCGCGCAGAAAATCCTTTTGCAAAAGCGGTTCGCCGCCGGAAAAAGTAACGCCGCCGCGATCGCCGAAATACGGCTTGAAGCGAAGGAGCTTTTTCACAAGCTGCTCGGGCGTGAAAAGCTGCTCTTTTCCGCTGCTCATGGCCCATGTGTCGGGGTTGTGGCAATAACGGCAGCGCAGCCGACAGCCCTGAAAGAACACCACCGTGCGAATGCCGGGGCCATCCACAAGGCCCATGGATTCAATGGAATGAATGTGTCCCTCGATCAAATACGAAAACCTCCTTTTTACCAGATGAAAAGATCCGTATAAAAAGAAAAAGCCGCACCACTCTGAGCTTTTTCTGCCCAGACGGTCGGCCGGTTTTACGATCATACTCCATGTGGTAACATCCACTTCCGTCAGTCATATGATCACCATGGCCATAGTATAAGGGCTTTGGAATCTTTTGTCAAGCACCAAAATACGATATTTTTTTCACATTGTTTTGCCGCAGGGCTGCAAGCGGCAAACCAAATTCTGCATCGCCTGCGGTGTTTTGACGGATTATGCGCCGCCCGTATGCCTATACTGAACATGGCAGCGCCGGGCAAAAGGGCGCTGCGCGGAGGATAGGCAATGATGCTGTTTTTTTATAAAGATTTTTCCCGCCCGGCGGGGCGTGCGCTCAAAACCGCCGTAAAGCTGGCGGGCCAGCAGGGCTTTGCCAGCGCGCACACCGGGCATTTGCTGCTGGCCTTGCTGCGCCAGCATGGCAGCGCGGCGGCAGAGTTTTTGCACAACCGCAATATCAGCGAGGGCGCGGTGCGGCAGCTGGTGCGGCAGGAGGGGGCAAACCGCCCCCGGCATTTGAATCGGCACGATGTCAGCCCCGAGCTTACGCGCGCCATGGAATTTGCGCGCTTGGGGGCGCATTCCTCCCGCAGCCGCAAGGCGGGCACCGAGCATTTGCTGTGCGCTCTTTTAGAGGACGATCAATGCACCGCCGGGGTGTGGATGCGGGGCCTTGGGCTGGAGCTGCCGCAGGCTGCCCGGGAATGCCGCCTGCTTACCGGGCAGCTGGTGCTGCCGGGGCCGCCGCGTGCCGTGGCCCGCACGGGCAGCCGCCCCAGCGATAAATATGGCCGCGATCTGACCAGAATGGCGCAGGAAGGCGAATTAGACCCCGTTTTGTGCCGCGAGAGCGAGCTGGCGCGCATGGAGGAAATTTTGTGCCGCCGCCGCAAAAACAACCCCTGTCTGGTGGGGGAGCCCGGCGTGGGCAAAACGGCGCTGGCCGAAGCACTGGCACAGCGCATTGCCTCGGGCCGGGCCGCTGCGGCACTGTGCGGGCGGCGGGTGCTGGCGCTGGATATGGCGGCCATTGTGGCGGGCACCAAATACCGGGGTGATTTTGAAGAGCGCTTTCGCAATCTGCTGGAGGAGCTGCAGCGTGACAAAAACACCATACTGTTTATCGACGAGATCCATGTGGTGGTGGGGGCAGGCGCTGCCGAGGGAGCCATTGATGCAGCCAGCATTTTAAAGCCCATGCTGGCGCGCGGCGAGCTGCAGGTGATCGGTGCCACCACGCAGGAGGAATACCGCACGGTGATCCAAAAAGATGCCGCATTGGAGCGCCGCTTTGGCCGCGTTTGGGTGGAGGAGCCCACCCCCGAAGCCGCCGAGCAGATCTTAACGGGGCTTATGCCGCGCTACGAGCGGTTTCACCGCGTGAGCATTCCTCCCGAAACCATTCGTGCGGCGGTGGAATTGAGCGTGCGTTATCTGCCCGGGCGCTTTTTGCCGGACAAAGCCATTGACCTGCTGGACGAAGCCGCCGCATCGCTGCGCATTCAGCCGCCGCCCGTGCCCGATGGCGTGTTCAAAAGCCTTACACCGGCCCATGTGGCGGCGGTGGTCAGCCGGGCCAGCGGGGTTCCGGCAGAGCGCATCACAGAACAGCAGCGCGAACGGCTGGCGCTGCTGGAAAGCCGTATGGAGCAGCAGGTGGTGGGCCAGCAAAAGGCGGTGCAGGCCGTGGCGGGGGCCATTCGGCGCAGCCGCACCGGCCTGCGTGAAGCGGGCAGGCCCATAGGCTCCATGCTGTTTTTGGGGCCGAGCGGTGTGGGAAAAACGCATTTGGCCCGCACCCTGGCACGCTGCTGGTTTGGCACCGAAAAGGCACTTTTGCGCTTTGATATGAGCGAATATATGGAGCAGCACACCGTTGCACGCCTGATCGGCGCACCGCCGGGCTATCTGGGGCACGAGGAAGGCGGCCAGCTTACCGAGGCGGTGCGCCGCCGCCCGTACAGCGTGGTGCTGTTTGACGAGATTGAAAAAGCACACGGCGATATTCAGAACATTCTTCTGCAAATTTTAGAGGATGGCTGTCTGACGGATTCTCTGGGCCGCAAAACCGATTTTTCCAACACGGTGGTGCTGCTTACCAGCAATCTGGGGGCGCGCTGCCTCGCCGGGCAAAAAGCGGCCATGGGCTTTGGCGGCTGCGAAGACGATTTCGCCCGCCAGCAGCAAAAGGCGTTGGAGGAAGCCCGCGCCTATTTTCGGCCGGAGCTTTTGGGCCGCATGGACGAGGTGGTGGTGTTTCGCTCTTTGCAGCAAAACGACCTTGCCGCCATTGCCGAGCAGCTTTTGTGCCAGTTGGAGGAGCGGGCCGAAAAAAGCGGCTATCATTTGCAGCATGAACCGGCTTTGCCGGGGGTGCTGGCGCAAAACACCCGCCAAATCTACGGTGCGCGTGAGCTGCGCCGCCGTGTGACCAAGGCCGTAGAGCAGGCATTGGCCGATAAAATTGCCGAGGGCGCCCCCGCGCCCGGCACGGTGTTCACGGCCTGCAGCAGCGAAAACGGCGGCATTTCTTTGAAATGTGAGCAGATGGAAACCGTGTAACAGCACGCAAAAAAGCGCCAAGGCGAAAAAACTCGCCCTGGCGCTTTTGCTTTTATGATCGAAAAAAATTATGACTTTTTCTGAATGTACTGGTGGATCGCCTTGGCAGCGTCCTTACCGGCACCCATGGCCAAAATCACAGTGGCGGCACCGGTAACGGCATCGCCGCCGGCATACACGGCCTCACGGCTGGTAAGGCCATCATCGCCGTTGGTGATGATGCAGCCGTGGCGGTCAGCATCCAGGCCGGGGGTGGTGGTGCGGATCAGGGGGTTGGGGCTGGTGCCCAGCGCCATGATCATGGTGTCCACCTCCAGCTCAAACTCGCTGCCCTTCTTTTCAATGGGGCGGCGACGGCCGGATTCATCGGGCTCGCCCAGCTCCATTTCAATGCAGGTCATGCCGCGCACCCAGCCGTTTTCATCGCCCAGCACTTCCACCGGGTTGCACAGGGTCTTAAAGATAATGCCCTCTTCCTCGGCGTGCTCCACTTCCTCGCGGCGGGCAGGCAGCTCGGCCATGCCCCGGCGATAGACGATGTACACGGTTTCTGCGCCCAAACGCTTGGCGCAGCGGGCAGCATCCATGGCCACATTGCCGCCGCCGCACACGGCTACGGCCTTGCTTTTGGCAATGGGGGTCTTGCTGTCGGGCAGGTATGCCTTCATCAGGTTGGTACGGGTCAGGTATTCATTGGCGCTGTACACGCCCTTCAGGCTTTCGCCGGGAATGCCCATAAAGCGGGGCAGGCCTGCGCCGGAAGCAATATACACAGCCTCGTAGCCGTATTCCTGCATCAGCTCGTCAATGGTCAGCACCTTGCCGATCACCATGTTGGTTTCAAAATCGACACCCAAAGCCTTCAGGCCGTCGATCTCGCTCTGCACAATGGCCTTGGGCAAACGGAATTCGGGAATGCCGTACATCAGCACGCCGCCTGCCACATGAAGGGCCTCAAACACGGTGACCTTGTAGCCCAGCTTGGCCAGATCGCCCGCACAGGTCAGGCCGCTGGGGCCTGCGCCGATAATGGCCACCTTGTGCCCGTTGGAAGCAGGGGCTGTGGCCTGTGCCGTGGAATGCTCGCGGTGCCAGTCGGCGGCAAAACGCTCCAAACGGCCGATGCCCACGCTTTCGCAGCCTTCTTTTAAGCCGCGGGTGCAGCGGCCCTCGCACTGGCTTTCCTGCGGGCACACACGGCCGCACACGGCGGGCAGGGCAGAATCCTGTGCAAGCACCTGATAGGCGCCCTCAAAATCCTCGGCAGCGATCTTTTGAATAAACTCAGGGATCTTGATGCTCACGGGGCAGCCCTCAACGCAGGGCTTTTTGGGGCAGTTCAGGCAGCGCTTGGCCTCGTTTACGGCCATTTCAGCCGTGTAGCCAAGGGCAACCTCCTGAAAGTTTTTGTTGCGCACATTGGGGTCCTGGCTGGGCATGGGGCACTTTTTGGGGTCGAGATTAAACTTGGATGCCATGTTACTCTACCTCCTTTTTCAGCAGGTTGCAGGCTGCTTCGCGGGCGTGTGCCTCAAAGGGCTTATACATGGCGCCACGCTGCATAGCTTCGTCAAAATCCACTTCAAAACCATCAAAATCCGGGCCGTCAACACAGGCAAACCTGGTTTTGCCGCCCACGGTCAGCCGGCAGCCGCCGCACATGCCCGTGCCGTCCACCATGATGGGGTTCATGGAAACAATGGTTTTCACATTGTATTTTTTGGTCACGCCCACTACGAATTTCATCATCACCAGCGGGCCGATGGTGATCACTTCGTCATACTGGTTGCCAGCGTTGATCAGCTGCTCCAAAGCGCCGGTCACAAGGCCCTTTTCGCCATAGCTGCCGTCATCGGTCATCAGGCGCAGGGTGTTGCTGCAGGCGGAAAATTCCTCTTCCAGGATCACCAGCTCCTTGCTGCGGAAGCCGATCACACTGTGCACCTCGCAGCCCTGCTCGTGCAGAGCCTGTGCAATGGGCAGGGCAATGGCGCAGCCCACGCCGCCGCCAACGATGCACACTTTTTTCAGGCCCTCCAGCTCGGTGGCCTTGCCCAGCGGGCCTACAAAATCGTGTACGCTCTGGCCAACCGAAAGGCTGTTCAGCTCCATGGTGGTGCCGCCTACGATCTGAAAAATAATAGAAACGGTGCCGGCCTCACGGTCATAACCGGCCACGGTAAGGGGAATACGCTCGCTGTCCTCAAAGGGACGAACAATGATAAACTGGCCGGGCTGTGCCTTTTTGGCGATCAGCGGGGCATGAATGACCATCCTGGTCACGGTGGGGTTGAGCGCCGTTTTTTCGGTGATGGTAAACATCTTACTATATCTCCTTTCCTAAAGCGTACCCGAAAAGCCTGTGCCTTTTAACCGGCTTTCGATACACCGCAGGCAGCGCCCTGCCGCATGGACAAAATGCACTGCCGTATTAAAATAATTATATAATAAATCCATTAATAAATCCATAACGAATTGCAATGCGTCGACAAAAAAATCGGAACAAAACATGAAAATCTGTCCCAACAAATCATAAATCAGCGGAAAGGCTTTGTATTATACGCCAAAGCCCCTGAGCAGCGTTTGTTTTTGAAATGCCTGCTGCAAAAACGCAAAATTATTTTACGGCCGCCCTCACGCAGGAAAAAAAGCGGTGCAGCCCACCATCGTGAAGCTGCACCGCTGCCGGGGCATATCGGCGGCCTGCAAAAAAACGCCCGCACCGGCTGCCCGGCGCTCAATCGGCTGATTCTGCAGCGGCCTTTTTGTGTTCGGTCTGATACTGGCGGCAAATATTGGCCAAACAGCAGCGCTCGCAGTGGGGCGCGGTGCGGGCCGTGCAGACTTCACGCCCGTGGTAGACCAGACGGTGGCAAAAATCGCTGCCTTCCTCGGGCGGAATGATCTTCCACAGGGCCATTTCCACCTTTTTAGGGTCCTTGCAATCCTCCACCAGCCCAATGCGGTTGCACAGGCGAATGCAATGGGTGTCGGTTACAATGGCAGGCTTGCCAAACACATCGCCCATGATCAGATTGGCGCTTTTGCGCCCCACGCCGGGCAGGCGCAGAAGGGCGTTGAAATCATCGGGCACCTTGCCGCCATATTCGTTTTGCAGCATCTTCATGCAGGCGCTGATATCGCGCGCTTTGCTGCGCCCAAGGCCGCAGGGCTTTACAATGGCCTCAATCTCTTCCACCGGGGCTTCGGCCAGAGCCTGCACCGTGGGATATTTGGCATACAACCCCTCCACCACCACATTCACGCGCGCATCGGTGCATTGGGCGGCCAAACGCACCGAAACCAGCAGCTTCCACGCATCGTCATAATCCAGCGTGCAGCCTGCATCGGGATAAGCCTGCTTCAGCAGCGCAATGGCCTGCAGTGCGCGTTCTTTTTTGGTCATGGTGAAACCCTCTCTTTTCACTTTATAATTTGGTAAAGGCAGCACCGTGCCCGCTGTGCCGGTGCTGAGAATCTCTTTAAAGCGATTATAGCATTTCGGAAAAAGAAAAACAAGCAGGAATCATTCTTGATTTAAATACTTTATTAAAATAAAGTCTGTACAGAACGGCTGCGGGCGTTTATAATAAAGCGTATAGAGGAAATTCCAAGGCGATGCCGAAGAAAATAAAGAATAAAGCTTCGGTGTGGCCGCAAGAAAGAGAGGGCTTTGCACTATGTATAAAGATATGATGGACACCATCGGTCTGGTTGCACAATCTGACCCCGAGGTTGCTGCCGGCATGAGCCGTGAGCTGCACCGCCAGCGCCGCAATATTGAGCTGATCGCCAGCGAAAACATCGTAAGCCCCGCCGTAATGGCCGCCATGGGCAGCGTGCTTACCAATAAATATGCCGAGGGTTATCCCGGCCACCGCTATTACGGCGGCTGCCAGTTTGTGGACGAAGTGGAGCAGCTGGCCATCGACCGTGCCTGTAAGCTGTTTGGTGCAAAATATGCCAATGTGCAGCCGCACAGCGGTGCACAGGCCAATCTGGCTGTGTATTTTGCCCTGCTGGAGCTGGGAGATACCGTGATGGGCATGGATCTTTCTCAGGGCGGCCATCTCACCCACGGCAGCCCCGCCAACATGAGCGGCAAAAACTATCATTTCGTTTCCTATGGTGTCAGCGATGCCGATGGCCGCATTGACTATGATGCCCTGGCCAAGCAGGTGGCAAAGGTGCGCCCCAAGCTGCTGGTGGCCGGTGCTTCGGCCTATCCCCGTGCTATCGACTTTGAAAAGCTGGCATCCATTGCCCACGGCTACGGCGCTATGCTGATGGTGGATATGGCGCACATTGCCGGTTTGGTGGCGGGCGGTATGCACCAAAACCCCGTGCCCTACGCCGATGTGGTCACCACCACCACCCACAAAACCCTGCGCGGCCCCCGCGGCGGCCTGATCCTGACCAACAACGAATACCTGATCAAGCGCATCAACTCGGCCATTTTCCCCGGCACACAGGGCGGCCCGCTGGAACATGTGATCGCAGCCAAGGCGGTGTGCTTTGGTGAGGCTCTCAAGCCGGAATTCCAAGAGTATGCCCGCAAAATCGTGGAAAACGCACAGGCCATGGCCCAGCAGCTCACCGCACGCGGCGTAAAGCTGGTTTCGGGCGGCACCGATAACCATTTGATGCTTGTGGACTTAACGGATGAGGAAATCACCGGCAAGCAGCTGGAGGCCAATTTGGATGCCGTACACATCACAGCCAACAAAAACACGGTGCCCGGTGAAAAGCGCAGCCCCTTTGTAACCAGCGGCGTGCGCCTTGGCACCCCGGCGGTGACCACGCGCGGCATGGGCCCGGCGGAAATGAAGATCATTGCCGACTGCATTGCCGACTGCATTTTTGATTTTGAGGGCAAAAAGGCCGATATCATTGCCCGCGTGGATGCCCTGACCGAGCGCTTCCCGCTGTACGAATAAAACCACAAGGCCCGGAAAAGCCCATTGGGGAAAAGCCGACTCCGCATGGAAAAACGGCTTTGCCCAGAGCCTTACAGGCAAGTTCACCTGCACCGAAAAGCGGTTTCCATGCGCCGGTATGGAAACCGCTTTTTGCCTGGTGCGGCCGCAAAAACGGCTGTGCTTTGCGGCTGGACAGAATCCTGCAGGGCTGTTATACTTTTTTTGAAAAGGCAGCGCCGGAAGGGCGGCAATGCCAAAAACACGAAAGGGGAAACTTTTATGCGTGAACCGTTGGCGCAGCGCCTGCGCCCCAAAACGCTGGCGCAGGTGTGCGGGCAGCAGCATTTGCTGGGCGAGGGCCGGGTGTTTCGCCGCACCGTGGAAAGCGGCCGAATTCCCAATATGATCTTTTATGGCCCCAGCGGTGTGGGAAAAACCACTGTGGCGCGCATTATTGCCGAAAACAGCGGAATGCGCCTGCATAAGCTGAACGGCACCAGCTGCGGCACCAGCGATATTAAGGCCGTGCTTTCCGATATCGGCACGCTGGGGGCACAAAACGGCATTCTTTTGTATCTGGACGAGATTCAGTATCTCAACAAAAAGCAGCAGCAAAGCCTGCTGGAATGCATCGAGGCAGGCACGGTAACGCTGATCGCCTCCACCACCGAGAACCCTTACTTTTACATCTATAATGCGCTGCTCAGCCGGTGCAGCGTGTTTGAATTCAAATCGCTCACGGCAGCGGATATCCGCCAGGGGCTGCAAACGGCGGTGCAGCGCCTGGCAGACGAAGAAAACACCGAGATCTTGCTGCAGCCGGAGGCGCTGGACTATCTGGCCCAAAGCGCAGGCGGCGATATGCGCAAGGCGCTGGGCAGCTTGGAATTTGCCGCCACGGCAGCCATGAGCGATGAAAACCACACGGTCAGTTTGGAAATGGTGCAGCAGGTGGCGCAGCGCACGGCTATGCGCTATGACAAGCTGGGGGATGACCATTACGATATCGTTTCGGCCTATCAAAAATCCATGCGCGGGTCAGACCCGGATGCGGCGCTGCACTATCTGGCGCGCCTGTTGGAAGCGGGCGATCTGCCCAGCGCGTGCCGTCGGCTGATGGTGTGCGCCTGCGAGGATGTGGGCCTTGCATGGCCGCAGGTGATCCCCATTGTGAAAGCGGCGGTGGACATTGCCAATGCGGTGGGCCTGCCCGAAGCGCGCCTGCCGCTGGCCGATGCCGTGATCCTGGTGGCAACGGCCCCCAAAAGCAACAGCGGCCATGATGCTATCAACGCCGCTATGGCGGATGTGCAGGCCGGGCGCACCGGGCCGATCCCGCGGCAGCTGCAGAACAAGCACTATGACGGCGAGGATGCCGAGGTGAAGGGCCAACATTATAAGTATGCCCATAGCTACCCCGGGCATTGGGTGGAGCAGCAATATCTGCCGGATGCGCTGGTGGGGAAAAAATATTATGAATTTGGCGATAACAAAAACGAACAGGCATTTAAAGCCTATTGGGACCGTATAAAAGGCAAAAAATAATTCGGATTTACGAAAAAAAGAAAAAATGCCTGTGCGCTTGCAGAAAAAAATCAAAAAAAGTGTTGACTTTTGCGCCCAAAGCGAATATAATAACCAATGTCGCCGGAAGCCATGCGAATGGCTGCCAAGGCTGACATCCGGGTGTAGCGCAGTTTGGTAGCGCGCTTGAATGGGGTTCAAGAGGCCGTGAGTTCGACTCTCGCCACTCGGACCAAAAGACCAGCTCAACAGGGCTGGTCTTTTTTTGTTGAGTTTTGTATTTTAACTCTGCAATAAGAAAATAATCTTGCGGTAAATTTCAAATAACTATTGACTTTTGTGAAAACATGGGTTATACTAAACAAGTTGCTGTGAGCAAATGCTCGGCAGTAGCTATCCGGGTGTAGCGCAGTTTGGTAGCGCGCTTGAATGGGGTTCAAGAGGCCGTGAGTTCGACTCTCGCCACTCGGACCAAAAGACCAGCTCTGTTGAGCTGGTCTTTTTTGTTGTATACGGCGGTGCGGCCAAAGGCAAGCGCACTCCTTTCTCTTGTAAAACTGGGCGAAATCTGGTAAAATATAGGTAGCCGCTGACAGGAGCGGCCACTCTTGCGAGGGGTGAAAAAGGTTCAGCGCTTTTGCAGGGGCTGAACTCCTTTTTTATTTCCCCACGGTGTTGATGGGCGGTGCCGTGCCTGCAATGTATTTCAGGCAATCAATGATTTGCGCATCTGTCATACCGTTGGCACGGAGCCATTCGGCCAGTCGTGCAAAATCTTTCGCTGTCGTTCGGCCTTTGAAAATAGGCATAAAACAGGCCCTCCGCTTTTCGCAATGCGCGAAAAGCGGAGGGCCTTATTTTTGATATTCGGTTTGTTCTAAAATCCGTGCAAAGATAGCATTTTTTGATCTTGTTCCGAAAGGGATTTTATCGGCTTGGCAAACGGGATGTTATCGGAGTGCATCTCCTAATTGAAACAAACTGCTGCAGATGCTTGCTCCCGCACCATCAATAGCACCGGCTATAATAATAGCGGCAGCTATCATCGCCGCTGCAAGAATAATAGCACCTATTAAGTGTTGATACTCTTTCATTTTGATCCCCTCCATAACTTTCCACTTGTTTATTGCGCAATTTTTACTTTTAAATTATACCATAAAACCCGAGAACGATTCTACCGCAATTTTGGCCTATACAAGAATAGTCCCAACCGCTTTCTGCCCGGGCTTTCTTTCTCCATTGTAAGTCGATTCCACTTTTACAACTATAAAATAGCATTGAATTTATTTTATATTTTGATAAATAAATTCAATAGATCACGGCCAATGCGTGCCTTACCTATGTGCGCAGGAAGCAAAACAGGGCAGGCCCATGGTTTCCTGCTTAAGAAAAATTCAACAGAATAACGAAAAAAGTGGAAAATAAGGAGATCCGTGAGCTTTATAACATTCCACAAAAATGCAAGATCATGTTGCACAATTTGCCCAAATGAGGTTTGGCATACTTGCCAGTTGATGAAAAAAATCCAATCCTGTAGAATAATAACAGGAGCTTTATTTCTCTTAACAATAAATAGCCCATCGCATTTTGCATAAAGCAATGTAAGCTGAACGGTATGGTAAGGATAAGAGGGAAAGAGGATTGCAGGGCAGCACCGCACGGCCAACGCTGTGCGGTGCTGCTGTGCATGCTGTTGCTGTGCGCGTTTATGGATTGCGGCGCAGCCATGACCATCATTGTGCCGCTGGTGGCTCTCATTATCATTTCGTATGGAATGGACCCCTACACCAGCATTGTGGCCATTATCATCTGCTAGGCAGTCGGCCTGTGCCTGTTTGTGATGGCTCCTATTGCCGAAACCACCATTGGCGAGCTGGGCAAGCACGTGATCAAGCTCAGCGCACTGCTGGTGCTGGTGGCCTTGTGCCCGGGGGCTTTTGCCTGGGCGACAGCCGGCGCACCCATTCCGGTGGCGTAACCGAAAAACGAGCGAATAAAATCATCTGCCTGCGGGCCCTTTGCGGGGCCTGCAGGCTTTTTTGCGTTCGGCAGTCCGGGTTTGCAATCCGGCGGCAAATAGAGTATAATATACTTTAATTATATGGTGGGGCGGTGCGGCCTTTTCAAAAACGCCCTGCACAGGAAAAGAGGTTGGCAGCGGATCATGGAACAGCAGATTTTGGTGGGCTCTACAGGCTTTGTGGGGGCCAATCTTCTGGCAAAGCATCCCTTTGATAAGGCCCTGCATTCCACCGATATTGCCCAGGCGTTCGGCGACAATAACGGCTTGGTGGTGTATGCAGGTGTGCCAGCGGCCATGTTTTTGGCCAATAGCGACCCGGCGGCCGATTTGGCTGTGATGCGGGCTGCGCGGGAAAATCTGCGCAGGATCAACGCTAAAAAAACAGTGCTGATCTCCAGCATTGCCGTGTATGCCGACAGCCGCGGAAAAACCGAAGCCGACGATCCGGCAGGCGAGGGGCTGGCCCCCTATGGCGCAAACCGTTTGCAGCTGGAAAAATGGGTGCGGGAAGATCACCCCGATGCCCTGATCGTGCGCCTGCCCGCTTTGTACGGCATTCATTTAAAAAAGAACTTTTTGTATGACCTGCACACCATCACCCCCGCCATGCTGCGCGAAGAAAAATACCGCGAGCTGGCTGCCCGGTGCGAGCTGGTGGAAAAGGGCTACAGCCCGGCGGAAAACGGCTTTTACAAGCTGAACGGCAGTGTGAGCGGCACCGCGCTGCGGGAATGGTTTGAGGCACAAAGCTTTAATGCGCTGGCCTTCACCGACAGCCGCAGCCGCTATCAATTTTATGATCTGGGCCGTTTGTGGGGGGATATTGAGGCCTGCCTGCAAAACGATCTGCGCCTTGTCAATCTTACAACGCCCCCGGTTTCGGCGGCAAAGGTGTATACGGCTCTCACCGGAAAAACCTGGAAAAACGAACTGGATCGCGCGCCCTTTGACTATGATCTGCGCAGCCTGTATGCCGGGCAGCTGGGCGGGCAGGGCGGCTATCTGTGCAGCGAAGAAGAAGAACTGAGGGATATCCGAACATTTATGGAGGAATGGACATGAGCGGTAACAGGCAATATAAACTGAGCGCCTCCAATATTGGCTGGGATAAAAAAGACGATCCGCGTGTGATCGCCCGCATGAAAGAGCTGGGCTATCAGGGGCTGGAGATCGCCCCCACCCGGCTTTTCCCCGATACACCCTATGCGCACCGCAACATGGCGGCCATGCTGGGCATTGCCTTGCGGCGCGAATTTGATTTTTCGGTGCCCAGTATGCAAAGCATCTGGTTTGGCGTGGAGGGCAATATTTTTGCCCCCGAAGCCCAGCAGGATCTGCTGGAAACCACCAACTGTGCCTTTAAATTTGCACACGCCATGGGCTGCCACAGTCTGGTGTTCGGCTGCCCCCGCGCCCGAAACATTCCCGAGGGCTGCACCGAGGCCGAAGCCCGCGAGTTTTTCCGCAAAGCGGCAATGATCGCCGACAGCTATCATTCTCAGCTGGCCATGGAGGCAAACCCGCCGATCTATCACACCAACTTTTTGAACACCACCCGTCAGGCCATTGACTTTGTGCGCAGCATGAAGGTGCCCGGCCTTTCGGTGAATCTGGATATCGGCACGATGGTGTATAACGGCGAAGACCCCGCCGATTTTGCCGACGATCTGGACATTGTGAGCCACATTCACATCAGTGAGCCTTATCTGGCCCCCATTCAGGAGCGCCCGATGCACCGGCAGCTGGCAGAAATTTTACAGAAAAAGAACTACAGCGGCTTTGTGAGCGTGGAAATGAAATGTGCCGACTATGAAACGGTGGATAAATGCCTGACTTATACGGCGGAGGTATTTTTGTGAGCGTAGAACTGATCCACGGCGTGCCCGGCGTGCCGGATTACAGCAAACAGGAGTTTGCAGAAAAACAGGCGGAATATTGCCTGCTGATCCCCATTATCAACGAAGGCGAGCGCATTCTCACCGAGCTGGACCGAATTCAGAAGGCGGGCGTGAACAAGCTGTGCGATGTGATCCTGTGTGACGGCGGCAGCACCGACGGCAGTATGCAGGAAAACGGCTTGACAAAGCGCGGCGTGAACACGCTGCTTACCAAGCTGGGGCCCGGCAAACAGGGCGCACAGCTGCGCATGGGCCTGCACTATGCGCTAAAGCGCGGCTATGAAGGCATTTTGACTGTGGACGGCAACAACAAGGACTCGGTGGAAAGTGTGCCGCTGTTTTTGGAAAAACTCAAGCAGGGATACGATCTGGTGCAGGGCAGCCGGTTTATCCGGGGCGGCCTTGCCGTGAACACACCGCCCAGCCGCTATGCGGCGGTGCGCCTGATCCATGCGCCGGTGATCAGCCTTACGGCGCATCAGTGGTTCACCGATACCACCAACGCCTACCGCGCCTACAGCCGCCGCTATCTGGCCGACCCGCGCGTGGCGCCCCTGCGGGATGTGTTTATGAACTACGAGCTGCTGGCTTATCTGAGCGTGCGCGCCACCCAGCTGGGCTATAAAGCCTGCGAGGTGCCTGTGGTGCGCGCCTATCCCAAAACCGGCAAAACGCCCACCAAGATCAGCGGCTTTAAGGGCAACAGCGCCCTGCTGCAGGTGCTGTGGAACAACCTGTGCGGAAAATACAATCCGTAAATTCTAAAAAAGATTATACAAATAGAAAATCTATAGAATGCGTAGAAACGCGAATTTATAAAAAGAAAGGGGGCCGTGCCGTGCCGCAGAAAAACACAGAACGCAAACCCAAACGCTGGCGGCAGCATCCGGCCCTTCCGGCCTTGCTGGCGGCCCTGCTGGCCTTTGTGATGGTGCTGGCCAACCACAGCTGGAGCAAGTTTTACACCGGCAGCTGGGACGGCTATTCCGAGCTGCTGGCCGTGGGGCGCATCACCCAGCTGCAGCAGGGGCAAAGCGCCCCCGGCGGTTTTCTGGGTGTGTATACAGCCGAATGGGGCGATGGCGATGGCTACGCGCTGCTGAAGGACAATACGCCCCAAAACCCGGAAGACTATAAAAGCTATGTGCATCAAAGCGGCTTACAGGGCACGCTGGAGGGTGGTTTGGCCCGCGCCTTGTGCCGAGTGCCCTCGCTTTCTGGCGAAGGCCGCCTGAATGTGCTGTATTTTGTAAACTGCTGGCTGTTTTATCTGCTGGCGGTTCGGCTGTGTCTGGCGCTGGCGGGGCACTATGGCACCGGCGCGGGGCTGGGTGCACTGGCCGCCGTTTGGTTTGCGCCGTGGCTCACCATGGGAGCAAAAAACCTGTACTGGGTGCTGTGGACATGGCTTTTGCCCTGCTGTGCGGGGCTGGCGCTGGCAAAAAGAATGTGCAAAACCGGCAAGCTCAGCAACTGGGCACTGGCCGGGGTGTTTGCGGCGGTGCTGGTGCGCTGCCTGTGCGGCTTTGAATACATCACCACGATTTTGATCCTGTGCGAGATCCCGCTGGCGGTGTGCTGGCTTGAACAGCTGGGCCCCGGGCGCAGGCGTTGGTTTACAGCCATGCTGAACACCGGCATGGCGAGCATTTTTGCGGTGCTCACCGCCCTTGCCGTGTGGCTGGGGCAGTGTACGGTTTATTACAGCAGCTTTGCCCGGGCTTTGCAGGAGGTGGGCGGCATTGCGCTGGCCCGTGCGGGCGGCGCTGCGGTGGAAGGCGATGCAGCCAGCGCCCTTACGGCACAGCTTGGGGCCGGGCAAGTGCTGCAAAAGTATGCCCTTGCCCCCGAGCCGCAGCTGCAGCTTGGCCCTGCTGGCGTGGCAGTAATGCCGGTGCTGGCACTGGGGGCCATGCTGGCGGGCGCTGCCCTTGTGTGGGCGCTTGTGCAGCGAAAATTCCGGCAGCCAAGGGGCCTTTGCGGCCTTTGGGTGCTGGGGCTGGCGGCATCGCTCAGCTGGATGCTGCTTTCCAAAGGGCACTCTTATGTACACCCGCACCTCACGCCCATGCTGTGGAGCTTTGCATTTTTGCCCTGCACGGCAGCGCTTTTGGGCTGGTGGTGCGAAAAATCGGCAAGAGAAATACAGAAAAAATTGTTTCTGAAAGGGAAAAAAGTGGAAAATAAAAAAATAATAACAGAGATCATAGGGATTCTTGCATTATTTCTTCTGCTGTTTTTCTGGGCGTGGACCAGCGGTGTACGCGATACCGGACGAGATGAGAATAAGTGGGATTGGTTTTCTGAAAGGGGTGTTTGGGGGAGGATCACTCAGGTGCAAAATAACACGCCTGAGAAAAAATGGGGATTTCTTTCTTTTTCCAGTTTAGATAGTCAAACTCCGGAAAGAAATGCCTATGAGGAAGAAACAACGATCGACACGGGATTGTATCCTCATGCAGTTGGCTTGCAGGGAACGATGTATGCCTACACAGCAAAAATATTTCGTTTATTGGGCGTAAATGCGAAAACGATCGGCGGAATCCTATGGTGCATGAATGCGGCGATTTGCTGGGGAGTTTTTTTGCTGTTTGCAGTATGGGCCTTTTGTGAGATGGGCGGTTTAGCCGGCATAGCGGTGGTTTACAGCATCTTTGCTGTAACATGGATGAATGATGCTATAACCAACTTGTACTGGGTTATATGGAGCTTCTTTCTGCCAACGGTTGTAACTGCATTTATGGGACGCGCTCTTTGGAAACAAATGAATAAAAATAAAGAAAGCACCCATATCCCCATCGGGGGGGTGGCTCCTTTTGCTGTTACTGGTAACCTTGTTTCGATTTTTGTGCGGCTTTGAATTTATCTCTACGGTAATGATCTCAGCGGAAGTGCCGATTTTCTTTTACTTTATAAAAGACTTTGAAAATAAAGAAAAACGAAAATATTGGTTCAGGCAGATGGAAAAGGTTGGCGCGGTTCTGCTGATAAGCTTTTGTGCGGCAATGTTGGTTTGGCTTTTTATGCAAATTCGATATATGGGAATGGAGAAAGCTCTCTCGGAAATTGTGCAAACGATCGCCAAACGCACAGGTGCTATGAAATCTGTACTGGACGAAGATATGATGAACAAATACGCAGAATCACTGGATACGCCGCGTATGCAAGTGGTGCAGCTGATGGTGTTTAATCAATGGCCGGCTATGGGGAAAATGTATATTTTACACATTTTAGTGCTGACATTTTTGCTTCAGGCAGCGAAAAGCTTTTTGATAAAAGAAAATAAAGCCAATATGATAAAATTTATGGCAGTTTATATGCTCAGCTTAGCAGCACCGCTTTCGTGGTTTTATTTGGCATCAGGGCATACCTATATCCATTACTTTATAGATGTGATCTTGTGGATGATGCCGGTGATCCCGCTCGCTATGGCTTATATGGGAAATGGGCTGGAGGAAATATTGAAATTAGCGGAAGAAAAGATCAAAGAATAAGAGGAAATGAACCATGACCTACGATAAGATCATCATCGGCGCAGGGCTTTACGGCCTTTACAGCGCGCTTCGCTGCGGCGAGCGCGGCGAAAAGGTGCTTGTGCTGGAACGGGATGCCGCACCGTTTATGCGCGCCACCTATATCAACCAGGCGCGTGTACACATGGGCTATCACTATCCGCGCAGCTTTTCAACAGCCATCAAAAGCGCGCATTATTTTGACCGCTTCTGCAAGGATTACGGCTTTTGCAATCTGACGGGGTTTGATCAGGTGTATGCCACCAGCGCCCATTTCAGCTGGACGAATGCCGCAGAGTTCAAGGCATTCTGCCGGGCGGCGGGCATTCGCTGTGACAGCGTGGACACGGACCTGTATTTTAACCCCGGTATGTGCGACGGCGCATTCTTAACGCAGGAGTACACCTACGACGCGCAGATCCTGAAAAAGTGGTTTTTAGAGCAGCTGGCCCTGTGCCCCACGGTGAAAATACGCTTTCAGGCGGCCCCCACAGCCATTCGCAAAGCGGGCAGTGCGTGGCAGGTGGAATTTTGCGGCGAATGCGCCGAAGCGCCGTTTTTGCTCAACGCCACCTATGCGGGCGTGAACGATATTCATGCCATGCTGGGCTTTGAGCCGTTCAAGATCAAATACGAGCTGTGCGAGATCATTTTGTGCGAGGTGAACGAGCGCCTGAAAAACACCGGCCTTACCGTGATGGACGGCCCGTTTTTCTCGATCATGCCGTTTGGCAAAACCGGCCTGCACAGCCTGACCAGCGTTACCTTTACGCCCCACGCCACCAGCTACGACAGTGTGGCCACTTTTGACTGCCAGAGCCGCAGCGAGGGAAAATGCTGCCCGGGCAGCCTGTATAACTGCAACGAATGTGCGGCAAAGCCCGCCAGCGCATGGCCTTATATGAGCCAGCTGGCCCGCAAATATATGCTGCCGGAGCTGGAATTTAAATATCACAGCAGCCTTTTCAGCATGAAACCCATCTTGAAGGCCAGTGAGATCGATGATTCCCGCCCCACGGTGATCCGTGAATATTCCGATGCACCCCGATTCGTGAGCGTGCTTTCGGGCAAGATCAATACGGTATATGACCTGAACGAGGTGCTGGACAATGAACAATAAAGAAAAGAATTTTGTGAGTGCGGTGTTTTATCTGCACAACGATGCCGAGCGTGTGGTGCCCTTTGTGAGCGAGCTGAACGCCCAGCTGGATGCGCATTTTGATCAGTACGAGCTGGTGGCAGTGGACGATAACTGCACCGACGGCACGGTGGACAAGCTGCGGGAGTGGGCCAAAGGGCTGGCAAAGCCCCTTACCATTCTGCACATGAGCCTGCGCCAGGGCACCGAGCAGTGCATGAACGCAGGGCTGGACTGCGCCATCGGCGATTATGTGCTGGAATTTGACAGCGTGGAAATGCAATACGAGGCCGGGCTGATCTGGCAGGCCTACGAAACAGCCCAGCGCGGCAACGATATTGTAAGCGTGCGCCCCAGCCATTCCAGCCGCACCAGCAAATGGTTTTATAAGATCTTCAACAAATACAGCCGCTCGGCCTATGAGGTGAGCACCGATGCGTTCCGTTTGGTGAGCCGCCGCGCCATCAACCGGGTACACGCCATCAGCGACAACCTGCCCTACCGCAAGGCGGCCTATGCCACCAGCGGGCTGAAAATGGCCGTGCTGGATTTTGAAGGCTACGCCAAAACCGAAAACGACCGCTTTGATCTGGCTGTGAACAGCCTGGTTTTGTACACCGATGCAGGCTACAAGATCAGTCTGGGCATTGCGGAATGCATGATGTGGCTGGCACTGGCCGAGCTGCTGTATACGCTGTATATCTATCTGTTCGGCGGCTATCCGGTAGAAGGCTGGACCACCACCATGTTTGTGCTGACGGTGGGCTTTGCGGGCGTGTTTGCCATTCTTTCCATCATCATCAAATATCTGAGCCTTTTGGTGGATCTTGTGTTCAAAAAACAAAAGTACATGGTGGAATCCATCGAAAAGATCCAAAAGTAAAACGGCATGAAAAAACTGCGAGAAATTTTGAATCACGATCTCAGCGCCCGGGCTTTTTGGCTGGGCGCAGCTTTGCTGTGCCTTGTGCGCATAGGGCTTACCCGCTTTCAGATGTTTTACACATGGGTGGGCGGCGCACCGCTGGACGATGAGCTTATGTTCCGCGCAGCCGGGTATATCAGCGCCGGGCAGTGGCTGGGGCCGTATGATTATTTAACGCTTTCCAAAAATATGTTCTTTGCCGTGTGGCTGGCCCTGATTCACGCGCTGGGGCTGCCGTATCTGGCAGCGGGGCAGGCGCTTTGGTGCATGGCGGCACTGGCAGCGGTGATGGCGTTTGCGCCGGTGCTGCAAAAGCGCGGGCATCGGCTGGCGCTGCTGGCGGCGCTGGTGTTTTTGCCCAGCAGCGTGGCGGCGTATACGCTGCGCGTATACCGCGACAATATTTTTCCGGCACTGTGCCTGCTTTGCTTTGCAGGGCTTTGCGGCGCTGCGCTGCGGGCATTAACGCCCGGAAAGCGCATTTGGCCGTGGGCGCTGCTTTGCGGCGTGGGCCTTGCCTGCGCTGCGCTGGACCGTGAGGACGGCATGGCCTTTTTGCTGCCGTTTGCGGCCGTGGGCACGGGCATCGTGGTGTTTTTGGTGCTGCGCAGCAGGCAGCCAATCCGCAAGGCCGGGCGTTTGGCGGCGCTGGGGCTGCCGTTTGCCGTGCTGGCAGCGGGAATTCTAACGGTGTGCAGCCTCAATTACAGCTATTATGGCCTGTTTGCCCTTTCGGATTTTTCCGAGGGCAGCTTTGCCGCAGCCATTGGCGCAATGAACCGTGTGCAGGAATCCGAAACCGTGGAAAAGGTGAGCATTCCGGCCGAGGTGCGCGAAAAGCTGTATGATACCGTGCCCGAGCTGCAGCCGCTGCGCTACTGGCTGGAGGAAGACCCGCAGCTGCAAAACGATTTCCGCAGCCCCAAGCAAAACGATTACACCTGCGGCAGCTTTTACTGGGCCATTCGCCGTGCCGCACAGTATGAGGGCGTGTATGAAACCGCGCAGACGGCGCAAAATTACTGGCAGACCGTGGCGGATCAGATCAATGCGCTGTGCGATAACGGCACTCTGCCCGCCGAGGGCGGCCGCCGTGTGAGCACCACCCCCGCCATTCGCCCGGAACATGTGCTGCCCACCATCCGGCAGGGCCTGTACAGCCTGGTTTTTGCCGCCACCTTCCAGGACTGCGCCCCCTTTGAAACGCTGCGCAGCATCGGCACGCCGGACGATCTGACCCTGTGGCAGGGCTATCTGCACGCAGAAGCCAATGCCGCCGCCGAGGCAGGCCGCGACACACCCTATTACAGCCCGCTGCAAAAGCTGGTTTACGGGGCGCTGGGCCTTGTGCGTATGGTGTATGCCGTGTGCGTGCCGGTTTTGCTGGCCGCAGCGCTGGCGGCATGGCTGGCCGGTGCAAGGCGCAGCTTTGGCAAGGGGCGCGAGCCGCAAACGCTTTTGTGGCTGATTCTGGCCGGGCTGCTGGCCTCGGCGCTGCTGCGCTGTTTTATGATCGCATTTGTTATGGTGGCCAGCTTTGATATTCCCACCAACACCATGTATCTGGCCAGTGTGCATCCGCTTTTGCTGCTGTTTGGCGGCGTTTCGGTTTTGACTGCGTGGGAAAAAAGGAGAGAACATTGAAAATTTTGATCATCGGCGCCGGTGCGGCAGGGCTTATGGCCGCAGGCGCTGCCGCACACAGCGGGCATCAGGTGACGGTGCTGGAGCATATGCAGACTCCCGCACAAAAGATCCTGATCACCGGCAAGGGCCGCTGCAATTTGACCAACGACTGTGATGTGCGCACTTTTATGGAAAATGTGCGTGCCAATCCGCGCTTTTTGTTTTCCAGCCTGAGCGCATTCACCCCGGCGGATGCCATGGCCTTGTTTGAAAAGCTGGGTGTGCCGCTGAAAACCGAGCGGGGGCGGCGCGTGTTTCCCCAGTCGGACCGGGCCGAGGATGTGCGCCGTGCGCTGGTGAATTATGCGCAGGATGCCCGCTTTGAGCGCGAGGAAGCCACCGGGCTGATCCTGCACGAGGGCACAAACGCCAAGGGAGAGCCCTGCCCGGTGTGCGTGGGCGCTGAAACGGCATCCGGAAAAAGATTTCTGGCCGATGCGGTTTTGGTGGCAACGGGCGGCATCAGCTATCCCACCACCGGCAGCACCGGCATGGGCTATACGCTGGCTGGGCAGGCCGGGCACACCATCGTTGAGCCGGTGCCCAGCTTGGTGAGCCTATATTCCAGCGATGCCGCCTGCCGCAAAATGATGGGCCTTTCCTTAAAGAATGTCACCCTTACGCTGCGGCAGGATGCAAAGCCGATCTTTGAGGAAATGGGAGAAATGCTGTTCACGCATTTCGGCATCAGCGGCCCGCTTACACTGTCGGCCTCTTCGCATTTGGGGGATATGAAAAAGCACAAGTACAAGGCAGTGCTGGATCTCAAGCCCGCTTTGGATGAACAGCAGCTGTATGATCGCATCACCCGGGATTTTGCATTGCTGAGCAATCACAGCGCACAGGGGGCGCTGGCCAAGCTGCTGCCCGCCAGTATGCAGCCGGTGGCTGTGGAAAAATGGGGCATTGACCCCGCCACCAAGGCCAATCAGATCACGCGTGAGCAAAAGCAGGCGCTGGTGCATTTGATCAAGCACTGGGAAATTCCCATCACGCGCCGCGGCGATATCGAGCACGCGGTGATCACAGGCGGCGGTGTGAGCATCCGCGAGGTAGACCCCAAGACCATGCAGAGCAAAAAGTGCCCCGGGCTGTATTTTGCGGGGGAGGTTCTGGATGTGGATGCCTATACCGGCGGCTATAATCTGCAGATTGCATGGTGTACGGCTCAGGCGGCTGCAAGAGCCTGGAATCAATAACAAATAGTATAATAAAAAATAGATATAACAGAAAGGAATGCAATACAATGATCTCTGTTGCAATCGATGGCCCCAGCGGAGCCGGAAAATCCACCCTGGCCAAGCGCCTTGCCAAAGAGCTGGGCTATATTTATGTAGACACCGGCGCCATGTACCGCTCAATCGGTTTGTTTGGCCTGCGTGAAAAAGCAAATCTGCAGGATGCTGCCGCCATGCAGCAGCTGCTGCCCCGCATTCATCTGGAGCTTGCCAGCATTGACGGCGCACAGCATATTTATCTGAACGGCGAGGATGTTTCGGAAACCATTCGTCAGGAGCAGGTGGGCATGGCTGCCAGCGCCGTAGCTGCACACCCCTGTGTGCGCGAGTTTTTGCTGGGCCTGCAGCGCAGCATGGCCGAAAAGCAGAATGTGCTGATGGACGGCCGTGACATCGGCACGGTGATCCTGCCGAAGGCCACCGTGAAGATCTTCCTCACGGCCAGCCCCGAAGCCCGTGCCCAGCGCCGCATGAAAGAGCTGGTGGAAAAAGGCCAGCCCGCCGATTATGAAAAGGTGCTGGAGGATATTCGCCAGCGCGATTATCAGGATACCCACCGCAAAACCGCTCCGCTGCGCCAGGCCGAGGACGCTGTGCTGGCCGATACCAGCGAGCTGGATTTTGAAGAGAGCTTTGCACTGCTGAAAAAGATCATTGCGGAAAAGGCAGGCTGAAAATGCTGTATTATATCCTGGTGCCGCTGGCATGGGTGCTGGCGCACATCGTGTTTCGCCCGCAGGTGATCGGCCGCGAAAATTTGATCAAAGGGCGCGGTTTTATTTTGGCGCCCAACCACCGCTCTGCACTGGACCCTGTGTTTGTTGTGGTGTCGGACGGATATTTCTGGCTGCACAAAATGCGTATATTTGCCAAAAAAGAGCTGTTTCAGGGCAAGCCGCTGCTGGCATGGTTTTTGCGCCAGATGGGCGCTGTTTCGGTAAAGAATGGCCGGGATGACCTTTCTACGCTGGACAACACCATCCAGGAGTGCCGCACAGGGCGCGGGCTGCTTTTGTTCCCCGAGGGCACGCGCAGCAAGGACGGCAGGCTGCTGCCGCCCAAAAGCGGCGCGTTTGTGGTGGCCGATCAGGCTGCGGTGGATATGATCCCCTGCCGCATTCTGTACGATACGCCGGATGGCCGCCTTAAGCTTTTTTGCCGCATCCGCATCTGCTTTGGCAAGCCCATCAGCGCCGAGCAGCTGGCCCTGGGCGAAAAGCGGAATATGGTGAAGCTGCGCGAAAATAAAAAAATGCTTACCGCTGCGTGGGAGGAAATGGGCCGGGAATATGCCTTTTCCCGCCGCGTGCAGGCAAACGCCGAAAAGGAGAAAACCGAATGAATATCATCAAGGCAAAAACTGCCGGCTTCTGCTTTGGCGTGGACCGCGGCGTGAAAATGACCTATGATCTTCTGGAAAAAGGCCATAAGGTGGCAACGCTGGGGCCGCTGATCCACAACGATCAGCTGGTGGCGGATCTGGAGGCCAAGGGCGTGATCACAGCGGCCAATGTGGACGATGTACCCGACGATTATGAGGTGGTGATCCGCTGCCATGGGGTGCCGGAAACAATTTATGATAAAATCAATACACGCCGCCTGGTGTGCCACGATGCCACCTGCCCGTTTGTTTCCAAAATTCATAAAATTGCCCGTGAAGCCAGTGAAAAAGGGGCGGTGCTGCTGGTGGCCGGAGATAAAAATCATCCGGAGGTACAAGGAATTATTGGCCATACCCGGGGAGAAAGCTATGTGTTTGGCAGCCTGGACGAGCTAAAGGCGTGGCAGGGCCCGGAAAAGCCCGAAAAACCGGTCTATGCAGTCGCACAAACCACTTTTCAGGTTACAAAATGGTTAGAATGCTCGGCTTTTTTAAAAAAAAGCTATACAAATGCTTTGATTTTTGATACAATATGTAATGCGACGTGGGCGAGGCAACAGGAAGCGGAAGACCTCAGCCAAAAATGCGACTTAATGGTTGTCATTGGCGGTCATCATTCTTCCAATACCCAGAAATTGGTGCAGGTTGCTGCCAGGCACACCAAAGCGGTTTCGGTTGAAACCGCCGCAGATCTTGACCCCGAGTGGTTCAAGGGTGTGCAGACAGTGGGTGTTACCGCTGGGGCTTCGACGCCATCGCCTATAATTGAGGAGGTACTTAACAGTATGAGTGAAGAAATCCGCGACGATATGAGCTTTGAGGAAATGATCGAAGCTTCCATGAAGCCCATTTTCGGTGGCAAAGTTGTTAAGGGCGTAGTCACCAGCATTTCCCAGAACGAAATTCAGGTCGATATCGGCACCAAGCACACCGGCTTTGTGAAGCTGAGCGAGCTGAGCGACGATCCTTCCGCTAAGGCAGAGGATCTGGTGCATGTTGGCGACGAGCTGGACCTCGTTGTTGAGAAAGTGAACGACCAGGAAGGCATTGCCTACCTGAGCAAGAAGAAGCTCGAGTCCCGCAAGGGTCTGGAAGAGATCGGCAAGGCTTTTGAGGAAGGCACTGTTCTCGAGGGCACTGTGACCGAAAGCAACAAGGGCGGCGTTGTTGTTCTGGTAAAGGGCGTGAAGGTGTTCGTTCCCCGCAGCCAGGCTACCATGCGCCGTGATGAGGATTATACCAAGCTGGTAAAGCAGAATGTTAAGCTGGTGATCACCGAGTTCAGCGGCCGCAAGATCGTGGGCAGCATCAACAAGGTGACCGCTGAGGCTAACAAGGCTAAGGCTGAAGAGTTCTGGGCAAATGTTGAGATCGGCAAGACCTATCACGGCGTTGTCAAGAGCCTGACCAGCTACGGCGCATTTGTGGACATCGGCGGTGTTGACGGCCTGTGCCACATCAGCGAGCTGAGCTGGAACCGCATCAAGAACCCCAGCGAGGTTGTGAGCGTTGGCGACGAGATCGATGTTTACGTAAAGGATCTGGACCGCGACAACAAGAAGGTAAGCCTGGGCTACAAGAAGGCCGAGGACAACCCCTGGGAGAAGCTGAAGAACGAGTATCCCATCGGCAGCGTGTTTACCGCTCCCGTTGTGTCCATCACCAAGTTTGGTGCATTCGTTCGCATCCTGCCCGGTGTTGACGGTCTGGTTCACATCAGCGAGATCAGCAACGATCGCGTGGAGAAGGTTTCCGATGTTCTGTCTGTGGGTGATGAAGTCACCGTTAAGCTGCAGGATGTCGACTTCGACAAGAAGCGCATCAGCCTGAGCATGAAGGCTGCACAGGAGAACGCTGAGGGCTAATTTCCCTTTGCGGGCTGCTTTGTAAAAAAGTGTAAAAGTATCCCCGGTTTGTTTACAAGCCGGGGATGTTTTTTACCTTGCGGAGAGTGGCTGCACATGGTATAATATCGACAGTTAGTCGATATTATACCTCCCCCCATGCGCAGCGCCTAGCCATTGGCCCGGCCGGGGCTGCATGGCAACCGGCTTTTGATGCGCCATTGCGCCGTTTCGCTTCGC